>SXGU01018019.1_pt1 | contig 11198 bp, 11 predicted proteins | sample 3174531 | NCBI WGS metagenome assembly SXGU01 (sample SAMN11356863, study PRJNA531348) | freshwater metagenome | isolation source: freshwater sample F1-140 | place: China: Fuxian Lake, Yuxi | collected 2017-12-25
CGTGGGTGCAGCCACTTAGAAAGAAATGGTATGAATAATTGGAAGTGTTATCTCTGTGGACACACGGAGTTCTCAGAGCGTGACGGCCAGGTGCGTGACGCCCCAGCGCTGAAGATACTCCAGTGCACCCATTGCGGCTTGGTTACGCTGAGTTCATTGAGCCATATTCAGGCAGGGTTCTATGAAGAATCTCATATGCATGGTGCCGATGTGGTGCCCATGGAGCATTGGTTGAGAGACACCGATTGGGATGACCAGAGCCGTGTCGACATGCTCAAGCCACTGCTGGCCAATAAAAAATTCTGGATTTCGGTTGTGGCGCTGGCGGGTTCCTGCACAAGGCCCAGTACTTGTCTAGCTCCTTGGTGGGCATAGAACTGGAACGCCGTGTGCGTGAGTTCTGGGCGAACAAGATCCGCATTCATTCGGAGTTGGCGCAGGTTAAGTGGTGAGGGCTTCGATCTGATCACCGCATTTCATGTCATAGAGCACCTCCCAGACCCAGTTGCAATGCTCAAAGCGCTAGCTTACAAGCTGTCCAAGAATGGTCGAATAGTTGTAGAAGTTCCTAGTTCAGAAGATGCACTGCTTACCTTGTACGCGTCGAAGGAATTCCTACGCTTTACCTACTGGAGTCAGCATTTGTTTCTGTTCAGCGCAGAAACCTTGAAAGATTTGGCCGAACGCGCCGGGCTGCGAGTTGTGTCTGTACAGCAATACCAACCCTATCCATTGTCCAATCATCTGCATTGGTTGAGCAAAGGAAAACCTGGCGGACACCAACAGTGGAATTTTCTGGACAGTGCGGACTTGAACCAGGCCTACGCCGGTGCACTGGCGGCCATGGGAAAATGCGACACCTTGATCGCGCATCTAGAGCTTGTGGATTAGGCCAAGATGAAACTACTGGTGTTGGCGGGCGGTTTTGGGACCCGATTGAAATCCGCAGTGTCCGATGTTCCAAAGGCACTGGCCCCGGTGAATGGGGTCCCATTTCTTCGGTTTCAAATAGAAAATTGGATCCGTCAGGGCTTAACGTCGTTCGTGTTTCTCTTGCACCACGAAGCGCAACTGATCATTGATTTTCTCGAAAAGGAAAAAAATGGCTTGTTGGAGAATTGTGAAGTGGACTGGATTGTTGAGCCTAGTCCTATGGGAACAGGTGGGGCCATTGCCAACGCAGTGGCGTGCATGAGTATTTCTGGCAGCTTTATGGTGACCAACGCCGACACGTGGCTAGGGAGCGGCATTGAGGCAGTTGCCCAAACCGGTTCGCCCGCCATGGCGGTGGTCCGAGTAGAAGACGCTCGCCGCTATGGCGGCGTGCAGTTTGATGATCGAAACGTAGTCAGCCGGTTTGTTGAAAAGAGTGCTCTTGCACAACCTGGATGGATCAATGCAGGCTTGTACCATTTGGATGCAACCCTGTTCAAACACTGGGACGCTGAGCCATTCTCTGTGGAAACTACGAGTCTTTTTGCTTGGGGTTCCCAGGGAAATTTGAAGGCCACGCCTATTGAGGCTGATTTTATTGATATTGGCATCCCAGACGATTATTTTCGTTTTTGTCGTTGGATGGAATCTCAGCGAGCAAGTACCCTGTGAAGCTTGATTTGTTTTTAATTTCTGAGGGCGCTTCTCTGCGCGATGCGCTACAGCAGATCGAAGCCAATCAGCATGGCATTGTGCTCACTACGGATTTGGCGGGCCGTGTCTCCGGGTTGGCGACAGATGGCGATGTGCGTCGAACGTTGTTGGATGGCGCGTTATTGACGGGCACTGTTGCATCCTGTGCAAATCCCAACTTTGTTTGGGCAGATGCGGCAAGTCCACGTGAATTGCTGCTCAAGCAATTGGACAATCGCATCCATGTCATCCCGCTCCTAGATGAGAACCGACGTCTGACAGGCATCGTCAGTCGTGACTACCTGCCGCGCCAGACCGAAGAGCCTGTGTATGCCCGTGCACGCTCACCAGTGCGGATCAGCTTTGGAGGTGGCGGGTCAGATTTGACCCATTTCTTCGAAGGCGAAGGTGGTGCCGTTATCAACACCACCATCTCGCTGTACAGCCACGCCACCTTGCGAAAGCGTGACGACGAAAAGATTGTTATTCATTCGCGCGATCTTGATGCCACGTTGAATGCCTCTGATTTGCCGCATGCATTGGCCCAAAAAGGCCCATTTGGCTTGATACAGGCATTGCTCAAGGCGATTCACCCAGACTTTGGGTTTGAACTCTATTTGCATTCCGACTTCCCTATGAATTCGGGGCTTGGGGGGTCTGCCGTGGTTTCGGCAGTGGTTTTAGGCTGTTTTAACCAGTTCCGACAGGACCGTTGGGACTTACATGAACTTGCTGAACTGGCATTTCAGGCGGAGCGACTTTATCTAGGTGTCGCAGGTGGCTGGCAGGATCAATACGCCACCGTATTTGGTGGATTCAATTTCATGGAATTTCGGATGGAGCAAAACATTGTTCATCCACTGCGCATACCTTCTGATGTACTGCTTGAGTTGGAAGAAAGCTTGGTGTTGTGCGACACATCCACCCCGCATGATTCGGGTGATATCCACCAAGACCAAAAAAACCAAATGCGCCAGGACTCTGTACGACAGAAAGTGCAGTCCAACGTGGACCTAACCTACCGCATGCGCAACCATTTGCTGCGTGGCAGGCTGCTCCAGTTTGGGCAAGCCTTGCACGAGGCGTGGGAGCTTAAGCGCCAGTTCAGCGGCAAAATTTCCAACAAGCGCTTAGACAAAATTTACAGTGATGCGCTGGCTTATGGCGCTGTGGGCGGCAAGTTGCTGGGTGCCGGAGGCGGTGGATTTTTCCTCTTCTATGTAACGCCCTTTCGCAAGCATGAATTGATCGCGAATTTGGAAGCCGCAGGACTCAATGTCCGGCCATTCAGGTTTGAGCGAGAGGGCTTGAGGGCCTGGTCGGCACGTGAACGCAAAAACCATATTGAATCGGATAATTTATGAAGATCGACATCGGCCATTTCGCAATTGGCACAGGCCGTGCATTTGTCATCGCGGAAATCGGTAACAACCACAATGGAGATTTCGACCGCGCTATTCAAATGATCGACTTGGCTGTGGAAGTCGGCGCAGACTGCGCTAAATTCCAAATGCGTCAGCTCGATGAGGTGTACCGCCAACGCACCTTGAGGAAAGATGGAGAGGACCTGGGCACCGAATATGTGCTGGATTTGTTGCGGCGCTTTGAGTTGACAGTGGAGCAGCACCGGGAGCTGGCAAAGTATTGCGCCAAGAAGGGCATCTTGTATCTGTGCACGCCATGGGATGCGCGCAGTGTGGATGTGCTGGAGTCCATGGGCGTGCCTGCCTACAAGGTGGCTTCCGCAGACCTGACTAATCTGCCTTTGCTGGAGCGGCTCTGTGCCACCAAAAAGCCCTTGATCCTGTCGACTGGCATGAGCTCCCGCGAAGAGGTCCAGATCACCGTGGATTTCCTGAACGCGCGGCACGCCTCCTTTGTGCTCTTGCATTGCAACAGCACCTACCCTGCTCCCTTGCATGACATCAATCTGCGTTGGATGGATAAGTTGCGTGGCATTCATCCCCTGGTGGGCTACTCAGGGCACGAGCGTGGCATTGCGGTGACCCTGGCGGCCGTGGGCTTGGGCACCTGTGTGGTGGAGCGGCACTTCACATTAAGCCGGGGCATGGAGGGGCCGGACCATGCGGCCAGCCTGGAGCCCACAGAATTCAAGCGCCTGATCGAAGGCGTGCGGGAGATCGAGCAGGCCTTGGGCGATGGTAGCGATCGCACCATATCGCAAGGCGAGATGATTAACCGCGAAAACCTGGGCAAGAGCTTGGTCTCGTCCCGCGCACTGGAGGTGGGCACGGTCATCTGCCCGGAGCATGTGCAGGTGCGCAGCCCGGGCCAGGGGCTGTCCCCCCAGTTTTATGAAAAATTGCTAGGTCGCACGCTCACGCGGCCCCTTAATGCGGAAGATTTTTTCTTCCCCTCCGATTTGAAGGACGAGCGAATAGAGCCCAAGCTCTACAAGTTTTCCAGGCCATGGGGCGTGCCCGTTCGGTACCATGACTTTGCCGAATACCACCAGCGCATTCAGCCCGACCTGTTCGAGTTCCATCTGTCGTATTCCGACATGGAGCTGCGGCTGGATGACTACTTGAAGGGCACATATGCGTGCGGTTTTGTGGTGCATGCGCCAGAGCTTTTTGCCAACAGTCGTTTGATGGATCTGGCCTCTCCGGACGAAGCCTATCGCGCCCAGTCAGTACTGGAAACACAGCGCGTCATCAATATCACGCGGGATTTGAAGCGCTTCTTCCCCAACACTCCCCGGCCTGCCATCGTGGCCAACATTGGTGGCTTCACCATGGACGAGCCTTTACCTGCTGCGGTGATTCCCGAGTACTACCAGCGCTTTGCGCAAAGCCTGGGTGAACTGGACCTGGCGGGAGTGGAGCTGATTCCGCAGACTATGGCGCCATTCCCCTGGCATTTTGGCGGGCAGCGCTATCAAAACATTTTCGTCAAGATCGACGAGATCGTGGAATGGTGCCGTAAGCTGCAACTGCGGATGTGTTTTGACATTTCACACACCCGACTCACCTGCAACCATTTTGGTATGGATTTCTACGACTTTGCCGAACGCATTGCTCCCATTTCTGCGCACCTTCACCTAGGGGATGCGCAGGGTCTCACTGGAGAGGGATTGCAGATCGGTGCCGGAGACATTGACTTTGCCCGCCTGGGTGAAATTCTTCGTAAGGGATGTCCTCAAGCGTCTTTCATTCCAGAAATATGGCAAGGGCACAAGAACGGAGGCGAGGGCTTCTGGATTGCCTTGGAGCGGCTGGAGGGTACGCTTTGATGTTGCAATCGCAGATTCGCAAACAGGTAGAGGATTCCATCGCAGTCAAGCAAAGGCTGCTGCAGAGTGATGTAGTCCTACAGCAGTTGGAGTCGTTGGTAAATGCCTGCCTTGCATCGCTGCGTCGTGGTGGAAAGATCATTTTTGCAGGTAATGGCGGCAGTTTTGCAGATGCGCAGCATCTGTCGGCAGAGTTCACCTCGCGCTTTGCGTTTGATCGTGCGCCTCTGGCATCCATTGCGTTGGGAACCAATAATTCGGCCATCAGCGCGATTGGCAATGATTACGGATACGAGCAGGTATTTGCGCGTGAGCTGCTGGCGGTGGCAAAGCCTGAAGATGTTTTCATCGCTATATCGACCAGCGGCAATAGCGCCAACGTGATCGCTGCGGTGGAACAGGCTTTGCAGGCGGGGGTGAAGACGGTGGTGTTCACCGGGCAGACTGGCGGCAAACTCAAGAGCTTGTGTGAGTGTGTGTGCATTCCCTCCAATGAGACTGCACGCATTCAGGAATGCCATATTCTGTTGGGCCATATTTTGTGCGGTCTGGTGGAAGAGCAATATTTTTCAAAGCAGGGGGGTTGATGAGCGGGGCAGATAAGAAAAGGGTGGTGCTGATCATCCAGGCGCGCATGGGTTCGCAGCGCTTACCTGGAAAGTCCATGATGGATCTGGCCGGAGCGCCGTTGGTACGTCGCATACTGGAGCGGGTGAAGCGCTGCCAGCGTCTGGATGAAATCGTTTTGGCCACAGGGGACACGCCAGAAAACAAGGTGCTTGCCGAGTTGGGCCGGTCCTATGGCGTGTCCGTGTACGAGGGCTCGGAAGGGGACTTGGTCGAGCGCTATTTCCAGGCCGCCGTGGCCAGCAAGGCAGACATTGTAGGCAGGCTCCCTGCGGATAATGCCACGCCTGAGCCCTCAGAGATTGACCGCATCGTGGACCACCACCTGCAATTGAAGCGACCGGGCTTTTCTTCCAATCTGTCGGTAATCAACGATTCCGGCTATCCCGATGGCATCGGGGCCGAGATGTTCGATTTTTTGCTGCTGGCCGATGCGCGCGCACGGCATACCGACCCGCGGCAACGGGAGCATGTGCACCTCAACTTCTTTGACTACACCATCCAGACTCCAGTAAACGCGGCATGGTGCCCTATCAGTACCATTCCTTGTCCGCCTGAGTTCCGGCGGCCCGATCTGGTGTTGGACGTCAACACCAAAGAACAATATGAGTTCATGCGGCAGTTGTACGAATATCTGTATCCGCGCAATCCCGCATTCCACATCACCGACATCATCCGGTGGTACGACGAGGTTTATGTGCCCGGCTTGAAGGCCGCATGATGAGAGTTATCCACTGAACGCATCTCCACAGGAAACACAATGACAGCAACGACAAAAAGCAAAGGCCGTTTGGTCTACTTCAACGGAAACATGGTGCCGGAGACTGAGGCCAAGGTTTCCATTTACGACTCTGCACTCATGTTTGGCGACATGGTGTTTGAGATGACGCGTTCTTTCAATAAAAAACAATTCAAGCTGCGCGAGCATATTGACCGCCTGTATGTCGGCCTGAAGATTTTGCGCATTCCCTTGCAGATGGCGCCTGAGGAAATGGAGCGCGCTTGCTACGAGACCATGGAGGCCAACGACCATCTGTTTACTGCGGATGACGAACACCGCCTGATGATCGATGTGTCGCGCGGATTACTGGGTATCTATCAGGGTATTGAAGGCTTGCACAAAGGCCCAAACGTGATCATTGCGGACTTTCCCTTGCGCTGGACGGTGGCCACCATGGGCAAGCTGTTTGATATCGGTATCAATGCCGTCATTACCTCGCAGCGGGCCATTCCAGCCAATCTGTTGGACCCCAAGATCAAGAACCGCAGCCGCATTTTCTACCTCATGGCCAATATCGAGGCTTCCCAGGTAGAGGGCGACAACAACTGGGCCTTGCTGTTGGACCCCGATGGTTTCATTGCCGAAGGCACGGGTGACAATTTCTTCATCATCAAGAATGGTGTGGTGATCACTCCTGAGGGCCGCAATATCCTGCGCGGCATTTCCCGCGATTACGTGCTGCATGAGCTGTGCCCGCAACTTGGAATTCCGGTGGTGGAAAAGAACATTGAGCCTTACGACGTATACACCGCGGATGAGGCCTTCATGACCGGCACCCCGTTTTGTATGCTGCCGGTGACTGCGCTCAATGGCAACCCCATTGGCTCAGGAAAAGTGGGCGACATATTCACGCGAATACTGAACCAGTGGAGTGCTAACACTGGGGTGGATGTCAAAGGCCAGATCCAGCGCTGGGATGCAGAGCGCGGTGATGTGGCGGGTGCCAGTGCCCCCACACCTTACAGATTCAAAAGCAAGTGACAAGCCGCATTGGATTCATGCAGGGGCGCCTGTCGCCGCAGGTCAACGGAAAGATACAGGCCTTTCCGGCGGATTGTTGGCAGGCTGAATTCGAGTCTGGCCACCGCAACGGGTTTGCACTCATGGAGTGGACGCTGGACCAGGATGAGCTGTATTCCAACCCCTTGCTCACGGCGCAAGGGCAGCATGAAATCCGGCAACTATGCATGCAGTTTGATTTCTCCGTGCTGTCGCTAACCGGGGACTGCTTCATGCAAAGTCCGTTCTGGAAAGCCAGTGGAGTTCAGGTCGAATTACTGCTGCAAGACTTTCGCGCCGTGGCGCGGGCCTGCAGTGCGGTAGGTATCCAGATGATGGTGGTGCCACTGGTGGACAATGGGAGCATTGAAAACGCTGCGCAAGAAGATTTTCTGGTCGCAGCGCTGGAGCGCGAACAGCCCTTGCTTGCCGAGCTGAATGTGAGGGTCGTGTTTGAGTCCGACTTTGCGCCGCTTGAGTTGGCAAGATTCATTGGTCGGCTGGATGCGCAGTGGTTTGGTGTGAACTATGACATTGGCAACAGTGCAAGCCTGGGTTTTCAGCCGAGTGAAGAAATTCCTGCATATGGCCATCGCATTGTGAATGTGCACGTCAAGGACCGCCAGTTGGGTGGGACGACGGTCCCCTTGGGAACCGGTAGTGCGCAATTCGACACCGTGTTTTCTGAGCTGGCCAAGGCGGGGTACGCAGGCGCATACATCCTGCAAACGGCACGCGCTGCAGACGGCAATCATGCTGAAGTGCTTTGCAAGTATCGCGACATGACCCAAAACTGGATAGATCGGTATGGCGCCTGAGTTTTCCGGCAAGACCGCACTGATTACTGGTTCATCCCAAGGCATTGGGTTGGAAATTGCACGTGTGTTGCATGCCCAGGGTTGTCGTATTGCATTGAATGGACGTGATCACACTCGGTTGAAAGTCGCCGCCGCAACCTTGCCTGGTGCTGTAATAGTTGCTGGGGATGTGAGTGATCCGGTTCAGGCAAGTAGGGTGGTGAACGAGGTCGTGCTGGCCCTTGGGCAACTCGATGTGTTGGTGTGCAATGTTGGAAGTGGCCGTTCAGTTGCTCCGGGCGCAGAGTCTTTCGATGAGTGGAATCGTGTATTTGCAGTCAATCTGTGGAGTACCACGAACACTGTGGAAGCCGCAAGAACGGCTTTGGCCCAATCCAAGGGCGTCGTGGTCTGCATATCGTCCATTTGTGGGTTGGAGGTAATTCCGGGTGCCCCTGTAACCTACTCTGCTGCAAAGGCTGCACTGCATGCCTACGTGCGCGGTATGGCCCGTCCTCTGGGTCTGCAAGGTGTGCGAATCAATGCAGTTGCGCCAGGAAACATTTTGTTTGATGAATCCGTCTGGGCTCGACGATTGGCCCAAGACCCGCAAGCAGTGCAAACCATGCTGGAGCGGGACGTGCCCTTGCGGCGTCTGGGCTCTCCCAAAGAGGTCGCAGATCTGGTGTCCTTTTTGGCATCCCCAAGGGCTGGGTTTGCAACCGGTGGGGTTTGGAAGCTCGACGGTGGGCAGACCCATGATTAGTAAATAGGAACATAAATTGCCAATCATGTTGAACAAATTTGATTTGACGGGGCAAACTGCCCTGATTACAGGTGCTGCTGGGCTTTTGGGCCGCGAGCATGCGGCGGCGTTGTTAGAAGTTGGGGCTACTGTTGTGCTGACCGATATCAGTGATGCAGCTTTGGCCTCTGCTAAGGCAGCTTTGTCTGTAACTGGGGCGAGTGATCGAATCTTGACGCGCGTGATGGATGTGTCGCAAGCAGCTTCTGTACATATAGTTGCCGAGGACTTGGCAAGCAATGGGCATGCGGTACGCATTCTGGTGAATAACGCTGCGATTGACCCCAAGGTGGTCGGCGGGCTGGGCGTGCAGGAATCCTCCAGGTTGGAAAACTTTGCGCTGGACCAATGGAACCTGCAGATTGCCGTGGGTCTGACGGGCGCTTTCCTGTGCAGCCAAGTGTTTGGTACTGCCATGGCGCAAAGTGGTGGCGGCGTTATCCTAAATATTGCTTCCGACTTGTCTGTGTTTTCACCAGACCAGCGCCTCTATCGCAAAGCGGGTTTGCCAGACGACCAGCAGCCTGTGAAACCGGTGACTTATTCCGTCATCAAGGCGGGCTTGGTGGGGTTGACCAAGTACCTTGCCACCTATTGGGCAGACCGCGGCGTGCGTGCCAATGCCTTATCTCCTGGTGGGGTGTTCAATGGGCAGGGCGATGAGTTTGTGCAGCGCTTGTCCGCGCTTATTCCGCTGGGGCGCATGGCGCGTGTGGATGAATACCGTTCGGCCGTGCAATTCTTGTGCTCGGACGCATCCAGCTACCTGAATGGGCAAAACGTTGTGATGGATGGCGGGCGGTCCACGTGGTAATGGTCGCACTCAGGCAAAGGCTTGCGGGGCGCTTGCGCCGCCTTGGCCTGTGGCTGAGGGGAGTCAAAGTTCAATGGGGTCATCCCCAACCTGTCAAGGTAGCTATTTTCGAAGCCACCAATGCCGACTATTTGACGCCGCTATGCGCTGGTGTAAAGAACATTGTCATTGATGTACCCGCAAAAACCTTGTACCTGAGCTGGGCCATGTTGGGTGGCGTGGTGTGGCAGTTGCTGCGCGGGCATGGGGTACAAGAGTCTTATCTTGCGGTGCTGCTCAGGCGCTTGCAGCCTGCCATTGTCATCACGTTTATTGACAACTCCGATCTGTTTTATCGGGTTGCCAGAATCAACCACACACGCATGCGCTTTCTGGCCATTCAAAATGCAGCGCGGTACGACGTGGTGGAACTTCCGACAGAAAAGGCTCGGCACATTTTTCTGCCGGAGTTTGCATGTTTTGGTGAATATGAGAAAGACCTCTACACATCCAAGGGTGCGCAGGTGGGGACCTTCTATCCCATTGGGTCGTTACGTGAGTCCTTCTTTCGGCGATTCTGGAAAAGTACGCTTGCCTCTGGCGCGCAACACTCCTATGAGTACGATTTGTGTGTGGTTGCAGAAGCATCTCCAGGGTGGAACAAGTTGTACCCCGGCTCTGAGGATGCCATTGGCAGAGTGGCCTCTTATGCCGTGCGATACGCCAAGGAGCATGGCCTGCGCATTGTGATTGCGGGCAAGCGCGATGTGTCGCCAGATCAAGTGCGTGCCCATATTCATCAGCATGATGTGGAACTTGCCTGGTATGAAAAATATATTGGCACCGGAACGCCCATTACCCCCCGCGTGCGCGATCAATTCACCACCTATGGCCTCATCTCAAAAAGCAGACTTTCGCTGGCGTTGATGTCCACCGCATTGCGGGAAGCTGCCAATAGGGGCTGCAAGGTGTTGTTCTGCAACTTCTCCAAAGACCCGCGCTGGGACTTCTGTGTGGATGGGGTGTGGAGCTTGACCAAAGACAGCTACGAGGATTTCTCCGAACGGGTATCGCAGCTACTGGCCATGCCTGAGCAGGACTATCTGGCGCAGTCGGCGAAAATGTCGGCTTATGTCATGAATAACGAAGACGCAGCCCCCACATACGTTCAGCTAGAAAAAATCATTGCGGATGCCTTGGCAGGCTAATGCGCGAAATAAGTCGAAGTAATAAATGAGAGAGTGAGCCCATGTTTAACAATGCAAGTGTGATGATTACCGGCGGTACGGGGTCGTTCGGAAAGCAGTACGTCAAGACCCTGCTGGAACTCTATAAGCCACGCAAGATCATCGTTTTTTCGCGCGACGAGCTCAAGCAGTATGAGATGGAGCAGGAGTACAACGCCGCTTGCATGCGCTATTTCATTGGCGATGTGCGCGACCGCGACCGCCTGATACAGGCCATGAGTGGGGTGGACTATGTCATCCACGCAGCGGCTTTGAAGCAGGTGCCTGCAG
>SXGU01503645.1_pt1 | contig 11198 bp, 9 predicted proteins | sample 3174531 | NCBI WGS metagenome assembly SXGU01 (sample SAMN11356863, study PRJNA531348) | freshwater metagenome | isolation source: freshwater sample F1-140 | place: China: Fuxian Lake, Yuxi | collected 2017-12-25
GGCGAGACCACGATCCGGTTCCGGAGGACGACATCCCGAATCACCAGCGGATCGAAGAGTCCCAAGGTTTTAGAGGGGTTTTTCGACCAACCCGCGAACGGTCTGCTTGATGCCGTCGGAGAGGTGTTCGCCGTAGTGAAGCAGGAAGACTCCGCGGGCCCGGCGGGCCAGGAGGAACCCGAGGAAGGGCATGTCGGCCTTGGCCGCGTTACAGGACTTGCAGGCGAGGACCAAGTTGTCCGACCGGTCGTAGGCGACTTTGCCCTTCCGGGGCTGGACATGGTCGAGGGTGATTTCCTCGGCCGGGAATGACAGCCCGCAATAGGCACAGACCGGGCCGTGAACGGCCATCAACTGGTCTCGGTGCCCCTGATAGGACTTGCTACCGGTCCGCCGGAGGGTCTCGGAACTTCGAGCCTGGGTCGGGGCGGGAGCGCGGCGACGACTTGAGGGTTTACGCACAGAGGACCAATCTAACATGGTGGCCGGTGGCTAGTGCCGGCACCGGGACCTCCGCTAAATTGGCGACGCCCGATTTCACCACCCCACCATATTCCAATCCGGTTCCGGATTAGGGAGCGCGCTCTGCCGGTCTCCGCCGTTTCAGCGAAGAATTCCCTTGCTTGGACCGCAATCAACACGATCCGCACCCTCTCAATGGACGCGGTCGAACAGGCCAATTCCGGTCACCCGGGCACCCCGATGGCGTTGGCTCCCGTGGCCTATGTGCTCTGGACCAAGCACCTCCGCCACGCGCCCCACCGCCCCGACTGGATCGACCGCGACCGGTTCGTCCTGTCGTGCGGCCATGCTTCGATGCTGCTCTACTCGCTGCTCCACCTGTCCGGCTATGATCTCTCGCTCGAAGAGATCAAGCACTTTCGCCAATGGGGCTCCCACACGCCGGGTCACCCGGAGCGCGGGCACACCGCCGGGGTCGAGACGACCACCGGTCCCCTGGGGCAGGGCATTGGAAACGCGGTCGGCATGGCCATGGCCGAACGGTTCTTGGCCGCCCGATTCAACCAACCCGGACATTCGATCATCGACCACCGAACCTGGGTCTTGGCCAGCGACGGCGACCTGATGGAGGGGGTCGCGAGCGAAGCGGCGTCACTCGCCGGCCATCTCGGGTTGGGTAAGCTGAAACTGATCTACGACGACAACAAGATCACCATCGACGGCACCACCGCCCTGTCGTTTTCCGAAGACGTCGGCCGCCGGTTCGAGGCCTACGGCTGGCATGTCCTCCACGTCGCCGACGGCAACGACCTGGAGACGATCGATCAAGCCCTCACGGCCGCCGCCGCCGAAACGGCCCGGCCCTCCCTGATCGTGCTCCGGACCGTCATTGGCGACCCGGCCCCGACCAAGCGGAACACGCCCGAGGCGCACGGAGCCCCGTTCGGCAAGGACGAAATCGCTCGGACCAAAGCGGTTCTCAATTGGCCGGCCGAGCCGTTCCATGTGCCCGCGGAGGCCGCCGCCCATATGGGTGAGTCGGTTGCCCGGGGCACCGCATGGGCTACCGAATGGGACGCCCGGCTCGCCGCGTTCAAAACAGCCCAGCCGGCGGCCGCGGCCGAACTCGACGACTGGAATCAGGGCACCCTCCGGGTGGACTGGAACGCCACCTTACCGGCCTTCAAGCCAACCGATTCGCTGGCCACCCGGGTGGCCTCCGGTACCACACTGAACGCCTTGGCGCCGGTCATCCCGAACCTCGTGGGGGGATCGGCCGACCTGGCCGGGAGCACCGGAACCCACATCAAGGGCGGGGTGACCTTCAGCCGCGACCACACCGGTCAGATCGTGGCCTGGGGCATCCGCGAGCATGCCATGGGAGCCGCCATGAACGGGATGGCGGCGCACGGCGGCATTCGGCCGTTCGGGAGCACCTTCCTGGTGTTCTCCGATTACATGAAGCCCGCGATTCGGCTGGCCGCCCTGATGCACCTGCCGACGATCTACGTCTTCACCCAAGATTCGATCGGGGTCGGCGAAGATGGCCCCACCCACCAGCCGATTGAACACCTGGCCATGCTCCGCGGGATTCCGAACCTGGTCGTGCTCCGGCCCGGAAGCCCGGACGAAACCGCCCAGGCATGGCGCACCGCCCTCGAGCGGCGGGACGGCCCGACCGCTCTGATCCTGTCCCGCCAAAAATTGCCGGCCATCGACCATGCCGCGGCCAGCGCCGAAGGCGTCCGCGCTGGTGGGTATGTGCTCTACGACCCCCCGGCTCCGCCCGAGGCCATCGTGCTCGCCAACGGATCCGAGCTCGGGATCGGCCTGGCCGCCGCGAAGCAACTGACGGCCCAAGGCCTGCCGACCCGCCTGGTGTCGTTGGCGTCCTGGGAGTTGTTCCGGGCTCAGCCGGCCCAGTACCGGGAACAAGTCCTGCCCACGGCCATTCGCGCCCGGGTCTCCGTCGAAGCCGCGTCCACGTTCGGCTGGCTCGGCTGGGTCACTGAGCGCGGCGAGTCGATCGGAATCGATCACTTCGGCGCTTCCGCCCCCGGCGACCGGCTGTTCCAGGAGTTCGGACTCACGGTCGATCTGATCGCCGATGCGGTCCGGCGATCCCACCAGCGGAGCACCTGAATGACCAACCCCTTGGTTCGACTCGGCGCCCTCGGCCAGAGCCCGTGGTACGACTTCATCACCCGCGACTTGATCGCCTCGGGTACCCTGGCCAAGCTTATCGAGAGCGACGGATTGCTCGGGATGACGTCGAACCCGACGATCTTCGAAAAAGCCATCGCCTCGAGCGCCGATTACGACGCGGACATCCGGCGCTACTCGGCCGCCGGGCTCGCTCCGGCGGCGATTTTCGAGCAACTCGCCGTGGCCGACGTGCAGGCCGCCTGCGATGCCTTTCTGCCGGTCTTTCAGGCAACCAAAGGGCGGGACGGCCATGTCTCCCTCGAGGTGTCCCCGACCCTGGCCCACGACGCGACGGGTACGGCAGCCGAAGCCAAACGGCTCTGGGCCGCGGTCAACCGGCCCAATGCCATGATCAAGATTCCCGGAACCATGGCCGGACTGCCAGCCATCACCGAGTCCATCGCCGCGGGCTTGAATGTCAACGTCACCCTGCTCTTCGCGGTGGCCCGCTATGGGGCCGTCATCGATGCGTTCATGACGGGATTGGAACGACGCGTCGCGGCGGATTTGCCGATTGCCGGGATCAGTTCGGTGGCCAGCTTCTTCGTGAGCCGCGTGGATGGCAGGATCGATGGCATACTGGACCGAACCGCCGACCCCAAAGGGCTTCGGGGTACGATCGCCATCGCGAACGCAGCCGCCGCCTATGCCGCCTTCGAGGCCTCACTGGCGAGCCCGCGGTGGAAAGCCCTGGCCCTGAAGGGTGCGACTCCGCAGCGACCGCTGTGGGCATCAACGAGCACCAAAGACCCGAAGTACCCGGACACCTACTACGTCGAAGCCTTGGTGGCCAAGGACACCGTCAACACCCTGCCGCCGGACACTTTCGTTGCCTATCGGGACCACGGCAACCCGGCCATCCGGATTGGGGCTGCCGTCGCAACCGCCGCCGACCGGCTCGCCCAACTCGAAGCCGCCGGGATCCACCTCGACGAAGTGACGGACTTCCTGGAGACTGACGGCGTCGCCAAGTTCGCCGCCTCGTATCAGTCGTTGTTGAACGGAATCGAACTCAAGGCGGGGGCATTAGCCGGCCGCTGAACTGAATCGGCGGGAGGCTTGGCCTTCTTTTCTTTGGGGCGCCGGGGCGGTGGCGGGCGGGTCCAAATGGCGATGACGCCGCAGCGGGCCTGGGCGCTTTCGAGTTCAGGCGGGGTCTCGGCCGGGCCGGAATAGACCTCGATGCCCTCGATTTCGCCAACTGGGGTCAGCCAAAGCACCGCCGGGTCAGTGGGAATTCCATCCATGAAGTAGGCCGGTGAGCAACCCCGCGGGGCCCGGGCCATTCGGGCCACGCAGATCTGGGAACCCCGGCATTCGATCCGGAGGCCGGGTACCATCCTGAGCGCGTCCGGCACGGTCGACGCGCGGCGGTCCTCGATGTACTGCCGGGTGATGTAACGACCCCGGCCCTCCGATTTCCGCCGGAGCCAGTCGGCCGGTCCATGGTTCGCCCGTTCCTCGACCGTCAACTCAGGCAGATTCACTGCTTCGGGATTGGCCTCGAACTCGACTTCGAGAGTCTCGGACTCCTTTAACAGCAGCGGCGACGACATCGTGGCGAACCCGATGGCCGAAGCCTGAATTACGTACTGCCCTGGATCGAGATCGACAAACCGAAACTGCCCCCGAGCATCGCTGGTCGTGGAGAAAGGGGTTCCCACGAGATTGATCCGGGCGCCTTCGAGCGGCAGGCCGACTTGAACGTTCTTGATGACCCCTCGGATCGCCGCCGAACGGGCCTGCGCCGACAACAGTCCGAGCGGGGCGACCCCCAGCCAGCACACCAGCACACCAATTCTCACGATCGCTTACCCCGTCGAGTCCAAATCGCGATGGCCCCGCCACACCGGGCGGTGTCGTTGTTGAGCTCCGGCGGGGTCTCCGCCGCACCACGGTACACCTCGACACCTTCGACGTCGCTCGGTGGCGTAATGTCCAACACCGCCATGCTGGTGCGTTGGTCGTCCACGAAGATCGCCGGCGGGCAGCCGCTTCGATCGTGGTTGAGAAGAACCTGGCAGATCGCCCCCCGGCAATCGCTTCGCACGCCGGGAAGAAACCGGATCATGTCGATCAGCCGGATCGGATTCCGCTTGACGATGTCGTCGCGCGTGATGAACCGGCCTTGCCCCACCGACATCCGCCGCTCGAAGGTCGAGAGGGGCCGCAACGGCACCGGCTCGGGCTCGCCCTCGACAAAGATGGTCGGCAACAATTGGCCCAAGGTATCGGCTCGAAACTCGATCTCCTTGTTCTCCCGAGCGCCGAGGACCACCACCGCCGAGAGAGGCCCGAAACCGATCAGACTCGCCTCGATCCGATAGGCCCCAGGCTTGAGGTCAAGAAACGCAAACCGGCCGACTGAATCGGTGACGGCCCGCTTCCGGGTGGTGGTCAAGAAGATCCTCGCTCCCGCTACCGGAGTGGTTCCTGCCGACATTACCACCCGGCCAACGATCGAGCCGTTGGGCGACTGGGCTTGGGCGGAGGGCGCACGAAATGAAACCGCGACCACGGAGGGAACCACGACCGCGAGGAACCACAACCAACTAAACATGCCTCCCCTACAGGACGAGGGATTGAGAGGCGCCGGGCGGATTCGAACCGCCGCATGGAGGTTTTGCAGACCTCTGCCTTACCAACTTGGCTACGGCGCCAGGGTCGAGGAAACTGGCACCGTCCAGAGTTGACCGCAAGTGATCGAACAGAAGGGTACAAGAGCTGTTCAACCCTACGAAATCGCCACTGGAACCGGTTTCGCGGGTTCCAATCTGAACCCTGCTAGCGCCCCCCGCCCAAGAACACCGCGTTGGCGAAAATCGGGAGCAAACCCCGCCACAGATCCCGGAAATTCGGGTCCCCGGCAAACGCGATGACCCGGCCTCGGCCAACCGTTTCCGTCCAGAGGAATGGCGTGTCGCCCAATCGGGCTGGAGCCTCCGGCCAGAGGTAACCGGCCAATCGGAGCCGGGCTGACGGCGCGAACCGGATGGCCGCCTCCCCCGGAGCCCAGTTCTTCGGGATCGTCAGCACCATTCCGCCATTCGCCATGACCGGAAGCTCCGCGGTCCGGATCCCGGCCAACAGCGGCGATAAGGTGTCGACCGTGGCCCTGACGATGGCGCCAGGCACCGAAGCGGGCAGCGGCGCCCCACCGGCACTGTCACTCCTGACCGAGTCCTGGCGGACCCGAACCCGGACCAACCCGACCCGGTCGGTGGCAACCCAGGCTGTAGCCCCTTCCAGCGTGATCAACGTGCCCCCGCCCCGGACCCAAGCGCTGAGTCGTTCCCGACCTGACTCGCCGAGTCCGCGGTCGAGTCCCCCGGCCGATCCGCTCGGCACCACCAGAACGTCGAGGTGCTCCAGGACCCCGCCGGCTACGGCGGCGGCGTCCACGGAGGTCACGGGATACTGGATCCGTTGGTCGAAGGCGAACCACGCAAAGCCAAACGAGTTGCCGCTGATCCCAGGCCCGCCGAGCAACCCGACCCTCGGCGCCTTAATGAACGTCACGCTGTTGCTGCCGAGGTCGGTACCGTGATCGACCGCCGCGGTGGCAAGCGGGGTCACCCGGGCTCCACTCTCAGTGGCCGCGTGACTGACGCGGTCGTGGACTTGCTCGCCGTTCGGAGCCACTCGCACCAGGAACGCCCCCCGCGGGAACGAGGCCCCAGCAACAACGAACGCCTTCGGCGCAAACCAGACTTTGGTCCCGGTGGCGAGCAGACGAGCCAGCATCCGGACACTCGACTCCGATCCCGGCTCGAACGCGTAGGCCGAGGTGGCCCGAGCGATCGACGACCGCGGCGACTCGATCCATCTGACGGGCTCGAGCCCTGCTGGAACGCTGGCAACGGTCCACGCTCGAACCCGATGGGTATACGGGAGCGACCACGCCGTGATGTCGTAGAAGCGTCCCGGTTGGCCGGTGCGGCGGCTTTCCAGTTCGTCTCGAATGAAGGCCGAATCCAAAGCCGCATCCGGTTCCAAAAGCGCTTTGGCCATTCGGCCCTGCGGCTGGGATAGATCCACCAGATAGGTTCCGGCGGCCAATCGAGTCAAACGAGCTGCCGGCTCCCCGAACAGGGTGGCCGGGACCGCGGCATCGGAACCGAGCCGATGCACCGCGATTCCGTTGGTCGTCAGGCGGCGCACCAGCGTGTCGGCGCGGCCATCCGCGTCTCGCTCCAGCACCACGGCCCGAAACGGAAGCTTGGCCGCGTCGGTCACCGCCGAACGCCGGAACTCCAGGTAATCCCGAACCCGTTCCCGGGCCCGGCGCGCCGAGGTGACCACGGTCGCCCAAGCCGCCGTGTAATGGTGCTGAGCGGCCTCGTGCAGGGTGAGGACGGTCCCGTCCCGCCGGGCAATCGCCCCACCGCCGCTGGAGGCCTGTTCGTAGGTCATCCCGATCGCCCCGGTCAGAATCGGCCAGGAAATGCCGTACCCCGGGTAGAACTCGTCGTAGCCCTCGCGCCGAAAGTAGGGCCAGCCGTGGAGGTCGAACGCGGCCGCATTGCTGGCGGCGAAAATGTCCCACCACTTGAGGATCGTCGAATGGACGTTCTGGTTGATCGGCTCCATCGGCGGAGCAAAGAAGTAACTGGCTTCGGACCCCTGCTCATGGAGATCGACCGCGACGTGCGGCCACCATCGAAGGAACGTGGCGGTCCGCCCCCGGGTTTCCGGATGGGAGTTCAGAAACCAGTCCCGGTTCAAATCGAAGTAGTAGTGGCTGGTCCGGGGGCCGGGCCAGGTTCCGGCGTGGATCATTGCCTGGGGCGCCGAGGGAACGCCTAACGACGACCGCATCCGGGCCACGTCCTGGGCGTGGCGTTCGTGTCCGTCGGGATTCTGCACCGGATCGATCAGCACCACCACGCTGTCGAGCACCATCTTGGTGAGCGGGTCCAGGCCGGCGGCCAGCTGATACACCAAGCTGATGGCGGCCTCCACGCCGGACGCCTCGCCTCCATGGACCGAGTGACCCAGCCAGACGACCGCCGGCATCCTGGCCGCAACCCGTTCGACCTCGGCCGGACTCGAACTTCCCGGATCGGCCAGAACCGTCGCGTCGTGCCGAATCGCGTTGAGGCGGCCCTGATTCTGCTCGCTGGTCACCGTCACCAGCATCACTTCCCGGTCCTCGAAGCTCATGGCGACCGTGTCGAGCCGGACGCGCCGGCTGGTGGCCGCCACCCGTTCGAGGTACCGCATCAGCAGGTGGTGGGGGGTAAACCGTTGCCCAACGTCGTATCCGAGGACCGAGCGGGGCGTCGGCACCGCCGGATCAAACCCGCCGCCCGGGTTGAACGAGTGTTGCGCCGACAAGGGCGAAGCCGCCGCCAAGGCCAGCACCAACCAAGTTCTATTCACGCGACTACGGGGTCGAGACGCGGACCGCGTCGACGAAGTAGTTGGTGTCGCCGAAGCAACTGGTCGGGACCCCGTAGTGCTCGCTGTAGTGGAGCACGACCGGCTTACCCAAGGCGTCGTTGATCCGACGAGCCACTTGATCATCCCGCACGGTGAATTTCCAGATCGTCGGCGCGGCGGCTCCCGGGGTGATGTTGAGCTCACCCTCCCACGTTTTGCAGAGCCAGCCCTTGCGAGAAAACTTGTAGAGTTGGCCGGCCCGGTCGCCGTCGGAGTAGCTCCAGGTCAGCGCCAACCACGTGTAGAGCCCGAATAGGGCAATCGGGAGCAGGATGGCGCCGGCGGCGATCAGTTTCCACCGACGGCGGCGCGGCGGTGGCGGCGACGCGTCGGGCTGGGTACCAATTGGTTCTGTCATGCGTGGAAACTAGGGTTGGACAGGTCAACGGTCCAGCCGACCCGAGGTATTGAAGACGAACCCCTTGCCGAAGGCCAGCCGCCACGCCCCTTTGGTCAGCCCGGTCCCGTTGATGTAGGCCAGGTCGACCCGGGCCGGGGCCAGATCGCTCGCCACCGTGAGGCCGAACCGAAGCCCGAGCCCGACCGAATATCCGGTTCGTTCCGGGCTGCCGGCGTACCACGCGCCGCCATAGTCGGCAAACGCCGCCAGCCCGAGCCCGGCGGTGTTGAGGAAATCACTGGTAACCGTGTACCGGTACTCGGCGGCCAGCAGAAACGCCCGGTCGCCGGTGAACGCATGCTGAGTGAACCCGCGAGGACCGATGCCGAGCCCAAGATCGAATTCGCCCGCCGGCATCGGGTTCTTCTGCCACCCTCGGGCCGCATGGAAGACCGCCATCTGTCTCGGCTTCGGTTTGAGAACGACCGTCCCGCCGACCTGGACGGAACCGGAATCGACCGCACCCGCTTCACCGATCCGCGCCTGCGCCGCCCCGGTCAGAATCGCAAACCCGTTTCGCCAGCCCAAGCCGGTCCGAGCGGACAGGCTAGGGACGAACCCGTTGTCACGATAGCCAAATGACTTCGGCGTCAATCCGAGTCCAGCCCGGACGACGGTGCTGAGATCGACGTCCTCCTGCCGGCCAAAGCCCTCGAAATCGCGACTGACCAGGAACCGGGCCGCCCGCCATTCAACCGAGCCCGTGACCGCGCCCGACACCGACCGGCCCAGCGTATCGACTCGGCTTTGGCGGGCGAAATCGTCCCGGCGAATCTGCCCCTCGAGTCCAAGCCGCACGTAGCCGGTACTCGAGGTTCGGGTGGCCCATGACCCACCCACCTTTCCCATCCAGAACCGACGCTGGAGGGTGTCGCTCGGCGTGGTGTTTCCGCCCACGAACTGGAACACGCGCTCCCGGCGCTCCTCGCCGGACACCCACCAGCTGGACCGGGCTCCGTAGGACCAGAACGGAAGCCAGGTTACGCCATAAACCCCCCGGCCGTCGGAGCGGGCGTCGTAGAAGGCACTGATCCCGATCCGGTTATCGATCAGCCGATTGCGCTGGAACGAGGTGGTCACCGCATCCCGGTCCGGAGTCTTCCGGTAGCGCACTCCGACCCGAGTGGCGGTCCCGAGGAGATTCAACTCGTTGAGGGCCACCCACCAAGTGTTGCTCTTGGTCGACCCGTCGATGCTCCCCTCGACCCTGGTGGTAAACGCGTCTTGGGTCGCGGCCCGCACGACCAGACCGGAGTCGGTTCGGATCGAGTCGACCCTGACTTGGCGAAAGACCCGCATCGCCCGCAGGGTCCGCTCTGATTCTGCGGCCTTCGCCGAGTCGTAAAGCTCGCCGGGGCGTATCAGGATCTCGCGGCGGACCACGCTCGCCCGGGTGGTGACATGGAGACCGTTCAGGAGCTTGGCCAGAAAGCCCTTGTCCTGGCCCGGCGGGTAGACGTCGGAGGTCTGAATCACCACCGCCTTGACCCGCGCGCCGGCGTCCGAGGAGTCCGGGACGGCTTGCGCCGGCAACCGGACGGCCGATGCCATCAAGCCAACGCCCACCAGTAGAGCCCGTGCTGTCATTGGGGAACTACGAGAAACAACCCGCGGTCAGGCGAGGCTCTCGAGCAGCCTCCACCATTCGATCGCGCTGAAATCCTGAAAACGGCGGATCAGGTCGGCTTCGGTCGGCTCGATGAATATCCATCCCGTTGAACGGTGCCCCGACTCAGTCACGAAATGGACTCGGCCCCTTACCGGCCGAGTATCGAGCTTGGTCTCGAAAAGGACCCGCCAGGTAACCCCTCCTCGGGCCAAGTCACCGAGGTGCTGTGCTCCGGGAACCTGGGCAAGTTCTGGGGCCGAGGATTGGCTCATAAGTCCTTGGCGGAAGTAGGCATAGGATGGTAGTTGGGGTCAGAGCCGCGCACCAGTACCCCAGACTCCCGTGCCCCCCTACTTTACCCCGCGCCATGACCGCCCCAACGCTGACCACCTGTGCCACCTGTCGGACCCCGCTCTCGGGCCCATATTGCAGCCAGTGCGGGACCCCAACCGGCCCGCGAAAATGCCGGTCCTGTTCGGTCGACCTGTCGCCCGGGGCTCGCTTCTGCCATCACTGCGGTTCCGAAGCCGCGCCAAGCAGAGGGGCCAAGCAGGAACGAACCGCCTGGATCGCGGCCGCGGTCGGCGTCATCACTACCGTGGCCACCGTCGCCTTCTTCTTCGGACGAGGCCAACAGCCGGCTCCGACCGGCGGGTCGATGGGGAACGCCGGAAACGTCAATCCAACTACGGCCGGCCGGGCGCCCGACATCAGCCAGATGTCGCCGCGTGAGCGGTTTGACCGCCTCTTTGGCCGAATCATGCGGGCCGCCGAGGCCAATGCCGCGGATACGGTCATGCTGTTCTCGCCGATGGCGCTGGAATCCTACCGCCTGCTCGGTCCGGCCGATGTCGATGCCGACGCCCGATATCATGCCGCCATGATCCACATGGTGGTCGGCGAATTCGCTGAGGCGAAGGCCAAGGCCGACACCATTTTGGCCAACCAGCCGCAACACCTGTTCGGACTCCTGATTCAGGGCGAAGTGGCCATCCAGCAGAACGACCAGCCGGCGGTCACCACGATCTATCGCCAGTTCCTGGCGGCCTACGACGCCGAGATCGCCGCCGGCCGCCGGGA
>SXGU01178139.1_pt1 | contig 11193 bp, 11 predicted proteins | sample 3174531 | NCBI WGS metagenome assembly SXGU01 (sample SAMN11356863, study PRJNA531348) | freshwater metagenome | isolation source: freshwater sample F1-140 | place: China: Fuxian Lake, Yuxi | collected 2017-12-25
ATTATGAAATAATGTGAAATGAGAATCAACCTAAAATACCGCAAAGTCTCGGTTTTTGTTGAGCTTAGATGGATTCTGAAAACTATTGATAGATGAGCACTTTCCACTCCTAAGCGGTAGGTCGTGCGTTCAAATCGCGCCGGGAGCATTTTTATTTTCGCGGGTGGCGAAATTTTTTTGGAAAGCTAAATTAAATAGAACTTTGTATTAAGTAACGGAAGCAAAAAGGTGGTCAAGCGCAGTGGTGAGCAAAACGGCAAAATCCACGGGCGTGAGCTGAAAAATTTTCAGCGATCTTTAGGTTTTCTCTCGCCAAGTCTGAAGCCGCGTTGTGATTAAACAGCGCGGCTTTTTTTTCCCGGGAAAAATGTGGTGAGGCGAAGCGGAAAAATAAAATAATCGCCGATTAGAAATGGCGGCGCGGCTTTTTGATCGGTTTTTATATCGTTCGACGGTTATCTTTACAACTCTTACTCGTGGTAAAACTTTTGCTTTTGTGGCAAATTGTTAAGAATATGCAGAAAGTTTTAACGTCCGCAGAAATGCGCGAAATTGATCTTCAAACGACTGAAAAATACGGCATTCCGTCAATTCTTTTGATGGAAAACGCGGCGCACGCGGCGGCGCGCATCATTCTGGAAAAAGTCGGCGGCTCGGTCGTTGATAAAACGGTTTTGATTTTGTGCGGCAAAGGCAACAACGGCGGCGACGGCGCGGCGCTCGCGCGCGTTTTGTGGACTCTCGGCGCAGATGTCGAAGTTTGTTTGATCGGAAAAGTCGAAGACACGACCGGCGACGCGCGCACGAATTTTGAGATTCTGCGCCGCATCAGCGATCAGGAATGTTTTGAGCTGACGCAGGCTGACATTGTGCTCGAAGAAATCGAAACGCTCGAAGAATGGCTCGAATACGACAGTTTGAATTTTCGCAGCGAAGACCCGGAAATTATCGTTGACGCGCTTTTCGGAACGGGTTTAACGCGTCCGCTCGAAGATCTGCACGCACAAGTCGCCGCGTTTATGTTCGCCTACAGCATGGAGAACATCGAACAGGAAACGCTGATCGTTGCACTCGATATTCCGTCCGGTTTGAATCCGGACGAAGCCGGAAAATGCTGCGTGACGCCGTGCGCCGATTTAACGATTAGTTTTACCGCGCCGAAAATCGCCAACATTTTGCCGCCCGCGTGCAATTATAACGGCGAACTGTTCATCGCCAATATCGGTTCGCCGTGCGAATTGCTGAATCGAACTCCGTCAAAAACTTTTCTTGCGGAAAAAACGGACGCGGGCGATTGGCTGCTGAAAACGAAATATAAATCGAATTCTTACAAAAACAAACGCGGTCACGCGCTGATCGTCGGCGGTGCGAAAAACTACGCGGGCGCGGCGATTCTCGCGGGAAATGCGGCGATTATTTCCGGCGTCGGACTGGCGACGGTTGCCGCGCCCGAATCGGCGCACAACGCGATTGCTTCGCGAATGCTGCCGGAAGTGATGACGAGAAGCGCGGCGGAAACGGAAAACGGCGCGATTTCGCACGAAGCCGTCGGCGAGATTCTGGAATTTATCGAAGGAAAAATTGACGCCGTTGCCGTCGGCAGCGGACTTTCATCGAGCGAAGAAAGCACGCGGCGATTCGTTCGTGAATTCGTCGAACAAAGAAAAACTCCGCTGGTTATTGACGCTGACGGGCTGAATGCGCTCGCGCCGTTTGAATTGAACGGTTCTGACCGACTGCCGCTGATTTTAACTCCGCACGAAGGCGAGTTTTTGAAACTTTTGGGCGCGAGCGATAAAGAGGCGCTCAAAGATCGGGTGAAAGCGGCGCGCGATTTCGCGGAAAAACACTGCGTGATTCTGGTCTTAAAAGGCGAGCGGACATTGATCGCCGCGCCGGACGGTCGCGTCGTGATTAATCCGACGGGAAATTCCGGTTTGGGCAAAGCCGGCAACGGCGACACTTTGGCGGGAATTATCACCGGATTTCTGGCGCAGGCGGCGCAGTTGAAAATTGATGTTTTTGAAACGGTTGTTGCGGCGGTTTATCTCGCGGGAACGGCGGGCGACATCGCGGCGGAAAATCTCGGCAAACGCTCGATGCTCGCCTCAGACGTGCGCGAATGTCTGCGCGAAGCGTTTGAAAAAATTTCCAATTAACGGCGAACGAAACGATCAATGGCGGCTGAAATCTTTGAAACTAAATCGTTTGTGTGCGCCACGCCCGAAGACACTTTCGACGTCGGCGAAAAAGTCGGCGAATCGCTGCGCGGCGGCGAAATGATTTTGCTTTCGGGCGGTTTGGGCGCAGGCAAAACTTTGTTGACGAAAGGAATTTTATACGCGCTCGAATACGACGTTGACGAAGTTACGTCGCCGTCTTTTTCGCTGGTTAATCTTTACAAAACCGAAAAATTCGATGTTTTTCACATTGATTTGTGGCGTTTGGACGAAAAAATCAACGCCGCTTTTGCCGTCGGTTTGCCTGAAATTCTCGAAGATGAAACCGCCGTCACGATTATCGAATGGGCGGAAAGACTGCAGAACTTTTCGTTTCCCGAAAACGTTTTCAAAATAAATATCGAAGGCGACGGCGACGACCGGCGCGCAATTAAAATCGAGCGTTTGAAAACGAGAACGGAGACGGAAATCGGATGAATCGAAAAAACAGAACAATCGTTGCGGGTGCCGGATTCTTTATCGTTTTCACCGCAATCATCGGCGTTTCAAACGTGATTTTCGGTAATTCTTCGTATTGGAAAATCAAAAACTCAATGCTCGCTGCGGCGAATGACGGCGATTCTCAAAAACTATCCGCGATGGAAAATCTGCAAATCGTCGTGCACAAAAAAGCGCGAAAACTCGAACTTTTCGACGGCGAAAAATTAATCAAAACGTATAAAATCGCGCTCGGTTTCGCGCCAATCGGCGACAAAGAGCGCGAAGGCGACGGGAAAACGCCGGAAGGCGAATTTTATATTTACACGAAAAACGCGAAAAGCCGGTTTTATTTGTCGCTCGGCGTCAGTTATCCGAATGCGGAAGACGCCGAACGCGGACTGAAAAAACAACTGATTTCAAAAGCCGAGCACGACCGCGTCATCGAAGCGAACGCCGCCAAAAAAATGCCGCCGCAAAAAACAAAGCTCGGCGGCGAGATTTACATTCACGGCAACGGCGTTTCATCCGATTGGACGTGGGGCTGCGTCGCTCTTGCGGACGCCGATATGAAAGAGATTTTCGACGCGATTCCCGTCGGCGCAAAAGTGAGGATTCTGCCGTAAACGCGCTGATTTGCTCGAATTAGTTTGTCGAGTTTTTGAAATATACCGGAATTTAAGAATAAAAAGAGCGTATTATTCGTTAACGCTCTTTCTTGAAGTTGACCGCCGGCGCGATCATTATAAAAGCGCGTTGCTCATATCGGTTTTTCCGTTGACTTTATACTCAATTTTACTTTTCGACAGCTGCGCGGCGACTTCAAATTGCTTATTCAGCCAGGCGGCAAAAGGCGCGTAATGACGTTCGCGGACAGTTTCTCCTTTGTGCATAATACTGTCCGTATCGCCGGTGTGATTAAGATTTGTTTTCGCTTCCGGATACTCATCTCTTAATCCGAGCATGTGTCCGAATTCGTGAACGGCGTCGCGCTGCTTCATCGAAGCGCCTTTGGTTTCGGGACGCAGATCGTTGCTGTCGAGCGTCGTGTTGCCGTCCGAATAATGACACGTGCTGACTTGCCAGTCGGCAGTCGAAGGAACTTTCGTGACGCTCAATTCAAAATCATCGTCGGTGTGCCAGCCGTCAATAAAATACGGAAGATTGAACACGACGCCGACATCGCGGCAATTCTGAGCCGGAATCGTGCTGGTCGTCGTAATCCGAAATTTTTCGTTCCAAACGGCGATCACTCCGTCAACGAATGAGTGCGCGTAGCTTTCTTTTTCGCCCTGCGTCCACGAGCCGCCGCTTCCGTTTTTAAATTGAAATTGGAGAACCATTTTAACGACTAAAACCGACCGGTTCGGGTTTCCCATTTCCGGATAAAGCGTTAAATAATAAGACTGTCCGTTAAAGAAAGAACCGAGCGGCGGACGAATATTTTGTCCTTTTTTAAGCGGTTCCGCCGAATTGTAAAGCAGTGCCATATTAATTAATCTCCTTTAATAGCGTTAATTTTTAATACGGATGAGACGTTTACCGAGATAAAAATTGCGTTTTGCCGAAATAAAAAAAAGAGCATAAAAATTTATGCTCTCAAGCGGCGGAAATTAAAATTAAAAGTTTCGGCTGAAAACCTGTTTGCGCGGGCAACATTGCACTAAACCGGCGCTGATTTTACGGAGTTGAATTCTTTTCTTTTTCCATGACGACCATGTGTTCGCCGCGGCTCACCATTCCGACGATGACAAATCCCGCCGTTTGCGCTTCGGTTACTTCTTTTTGCAGAGTCGAAGTTCTGGATGTGGCAAGCAGTTTGTATTCGTATTGTTTAGAAACTTGCGGCGGTCGCTCCATAATCATCACAATTTCAACGCTGCCGAGCAGCTGCGCTTTAGCGATCATCGTGCTCGGAATAAGGCGAAAACCGCCTTCGGCTGCTTCATTTAGTTCTTTCTGCATTGTGCCAGTTCGCGTTGTGGCGAGCAGTTTATACTTAAACGGAGCTTCGACGGTTCCTTCGCGCGATAAAAATACAGCCATTTCCGAACCGGAAGTCGGAGATCCGACTAATATTCGATAACCCTGCGCTGATACTTCATCCATTTCTTTTTGCATCGTCGAAGTTTTGGTCGTCGCCAGAAGTTTATATTTCTGATCGGCAGGCTCTTTCGATGTTTGAGCGAAAACGTTGCTGCTGCAACAAAAAATTAGTGATGCGAGTAAAAATACAAATTTGTTTTTCATTATGGTTCCTTCCTGAAAATTTAAAAGCGGATTATTAGCTAAAATCGGCGGCATCGCAATCGGCGCTCGTCAGCAAATGCATTTTTCGTTTGCGCGCCGATTCACCGGCTCGCAGGAAGCGAGCGAATGAATATTAACACATTTTATCGTTCAAATATCGTGCCGTTTGAAAACTTAGAGATGTTGAGTTTTCAAGATAAAAATTTTCAAACCGCGATTCGATATTTGCCGTGCGAAGACGAAGTTTAATATTCCGAACGCCGCTCTTTTTTATCTTTTCCAGCACCCGGAAAAATTTGTGGCACGACTTGTGCAAAAGGGAACAGTGGCAAGCTTGCTGAAGTTTAACAAGACCTACCGCCGACTCTTCCAAGAATGCAGTATGCTATTGCGTTTGACCACCTTCCGAGCGTTCCTTCAGTTGTCTAATCTAATTAACAAGCGCAGTCGTTTCCAGACTGGGCTTGCCCGCATTTTAAACCCAATAAAATAAATCGTTTACAGCTCATCAAACGAGTATAAATCAGCCCGCTTGCACAGAGCGGCAAAATGACAAATTATGTCATTTTGGAATGACATAATTTGTTGATTCGGTCTGAATGACAAATCAGCTTGACGAGTTTTCATCAATTTGATTGAATTGCTCAAAATTATTATTTCAACGTTCATAACCGGAATGAACAGATAATAAATCTTTAAAAATTATTTGCGAAAGTTGTGGAATCATTCATTTAATAATTCTTTCTAATTACTAAATAAAGAAACGCTCGGATAGGTTGGTCAGAAGCGCCGGAAAAAGCCGTATGTCTAGACACACGGCTTTTTCCGCTATAAAATCAATGATTACTTTCAAAATTACAAAGTGAGAAATTAAGATGACACAACCAAAAAAGAAATTGAGCAAAAGCGCGAAAGCGGCATTGAAGATTTTAGAAGATTCAAAATTATTGAAAGATTCAAAAGCCGCCGTCGAATCCAAAATTCATCTGAACCATCAACCCGGAAACAATTTGCCCAAAACAAATACGGCAAACAAAATGCGCCCGGACAAAAAGCGCGGATAAACAACAGCTTGCCGAGTGTAAAACGGTTTGGATTCGTGTCCAAATCGTTTTTTTATTGCATTCACAATCAAACGGTTATTTCTAAATCGAAAACAGGCAAGCGAGATGCGCCTTGCAATACAATCGGCGGTATTCGATAATGTATTCATCAAATGCTGATACGGAAAGTGATGCGGAAAATTTTCGATTAAGATCTCGAGCATCACGCAGTAATAATTCAGTAAAATATAGGAAGTAAAAATAGTTATGCCATATCCAGAAATTATGATTCACGGAATGCGCCAGGAACTCGCGCAGCTCGGAATCGAAGAAACAAAACAGCCGGAACAAGTCAAAGAAGTGGTAGAAAATACCGACGGAACCGTGATGGTGATTGTCAATTCCGTGTGCGGATGCGCGGCGGGCGGCGTTCGTCCGGGCATTGCGATGGCGCTGCAAAATGCGGAAGCTAAACCGGATAAAGCGATTACGGTTTTCGCCGGTGCGGACATTGACGCGACTGATGTCGCGCGCAATTATTTTACCGGTTATGCGCCGTCGTCGCCGGCAATCGGGATTTTGAAAAACGGCGAACTCGTGCAAATGTTTGAACGCCGTGATCTCGAAGGTCGTCATCCGATGATGATCGCGCAGGCGCTGATTGACGCTTTCAATTCGCACTGCTCGAAAACCGATGCGGCGAACAACTAAATCAAGCCAGTTAAAATAGGTCAGAAGCTGTCGAACAAAAAAACGCGATTGAAAGTTAAATTTTTCGCGTGTTTAAGATTCGCCAGCTTCTGACCTTTTCTCTATTTTTTTTTGTTCTCAAGCAAATTTTCAATTTTCCGCTCGCGCTAAATTGCAATTCGCCGAAATCGCGCGGCGTATTGTTGCTGACGTTTCTAATCTCGTAAAAATCTGTTGCGTTATTTCCGCAATAATCGTTAGAATAAAAGTGTTAAGCGATTTTTGACGAAAACCAGACAGCCGATTTTGCCGAAAAATCAATGCCAGATTATCAACGACAACACATCCGATTTTCGCTGGATATTCCCGCCGTCCGCTACAATAAATTTGGAGAAAAGCAGGACACGATACTGCACCAAATCAGCATCGGCGGCTGTCTCGCGGAATGGGACGAAAATGTTTATGTCGGCGATGAATTTCGGCTCGAAATTCGTTTGCCGAACAAAAATTGGTTGCCGCTCAAATGCAAGGCTTTGTATCGTTTTGAAAATAACGGAATCGGCATTAAATTTACTGACGTAACGCGGTTTGAACAGGAATTGATCGCGCGCATTATTTCAAATCGCCTCGCCAATGAGGGTTTGCCGATGACGGTTGATCCGTTTGCCCAGCCGCAGCGGTTTGCCGAAAGCAAAATTCCCCGCATCACCGATCAGCGCCGCGAGCAAGACGAAATTCTGCAAAGAATTATGTCGAGCGAAGCGAATTAAAAAAAGTCGCTGACGTTCTCTGTAATCGCCGCATTCGCCGCTGTTTAACTCGCAATCATTCAAATTTTCGCTTCCGCCGAATCGTTTGATTTTCCCCGCATAATTTCAATAAACGAAGTTGTTTGCAGTTCTGCGCGGCTCAAACCGGTTTTCTCCAATACTTCGGTTTCGGTCAGCGCGCCCGAATTTAAGCCGCGCAAAAAGAAATTTAAAAGTCCCTGCGCCGAAGCCGCATCGTCGAATATGTTGCCGGTCGTCATCGCCTGCGTCGCTTTACCGATAAATCCTTTTAATCTTTCGGCTTGCGCGTCGCTCGATTCGAGAAAAAACGCGTAAACGGCAGCGTAGCGCGCGACGAGCTGCGCCGGATGCAAATCCCAGCTCTGATAAAATCCGTTGATTAACGAGTTGGTAACATTGTTGAAATGTCTGCGCCACGCTGAATGAACTGCGCGGCGATTTTCGTTTTGCTGCTGTTCGCTCAAATGTTCGCTTTTGTGCAGCTGAATCGGCATTTCGGTCGTCACTGAATCGGAAAGTCTGATTCCAATCGGCGCGAGCGCGATCTGCATCATTTGCCGGGCGAAAACGGCGGATTCGTGGCGCAGATGTTGATGAATTCCCGAAATTCCGAAGCTCGCCGTGTAATCGTAAGCGCCGAAATGCGCCGAATTGACGCGCCCGTTTCCGGCTTCGATCAAACCGCGCAAGGCGATTTCGCCTTTTTCGCCGACGATTGCCTGCGGCGTTTCGATCATCGCTTCGATTTTGATTTGACCGTCGGCGAGCGCGTTTTGCCTCTCAAAAATCGTCAGCAATTTCGCTAATGCCGCAACTTCTGCGCGCCGAGTGATTTTCGGCAGCGTCACGACAAAATTTTCCGGCAATTTTCCGCTGGTTTCGCTCAGTAAATTGGTGAGAAACAAATCGAGCGTGCGCAGCGCGCGATTTCTCGTTTCGTTTTGCAGCGATTTTATGCGAAAACCGCAAAACGGCGTGATTGATTTTTCGCGAAAAGCGCGCGCCAATTCCGCCGACGCGGAAACGGCGTGCGCGTCTTCTTCGGCATCGGCGCGAAAACCGTAACCGTCTTCAAAATCAATGCGAAAATCCTCAACCGGTTCGCCGCGCAGCTTTTCGGAAACGCGTTCGTAAACCGTGTGCGCAAGCCGCGCGGCGAAATTTTCCGCTTTGATTTGTTGCGGGTTTTCGATTAATTGAAATTCGAGATTTTGAATTTCTTCCTCGAAATGCGGCAGCGTGTCGGCTCCGTTTAGCCACATCGCGCGCGCTAATTCGGCGTAATTCGGCGCATAAAGTTCGAGCGAGTTGGCGGCGATTTTGCCGAGTTTGTGCGGCGTTTCGGCTTTGAAAAGATGCGCGCCGCCGTAAACGACGTGAACCGGACTGCGAATTTCCGCCGCCGGTCGGTGCGGTGTTTCGGCGGCGCTCAAATCCGAATGCGCCTGCGCCAGATCATTTGCCGAAAAACTTGTTTTCATTGTGATTGCTCCGCTTTACTTTATTAGAAATTTCGCGCTGAAAAAATCGAAAAATTGGAATTTATTTGAACACAGAGATCAAATAAATAAAAAATATCAAAAATTTTATCGCCGGTGGAGATGATGTTTTTATATTTTTTCGATTTCCGCGTTTTTCTGTTTTTTATTTTTATGGATGGCTTTTTTGTACCAGTTGATAATCGGCTGCGTTGAAATGCCGTGAATCAAAATGCTGAGGGCGATCACGGAAAATGTAATCCCGACCGCATCTTTCGCGTTTTCTTCAAAGCCGTGAGTCAGCGCGTAACTCAAATAATACAAACTTCCGATGCCGCGAATGCCGAACCAGCCCATCAACAAACGCTGTTTCGTGCCGGTCGGAGTTTTCAGCAGAAAAATCTGCGCGGCGAGCGGACGAATCACGAAAAAAAGCGCAGCCGCCAACGGAATCGCCCGCCAATCCCAATAAACCGCGACGCAGATGCCGACCAATATGACGAGCATCACTTCGAGCAGTCGCTCGGCAGTTTCGCCAAACGAAATAATTTCCGAAACGACGATGCCGGCGGCTTTGACCGGATGCTTCAAATCTTTTTCATCTATTCCGTCGCCGACTAAATCCTCCGCCGGCGGATGCGCGTTCGAACTGTTTTCGTCAGATTTTTTGTCGTCAGTTTCCGATAAAGGATTTTCTTTGACGGTTTTTACTTCGGCGCTGCGAAAACCGAGACCGGCGGCGAACACTGCCAGAAAACCCCACGCGCCGACGGTTTCCGCGCCGACATAAGAAAGCGCAATCAGCGCGAGCGCCAGAAAATCATTCGGACTTTCATTATCCTGATGCCGATTGCGTATCCAGATGGCGAGATGTCCGATGCCTTTGCCGAGAAAAAATCCGAACAGAAGTCCGGCAGGAATCGCCCACACAATGCGATGAAGCGCCCAACCGCCGATCCAATCGCCGAAATCGCCGTTGTTCATCCACAGCAGCGCGAAAATGACAAACGGAAATGCCGCGCCGTCATTAAATCCGGCTTCGCCCGACAAACCGTAACTCATTCGATCTTCGTCCGCCGCATCCGAAACCGAAACTTCGCTCGCTAAAACCGGATCGGTCGGCGCGAGCACCGCTCCGAGCAAAAAAGAAAACGCCCAATCGAAATTAAACGCGAAATGCAGAAACGCGGCGACGCCGATGATCGAAACGAGCATCACCGGCGCAGCGAGCCGAAAAGCCGCCGTCCACGCCGGATTCGTCAGCGGCAAACGCAGTTTCAGCCCGCCGATAAACAGCGAAACGATGACCGCGATTTCCGTTAAATGCTCGAATTTAACTTTTGATTCGATGAAATCAACATTGATTAAATTGAAAACGAGCGGGCTGACCGCCAAACCGAGAAAGAGGTAGATCGCCGACGTCGTGATCGGCATCCGGCGAATATAAGCCGACGACAAAGCCATAAAAAGCAGCACTGCGCCGATAAGTGCCGTCCAGCCGAGAAAATCCATTTTCTTATGATACTAAATTTCGCGCGTCGTAGTTTGTCAAACCCTGATTAACTTGCTGTTCTACCAACCCCAAGTTCCCGTGCCGCCCTTAAACGGTCCGACAATTTCCGCCGTAATCCAACCGCCGTAAAAATCGCCGTCCTGCGCTTGCACGAGTTCGTCATTAACGTAACAAGCATCCATTTTCGACGGATAAAACGCGACGTAGTTTTTGATTTTCGCAAACTCGCGCGTCGGATCCGGATAAAACCAACCGGCGTTTTCCGCGATTTTCTCACCGACCCGCAAATCATAGTAACCGGCGCGACCCTTCCATTCGCAGAAACTCGAACCGTCATTTCGCGTCAAAAATTCCATCCGTACATCTTCCGGCGGAAAGTAATAAACCGGCGGATGCGACGTTTCCAAAACGCGAAACGCGCGCGTTGTTTCCGCGATAATTTCGCCGCCGAAAACGATTTTAAGATGTTTATTTGCTGCTTCAAGTCGCGGCGGTCGCGGATAATCCCAAACAGACTCTTGTCCGGCTTTTGGTTCGATTCTTTTCATTTCAAAATCATAGTAATTGAAAGCGGAAAATGCTACTCTTACGGAAAATATGAGCAAATTTGACAAATTGAAGCAGAAGGTTTTAGAAGGAAAATCAGATGCCAATACCAATTTTGAAGATTTGCGGATGGAATTTTTGACGCGAAATGACGGTTCGAGTTTCTGCGAATGGAAGGGTCGCGCCGGTTACTATGATTTGCGGGTCGGTGAGAAAATCGCGGAA
>SXGU01148793.1_pt1 | contig 11191 bp, 10 predicted proteins | sample 3174531 | NCBI WGS metagenome assembly SXGU01 (sample SAMN11356863, study PRJNA531348) | freshwater metagenome | isolation source: freshwater sample F1-140 | place: China: Fuxian Lake, Yuxi | collected 2017-12-25
CCGTGGACCGGCGGATCTTCGGGATCGAGAACGAGTACGGCGTCACGTGCACGTTCAAGGGCCAGCGCAGGCTGAGCCCCGACGAGGTCGCCCGCTACCTGTTCCGCAAGGTCGTCAGCTGGGGCCGCAGCAGCAACGTGTTCCTGCGCAACGGCGCCCGGCTCTACCTCGACGTCGGCAGCCACCCGGAGTACGCGACCCCGGAGTGCGACGACGTGGTCGAGCTCGTGACCCACGACAAGGCGGGGGAGCGGGTCCTGGAGGGGCTGCTCCTCGACGCCGAGCAGCGGCTGCACGACGAGGGCATCGCCGGCGAGATCTACCTCTTCAAGAACAACACCGACTCGGCCGGCAACTCCTACGGCTGCCACGAGAACTACCTCGTCGGCCGGGCGGGGGAGTTCAGCCGGCTCGCCGACGTCCTCATCCCGTTCCTGGTGACCCGCCAGATCATGGTGGGCGCCGGCAAGGTCACCCAGACGCCCCGCGGGGCGTCGTACTCGGTCTCGCAGCGCGCCGAGCACATCTGGGAGGGCGTCTCCAGCGCCACGACCCGGAGCCGACCGATCATCAACACCCGCGACGAGCCGCACGCGGACGCCGAGAAGTACCGCCGCCTGCACGTGATCGTCGGCGACTCCAACATGAGCGAGACCACGACCCTCCTCAAGGTCGCCAGCTGCGACCTGGTGCTCCGGATGATCGAGGAGGGCGTGGTGATGCGCGACCTCACGATGGAGAACCCGATCCGCGCCATCCGGGAGATCTCCCACGACGTCAGCGGTCAGCGCAAGGTCCGCCTGGCCAACGGCCGGGAGGCCAGCGCCCTGGAGATCCAGGCCGAGTACCTCGGCAAGGCGCGCGACTTCGTCGACCGGCGTGGCATCAGCACCCCGACCATCGAGCGGACCCTCGACCTGTGGGAGCGGACCCTCAAGGCCGTCGAGTCCGACGACCTCGGCCTGGTCGACCGGGAGATCGACTGGGTCATCAAGTGGAAGCTGATCGACCGCTACCGCGCGAAGCACGGGCTGCCGCTGGGTCACCCGCGGATCGCCCAGCTCGACCTCGCCTACCACGACATCCACCGGGGGCGCGGTCTCTACTACCTGCTGGAGAAGCGGGGGGCGGTCGCACGGGTCACGACCGACCTCAAGATCTTCGAGGCCAAGTCCGTCCCGCCCCAGAACACCCGGGCCCGGCTGCGCGGGGAGTTCATCCGGCGGGCCCAGGAGCGCCGCCGGGACTTCACCGTCGACTGGGTGCACCTCAAGCTCAACGACCAGGCGCAGCGCACGGTGCTGTGCAAGGACCCGTTCCGGGCCTACGACGAGCGCGTGCAGCGGCTCATCGACGGCATGTGAGGCAACTAGGGAACTCTCAGGCCAGCCCGTTAGGGTTTCGCCCGGTACTTGCCGTCCCTGACTCGAAGGTCCCCACGTGTCTGCCCTGCGCCGTCTGCCCCTCCTGCTGGTCCCTGCGCTCCTGAGCGTGTCCCTCGCCGCCTGCGGCGAGGACCCGGTTCCCGCCGAGCCCACCAAGGAGCGCCTGGACGCGGTCGAGATCACCGGTGAGGTCGGCGCGGAGCCCGAGGTGGCGTGGTCCAGCCAGATGACCGCGGGCGACATCGAGTCCGAGACGCTGGTGGAGGGCGACGGCGCGGCGCTCGAGGACGGCGACCAGGTGCTGGCCCATCTCTGGATCGGCAACGGTTTCACCCAGGCGAAGGCGTTCAGCACCCATGACGAGGACGCCACCGCCGAGCTGGTGACCCTCGACGACCAGCTGCCGCCCTTCCTCGCCGGGATCAAGGGCGCGACGATCGGCTCCCGGATCGCGGTCACCAGCTCCGCCGAGGCGGCCTTCGGCGCCGCCGGCAACGCGCAGCTCGGGATCGGCAACAAGGACTCCGTCCTGGTCATCATCGACCTGGCCTCGGGGATCGACGACGGTCCGACCGGCACTCGGCCGCCGGCGCCGGACTGGGTGCCGCCCCTGGAGTTCAAGAAGGGCGTCATCTCGGGCTTCGACTTCGAGGGCGTCCCCGAGCCGACCGACCAGCTGCAGAAGGCCGTCCTGTTCGAGGGCGACGGGCCCGTGGTCGAGACCGGCAACGCCATCGTGGTGCGCTACCTGGGCCAGGTCTACGGCGGCAAGAAGCCGTTCGACGAGAACTTCAGCGCGGACGCTCCGACCTCGTTCGCGATCGGCACCGAGGCAGTCATCAAGGGCTGGGACCAGACGCTCGTGGGTGCCACGGTCGGCACCCGGATGGTGATCGCGGTCCCGCCGGAGCTCGGCTACGGCGAGGAGGGCAACCCCGACGCGGGCATCAAGCGCACCGACACGCTCTACTTCGTGATCGACGTCCTGGCCACGGCCTGAGTCTCCGGGGCCAGGGGTGTCGACCACGAGCAAGAGCGAGCGGCTGCTCAACCTGCTCATCATGCTGCTGGTCCAGCGCCGCTACGTCGCCAAGGACCGGATCCGGGAGATCCTCTACCCGGACTCGACCGTGGACGCCTTCGAGAAGATGTTCGAGCGCGACAAGGAGGAGCTGCGCAGCCTCGGTGTCCCGATCGAGGTGGGTCAGATGGACGCCTACTTCGACGACGAGCCCGGCTACCGGGTCCGGCCCGACCTGCTCGCCCTGCCGGACATCAGCCTGACCGCCGACGAGGTGGCCGTGGTCGGCCTGGCCACGAAGGTGTGGCAGCACGCCAAGCTCGCGCGGGCCACCACCGAGGCGGTCCGGAAGCTCACCGCGCTGGGCGCCGACCTCGACGTCTCCGCCCTCGACATCGTCGAGCCCCGGCTCAACGCCGACGAGCCGTCGTTCGACGTCTTCCTGGAGGCCACGCAGGAGCGGCAGGCGGTGACCTTCGACTACCGGCGGCCGGGACAGACCGAGCCCACCACCCGGCACCTCCAGCCGTGGGGCGTCACCCGCTACTCGGGTCGCTGGTACGTCGTCGGTTTCGACACGGACCGGGACGCGGAGCGGGTCTTCCGGCTGTCGCGGGTCGAGGGCCGTCCCCGCAAGGTCGGCGCGCCGGGAGCGTACGAGGTGCCGGCGGACGTCGACCTGGGAGAGGTGGCGCGACGGCTCGCCCCCGCGGTCTCGACGGAGCGTGTGGTGCTGCTCGTGCGCCAGGGCGCCGGGCTGTCGCTGCGTCGGGACGCGGAGGAGCTGGAGACCGGCGTGACCGGCCCCGACGGGGCGGCGGACTGGGACCGCCTCGCCGTCCAGCGCGCCGCGAACGGCGTGGTGGACGAGGTCCTCGCCTTCGGCCCCGACGTCGTGGTCGAGGGCCCGCCCGGGGTCAGGCAGCGTGTCGTCGACCGGCTGGCCGCCGCACTGGCGGAGGTGACCTCGTGAGCGCCGGCGCCGCCGGAGCGAAGGACCAGGTCGCCCGACTGCTCACCCTCGTCCCGTATCTCAAGGCTCGTGGCGAGGTGCGCCTCGACGAGGCGGCGTCGGCCCTGGGCGTGAGTGCCGAGCAGCTCCTCAAGGACCTCAAGGTGCTGTGGATGTGCGGGACGCCCGGCGGGATGCCCGACGACCTCATCGACGTCGACGTCGCGGCCCTGGAGCCGGAGGACGGCGACGGGATCCGGACCGACGGGATCATCCGGGTCTCCAACGCCGACTACCTCGCCAAGCCGCTGCGGCTCACGCCCACCGAGGCCACGGCCCTGATCGTCGCGCTGCGGGCGCTGCGGTCCGGTGCCGGCGACGAGACCCGCGAGGTCGTCGACCGCGCCCTCGCCAAGCTCGAGGCCGCTGCCGCCGAGGGGGCCGAGGCCGCGCGGGTCGAGCCGGGGAGCGACGCGGCGGACACCGACGGGGCCCTCCTCGCCACCCGCCTGCAGGGTGCCGCGGACCAGCACCGTCAGGTCCGGCTGAGCTACTACGTGCCCTCGCGCGACGAGCAGTCCGAGCGGGTCGTCGACCCCCGCGGGGTCGTCAACCGCGACGGGCACGCCTACCTCGACGCCTGGTGCCACCTCGCGGAGGCGCCGCGGCTCTTCCGCCTCGACCGGATCGTGGCCGCCGACGTGCTCCCGGACCCGATCGCGACCGAGCCCGCCGCTCCGCGTGACTTGGCCGACGGGTTCTTCACCCGCGACACCGAGGTCACGCTGGCCACCGTCCTGCTCGACCCCGCCGCTCGGTGGGTCACCGACTACTACCCGGTGGAGGCCGTCCGCGAGGCCGGGGACGGCCGCCTGGAGGTCGACCTCCTGGTGGCCGACCAGCGCTGGCTCACCCGACTGGTGCTCGGACTGGTGCCGCACGCGCGGGTCCTGGCGCCGTTGACAGCGGCGAACGCGGTCATCGCGGCCGCACAGGAGACGCTCGACCTGTACACATGACCGTGGTCGTACGATGGAGTCCGACCGCCACACCCACGTGAGGACCGACATGTCGCCGCTGCTCATCGGAGGACTCGGCACGACCGAGCTGCTCATCATCCTGGCCGTCCTGGTCCTGTTGTTCGGCGCCACCAAGCTCCCCGAGCTCGCCCGCGGCAGCGGCCGCGCCCTGCGCATCTTCAAGGCCGAGACCAAGGGTCTGATGGACGACGAGGACGACGCCACCAAGACTCCGGAGCAGCGCGAGCTCGAGGCGCGCCAGGCCGACCTCGCCCAGCGGCAGGCCGAGCTGGACGCCGAGGCCGAGCGCATCCGCCGCGGCGAGACCACCTGATCCTGAGCTCTTGATCCGACGCCTGGCCGGCCTCCTGCGAGGCTCGCCCGTCCATCCTGTCGGCCCGGACGGCCGGATGGCCCTCTCCGACCACCTGCGCGAGCTGCGGGCCCGGTTGATCCGGTCGTCCTTGGTCGTCCTGGTGGCCTTCCTGGTCGCGCTCTTCTTCTACGACCAGCTCTCGGACCTGATCCGGGTGCCGTACGACGAGGCGGTACGCCGGCTCGGTGGCACGGTCGAGACCAACATCGTCGTCAACGACGTGACCGGCCCCCTGATGCTCCAGCTCAAGCTGTGCGGTGTGGTCGCCGTGGTCGGCGCCAGCCCCTACTGGCTCTACCAGATCTGGGCGTTCATCCTCCCGGGCCTGCACCCCTCCGAGCGCAAGTGGTCTCGGATCTTCGCCGCGCTGGCCGGTCCGCTCTTCTTCGCCGGCGTCGCGACGGCGTACTTCGTGCTCCCCAAGGCGATCGAGGTCCTGATCGGGTTCACGCCCGCCGACGCCACCAACCTGGTCGACTTCGGCCGGTTCTTCTCGTTCATCAGCCGGATGCTGCTCGTGTTCGGCATCGCGTTCGAGATCCCGCTGTTCGTCATCATGCTCAACCTTGCCGGGGTCGTCTCGGGCAAGACGCTGGGCCGTTACCGACCCTGGATCGTGATCGGGACGTTCGTCTTCGCCGCGGTGGCCACGCCGTCCACCGACCCGTTCTCCATGCTGTTCCTCGCGGTCCCGATGCTGGTGCTCTTCCTCGTCGCCGAGGTGATCGCCAGGCTCATCGACCGGCGGCGAGGCCGGACCGACCCGCTCGCCCAGGTCGGCGACGACGAGCTGTCCCCGCTGTGACCCCGCTGGACGCCTTCGACCTGCCCGACTGGCTGGGGGAGGGCGAGGTCACCTGGACCTCCGACGACGTCACCCGCAGCGGCTCCTCCGTCGCGGGTTTCCTGGTCGGCGCCGGCGACGACCAGCACCCGTGCGACCTGCTCGCCGTGGACCTGGCCTACCCGGCCCCCGTGGTCGACGACAGCATCCGGACCGCCGCCCACCAGGCGTGGATGCACGGCCAGGTGCTGCTCCTGGACCGGGACGGCCGACCGACGCTCGCGGTCCCCGGCACGTCGTTCACCGCGGACACCGTGCTCGACGCGGTCACCCGGCTGGCGAAGGCGGTCGGCGCCGCGCCGTCGGCGTACTCGGTGCGGTTGCGGTTGGGTGGCAGCTGAGCTCCTCGGGTTGGGCGTCGTGCCCGCACGCGTTGCCGGACCTCGGGCTGGGCGGGCGGCCGCGCGCGTACCAGCCCGGCTCCCGCCGTCAAGGATGCTTCGCACCGCTCCGCGGCGGCCTTCGGCCGTCCTTGACTGCGGGTCCCTACCGGGCTGGTAGGCGGCGCGCTCAACGACGCGGGACTCTGCTCAACTATTCGGCCCGCGCCGCCGCATGCGCGGCCGCCACCCGGGGTTCGCGACTCAGTTCGTGCCGACGCGCCACGGCTCGACGCTCAGCCCCGACGCGGTCGACGCGAACCGTGTCGCGACCCGATCCCAGCCACCCCTGCGAGTCCCACTAGCGTGCGATCCGCACCCACCAGGTGCACGGGATCCGCACGCCAAGTCCCGACCGGCCCACCACCCGCAGACGGTGGTGGTGCCCGCGCATGCGGGCGGCGGGGCGGAGCCCTGCCGCTGAGCGCGCCGCCAGCAGGCCGGGAGAGGCTCCGGGTCAAGGACGGCCGCAGGCCGCCGCGAAGCGGCGCGAGCGCCAGCGAGCGTCCTTGACGCGGAGACCCGGCCTGCTACGCGCGCGGGCACCACCCCCAGCCCGCAGTCGGGCCTCGCCAATCGGGGTGGTCACTCGAAGCCACGAGTGCGGACGTCTCGAGACGGCGCGCGCGACCTCCTGGACCACCGGAGGCTCAGTCCGTCGACCCGCCAGCCACCGCGTCGTCGGGGTCGGCGGGCGCTGCGACGCCGTTCGTCGGGATCATCCGCAGGGCCCGCCCGAGCGTGGCCCACAGGTTGGCGGCGTACTCGGTGGTGATGTGGTCGGTGTCCCGGTAGCTCAGGGTGCCGCCGATGACGATGGGGCACTCGCCCTGGTAGCAGAGCCACGGCGTGGGGTCGACGACCCGGGCGCCCGAGACGTTGGCGGAGTCGACGGCGACGTTGCCGAGGATCTGGGAGCGCTCGTCGGGCTCGAACATGCAGTCGCCCAGGCTGGGGTCGCCCGTGGTCAGGCAGGTGGCGGGGTCCTCGGGCGACTTGGGTACGTCGCGGAGCAGCACGACCTCGTCGGCGGCCGCGTCGAGCTCGCGGAAGAGCTCGTCGTAGCCGGCGCGCAGCAGCGGGATCGTGTCGTCGACGGAGGTGACCCGCTTGTCGCCGTCGAAGACGCCGTTGACCGGGGGCGACGAGGCGACCACCACGAGGTCGGGGTTGAGGTCCTCGACCTGCTCGATCACCCAGTCCTGGAAGTCCGAGCAGTCGGTGAAGACGGTGTCGTCGGACTGGGCGGAGGCGATCGGGATGTGCGCCGCGGTGCACTGCGGCTTGACGAGGTAGTAGGCCTTCCAGTTCCCGGCCTCGTTGATCCGGTCGAAGGCCGGGATCCAGGCGCGGGCGTGCGAGTCGCCGATGAGCACGACGGTCTTGTCGCCGTTCTCCTCGCCGACCTGGCAGAGCTTGCGGACGTTCTGCTCGTAGTCGCACTCGCCGACGTCGGCCACGCTCTCGCGCAGCTCCAGGATGCTGGGGTCGGTCTTGCTGGGGATGGCCTGGCGCTCGCGCGCGGCGTTGACCGACGCCCGCACCAGCGCGACCGTGTCGACGTGCACGGCGCCCGGCTTGGCGCTGCCGGCGATGGTGATCGGCGGGTTGTCGCCGTCGGTGTCGGCCTGGGCGCCCGTCCAGAGCCAGGCGAGCCCGCCGACGCCGAGCACCAGGACCGCGCTCGCCGGGTAGAGGACCAGGGCCCGGCGGCGGGGGAGGCGGTGCGCCGGACCACCGTTGCGGAACGGCATCTCGACGTACTGGTAGGAGTACGCCGACAGCGTGAGCGTGACCAGGACCGCCAGGCCGCTCTCGAACGCGTTGAGCCCGCGACCCAGCGCGTACTCGGGGAGGACCAGGACCGGCCAGTGCCACAGGTAGAGGGAGTAGGACCAGTCGCCGATCACCCGGAACGGCTCGGTCGAGAGCAGCTCCCCGACCAGCGTCCTGGCACCGCCGTGGCCCGCGATCAGGAGGAGCGCGGTGCCGCCGACCGGGAGGGCGGCGGCGATGCCGGGGAACGGCGTGGCCGAGGTGATGACGACGCACGACCCGACGACCACGACGGCACCGACGAACGCCATCAGCTGGAGGTAGCGGCTGTGCAGGCGCGCGACCGCCGAGGCCGGGATGAGCGCCACGAGCGCGCCGATGCCCAGCTCCCAGGCCCGGGTCAACGTCGAGAAGTAGGCGGTGGTGGGGGCGGCCACGGTCTGGTGGATCGACCAGGCGAGCGAGGCGACCACGACGGCCAGGAGCACGACCAGCACGGCGCCCCGCGGCAGCCGTCTCGGGTTGCGGCCGGTCAGCAACCGGGTCAGCAGGATGATCCCGAACAGCAGGACCGGCCAGACCAGGTAGAACTGCTCCTCCACCGCGAGCGACCAGTAGTGCTGCATCGGCGACGGCCCGGTGTCCTGGGCGAAGTAGTAGACACCCTCCTGCGCGAAGTGGATGTTGGCGGCGAACGCCGACGCCCAGATCGCGTCGACGACGACCTCGCGGGCGTCGAGGAGACCCATGATCAGCAGCGAGGCGACCACGGTGACCACCGAGACGACGGTCGCGGCCGGCAGGATGCGCCGGGCCCGGCGGGCCCAGAACTGGCCGATGGAGACGCCGCCGGTGACGAGAACCTCGCGGAACAGCAGCCCGGAGATCAGGTAGCCGGAGATCACGAAGAAGACGTCGACACCCACGAACCCGCCGGGCAGCGCCGTCACCCCCGCGTGGGCGCAGATCACCACAGCGACTGCGACGGCACGCAGTCCCTGGATGTCGCCGCGGATCTCTCTCGCCATTCCCTCAGGGCCCCCCACTGCTACTCAACGGGTTAACTCTCCCACCCCTGGCCAGGTCACGGGGTGGCAACGTGCGATCATCCACAGGCCCGACACGAGGCGGAGCGCCGTGCGGCGCGGCCTGATACAGGAGACGAGCCCATGACTGAGCCGATCACGCAGTACCGGATCGCGGTGATCGGAGGGACCGGTCCGCAGGGGAAGGGCCTCGGCTACCGCTTCGCCAAGCACGGGCACGACGTCGTCCTGGGCTCCCGCGCGGCCGAGCGGGCGGTCTCGACGGCCGACGAGGTGAACGCACGGCTGTCGGACGTCCCAGGGGCCGGATCGGTTTCCGGAGCCGCCAACGCCGACGCGTGCGAGGCCGCCGACGTGGTCGTGCTGGCGGTGCCGTACGACGGCCACGACGAGCTGGTCGCCGCGCTCCCACTGGCCGGCAAGACCGTGGTCTCGTGCGTCAACCCGCTCGCCTTCGACAAGCGCGGGGCGCACGGCCAGGTCATCGACGGCGGGGAGGGCTCCGCCGCGGAGTCCGCCCAGCGCCTCGCACCGGACGCCACTGTGGTCGGGGCCTTCCACAACGTGTCCGCGGTCCTGCTGTGGGGCGACGACGACTACCTTGACGAGGACGTCCTGTGCGTCGGCGACTCCGACGAGGGCAAGGCGGTGGCGATGGAGCTGGCCAGGGCGGTGACCGGCCGCGAGGGCATCAGCGCCGGCAAGCTCCGGCTGGCCCGCCAGCTGGAGCCGTTCACGGCAGTGCTGATCTCGATCAACCGCAAGTACAAGGCGCACTCGGGTCTGCGGATCACCGGCATCCCCGGTCGCGACTAGCTCCTGCGCGCGGCCGCGAAGGTCAGGACGTCCAGCAGGGGAGCGGGCACGTGGTCCACGCCGATCTCCTCGGCGAGGGCTGCGGCCAGGCGGACCTTGCGTCCCGACCTCGTGCCGGCGAAGCAATGCAGCTGCTCGTGGAGCGACCGGGTGCGCTGGTAGGGCTGGTTCTGGAAGGTCCGCAGCTGGCCGAGCTCGCCCTCCCGCTCGATCACGTCGACGACGGCGGTCGTGCCGAGGGCGCGGATGAGCTCGTCCTCGAGGTCGTCGTCGCACACGAAGAAGCCGTACGCCGACAGCTCGTCGCGGGCCTCGACCGGATGACCGAGCCGGCGGAGGGCGCCCGCGACGAAGCGGACCTCGGCGCGGTCGCACAGTCCCGCCACGGTGGTGCCGGGATGCTCCCGGTACTCACGCAGGTAGCGGAGGACGTTGGTGACGCCACCCATCGGGACGACCTCGACGTCGGTGGCGTCGAGGTCGAGCCGACGGGCGAGGACCTGGAGCACCGCGGCGTCACTGGGGCCCTCGGCGAGGACGACCGCGGTTCCCACGCAGCACAGCCTGCGACGAGCATGCTGCCGGTGGCGAGCCCTTTGTCCCCGGGCGGAGGCGTGCGGAGGTATAGCGTCGCCACCCACCACGAGCGGGATGGAGCACCACCTTGAGCGGAGTAGTCGTCACCGGAGCCGCCTCCGGGATCGGCCTGGCCTGTGCCGAGGTCCTCGTCGAGCAGGGCGTCCGCGTCTCGCTCTGGGACATCTCGCCCGGGGTGGCCGAGCACGCCGGCCGGCTCGGCATGCCCCACGAGGTCGTCGACGTGTCGGGCGACCTCACCGAGAGCGTGGCGCGCGCCGCTGAGGAGCTGGACGGGCTCGACGGTCTGGTGCACGCGGCGGGCTGCGTGGCCGTGGAGCCGGTCGGCGCGTTCACCGCCGAGTCGTGGGACGCCGTGCTCGGGCTCAACCTGCGCGCCCAGGCGCTGCTGGTGCAGCTCATGCACCCGCACCTCGTGACGTCGGCCAACGCCTCGGTCGTGGGCATCTCCTCGATCGAGGGGCTCGTGGCCAGCGCCTGGATCCCGGCGTACTGCGCGTCCAAGGCCGGGATGCTGGGCATGACCCGCTCGATGGCGGCCCAGCTCGGCTCGGACGGGATCCGGGTCAACGCCGTGTGTCCCGGCTTCATCGAGACACCCATGCTCGGTCCCGCCCTGGAGCTCGCCGAGCTCAAGGCCGAGCTCGAGAGCGGGTCGGCGCTGGGTCGTCTCGGGCAGCCGCGCGAGGTCGCCGAGGCCGTCGCGTTCCTGATGTCGGAGAAGGCCTCGTTCATCACCGGCACGGAGATCGTCGTGGACGGCGGGTTCATCAGCCATCACTGAGGGGCTTGCGTTTCAGCCCCGGCTTGCGTCGTTTCGCGCGCTGTCGCGACGTCGTTCCTCAGTCGCGACGCTTGCTCGACCCACCGGCGCCCACGCCGTCCGCTCCTTCCTCGCGGGCGGCTGCGCCGGCACCATTCCACGATTCCCAGAGCTTGGCGTAGGAGCCGCCCGCGGCGACCAGCTCGTCGTGCGACC
>SXGU01022271.1_pt1 | contig 11190 bp, 10 predicted proteins | sample 3174531 | NCBI WGS metagenome assembly SXGU01 (sample SAMN11356863, study PRJNA531348) | freshwater metagenome | isolation source: freshwater sample F1-140 | place: China: Fuxian Lake, Yuxi | collected 2017-12-25
AGTGCCCAGGAGAAAGGCCAGATCGCCAATGCGCAAGCTGTGCAAAACGCTCGCAATGCACTGGCCAACGCGCAGGCGGCGGTCTCAAGCCTGGGAAGTGGCGACACCGCTAATGCGTCAACGGTGACCCAAGCCGCTATCGACTCGGCCAAGGCTGCGGTGGCAGTTGCCCAGCGGGCCGTGACTGACACCACGTTAGTAGCCCCGGTGGCCGGCACCATCGGTGAGTTGAACATCACGGTGGGGGAGATTTCTACCAGCGGCGTGACATCCTCGGGTGGCTCAGCGGCCATCACCTTGATCCCAGCCGGCGCATTCACCGCCGCCGCTGACTTCGCCGAGACCGATGCCGCGCAGGTGACTAAGGGTGATCCGGCAACCATCTCCTTCCCTGCTCTGTCGGGGCAGTCGGCGACGGGGGTAGTCACGAGTGTTGACCCGATGGCCTCGACCTCGGCATCGAGTAGTTTGGTCGTTTTCAATATCAAGGTGAGTATGAATTCGGTCCCTGCAGGGGTGCAGCCCGGGATGTCCGCAGCTATCTCAGTAACCACCGAGGAGTTAAAAGGCGTGCTTGCGATACCGCAAAGCGCAATCGCCACTATCGGTGACGTGAATACCGTCGAGGTGCTACAGCCCGACAACACCTCGATCACGACGACGGTGACAGTCGGGCTCAAGGGTGATGCGTTAACCGAAATAACAAGTGGTGTCCAAGTGGGTCAAGTCTTAGTTATTCCGACCGGCGGGAGTGGTACGTCGCAGTTCCCGACGGGCGGCGTGCCCGGGGGTGGACCGTTGAGTCGACCCCGAAGCTGAAACCGATGACTCCGGTCCTGGATTTAGTCGATGTCACGAAGGTTTATGGTGATGGTGATGCTGTCGTTCGCGCACTTGATGGTGTCTCGCTCACCGTGAACACCGGCGACTACCTAGCCATCATGGGAGCCTCGGGGTCGGGCAAGTCCACCCTGATGAACATCATCGGCGCCTTGGATATCGCCACTGCGGGGCAGTATCACCTTGATGGAATTGACATTAATACCTTGGATGAGGATGCCTTGTCGATTGTTAGAAACCGCAAGATTGGCTTCATCTTTCAGTCATTTAATCTCATCCCACGGACGACCGCCCTCGCCAACGTCGAGCTACCCCTGGCTTACCGGGGGGTAAGACGTGGGGAGCGCCGCGACCGAGCAAAAGCGGCTTTAACGGCCGTGGGGCTGAGTGACCGAATGCACCATCGGCCCAATGAACTATCAGGTGGTCAGCAGCAACGGGTTGCGGTGGCGCGCGCATTGGTGGCGCAACCCTCCTTGCTATTAGCCGATGAGCCAACCGGAAACTTGGATTCGCGGGCCACTGCCGATGTCTTGAAACTGCTAGATCAGATGCACGATGAGGGCCGCACCATAGTCATGATCACCCACGAAAACGATGTCGCTCAACACGCGGATCGGGTTATCGTGCTCAAGGATGGCCGAATCGATGAGGATCGGCTGAACCGATGAACCTATTTGAGTCATTTCGCAGCGGGGTCCAGTCAATTCTGGCAAATCGTCTTCGTTCTGGCCTGACGATGCTAGGCATCATGATCGGCGTCGCTGCGGTCATCGTCCTTGTTGCCTTCGGGCAAGGCGCTTCCAACTCCATCACCGGCAGCATCGAGGGGCTTGGCACCAACCTGATCACCGTTTTCCCCGGCACCGCCGGCGGCTCCCAAGCCGATGCCAGTTTGGCGGTGAAGGACTTAACCGTTGACGATGCGGTGGCCCTGAATGATCAGGTACTCGCACCAGACATCAGCGCTGCCGCGCCAACCAAGCGCGCTCGGGTGTCGTGCACAGCCGGGACTCTCAGTCACAGCACGGCGATGGTTGGTAGTTGGCCCGCCTATTTTGCGATCTCCAATTCGGAGGTGTCCGAAGGTGGCTACTTCACGAACTCGGATGAATTAGATGGCCGCCGCGTGGCGGTAATCGGCAAGACCGTCGCCGACAACCTGTTCGATGAAGCCGACCCGATCGGCAAGGAGATGACGTGCAACGGCGTGCCATTTACGGTGCTGGGCGTCCTGGTATCAAAGGGCGCCTCCGGGTTCGGCGATCAAGACGACACCATCATTGCCCCTCTCACCACGGTGCGTAACCATCTCACCGGCATCGGCAGCCTTGACACCATCGCGGTGCAGGCAGCGTCATCGCAGACGCAGGCGCAGGCCCAAGAGCAATTAACCGCCGTGCTGGATGCCCGCCATGATGTGGAGGCGGCTACCCGGGATTATCAGATCTTCAATCAGGCCAGCCTGTTGACCACCGTCAATCAGGCATTGGGCATCTTCACCGCATTGCTTGGCGCTGTCGCGGCTATCAGTTTGCTGGTTGGGGGTATTGGCATCACCAACATCATGTTGGTCTCGGTAACTGAACGCACCCGAGAGATCGGCATCAGAAAAGCAATCGGCGCCAGCCGCCGGGTGATCTTGCTGCAGTTCCTGATTGAGTCCACCGTCCTGTCACTTATCGGGGCCTTCTTCGGGCTAGTGCTGGCCTTCCTTGTCACCCGAGTTGAGGTGGCAGGGATTCAACCAGCGATCGTCCCGGCATCGGTGCTGGGCGCCTTTGTGATCTCGGTCGGGATCGGCCTGTTCTTCGGCAGTTACCCGGCAAACCGCGCTGCATCACTTCGACCGATTGAGGCCCTGCGCCATGAGTAACCATGAATCAAGACGCGACAACGTGATAGGTGAAAACAATGAGTGACGAGAACCTAAACGAACTGCTGGCCCGGCGGGCTCCCAAGAAGCGGTCGAAGCTCACGACGACCTTGATGGTCCTGCTGATCTTGCTCGTTGGCATATTGATCGGCCTAGCCTTGGGCAAGGGCTCACCTGAGGCCGCAATTGGGGGGCCGGCTGCCAGTGCAGCAGGAAGCCACGTGACATTGGCCGCTGATAGCAGCAATATTGGCGAGTAAGGGCGAATTCATCGCAACCATCACCCCGGACCAAACCGTTGCCGATGTAGTTTGAAATGACGGCGGCACGATCATCGGGATCGTGTCTGAGCGTGCCGCCTTACTCGACTGCATAAACCGGGGTGGCTAGGAACCGCGGGCTGCTGATGCCCGATCAGTAGGACTCCGGTTGGGCGCTAAGGTTGCGGCATGCCTAAATCACCTGTTTCGGGAATTATCGCCATTGCCACACTCGCGTCCGTCGCAGTCGCCGGATCCCTTGCTGCACCTGCAATCGCGGCGCCGGCACCGATCGTCATCGCCTACGAAGGCCCGCTGACGGGAGCGCAGGCGAACAACGGCATAGACATGTATCGCGGTGTGAAGCTTGCTGTCGATCAGGTGAATGCCAAGGGCGGGGTGCTGGGCCGCAAAGTAGTTTTGATCAAGGCCGATGATCAGGCCAATCCGGATCTGGCCTTGACGGTGGCGCAGCAGGTAAAGGATGCGGGCGCGGTAGCGGTGGTGGGCCCTTTTAACTCCTCGGTGGGCGTGGTCAACCTGCCTTTCTACATTGCCAATGGCATCACCCCGGTGCAGATGACCTCGACGAATGACACCTCCGGCGAAGGCGTGACGGTGCAGCCGAAGAACAGCCAGATCTCACCCGTTGAGGTCACCTATATGTCGAAGTTGAGTGGCTGCCCCAAGGTGGTCATGCTGGTCGACCCATCCACGTACACGCAGGGCATGGCGAATCGCACCGGGGCGGCGATGATGTGCGGCGACGGCGTGCCGGTTGCCAGCATTCCGATAACCGAAGGACTGCCCAGCTACACCGCGCAGGTGGCCGAGGCCTTGGCCCTCAAACCCGACATCTTGTACGTCAGCACCTACTACCCCGAAGGTAGCAAGATCGCCCAAGCGATTACCGCGGCCAAGACCAAGGTAAGTTGCCTGATGAATCTGGCAAATGTTGACCCGGCATTGGTAACGGAGGCTGGGATTCCCGCATCGCAACGCTGCGTGTTCAGCGGTATTCCGGCGGCCGGTCAAATGCCGGACGCGTCCAGCTATGTGAAGGCGTACCGCGCCAAGTTCAACGCCACCCCCGGGGTGTGGGGAACTTTCACCTACGACTCCGCCAATATCTTGTTTGCCGCGATGACCAAGTCCGGCACGACAACTTATGGGCCGGTGCTGAAGAAACTTCTTAAGACCAAGGATTACGCGGGCCAAACCGGGCCAATAACAATCAACCCGGATAACGGCAATCGTAAGAATGTGCCGGTGTACATCCTCAAGGTTGGCAAGAAGGGCGCTTTCGTAATCGACACTGCTGCGATGGCTCCGGCGGTAGCTGACTAATCCCGGCCGGGTGGTGCCAATGGAGTTATGCGTCCATCACAAAGTGATGACGCTTACCCCAGGGTTTGTTGCATTGCCGAGCCCGGCGAGGGCAGCCGCGGCCTCTGCTAGGCCGAGGGTGCTAGTCACTAGGTGCTGCGGGTTCAAGGTGCCGGTGGCGATCATTTCCAGCATGGCCGGGTAATCGCGCGCCGACATCCCGTGCGAACCCAGAATTTGCAACTCCCGGCCGATCACCAAGTGCATAGGCACCGTTGCGCGATCACCGATCTCAGCCGGAGGTAGCAGTCCGACCTGCACATGACGACCCCGAGGCTTAAGTGTTGCGACTGCGGCGCGTGCGGTCTCGATGCTGCCGAGGGCATCGAGGGTGACGTCAGCGCCACCAGTTAGCAGCTCTCGAATGGTCTGTTCGACCGAATGCTCGCCCGCACTGTTCACCACGTACCGAGCGCCAAACTCAGTTGCCATGTTCAATGCGGCAGCCGACATATCGACCGCCGTGACTTCGGCGCCCAGTGCGGCGGCAATCATCACCGCCGATAGTCCAACCCCACCGCAGCCGAGCACCACCACCTGCTCACCTGGTTGCACCCGCCCGATGAGGGTGACTGCTCGAAAGGCAGTGGCGAAGCGGCAGCCCAACCCCGCGGCGGCTGCCATCGTGACATCGTCAGGTAATGCAACCAAATTGAAATCGGCGTTCGGGATGGCAACGAACTGCGCGAATGACCCGGGGCCACTAAAGCCCGGCTGCCATTGCGCGGCGCACACCTGTGCGTTGCCACTGCGGCACTCGCTGCAGGTGCCGCACCCGCAGACGAATGGCACCGTTACTCGGTCCCCGGCCTGCCAGTTAGCAATGCCGTCGCCCACCTGCGCGATGGTGCCGGCGAATTCGTGGCCGGGCACATGGGGTAGGGTCTGGATTTCCGAATCATGGCCCTGCCAGCCGTGCCAATCACTTCGGCACAATCCGGTGGCTGCAACGGCGATGACCACCCCATTGGCGGGTGCAATCGGGTCGGCGCGTTCGGTTAGATAGGGCATCAGCCCAAAGGCGTCGTACTGCACGGCTAGCACACCGGCAGCATAGGTCAACCCTTCTTGGCGACCGCCCCTTTTTAGGCAGGCAGTGGCTGCATCCCGTTCGCAATTAGGGCCTGCACCCCGGCTGCGTCAACGCTGGTGCCGGTGTATTTTGCGGCATTGGCAATGACTTTGGCCTTTTCTTCGGCCTGCTTGTCAGCCGGCTTGGCTTCGACCTCGCCCCACTGCCGGAACAACTCCCACGCGAGCTCGCGTTGCCGCAGGGCTGCATTCACCCGCGCCATCTGGTCGGCGGTCGCCGGCAACTGCCAGGTTTCGCTGATGGCTTCAGGCAGTATCAAGCGGTAATCGTGACCGCCTTCGGCAAAGACGCCAGGGGTTGGGGTCAAGGCGTTGAGCATGTCGAGAAAAGTCATCATGAAAGTAGTGACCGGCATCCACGTGGTGCCCTTGGGCGCGCCGAATGGGCGCGTGGCATTTGGGCCGAGCCAGTCGGGTTTGCGCCAGACCACCTGCGACCCGAATTTCGGGATCGGGTCGTCGCCGTTTTGTAGCAATAGGTAGCGCACCTGAGCGCGCTCCTTTTGCGGTAACGCCTTCCAGTCCATTAACGAGCGCGGCAGGTAGGCGGCACCGGGTCCAACCGCGGGAACTTCGGTGATTGTCCGTTCCCCCCAGATTTGGCGCCGCCAGATCGTTGCCGCCGGGGTGCCGATCCACAAAGCGGCATCGATTCCGGTGCCCTCGAGGCCAAAGAGCCCGGTGCCGCGGAACATCTCCTCGCTGACTTGCGAACCTAGGCTCTCACCGAAGAGGAAGAACTTCGGTCGCTTGGACTTAGGCATTGCCAACAGGCGTTGGACGATGCCGGCAACCACCATCGAGGTTTGGGCACTACCGGTTGGCACGCGCGTCAACGACAGCGCAGATGGGAGCACCGAATACTGGATAGCCGCCGACGCACAGTCACCATGGGTGAGGTACTCGAAGGTTTCGGTCGCGACGTAATTTACGTAACCGGACCCGGTAGGGGAGAAGAGCGCGAAGGCTTTGCGTTCGAGCGCTTTGGTGCGATCAATCTCGGCGAGCAGCACATTCACCCGATCTTGGTCGGATTGGGCAATCTCGAGGGATCCGTAGACCCGGATCGGCTGCTTTGCCCCCGTGCTGCCCATCACGGCTTCGATACTGCTCGGCGGGAGCGCCATGCTCAGCCAACGTGCGCCCTCGCGGGTTTGCTTCGCCCAGTCCAAGCCTGATGCGGGTGACCCGGTGACTTCAGGGGTTGAAGGGGGTGTGGTGAGAGCAGCGTCGAGTGCGCCGCCGCCCTTGCTCAGCATTGTTGAGGCCTTCGACACGGCGAACCAGCCGACGCCCAAGGTGATGCCGGCACTTGTCATGCGCCCGAGCATGCGGTGATCGTGCGTCTCGCCGCCGAGCAGGTAGGTGGCCGCGCGACTGCTTGCCGATGTCAGTGCTGATTCGACTTTCGCGAGCCCGAAGGTCGCAAGCCCAACAGCAGCTCCGATGGCGATTGCCTTAGGTGGTGAGACATCGCGAACATCGTCTTCCCAGAACTTTGCCCCCTTATGCACGGTGCCACCGTCGAAATCATCATCAAGTAGGGAACCCGGTGCGCTCTTCCAGGGCTGGGTACTTGCCCAAGAGCCGATGCCGACGACTGCGGCCGCCACCAAGCTGGCGCCGCGGTCGCGATTGCCGTTTGCACCTGGGGTCAGGTCCGAGGCCGCACTCGCGATTGCTGTAGTAACCGCGGTTTGAGCAAGTAGGCGTCCGACGGCGCGCTGCGAAGATTCGTGCTCGCGCCAGGCCAGCGCCACCGCAGCACCTGCTGCCAGTGCGCCAACCGAACCGGCGACGAGCAGGCGTGCGGTGGAGGTGGGGGCTTCGGATTTGGAAAAGCGTGACGCAATCGCCGAGATGGTCGCACTGCCAGCACTGATGACGCCGTAGGCCATCGCTGCCGTGGTGCCGGTGATGACCGCCTGATCGGTGGAGCCACGGGTCAGCAGGTTCGGCTGGTAGGAGCGACCGACCGCGTAGGCGGTGCCCAATAGGCCGGCGCGCGCTGCATGATCCATCGTGACCTCCTAGGGCGGAACCCAAGATTAGCCCCACTGGGATCGGCGGGGTGCCGGGTAGGGCATGGCTGGCTAGGGTCAGCCCATGAAACCTGGCCCCAGACCGCTGAGTAAGCGTGGCTGGGTGTATTTGGTCTTAGCGGTTACCGCCTTCGCCGTGGCGGTATTCACGGTGAGCGCCCCCTACCGCGCCGAAGGCGGAGTGGTGGTTACCGGTGGCGCTCCGGCCGGTCCCGACATCGGTGTCACCGTGAATATTTCGCCGTTGTCCGTCAACGCTCAACTCGGTGTGCTCAGCACGCGATTGAGTTTCGCCTCGATTGACCCTGAGATCGTCGATCAGAAAACTTTCAGGCTGATCAAGGACATCCGGATCTCGGTGCTCACCTGGGATGGCGCGCAGGAGTACACGTATCTGCGCGGCAGCTTCCTCGGAACTGCCAGCCTTGACGCGGGTCTAGATGGTCAGGATGGCCTGGATATCGCGAACTATCCATTCGATGACTACAGCACCGAGTTGTTGATCTCCGCGGTGGTGCTGGAGCAGGGCGCTGGGGGCGAGGCGAGTATCGCTGAAGATCTTTTGGTGCGAACAGCGGCTAGTGGTCGCGTAAGTGGCTGGAACGCCGCCGTGCAGCTACCTTCAGATGTGAGCACCACCCAAGAAGTCTTCATTGATTTCAATCGGGAGTTCAGCACCAAACTTTTCGCGCTTTCGATACTCGGGCTTATCGTCATTTTGGCCTCCGTCGTTTTTTGGGTTGCCATGCTGGTGGCATCAAATCGACGAGCGATGGATGCAATCTTGTTGACTTGGGCCACCGGCGTGCTGTTTGCGATGCCGATTTTGCGCAACGCGCTACCCAATGCGCCTCCTATTGGAGTGGCCATCGATATCTATGTGTTCCTCTGGGCATTGCTTGCCGCGCTGGTGGCCGCGGTGTTGCTCGCGATTATCTGGGTTCGGCGCATCAAGGGAGTACGTGATTAGGTTTGTCGGTGTCAAAGGTCGCTGCTTTCGCGGCTCGCGGCGCTCGCAACCGCCTTGAGACATAACAGAAAAATGAGTAGCTAAAAAGCCCGGACCGGGCGGACGCCGAACATGTTGCCCTTGCCCCAATCACCCTGCTGAGCGCCACCGTCGAAGTCTTGGGCCCACGCGACGTCCGTGAACCCCGTCGTGGCAACATCGCCCTGCGTGGAACTCCAGTAGGTTTCAAAGGAACTCCAGTCGTTGCCAGGCAAACCAAACCCGCCAACCGTCTCTCGCTGCTCATACAGCGGCTTCAACTCATCCTTGGAGGGCAAGAACCAGTCGGTTTTCCCGCCACCGTCGTAGTCGCTCACGGTGTTCGCCGCGCCTTCCTCGCACGCAGCAGCTATCAACTCAGTATTCGCCGCACCTGCTCCGATAGTTTCCTTCGTCCCAGCGACATCCAATTCCCAATCGTCACCACACCAATCAGTTGGAGCCAATTGGGGCCCCGCCTCCAAATATCTACCCCACGGCTGCACGGAGCCCGCGTCATAGAACACGATCCCGCCACCCGGCCCGGTATCACCCACCAGGTAGTCGCCAGCGGCCTCGACCGCTGCCGCCGACTGCGTCGCCGGCGTGGCTGCGGCTGAACTTGCCGGCTCCGAGGATCCCGAACTGCACGCGCTGAGTGCAAGTGCCGATAACGCAAATGCCCCGAGCAGGGCAGGTTGACGATGTGCTCTCATCTCTTACCTCTCCAGATCGTTGTTTGCGCTACGTGCGGGCTACATCCGAAAGCGGTCGAACAGCAGGGTCGCGATTAAGTTATAAGTAGCTAAATGGCTGAAAAGTTAAAAAGCACGGACCGGACGGACGCCATACGCGGCGCCCTCGTAGTAGCCGTGCTGAAACCCAGGAGTGAAGCCCTGGTAGGACGCCTCGCCCGAAGGCCCCTGCGAGGAACTCCAGTAGCCACCAGCCACAACCCCGCCAACTTTGGCTTGCTGCTCATACAAGGCGTTCAACTCATCCGCGGAGGGGAGAAACCAATCGGTCTTCCCACCGCCTTCATAGTCGCTCACGGTGTTCGCCGCACCCGACCCGCACGCGGCTGCGATCAGCTTCGTGTTCGCCGCACCGGCTCCTATCGACTCCCTCGTTCCAGAGACAACATCCAAGGACCACACGTCGCACCACACTTCTTCAGGTAATTCGGGTGCCGCCTCCAAATACCTGCCCCACGGCTGGTCGGAGCCCGCGTCATAGAACACAACCCCCCCACCCGGGCCAGGGTCGCCGACCTGGCAATCGCCCGCGGCGCAGGCTGCGGCGCGCACAGCCAGCGCGTCGGCAGCAATCTGGTTGCCGCGATTCACGCTGAGGCTGATACCGCCAGCAATAAGGGCAAGGACGACCACCACGAGGATCCCAGCTACTAGCGGCTTGCTAAGCATGGTCCCTCCAATAGGAAACCTGATAATGGAAAACCTGAGCGAACTCCCGCACACGATGATACGTGGGGGCAGACAAGTCACCCCCTTCTGCGCACTCTGGCCGTTCTAATGGCCCCGATATCGAGGAGCGAGGCCTCAGGGGCCGGTCACAAGGCACCTGGTTCGCGCACGAAATCCGCTCGTGGTGGATCTAGGCCACGAAGGCAGGATTCGAACCTGCGACACAAGGTTTAGGAAACTCTGATTCTTTGATACCAAAGGTCGGTGCTGCTGCGGTGCTCGCGGATTGCTGTTGCCTCGTATCTGGTAATCGGGCGATCCGTGGGTCGGGGGATTACCCCGCCGGTCCACTGCCTTGATGCATCGAGAACTTCTTGCATCTGCTCGGCGTACGGCTGCCAATCGGTAGCTAGGTGCCAGAATCCACCAACTTTGGTGCGCGAAGCAAGTAGCGCGGCATTAGCCGGGGTGACAAGGCGCCTTTTGTGGTGCCGGGCCTTTGGCCACGGGTCGGGGAAGAAAGTTCTAATCCCCTCGAGGGCAGATTCGGACAGCATCTGCTCGGCGACCACCAGGGCGTCACCAGCAATGGCGCGAATATTTGTAAGGCTTCTTTCACGGGTGCGATACAGCAAGTCGCCGAGCCCGGGAGTGTGGACATCAATCGCCAGAATCCCAAGATCTGGCGCGGCCTCGGCCATGGTGACCGTTGCTGACCCGGTGCCAAAGCCAATTTCGAGAACTACCGGCAACCCTGCGAAAATCCCGACAAGGTCGAGGGTCTCAGCCCCCGGTGGTAGCAGCAGCCCACCCGCCTCGGCAATAGCGGCTGCTTGGCGCTTGGAGACGCGTCCGCGCCGCGGAATGTAGGTGCGGATCGTCACGAACTTGCCGCGGACTTCAGTTGCCGGTATGAACGCGCAGGTCGAGTGCGCTGTTGATGCGGTAGCGCCTATCGGTTTCGATCCGCCACGCTGATTGGCGGCCGCGGGCGCGAAACTGCCAAGTTTCCAAGCCGTCTTTGGCTTCGGGATCTGCGGTCTGGTCGTCAATTCTTGGTTCACCTATTAAGGCGGTGTCTTCATCTATGCCAACGATGTAGGTACCGGGCGCGACTAGCGGTCGCATTGCGAAATCTGGTACCCACTTGGTGTAGCGGTCAAAGTGCGGCAAGACTCGAATATCTGGAATGATGCCGAGTCCATCGACGCCACCGGCCCGCGGATGTCGAAAATCGGGTACGTACCCACCAAGGGCCATGGCCCCGGCGCTGCAGCCGGCG
>SXGU01065147.1_pt1 | contig 11187 bp, 9 predicted proteins | sample 3174531 | NCBI WGS metagenome assembly SXGU01 (sample SAMN11356863, study PRJNA531348) | freshwater metagenome | isolation source: freshwater sample F1-140 | place: China: Fuxian Lake, Yuxi | collected 2017-12-25
ATAACCACAACGACTACTACGACCCTGCTCTTAAAGAAGCACGGTTGGCTCGCCATGCCAAGCACCCAAATTACATCCATCTGCGCATCGACCTGAGTGACCGCAAAGCCATGGAAGAGTGCTTTGACACCCACAAGCCACAACGTGTCGTCAACCTCGCTGCCCAGGCCGGCGTGCGCTACTCCATCGAGAACCCGCTCGCTTACATCGATAGCAATATCGTTGGCTTTGCGCACATTCTGGAAGGCTGCCGCCACAATAGCGTTGAACACCTGGTGTATGCCAGCAGCTCAAGTGTGTATGGGGCCAACACGACAATGCCCTTCTCAGTGCATCACAACGTTGACCATCCCCTCAGCCTCTACGCCGCCAGCAAGAAAAGCAACGAACTGATGGCCCACACCTACAGCCATCTCTACAACCTTCCCACTACCGGCCTGCGCTTCTTTACTGTATATGGACCTTGGGGCCGGCCAGACATGGCGCTTTTTAAGTTCACCAAGGCCATCCTTGCCAGAGAAAAGATCCCAGTCTTTAACTACGGCAAGCATCGCAGAGACTTCACATATATCGACGACATCGTCGAAGGAGTCGTTAGGGTCTTGGATCAACCTGCTGTACCTAATCCAAACTGGTCGGGTGCTGAACCCGACTCAGGCACCAGTATGGCCCCCTGGCGCGTTTTCAACATTGGAAACAATAGCCCCGTTGATCTGATGGGCTACATCGCCGCACTTGAAAAGGCGCTGGGCATGAAAGCCGACATGGAATTGTTGCCCATGCAGCCGGGAGATGTACCCGATACATACGCAGATGTCGCAGACCTTGTCGAACATTTCGGCTACAAACCAGTGACCTCAGTGGAGCAAGGCGTCGCAAATTTTGTGGCGTGGTACGAGGCCTACTCTAATCTGGGGAAATGATGGGAAACGAACGGAATCGTATACAAATCATCCAATCGTTCCTCGACAACTTATAAGGCGGTTGTGTTCTTGTTTGGGGCTTCTGACCGTAAATCCGATCCACAGATAACATCCTGCTGTCGTCACTTGAAATTCAAAAGGAAAACCTGGTGAAAAACATTCAATTTTTTGACTATCCGGCTTTGTATACGCGCTTCGAAAAAGAATTTGATGCTATCTTCAAGGACGTGTGTTCCCGCGGAGCGTTTATCCTACAAAAGGATTTGGGTGCATTCGAAGCAGCATTGGCAGAGTTTGTCGGAACTAGGCATGCTCTCGGCGTTGCCGACGGAACCAACGCCCTGATCATCGGGCTGAAGGCGCTGGATATCGGCCCCGGCGATGAAGTCATCATCTCACCGCACACCTATGTCGCTACCGCCGCATCGATTCATCTGGTCGGGGCGACCCCCGTCTTCGCAGATATCGGCGAAGACAATCTGCTCTCCGCGGCTGCAGCCGAGCGCAAAATCACTTCGAGAACGCGGGCGATCATGCCCACGCAAGTCAATGGCCGTTGTGCCGACATGGACGCAATCGGCGAGATTGCCAAGCGCCACGGATTGATCACGCTGGAAGACAGCGCACAGGGGCTCGGTGCGAAATTCAAGGGTAAGTGCGCAGGCACTTTCGGTCCCTTCGGTACGTTGAGCTTCTACCCGGCGAAGCTGATCGGTTGTTTCGGCGACGGCGGGGCAGTGATGACCGACGACGACGAAATGGCGGAGAAGCTATCGCTCTGGCGCGACCACGGACGGGACAAGAGCGGGCGCGTCGTTGCGTGGGGAACGAACGCGCGACTGGACAATCTGCAGGCTGCCTTCCTGCATCTTCGTCTGATGCACTTCGACGAGGATATTGCCCGGCGCCGGGAAATCGCGCGCAAGTATCACGAAGGTCTGAGTGACTTGCCGGAGCTGCGCTTGCCGCCGCCTCCGGTAGACGGCGGCGATCATTTCGACGTCTACCAAAACTACGAGCTGGCGGCCGAAGACCGCGATCGCTTGAAGGCCTATCTGGCGGAACGCGGCGTTCGAACGATCGTGCAGTGGGCGGGTACGCCGGTGCACCATTTTTCCGAACTCGGATTCGGCAAGGACCGTTTCGACGACCTGCCGCGGACGGACTGGTTTTTCGAGCGTTGCTTGATGCTGCCAATGCACATGGCGCTTTCGGATGAGGACGTCGATTACGTGATCGAACAGGTGCGCGGCTTCTACAAGGAATCAAGATGAGCACACAAGGGGAAATGTTGCCGTTCGGCGATATGGACACTGTTCGCCTTGCAGCGAAAATTCGTCGCCATGTCGTGGAAATGACGCATCGTGGCGGGAGTTCGCATGTGGCGTCGGGGTTGTCGATCGCCGATATTCTTGCCGTTCTCTACGGCCGGCTGATGCGGGTCGATCCCGCGGCGCCCCGCGATCCGGGGCGCGACAGATTCGTCCTGTCCAAGGGACATGCCGGCGCGGCCGCCTACGCGGCCCTGGCCGAGCGGGGTTATTTCCCGGTCGAGCGCCTCAAGGATCACTATCAGAACGGATCGGTATTCTCCGGGCATGTTTCGCACAAGGGCGTGCCGGGAGTCGAATTGTCTACCGGATCACTTGGGCATGGCCTTGGCGTGGCCTGCGGGATGGCCATGGCCGGGAAGCGCTCTGGCGCGCAGCACCGTGTCTACGTACTCCTGTCGGATGGCGAGTGCGACGAGGGCTCCAACTGGGAGGCAATCCTCTTTTCCGGCCACCACAAGCTGGCGAATCTGGTCGCAATCATCGATTACAACAAACTGCAGTCGCTGACGTCGACGACGGAAACGCTGGATCTCGAACCATTTGCGAGCAAGTGGTCGGCGTTCGGCTGGCACGTTGCCGAAGTCGACGGCCATGATCATGCGGCGCTCGAAGCCGCGTTCGCGGAGGCGCGCGCAGAGGCGACGCGGCCAACGGTGCTGATCTGTCACACGGTAAAGGGGAAGGGCGTTTCTTTCATGGAGAACTCGGTTCTTTGGCACTACCGCTCGCCGCAAGGGAGCGAGTACGACGCGGCGGTTCGGGAACTTGCTACCGAAGGTGGAGAGGGCTGAGCCATGCGTGATGCGGTCGTAGCGGAAATTACACAGCTCGCGGCGAAGAGCTCGGATGTGATCGTCGTGACGGGAGACCTTGGCTTCGGGGTATTGACCGAATTTGCCGAACGCTTTCCCGATCAGTTCATCAACGCGGGTGTCGCAGAGCAGAACATGACGGCGCTGGCCTGCGGCATGGCGCTCGAAGGCTGCAAGGTGTTCACGTATTCCATCGCGAATTTCTCGACCTTGCGCTGCCTGGAGCAGATCAGGAACGACGTCTGCTACCACGACGCCGACGTTACTGTCATTTCGTCGGGTGGCGGGTTTTCTTACGGCCAGCTTGGCGTATCGCACTTTGCGACCGAGGATCTGGCGATCATGCGGGCGATTCCCAATCTGTCGGTCGTCGCGCCCTCCGATCCGTGGGAGTCTGCCGTTCTGCTCCGTCAGATGGCGGCGGTGCCGGGACCGAAGTATCTGCGCCTCGACAAGAGCAAGGCCGGGCTGCCGGCGACGCCGGACGACGTGCATCTGGGCAGGTCCAGGCGCGTCAGGGACGGCGGCGATGTGACGTTCTTTGCGGTCGGTGGAATCCTGCGTGAAGCGATGGCTGCGGCGGACGCCCTCGCCCACGCGGGAATCGAGTCCCGCGTGGTGGCCGTACATTCGTTGAGTCCCTTCGACCCGGACGAGGTCATCAGCGCCGCCCGCGAAACCGGCGGCATCGTCTGCGTCGAAGAGCATCGCGTCGTCGGCGGGTTGGGCAGCGCGGTGGCACAGGCGTGCATGACAAGCGGGGTTATTCCGAAATTTTTCCGGCAGATCGGACTGGGTGAAGGTTTCCCGTCGATCGTCGGCGACCAGGACTATCTACGCGCCGCCTATCAAATCGATGCCAAGTCGATCGAGCGTGTGGCCGCGGAAGCGCTGCGGGGCAATGGCGGCTAGATGGTCGATGCGTCGACAAAACGCCCGCTCGGCGTGATCGCCGAACCGGTCGGGGCCGCGGCAGGCGGGCAGCGCGGGGGCGGGGCGGCAATGGCGAAACGGGGCTTTCTGCGCGCGCTGGGCATCTTGTTTTCCAGTCGCGTCGTTTCCGCTGCCACGCTCCTCGCGATCGGCATTCTCACGGCAAGGCTGCTGGGCCCCGAGGGAAGGGGCCACTACGCCCTGTTTTTCACGATCGTGGGCATCGGGGCGAACTTCGGCGGTTTTGGTTTGACGCAGTCGAACACCTATTTCCTGAACCGCGAGCATGTGCCGATGGCGGTGCTGTTCGGCAACACGATTTTTTCCATCGGTGTGGTCGGCCTTCTCGCCGCGGGGGGCATCGGAATAGTCGAAAGCTACCCCGGCATCGCGGGCATGGGTACCGCGTGGGCATTCCCCGGCTGGTTGCTCTGGCTGGCGATCATCGTGGCCATACTCGAGTCGCACGTGGGTGGGCTGGCGTACGGCTCGCATCTGTATGCGTTCCAGGCCCGCAGCCTGGTCGTCCAAGCGGCCTTGCTGCTCGCCGCAACCCTTGCGTTATACCCGGCAGGGGCCAGCCTGTCGGCCGCGCTCGAGTTTAGGGTGGCGGCCGCGGTACTGTTTATCGTTTGGTATGTGCAGCGTTTCCTGGCGCACGTTTCGCTGCGGGAAATCGCGGTCAGGACCGCTACCTTGAAAAAGCAGCTTCGCTTCGGCATGAAGAACTGGCTGCAGAATCAGATCGGCCTGCTTAACTATCGGGGTTATCTGCTGATCCTGGCCGCGTTCAGCGGGCCGGAATCGGTGGGACACTTCTCGATCGCGCTGTTGTTCGCGGAAGCCGTTCGCTTCATCCCGGAAACGGTCGGTACGCTGCTGCTCCCCAAGCTGGTCGGACTGCACCCCGGTGAAGGCCCCGCGCAGCTGACCGCGAGAGCTTGCCGAATGATCGTGCTGTGCATGCTGGTTCTCGGTTTCGGACTGGCGGTTTCGGTGGACTGGCTTATCCCCATTGTTTTCGGGGCGCTTTATTCGGGCAGTGTCGCGGCAACGATACTGCTTCTGCCCGGGGCTGTGCTGGGCGCGGTGTACCAAGTGCTGACCCGATATTTCACGAGCGAGCATGCCCAAAGATATTCGATAGCCGGCGGGATTTCAGGTTTGATCGTCGCACTCTCGGCATCGGTCGTTCTCGTGCCCGGATATCAGGCGGCCGGAGCCAGCGCCGCCTATTCGTTGAGCGCGCTGACAACCTGCGTTGTCGTTTTGTGGGGTTTCGGAAGGCAAAGCAAACTGTCTCCGTACGCCGCCATCATTCCGAGTCGCGAAGACTGGATGATCTTGGGTCGCCTTGCGGCGGCGAAGGTTTTGAAAGAGAAAACTAAGGAATAAAGAGAGAAAGCCATGAAAATTTGCCACGCATTTATCTTTTTCTCGATCAGGTTTGCGGGGGGGACGTCGGATTTGATGTACAAGATCTGCAAGGCGCAGATCAAGCAGGGGCATTCGCCGGTCGTGTATTCGGGGGACTACCGTTTCGATCAGGAGTTGGCAGATAAATTGCCGGGAGCGGAATTCCGCGTCGAAAAATCATGGCTGGACAAGGCCGGCTTCTCGATCATGCCCGGCCTGCCGGCATTGCTGGAGCGCGAAATCACCAGCTTCGACATCGTTCACATGCACGTCTTCCGCACCTTCCAGAACGTCATGCTCTACAAGTTCTGCAAGAAGTTCGGCGTGCCGTACGTGATCGACGCTCACGGTGCCGTCCCGTACTACAAGCGCAAGAACTTCATGAAAAAGCTGTTCGATCGCATTTGGGGGCGGCGCATGCTGCGCGAAGCAGAGTTCCTGATCGCCGAAACGGAAGTGGGCGTACAGGAGTATCTCGCGCTGGACCCCGACCTCGACCGGGAGAAGATCGTCGTCATTTCCCCCCCGTTCGATACCGACGAGTTCGAAGTGCTGCCGCAACGCGGCGCCTTCAGGCGTGCGCATGGTATTCCCGAGGACGTGAAGGTGCTGATGTTCCTCGGCCGGGTCCATCACATCAAGGGCAACGACTTCCTGATCAAGGGATTTGCCGACCTGGCCAAGCGTCGTGACGATGTCATTCTTCTCATCGTCGGCGGCGACGACGGCCATATGGAAGAATGCAAGGCGCTTGCAAAGGAACTCGGCGTCGGCGACAAGGTGCGCTTCACCGGCTTTATCGGAGGCGCGCAGAAGAACGAGGCGCTGATCGACGCCGACGTCGTCGCGCAAATGTCGCGGCAGGAGCAGGGAGCCTGGGCGCCGTTCGAGGCGGTTCTGTGCGGTACCCCCATTCTGGTGAGCGCCCACACGGGAGCGGGCGAGGACGTGCGGCGGATCGATGCCGGCGAGACCGTCGAGTTCGACAACGTCGCGGATCTTTCGCAGAAGATCGAGGCGATCCTGGAGAACTATCCGGCGGCGAAAGAAAGAACGATGAAGGCGAAGGCCTATATCGAATCGAAGATGTCCATGAACGCGCGTGCCGAGGAATACATCGACGTCTATCGCCGCGCGATCGCCAACGTCAAGGCGCGTGGAGCATGACGTCGTCCGAGATGATCATTGCGGTGATGCCGGAAGGCCCCATTGCATTTGACGGCGTTACCTATCGCTACTCGAAAGGCGAGCGCTTGTATCTGGACAACCTGGCACGGCATTTCAGGGAGGTGTGGCTGATCTCCCTCGTCTTCAGGGAAGGCGACGAAGGGTATGTGACCTGTCTGCATTCGCCGTTTGAAGCGACAAACATCAAGGTCATCGAATTGCCGAGGCCGGCCGCCGGGGTCAAGGTCGGGGTCGGCGGCAAGCTGCTTCAGCTCGCGAGGGGGTTTCGCCTCTTGTGTTGTCTAGTTCCCAAGGTGGACCTGCTCTATCTCTTCCTGCCGAGCTATCACAGCGCCGTAGGCTGGATGGTTGCGCGTTTCTTTCGCAAGCCGCACGTCGTCTATGGCGCGGACGACTGGGTACAGGCATCGGAAAGCATGTTCAAGTGGGAGCATCTCCGCGATTCGTGGTTTTACAGGCTGTATGCGCGCGTTAACAGGGTGATGGAGCGCTCGATTGTCGGTTCGGCCAAATTCGGTGTCGCCGCCGGCGGGCAGTTGCAGGAGAAATATGCCCGCTTCGGGTGTGCGGTATACCCGACTTCGCCGCGCATGACCCTGACGCGAAGCGACATACGCGAGCGGTCCGATACTTGCGACAGGGACGAGATCAGGCTGATCACGGTCGGCGCGCTGATCCATGACAAGGCACAGCATTTCATGATCGAGGCGCTTGCACGGCTGGCGCCGAAATTTCCGAAATTGGTGCTGCAGGTTGTCGGCGCGGGGCCTGAGCGGGAGCGGCTGGAGCAGCTGGCAAAGGATCTGGGGGTCGCCGAAGCCGTCGACTTCAAGGGCTATGTGGAAGGCGAGCAGGAGCTGTATTCGCTGTTGCAGGGCGCGGACATCTTTGTCCTGTCGAGCGTGACCGAAGGCTTCCCGCGTGCGATCTACGAGGCGCTGGCGATGCGCTTGCCGATCGTTACCACCGGCGTGGGCGGGATTCCGTATCTGCTTCGCGACGGCGTCAATGCCCGTGTCGTTCCAGTCGGAGATTCCGTTTTCCTGGCGAATGCCGTGGCCGAAGTCATTGCCGATGGCGACCAGCGTCGACGTCTGATCCGCGAGGGCTCCAGCACGCTCGAAGAGGTCTTCGACCGCCTCGATCCCGGGCAGATCGCCCGGTTGACCGACGAATGGCTGGCGGGGGGCGGCGCGAGGCCGGTAGCGGCCGGGCGATAGGGAATGAAGTACATCAGCATGATTCCGCCGCTTGCTGCAGGTGGCGTCTTCCGTGGCAGACCGGATGGCGCTCGCCCTGCAATCGACGCGGGGACCTTGCCGTTCCGCTACGGTCGCGACGCCTTGCGCGTCGGACTCGATCTGTTCGGCATCGGTGCCGGTGACGAAGTGCTTGTGCCGGCAGTGATATGCGAAGTCGTGCTGGATGCTTTTTCCGAGCGGGATGTGCGCCTTGGCTACTACGGGCTTTCGGATTCGCTGGCGGTTGATGTCGATGAAATCGAAGCGCGAATTGGTGCCGAAACAAGGGCAGTTTACGTCAATCACGCCCTTGGTCGCCCTGTGCAGATGAAGCCCTTGCGCGCGCTCTGCAGTCGCCGTGGCGTCGTGCTGATCGAGGATTGCGCGCATGCACTGGGTGGCGCCTCCAACGGAGACCAACTCGGCACGCTGGCGGATTTCGCGATATTCAGCTACCGGAAGTTCTTTGCTCTGCCGGATGGCGGCGGGCTTCGCGTCCAGCAGACAGCGCGGCGAACGCCTCTCGTTTTCAGCCGGGTGGCGCTGCAGCGGCAGGTGACCGGAGCGGGTAAGCTGTGCGCGCTTGGCCTGGCGGCATCACTAGGCTTGCCCTCGGCCGTGTGGCGGAGCCGGTCGAAACTACGGGCGTCGACGGAGGCCGACATGGATGATGGCGACCAGCCATCCGCGGATGTGCCGTATCGGATGTCGGCGCTCTCTGAATGGCTTCTTTCACGGGCCGACATGAAAGCAATGGTTGCCCGCCGACGACAAAATTTCGCCTATTGCCTCGATAAGGTGCGATCGCTTGCGTCGGTAGAGCCGCTGTTCAAAGAGCTGTCCTCGGGGCAGGTGCCCTATAGCTTTCCGGTGCTGGTGGATGATCGCGATTCCATCGTTCGACGCGCAGCGGCTGAAGCGATCCTGCTCGAACCGACGTTTGCGCCGGTCGACCGCCGCCGCAAGGGGCTGATCAATCCGGAGGAACGCTTCGATTCGCTGGACGCAATCGCCGGAAAGCTGCTCAGCATCCCCGTCCATCAAGGCTTGTCCCCTGATGCGCTGGACCGCGTGTTTGACGTGGTGCGGCGCGGACTTACCGACCGGGGGGCGTGTGACTGACTCCCTGAGCTTGAACCGTCACCGGGGCGCCGATGGCGAAATTTGCGCCACTTCTGGGACGCGCCCCCAGCGATCAGGCGGAACGCGCATGTTCGTCCTGGCCATCACCTTCGTTATGTTCTCGGTGCCCTTCGGCGCGCTTCAGAACGCCGCGCTTGGCGGGATGACCGTTGCCAAGCTGATTCTGCCGGCCGTGTTCCTGGCGTTGCTGGCGATCCGTCTGGAGAAGTTGAAGCTGCATCCCTATTTCTGGTTAATTGCGGCCTTCGTGGTCGCGACGACACCGTCGTTCCTGTTGAGCGAAAAATACTTTGACATCGTGCCGAACCTCGTCTCGTACATCATCCTGTTCGTCCTGCTGCACAACGCGCTGTCCCGCGTGGGAGATCTGCGCACGCTCTTTGTCGGCTATTTCTTGGGGTTGATGGTCGTGTCACTCCTGGCGATGACGGCGTTCGTCTTCGGCCTCGACGCCGGCGATGCGGTGGGACGGCCGCTGGTCGAGATCTGGTACGGGCTGCCGGTCATGCTCGGCACCGAGGACAATCCAAACGCATTCGCCACCTTATTAGTCGTGGGAGCGCCGATCGCCTTGTTCCTCCGGCAAACGACCGCCTCGCGTTGGATGCGAAGAGTGTACGGAAGCGGTGCGCTTCTGTTCATTGTCGTAATTGCACTGACGTTTTCCCGCTCGGGGATCGCGGGTGCAATGGTGGGCTGCGCGCTCGCGATCTACTTCGGCAAGTCGCGCTCGGCACGAAGCCGTCAGGTACTGGTTGCGGCATTGGTCATGCTTGCCATACTCGGAGCGGTGCTGGCAGCATCGATCGTCGGACTCGGCATGACAGGGGATGCAGGGGGCGAGAGCGGGGGGGTGAGCGTCCTCTCGAACAAGGAATTGTCGCAAGGATATCGACTCCAGCTCGCCGAGCAATATATCCCGCTGATTGCCGAAAATCCGCTTGTCGGAATCGGCTTTGGCAATCTACCGGCCCTGATGGAGCAGCGAACTGGGCTGTACAACAATTCGCACAACATTCTTTTTGGCGTCGCGATCGAGTTTGGCCTGATCGCGGCACTGCTCTTTACGTCGCTGATCCTCTTGAGCCTGCGTTCAACAGCCAGGGGCATGGCGCTCGCGGTTTCGCGTCCCGACAGGACGACAGGTGCCTGCATCCTCGCCGTGATTGCCGGCCTGTTCATCCATGGCATGTTTCACGAAATATACGTGAATCTGATGCTATGGCTATTTATTGGGCTTGGCGGGGTATACGCGACGCTCGTCCGTAATTCTCGACTGATCCGGAAGGAACCCTCCTGATGAGCTACGACTGGAAAGAATTTACCGCGCAGTCCGATCGGCGCTATAGCGACGCCCGCCAGACTGGCAACGTGGGCGAGTTGGCTGCCCATAACATCTTGTCCAGCGGTGATGTCGAGCTGCGCTTCATCGCCGATGTGGTGCGTTCGCACGGGCACCGCGACTTACCGAAAGGTCTGGCGCTGGACGTCTGTTGCGGCTCCGGCTATATGAGCAGCTGTCTCGCCGGTCAGGGTTATCGAGTCAAGGCTTTCGACATGAATGCCGATGCCGTGCAACTGGCCGGGAGAAGCTACCCCGATATCGATTTCAGGGTCGACGACGCAGCGTCGCCGAGCAGCGCAATTACCGCGGAGCGCTACGACCTGATCCTGATTCGCGAAGCGCACCCGTTTTCCCGTGTATGCGACGACGAATTCCAGCGAAGCCTGTTGCGCGACTACATCGCGCTGCTGAAACCCAATGGGGTGCTGGCAATCGGCCATGCTCGGCGGGGAGGTGGGATGAGTTATCCCTCTATTTCCTATGCCGCAATGAAGAATGCGATATCTGATGCTGGGGCGTTTGTATATGGGCCGTACTTCATGTTTGGTTATAAGCATTTGAAGCTTGCATCAGCGTCTAAATTTATCATTTCTGTGTCCTCGTTAGCTTCAAATGTGGCTTCACGGGTTATGGGTAGTCGCTGGATCGAGTATGTCGTTATTCATCGTAAGTGACTGGTACGAATTTTTTGCCGCTTCTTTTGATTTGTTTTGTGCGCTAGCGGCCGAACTGTATGAAAGAGAAATGAATGTATTCAGATAGCCTGAGAGCAACAATATTTCAGCGGTTTTCTCATTCTGCGCGATTTAGGGCGGCGCAAGATGAATTCTGTCGGAGCGTCAAAGATGGTGC
>SXGU01186298.1_pt1 | contig 11187 bp, 13 predicted proteins | sample 3174531 | NCBI WGS metagenome assembly SXGU01 (sample SAMN11356863, study PRJNA531348) | freshwater metagenome | isolation source: freshwater sample F1-140 | place: China: Fuxian Lake, Yuxi | collected 2017-12-25
GACGCACTCGGTCAAGATTGACCTGCCCAAGGTTTCGTCCGGCCCAAACATCACGAAACCCGAACACATCGATTTTGGCATCCGTTCCGGGGGCGAGCTATTCTGGAACGGCGAGGGTGTTGCCGCGTGGGAACTGGCGGAGCGCTTTGCCGCCGCGGCCGGCCGCCAACCGCCACCGGAACTGCACATTCGCGCCGATCGCGACGCGCGCTACGAAAATGTGGCGCAGGTCATGGGCGTCGCGGCCAAGGCTGGGCTGACCCGCATCGGTTTTGTTACCGAGCCGGCACCCTGATCGACCCTGCCGCACAAACTGGAATTCCGCCCCCTTCCGGCTGCTGGGCGGTGGAGCAGGCGGGCGCTAATCAGCCGAAAGCCATCGCCGCGAGATATCGCAGCGCGATCCCTTCAGCAACCAGCATCGTTCGAGCCTTTCGGGAGATGTTTCGGGCTGCACGGCGCACAAGGCCGCCAGCCCGGGATGCAGCCTATTGCAATTGGCGCACAGCATGGTACGGACTGCATCCAGTGTTTCATGCGCAGGTATGTTCATGGCGACGCAATCGGAAATGAACGCGTTCATTTCCCGGACCTTTGCGCGCCGCCGATCGAATCGCCCCATCCGCTCGAGCCATCCTAGGCCAACTTCCTTGGCCAGTCCGATCAGGTTCGGTTTTGCAGGATATGGTTGGAACTCGCGCTGGCGCTGAGTCTTCGCTATCAGTCTCACAGTGCGATCTCCTGCGGCTGGATTCCCTGGCCAGATGCGCGGATTGCTTCGAGGGCCGTTTTGAGCGACTGCACATTTGGCCAGCATTCCCGGCGCACCGCAAGCGACTTGGCCTCGAAGCGCAAGTTGACCTCGCTCCTCATGCTTTTGCCGGGCTTGAAGTGCGGCACCCATTTGCCGGGAACATCTACTCCCTGGCCGGACCTAGGATTTCTTCCCCGGCGGGGGCACCTGTAGCTGATATGGAAACTGCCGAAACCACGCAACTCGACGCGGTCACCCTTCGCTAGGTGATCCGTTAGGGCCTCGAGAATCAGCGAGATCACCAGTTCAATGTCTTCAGTGCCAAACTGCCTGGTGCGCTTCGCCAGCCTGTTGACAATGTCCGATCGATTCAGATTCACGTGCTGTTCCGCAGTGTCTGCCCGATGTGGCACGCAGTGGCCGGTATCGCAATGGTGAAGGCATGTTTCAAGCGGCAGGCTCTGCGCCACGTCCAAGCGATTACTTCAAAGCGGCCGCGAGATCCGTGTCGCTGATCTTGCCGGCTTTGTGCAGGCGCATCAGTATTGCCAGTGATCTCGGGACGGAACGGCCGGCCTCATAGCGGGAGCCGCCGGACTGGGTTACGCCATAGCGAACCCAGAAATCCCGTTGGTTGAGATTCAGCGCTTTTCGCTCGCTGGCAAATTCGGGCTTTTCCGTTTTCCGCTTTCTGGCCATGCTTTGCTCCAAATGGAATGTACGCCGCTGGAATTCAGTTCTGAGAGGACGTGGCTGCTTGTGCTTGAGTTAACAAGTTCTTGGCGTCTGACTGTGCGCTCTTGTCGGCGGCACGTTTGACGCTTTCGGAGAACTGGGGGATCGCAATTGCCACCAGCATCCCGATGACAGCCAGTACTACCAGTAATTCAATTAGGGTAAAGCCGGTGACTCTGTTCATCTCAGACTTTCTCAGGATGCTGGAAGCGTTGTGCCGTGTTGCCCCGGATGATGGGTTCGCTTGCCCTCAGTTCGCCATATTTACCGCGAGCGCAATCAGTAGGAGGCTAACGATCGCGATGATTAGCAGGACCTCAATAAGGGAGACGCCGGAGACGCGAAGTAGCCGATTTCTACCCAAAACAGACTGTGATTTCTTGCACAACGGCAACTACCTTTTGGTGTGAATCAATGCCAACAGCTTAGGAGAACCCGGTGTGGCCAAGATTAAGATTTGTTAAATCCAACTCGCCAAGCTTAGCTCGATTAAGTTAAGAAATCAGCACAACATAATGAATACAAAAATAAAAATTGAATTTACTTGAAGGTTTGGATAGTTTTAGTCAGTGGAAAAATATTGACAAATATTAAAAAAATGCCACACCGAAAGCATGAAGATCTTTTACGCCAAGCATTGGGCAATGGTCAGAGTGCCGGCAAGGGATGCGGGTTTCGGTATCTCCCGTATTGCTGATTGGGTTTTAGGAAAGGAGAGTCATCATGGTTATGGCAATTGGTTCCGTAGGTGCGTTGGCTTCCATGGCATCGCTGGGTAGTCTCAGCGCCATGGCCAGGACCGGGAGGCCGTTGCCCATCGGGGCGGCGGCGACAAGCGGGAATCAGGCGCCTTTGCGCAAGATTGCAACGGCAGTGCCGTCACCTCTGCAGAGCGCCGATGTCAGGATCTCCGACGCCGGCCGAGAGGCGCTGGCGGCATCCGAGAGCCGGGAGGCCGTGAAGGTAAGTTTCATTGCATCGGAAACGGCAGCGGCAGCCCGTGCCAACCGTGGAGAGAGCGCGAGTATTCCCGTAGCCGGATCAACCGCGCTCCACGCTCCTGGCGACGCCCTGGCAAACGCAGGGATATCGGAAACTACGTCTTCCGACCGACTGCTTGTCTCATTGATCCTTGCGCTCCTGGCGCAGCTCGACGGCAAAGAGAATTCGGCCGCGGTCTCGCAAGCCAGCCAATTGGTGGTCAGTCTGTAGTGTTGCCTGTCAATGAGAGCATTCGATATGAATTCAAATCCGATGGCGGCTGCCCCGGATACCCTGCACGGCGCCCTGGCTGAAGCGCGGAACGATCCGCGGGTAGTGGCGATCGCCCGCTCGTTGCGCCTGGATCTAGCCAATGATTCACTTTGGCAACGTGTGTTGGTCCAGGCCGAGCAAAACTATCGGCGCGAAGAGGGCGGCGATTCGATCGCGGTGGGCGGATTGGAGCAGGCAGGCTCGGTAGAGACTAACCGGCGCCTTCATAGCAGAAGCGCCATCGCGGCATATGCGATGGTAGAGGGAATCTGCTAGCGCCCCCGGTCGGCAAGGAGCGCGCGCTGCCGCTGGGACAATTTGGCTTGCAGGTAGCCGCGCAGTTCCATGAACGGAACCGGCTTCTGATATACGGTAACGGCATCGGGAAGGCCTCCCCGGCGCTTGATCTCGTCTTCTTCCAGTCCCGTGATCACAATGATGTCCATATCGTCGAGGTCCGAATTCATGCGCATTCTGCGGATCATCTCGAAACCGTCGACCCCGGGCATCAGCAGGTCTACGAGCAGTATATCGGGGGGGCGCAAGCCGATGCTCAAAAGTCCGTCGATGCCGTTCGATACGATCCGGACGGAAATCGGCAGTTTCCAGGAGGCGATGGTCTTCTGATAAAGCTTCTGCAGGTCCAGATTGTCTTCGGCGATCAGCAGGTCTACAGCTTCACTCGGCTTTGCATGGGGCTGGCTGCCTCCTCGCGCACGCAGGACGGCTTCAACCGACTGGATGCTGACCCGGCGGTGTCCGCCGCTGGTTTTCCATGCGCGTAGTTCGCCGCCTTCTGCCATCTGCTGGACCTTGCCTAACGAAAGTCCAAGCAGCCGGGCGGCCTCTCGGGTTGTGCAGTAATCGTCCCGCTCCGTGCGAAGTTGCGTGCCCGGCATCAGGTTGCCCCCATCGTTAGCTGTCATGGTTCATTGCTTTAACTGAATCGAAAAACAAAAAAACCCGTCCGGACCGCGGTATCGGGCATTCCTCGGCGGTTTCAAAGCCGAAAGCCCCTAAAAGTATCAGATTTGGTGGCCGATCGGAGAGGTTTCGGAAAATCGACACCCTTTCCACTTTAGCAGTGATGGTATATTTTTTATCAGTAATATCATTTTAATTGTATTAGTGCTATATTTGGTTTAGTTCAGTTTGTCTGCGCGATTCGTCGGAAATTCCGCGGTGATCGCGAACCATCATGGCCATCAGAAAACGCATACCAAAAGCTTTTTGCACCACCCGCGATGCAGCGGAAATCCTTGGGATTTCACTGCGCACTGCGCAGTTGTGGTGCGAAAGTGGCTTGCTCGAGGCATGGAAGACGGCGGGGGGGCATCGCCGTATCGTGCGTGAATCCATCGAGCGCCTGATTCGGGTGTCTACGACGATCGCTTCGCAAACCGAGCGATGGAGTCCGCCAGCCGTTCCCAGGCGGCAACAAGCGCGTCTTGCGTCCACATTCCGGATCCTGGTCGTTGAGGACGACAAGGACCTGAGGACGCTATATGCGTTTCGCCTGAGTCGCTGGACGATGAAGCCCAGCGTCGAAACGGCGGCCAATGTTCAGGAGGCTGTCGATCGCCTGGGACAGTGTCTTCCGGACATGGTGGTTCTCGACCTGAACTTGCCCGGACAAGATGGATTCCACCTGCTGCGCCGCCTCCGGGAAGAGTCGATCTATCTCGGGATTCCCGTAGTGGTCGTCAGCGGTCTGGCCCCCGAAGAAATTTCACGCCGTGGCGGGGTCCCCGCTGGCGTTCCCGTTCTGCCCAAACCCCTGCCGTTCGAGAAGCTGGCTGCAATTGCGGAGGGCCGGGCTGCCCAACTCGTCACACGGCCGGTTATCCAATTGGCGTAATGCGAGCATCGAAAATGGAAATGGGACGCGAGATGACAAAAAAATGGATCAAGGTCGGCACCCGCGCCAGGGATCAGGTCGCTGTCATCCGACCGCGCTACGAGCTAACTTTGTACAAGTAGGGAGTTGCAGAATGAAGCGAATTCTCCTGGTTGACGATCACTCGGACATTCGTCGCCTGATTCGAATCACACTCGGCAAAGAGTTCGAAGTCCTTGAAGCCGAAGACGGGGCGAGCGGGCTTGACATAGCCCGCCACCAGAAGCCGGACCTGGTTGTTCTAGATGTGATGATGCCCGGCGATCTGGATGGCCTGGCGGTTCTGGATGCCATAAAGGCCGATCCGCGAATGGTCCAGACCCGCGTGATCATGGTTACCGCCCGTGGTCAGGAACGTGACTACGATGATGGCATGGCGCGCGGCGCTGATGCCTATTTCATTAAACCCTTCAGCCCGTTGCAGTTGGTCGCCGCGATCAAGCAGGCACTGTGCAGGTAATCTCAAGATGAGCCTTGAATCCGATAGTGAAAATCCCGATCTGCCCATGTACGGGCAGACGCCGCGGGTGGGCGGCAGCTCGCGATCAGCGGCGCTGCACGACCAGTTGTATCGCTATGCTGAAGACCTGCATCAGCTGATCGAGCGCAACGGCACGCTCGAGGCACACTATGCGGCGCTGAGGAACACATGCGAAACGCTGACGGAGAGCCGCGACGAGCTGGATCGGCTGTTGCATGCCTCGCGTGACATTCATGTGGTGACGGATCCGTTCGGAGTCATCGTCCAAACCAATCCATCCGCCGACAAGATTGCCGCTCCCCAAAAATTGACGGGACACAAGCTCGAATCGTGGGTCGAGCCCGCCTATCTGGGAAGCTTCCTCGCCATGCAAAGCGGGATCGCCGCGGATGATGCTGCGAGCGGCAATGAATGCGAACTTCACCTGAGAAGCGAAGCCCCGGACGCGCCGACCATGATCGTGATAGCCCGTGTGCTCGGCATACGGCGACACGGGGCCTTGCACTTTTTGCACTGGATCTTCCGCGACGTGACCTACCTGCGTGAGACAGAGTTTGAAACCAAGCTGTCCTCGATGGTATTCAAGAGTTCCGGCGAAGGAATCATCATCACTGACGTCGAGGGCGAGATTCTCGCCGTCAACCCGGCCTTTTCGCGGATAACCGGCTACACGGCCGCGGAAGCGGTGGGCAAGAATCCCCGAATACTGAATTCCGGTGTGCAGACGCCGGAGTTCTACGCCGGGTTCTGGCGCGCGTTGCGCGAGGATGGCGTGTGGCAGGGAGAGATCTACAACCGCAGGAAGAGCGGAGAAATCTATCCGGAATGGCTGCATGTCACCACGGTGCGGGACAATGACGGTCAGGTGCTGAGCTATATCGCCGTCCTGTCCGACCTTTCGCGCCTGCTGGCGGCGGAAAAGCAGTTGTCCTTCCTCGCGCATTACGACGCCCTGACCGGACTTCCCAATCGACATCTGTTCGGCGACCGCCTGGATCGTGCAATTGCCCAAAGCCGCCGAGCCGGGCAGGGGTTCTGCCTGGTATTCATCGACCTCGATGACTTCAAGCCGATCAACGATACCCACGGCCATGTCTTCGGGGACAGCGTCCTGAAGGAAGTTGCGACCCGCCTGCTTGCCGGCGTTCGCGAGTCCGATACGGTCGCCAGGCTGGGTGGGGACGAGTTTGTGGTCATTGCTCCCGCGCTGTCCGGCGAGGCGGAAATCGGACGCTTCTGCGCCAAACTGATCGATGCGGTTGGCCGACCGATGTGTATCGAGGACCGGGCTGTCCAGATTAGCGCGAGCTTTGGTTGCGCCGTGTTCCCTGATCACGGCAAGGATGGCCTCGAACTGCTGAAGGGCGCGGACACGGCAATGTATCGCGCCAAGCAGGCCGGTGCCGGACGCTATGCCCTATTGGGCCCCTTGCCTCGGGGCGAAGGATTGGCAGGGCCGAAACCATGAGCGCAGCCTGCATGCAGCCAAGGCGCTGGCTGCGCGCAGCCGTTTCTCTTTTGCTGGCGATGGTGGCCGGGCCCATGGCCTGGGGCCAAAACGCAGCACCCCTCGCCATCGGGCTGACAGCCGAGTTCGGCATCCCGAACGGCCATGCGGCGCAAGCAATCGAAAAGGGAATCCAGCTTGCCTTGCGCGAAATCAACGATCAGGGGGGCGTGCTGGGGCGCATGTTGGTACTGAAAAAGCGCGACGATCGCGGATTGCCTGCCCGGGCCACGGACAATTTCCGCGAGTTGGCAGCGAGCCCGGACGTCATGGCGGTCTTCTGCGGGCGATTCTCGCCGGTGGCGCTCGAATTGGCCCCGATTGCCCAGGAACTGGGCGTGCCGCTCCTCGATCCGTGGGCGGCAGCCGACGAAATCGTGCGGCAGCCTGCCCCGAACTATGTATTCCGCCTGTCGCTGACCGATACCTGGGCGATGCAAGCCCTTCTCGGCCATGCGCAGAAGCGTGGCTATTCCCGCCTCGCCCTGTTGGTGCCCAATACCGCCTGGGGCCGCAGCAGCGAGGCGGCAGCACTGGCCCATGCAAAGAAAATTCGCACCATCAACCTGTCGGTGCATTGGTACAACTGGGGTGATACCGACTTCGCCTCCCACCTGGCCCGGGTGCGAGCCGAAGGGGCGCAGGCCCTGATCATGGTGGCAAACGATTTCGAAGGCTCGCGGATTGTCATGGAAATGGCCACGCTAGCCCCAGCACAGCGGCTTCCCATCATTTCCCACTGGGGCATAGTCGGCGGCGACTTTGCGGCTGCCACCGGAGATGCCCTGCGTGAAGTCGACCTGGTCGTCGTCCAGACCTTTAGCTTCAGCGGGGCGCGCAGCCGCCGTGCCCAGACGGTAGCTGCCGGTGTAAAGCGCTTGTTCGGACATGACGTCGATAGCCTGCGCTCCCAGGTCGGCTTTGCGCATGCCTATGACCTGACCTACCTGCTGGCCGCCGCCCTGCGCAAGGCCGGTCGTCCGGATCGCGCTGTCATCCGTGATGCCTTGGAGGGGATCGTTCGCCACGAGGGACTGGTTGGAGACTATCTCCGTCCGTTCAGTGCGTCCGATCACGAAGCACTGGATCGCAGGCACGTATTCATTGCCAGATTCGACGCCCGGGGCAATTTGCGGGCCCTCGGGTCTAACTGAGCCGCCATGGCCGACCTTTCCACGATCCGCGTGAAACTCCAGCAGCGGTTTCTGGCTCTCGACCTGCGCCAGAAAATACTGGTTTCCCTGCTTTCGATCGTGCTGCCGCTGGGGTTTGCCATGATGCTGACTGCCTACTACGCCGCCAGCTACCAGATCAATCACCAGGTAAGGATTCTCCTGGAGGGCCGGGCAAACGTCGAAAAGCGTGAAATTGAGCTGCCGCTGGCAGCCGTGTCGGCCGTGGCTGAAACGATCGCAGGCAGTACGGTTACCGCCAACGCATTGGCGGATACACGGGGTCGCGAAGTTTATCTCGTGCCCTTGTTGCGCAATCAGAAACTCGCGGTTCCCGGTACCAGCATAACGGTTGTGGATTACCGTGGCCGATCGGTTGCCAGCAATGTCACGCCGACCCCCGATTACAGTAGCGGTACGGCGTTCCCGGCGCTCCTTGCAAGCGGGGTATCCACCGCGATGGTCCAGGGGGGGGGCGGCCGTGATCCGGCTATCCATCTCGTGTTGCCAATCCGGTACAAGCTTACAGGCCAAGCGGAAGGCGCCGTGGTCGTGCGTGTGCCACTGAATGCCTTGCTGGCGAGAACAACGGCGATGGACAGCCACTGGCTGACTGCCGGAGATGGCGCCCTGGTGGGCGGAAGGCGCCCGACAGCGCAGGTGTTTCAGCTCGACGTGCCATTGCGGCTTGCCCCCCCCTTGGACACGCTGGAGTTGGGCTTGACGGTGGCGCGGGACAAGGCAGACGCGTTGCGCAGCATCAACCTGATCCTCCTCCTGTTTCTGCTGATCGGAATCATGGTGGTCATCGGCGTTGTCGCCTTTGCCCGTGCCGGTGCGCGCTTCATATCCCGCCCCGTGGGTGACGTCGCGGCCGCGGCGGAGCAGATTGCCGCCAGCGGTCGCCCCGTGGCACGTCTGCCAGTACGCGGCGATGACGAGTTCGGCCGGCTGATCGTTGCCTTTAACACCATGGTGGATCGACTGGCCGAGTCCTATGCCGTCCTCGAGCGTCGCGTAGATGAGCGAACCCGGGAGTATCAACAGAGCCGGCATGCCGCCGAACTTGCTGGCCAACTGCTGCGCGAGGCCGTCAGCAGCATCGCCCAAGGTTTCACGATCTACGACGAAGAAGATCGACTGGTGATGTGCAACGAAGCTTACCTGAACTTCTATGCCACCAGTCGCGACCTCATCGTGCCCGGAGCCAGCTTTGAAGACATCGTGCGCAACGGTGCCGAGCGCGGTCAGTATCCGGAGGCCGAGGGCAAAATCGACGCCTGGGTCGCCGAGCGGGTGGCGCAGCACCAGCTGGCCTCAGGCATCCCCATTGAGCAGCGCTTGGGCGATGGTCGCTGGTTGCTGATCGTAGAGTACCGCACGCCAAGCGGCTACATCGTTGGCAATCGAATCGACATTACGGAGCTGAAATCGACGACGGAGGCGCTGCGCCAGCGCGAACTTTACTTGCGTGCGACACTGGATAACCTTCCGTTCCTGTTCTGGCTCAAGGATGTGGAAGGGCGCTTTCTCGCGGTAAATAAGGTCTTCTCCGATGCTTGCGGCAGCGCCGGCCCCGAGGACGTGGATGGCAGGACGGACTACGATATCTGGCCGCGCGAATTGGCGGACCGATACCGCAGCGACGATGCTGAAGTGATGTCCAGCCGGGGCGTCAAGGCCGTGGAGGAACCGATCGCCGGCGGATCGGAATCCGGCTGGATCGAAACCTACAAGAAGGCGGTGGTCGGAGCCGATGGCACCGTGCTCGGCACCGTGGGATTTGCCCGCGACATCAGCGAGCGCAAGCGTATGGAGCATGCGTTGCACGAGAGCGAGCAGCGTTGGCAGCTGGCCGCCAGCGGCGCCAACGACGGCATCTGGGACTGGAGTCCGAAGACCGGAAAGGTATTCTTCTCTGACCGCTGGAAGACCATGCTCGGCTACACGCCGGAGGAAATCGGCGATTCCGTGGAAGAGTGGACCTCCCGTATCCATCCTCATGAGCTCGAATCGGTGGTGGCCGAGGTGCAACGGCACCTGGGAGGAGAAACCCGGTTCTACCAATCCGAGCACCGCCTGCTATGCAAGGACGGCAGCTACAAATGGATACTGGACCGCGGGCGCGCGATCTTCAACGAGCAGGGCGAGGCGATTCGTATGGCCGGATCGCATACCGACATCACCGAGCGGCGGGCGGCGGCCGCGCGGGATCATGAGCGCACCGCCCAACTCAATGCCATTTTTGCACTGAGCCCAGATGCCTTTGTCTCATTCGGGCAGGAACACCGGGTGAGCTATGTCAGCCCGGCATTCGATCTGCTTACCGGGATTGACGGCAAGAGCATGCTGGGGCTTGACGAAGCCGGCTTCACGGCGGCCCTGAATCGGCAATGCAGCCAGAAAAGCGCCTTTCCGGGAATCCATGAGTTACGCCAGATCGCCCAGGATGCTGCGACACACCCGGAGCATGAGATCGGGCGGGCCGCCCGCGCCAATGCCGCGCGCCTGAACCGGCAGGTGATCGAGATCAACGGCACCGACAAGCGCATCCTGCAGGTCGGCCTGCGCGAGGCTCCGGCAGATCGCGTGGCCACCCTGCTGTACCTGCGCGACATCACCCACGAGTTCGAAGTCGAGCGCCTGAAGAGCGAGTTCCTGTCAACGGCAGCGCATGAACTGCGCACGCCGATGGCGAACATCTATGGCTATACCGAGTTGCTCCTGCAGCAAGAGATTGACGAAGCGGATGTCGCCGAATTTCTGGAAACGATATATCGGCAATCGCAGTTGATGATCTCGATCATCAACGAGCTCCTCGACCTGGCGCGAATTGAGGCGCGGCGGGGCACGGACTTCGTGATCGGCGACATAGATGCCTGCGAGATGGTGGGCGAAGTTGTTGCTGCGTTCAAGCCGGCACCAGGTCGATCGGCGCCGACTCTGGGTGCGTGCGAAAGCTCCGCTGTGGTGCGCGGCGACCGCCGCAAACTGAGCCAGGCGATCGCCAACGTGCTGTCCAATGCTTACAAGTATTCGCCGGATGGCGGCCCTGTCGAGATTGAGCTGCTCGTCGGCGGAGGCGCGCCGACTGATGACGCCGATCGTGAACACAGGCTGTTCGGCATCAAGATACTGGATCATGGCATTGGCATGACTGCCGAGCAGGTGTCCCGCGTCTGCGAACGCTTCTATCGGGCTGACGCGTCAGGACGGATTCCCGGCACCGGCCTGGGCATGAGCATCGTTCAGGAAATCCTTGAACTGCATAACGGACGGCTCGATATCGAAAGTCGTCCCAGGGATGGAACTCGCGTCACGCTCTGGCTGCCGCTGGCGGCCCCGACATCTGATTCCGTTGCATGAAAGGAACAAAAGCCATGAATC
>SXGU01524119.1_pt1 | contig 11187 bp, 9 predicted proteins | sample 3174531 | NCBI WGS metagenome assembly SXGU01 (sample SAMN11356863, study PRJNA531348) | freshwater metagenome | isolation source: freshwater sample F1-140 | place: China: Fuxian Lake, Yuxi | collected 2017-12-25
CTGCCCACCACTGTTCGACATAGGTTTTACTATCCCCTTTGCTCAAATAATCACAAGCCTCTTTATGGTGAGACAATGTAACAGGCACCCTGCAGCGTTACAAGGAACTGCGTGACATCATCGCCAACCTCGGCATGGACGAACTGGCCCCGGAAGACAAGCTGATTGTCTCGCGGGCACGCAAGATCCAGCGTTTCCTTTCGCAGCCCTTCTTCGTGGCCGAGGCCTTCACCGGTGCAGCCGGCAAGTATGTCGGCCTGAAGGACACCATCGCCGGCTTCAAGGCGATCGTCGCCGGCGAATATGACCACCTGCCGGAGCAGGCCTTCTACATGGTTGGCCCGATCGAAGAGGCCGTTGAAAAGGCCAAGACCCTGCAATAAGGGGTTAAAGGAGCATCACGATGGTCATGACCGTTCATGTGGATGTGGTAAGCGCAGAGGCAGAAATCTACTCCGGCCTGGTCGAGTTTCTGATCGCGCCGGGCGAAGTGGGTGAACTGGGAATTTATCCGCATCACACACCGCTGATTACCCGTATCAAGCCCGGTTCCTTGCGTTTGAAACCGGCGGAGCAGGACGAAGAGATCCTGATTTATGTCTCTGGCGGTATCCTGGAGGTGCAGCCCGGCGTAATCACTGTCATGTCCGATACGGCCATCCGTGGGGCAGATCTCGATGAGGCCCGTATCCTGGAGGCCAAGCGCTCGGCCGAGGAGGCCATGAAGAACCGCGAGTCCGAGATGGACTACGCCCGTGCCCAGGCCGAACTGGTCGAGGCCGTGGCACAGTTGCAGGCCTTGCACAAGCTGCGGGGTACGCGGCACTAAGGATACATGGAATAAAGGGGAGCCTCTTGCAAAACTCCAACCCCCCGAATACCTGATTGTATTACTTGCCCATGCTGTAGCGATTCTTGATGCATCTTGGGACATTCCGGCGATTCATCATCCGGCGGGGTGTGCTATCGTTCGCCATGACAGGCGCGATCAGGGTTTAGATGATTCCGGTCATGCTGGGAATGGCAACCTGCCAACCTGTTTCCAGCGCCCTTGCGCCGGAAAAATTCGGACGGGGCGGGAGTTCTGCAAGAGGCTCGAATGTTCAATACATTATCGTTTTTGATTCCAGTAGTTGTCGTTGTATTGGTTGCAGCGCTCGCGCGGGCCTTTTATTTCTCGTACTGGCGACCTTCGTCGCGTATCAGGGAATTGCTTAACAGCGTAATTCCGCGCTTACATGCACTGCAATCATCAGGCGCATTGGTAAACCGCCACGCAGTGGTCGAGATCATGTCGGTTGACAATACCCTGAAACACTTGTGGGACGAATACACCGAGACGCTGCACGAGCAATACGATCACATAGATGGCGAGCGGCGGCTGGTTGCCATTCGTGCCACCGTGCCCGCCGAAGTCTTTTTTAATACCCAGGTACTGGTTGACACGCCGCTTAACACGGAGTTCTTTCGCCACCTTCCTGGATTGTTGACTGGTATCGGCATCATCGGCACTTTCTCGGGATTGATCGTTGGCCTCTCTGGTTTTGAGCCCAATGGCAGCGCAGAGGCAGTCAAAGCCAGTCTGGATGCGCTGATGAATGGTGTGAAAGAGGCGTTCTACGCCTCGGCCATTGCCATCAGCGCCGCGATGCTCATTACTTTTATTGAAAAGAGCATCCTCACGCGGCGCTACAAACAGGTTGAAGCCCTCTCCCAAGCCATCGACACACTGTATGAAGCGGGGGCTGGCGAGGAATACCTAGCACGGCTGGTCAAGGCCGCTGAAGAAAATACCACCCATACCGCTCAGCTCAAGCAAAGCTTGGTTGATGATCTCAAGCAGATTTTGACAGATTTAAGCCATCAGCAGATTGCCGCACAGCAAACGCAAGGCCAACAACTCGCGAAGGACATCGGTCTGGCCATTCAAACCGGCTTACAGGCGCCGCTTGACCAGATTGCAGCTGCCGTTACGCAAGCTTCGGGACAACAAGGAACGGCCGTTCAGCACATGCTGGAGAATTTATTGACGGCCTTCATGGCCAAAATAGAAGAAACATTCGGCGGACAGATGCGCGGACTTAATGAAATGATGGCGCAGTCCACGGTCGCGATGAGCGAAATACAGAAAGGATTTGAAAAACTGATTGGGGATATAGGCCAGACCAGTCAACAGGCGACAACCGATTTGACGAGCCAACTCAACACCGCACTTGTCGCAGCTGATCAGCGCCACAAGAAGCTGGAAGAGCAAATCAGCAACGCCGTAGCCGCGCTGGAAAATCAGCGCACAGCGGCAGCAGAGGAAGAGCAAAAGCATCTGGAAGCGATGGCCATCAAGACCGGGCAATTTGTTTCTGGCCTGGCGCAGGAGTCGGAAAAGCTCAGTGCGGAAACGCTCAAGGCGGTTGCTGCGATGGGCGAATCCATCGACAAGATGAATGCGGGCGCGCAAGACATGTATCTGGCCGCCACCACATTCAAAGATGCTGGAAATGCGGTATCCGGTGTGATGCGACAGGGCGCAACAACAATGGATCAATTAAGCGCAGCAGCGGGCCAGGTGAGTATGGCCAGCAACGGTCTGTCGGCAGTCATGACTGCCAATCAGAATGCTCAGCAAACGATCCAGGGCATGATCGATGCACTGAAGGGTGTGGTTGAGCAAGCCAAACGCGAAGCAGGTGTCAGCCAGCAAATTGTGAATGACATGAACAAGGTTGGGCAGCAGTTAAGCCAGGTCGAGGAGCAAACCCAGGAATACTTCGAACAGTTGAACGATCTGCTCAACACCGCATTCAGCACATTTGGCGATGCGGTGACGCGCGAACTTGGCAAGAGCAACGCTGCATTCCAGAGTGAGATGGGTAATGGGGTCAGGATTTTGGAGGCAGCCTTCCAGCAGCTGGCCGCTGTGATCAGCACAACCCATAAATCCTGACCATGCTTGGCACACGACTGGTTATTCCCCGGCGCGGACGCGATGAAGGCGAGAAGCCTTTCTGGATTTCCTACGCCGATTTGATGACGGCCTTGATGATGCTGTTTCTGGTCGTGATGGCGGTGGCCTTGTTTGCCATCACCAGCCGTAATGATCGTCATGAAGAAGAAATCGATGCGTGCCTGAAGGAGGCCAAACATCTGGTCGCTGGACAGCCAGGTGTTGAACTGGATATCAAGAATCGCCGCGTCAGCTTTGGTGAACGCGCGCGTTTCGCAAATAGGGAATACAACCTGTCCATAGAGAGCGCGCAGCAACTGCGTGAGTTTGCACCGGTCATGCTGGAATTCGCCGACTCGTCCTGTGGGAGAAAGCTGTTGCGGCGGGTGGTGGTGGAGGGATACACCAGTCAGGTCGGCAGCTACTTATACAATCTGAACTTGAGTCTGAATCGTGCACACAGCGTTTTATGCGCACTTTATGACCGACCTGAAGCGGGCGAACAGCCGTTAACGGACGATCAAAAACAGCGCATCCGTGAGTTGTTTCTGGTGGGTGGCTATTCCTCGAATTCCGCGCGTGCTACCGACGAGGAAAGCCGCCGGGTGGAACTCAAGCTGGAATTCTGGAGCGTGGACGAAAGGGGAAAATCACCTGTGTCATCAACATCTGCCACCAACCTGTCACCCCTTGGGCAGTGCCAACTGCAACGCCATGCCGTTGCCAATTGATGCCATTCGGCAAAGTCTGAATGCGTCGTTGGCGCGGATGGTGCCGACAAATTTCAGCTTTCCAGACGATGGCATTAAAGCCATTCAGAAAACGGTCAGCGCCCTTCGTAACCAACTCGGTGACCGGCTTGGCACGCCCACTCCAGACAGAATCTGTTCCGCACTAAAAAACTTGCGTACGCAAGGCGTGCGGGGGCTGGACGGCATGTCGTTCTACTTTGCTTGCTGGGGGCTGACGCAACGGTGTGCGGGAAATGCCCCGCTGATCGAAGACGGCAAGCTGTTTGCCGATTTCATGGAGGAAGTCGAGCGCCGCAAACCCACAAGCCTGATCTGGCTGGGGTTGCTCGATGCGTACTTTCGCTACGACCCAAAAATCAGCCCGGCAGGGGAAGCCAATTGGCAGCGCCTGCGCGCTTGGCTAGAAGGGGATCTGAGCAATTTGTTGCAGCGCACGAATCCGGATCTGCTGGCTTGCCTGGCTTGGCTCAACACATTGAAAGCAGAGCGAGACTTGTTATCCAAGAACCCGACCGCAGACTACGCAGCAGCGGCCTTGCGTGGCAATCACGGAAGATTGGATCAGGTTCGGAAAGCACTCGATATTCCGCTGACTAGCTGGTTCTGGCGTGAATTGGTGCTGGCGCAAATACGGGAAGCCACAGCATTCTCTGACGATCCATTCAAGGCTGCTTTGCAGCCGCTGACTCCATTGCTAAAGGAGCACAAGCTTCTCTGGGACGATGGCCTAAAACACCTGCTCACTCGCTACTACGCATGCAAGGATCATGCGGTTCACGAAGACCTGAAAGCGCTGGTGCTGGAAGCATGGCAAAGCCCGCAAATTTCAAGACACGGCAGGTGGGGGTTTGTCGCGACAGAAGTGAAGGAAATGGTCAGCCAATGGCTGGTGCTGGAAGATTTGCAGGACTTCTTCGAATTGCTGGCCGCCGATGGGGTTGCAGATACACGACGACTGAATTTCTGGAGACGCTACATCAAACAAATAAACTTCTCGCACATCGCGCTCGGTAGCCACTTGTGGAACAGCCATGACCGGGACTGGAGCAAATTCAGACAAAGGAAACAAGGCCGCATCAGTCGCCTGGATGGCGGGGGCGGCAGCAAAAACGCCTTCATCATGAAAATCGGCGCGTATTATTTTGTCGAGTTTGGTGAAATGGGGGATGCCTGCTACGGGTACCTTGAAAACAAGGTGCCCTTTACCTTGGGGCGGGGCTATTTGGAGTATCCTGGAAATTTGAAGGACAGGCAGCAATGTGTGTTCTGGGGCAGGCATTATGATGGGCTCGTCCGTTGGGAGCAGAAATTTGTCAACGGTTCGGACACCGCTCAAGGACTCAGGGATTTGGGCATCAATACGACGAATGAAACCCTCGTCATTCCGAAACCCACCCGAACATCACAAATACCTGCGCTTCCTGCCGCACTTGATTCGATACGCACAGAAGATCGTCGCAGAAGCGGTGGTGCACTGTGGGCTTTTCATCTTGAGGCGAAGGGCGATATAGCGGATTATCTGAAGTCGCAAGGGTATCGTTTCTCGCGGGGCAAAGGCTGGTGGAAAAAGTGAAGGAGAAATAATATGCAAGCAGTTGAATTTATTAGCAAGACTCACGACGATGTGGTGGACCTGCCTGCGGAGTTGCACGGTTGGAACGGTCGCCGGGTGCGGGTGATTTTGCTGGACGCGAAGAAGAATGAACCTGTCACTACCGTGCCCGCCTTTAGCGCGGTGAGCCTCAAAACACGCGATTTCCGGTTCAACCGGGATGAAGCCAATGTCCGCTGAGCGCTTCCTCGATACCAATATCCTGCTGTATCTCTACTCGGAAGATGAGCCGGAAAAGCTTGCTCGCGCCCGGCAGCTGGTGATGGATGGCACGCACGCCTGGGTCAGCACGCAGGTGTTGTCGGAAATGGCAAATGTGCTGCATCGCAAGTTTGGCGTGGCCTATCCAGATATTGCAGTTGTGCTGCAAGAAATACGCGCAGTGTGCGCGGTGCATCAGGTGACGACAGAAACCATCGCGATGGCCCTGAGTTTGGCCGAGCGCTATCGCTATGCGTATTACGACAGCCTGATTCTTGCGGCGGCGCTGGAATGCGGCTGCAACGAGCTTTCCAGTGAGGACATGCAGAATGGGTTCGTCGTCGACTCCCTGATCACGATACGCAATCCATTTGTGTGAACAATCTTGACATATAAGCTTGTACGCAAGTCCCATGAGACGGGACTCATCTTTTCCGTCGCCACGCTCACCCCGCAACAGTGGATAGATACGCCCGGCGAACTGGAGCCGATCGAACAACCCCTTGCCGCTTATCTGGCACAACTTGAAGAAGAAGGCTATGCCGGACAGGGTGCGAATGAGCTGACGATAGCCTGGGCGGATCTTTACGAACTGCTTAATCATCCCGAGCACTTCAACAGCGCGCACCTGCTGGACTTGCCAGAATTTTCCACCCTGCGCCCCGCATTAGTCAGTCAGGGCGCGTTGAGCGACAGTGGGTTCAGCATTTATCTGGATGGCTGGCGAAGTGAAACAGGCCGGGCCGTCCATCAGGAAGTGGTCCGAACCGGCGGACTGATCAAGCTTGGACGAACTGAGTCATTGTTGCCGGAGCCGGTCTGGTTGTTGATCGATGCAGTCCGCAGCTTCGCCCGCCGCCCGGACAGTGAGAAAAATCGCGATGCGCACTTCGCCACTTGGGGTCGCATTCGCGCACTTGCGGAAGAGGCTGACGCAGTGCTGGATCAGTTTCTGGAAACAACGATTGTTCTTACCCCAGAAACCTTACAACTAAAACTGATTCAGAGCGTCATCAGCGATGTGCCCGTGGTGGAAATCCAGCCCACCTTTCAAAATGCGCCAACATGGTGGCTGGAGGTATTTGATCGCCATGCAAGCGTGCCACCCCGCTACGACCACACCCCGCCTGGCGGGGGGATCGTGCATGTCGTGATTGCGCCCGAGGTCAGGCAGGTGCTGGTCGAGATCAAGGCCATGCCGGGTCGGCGCGTAGCGGGCGAACGCGCTGAGGCGTTTTTGCGTAATCCTTATGCTGTGTTGGGTGAGGCTGCCTCGGCGGTGATTCCTCCCGAGTCTTTCGAGCAGGCCCGCACGCAAGCTGGCGTGCAGTTCTATACATTTCAATTGGCCTTGGTGCGGCATCCTGCCAGTGATGCCGTGAATGCAGGATTGATCGAGCGGATCGACATTCAAGTAGCACCCCAGGCCGAGTCGTTCGCCACAACCGAACGGCTGCATCTGGCCGACCCGAAGGCTTTGCAGACTTTCATTGGTGGGCTGGAAAGCAGCATCAATGCAAGCAAGCTCTGCTTTCAGTGGGCAAATCGAAAACTGGAGCTTGATCCCAATGCACAAATTCAGCTCGACCAGGCACGATCATGGCTGATCGAATGGCTGCGTGCGCGTGTGCTGATCTCTGCTGCCAATGTGTATGACCTCAGCGGTTATGCCCCGCGCGTGGAAGGAATCGGTGCCGCCAAGCCGGTGTACTCGCCCTACATCATGCGTGTGGGTGGCGCAATCCAATGGTTGCCAGACACCGTTGAAGTCGGCGTCGCATTCAAACCGCAGGGTAGCGAACAAACATTGCTGCTGCCGTTTTCCAAGGATGAACAGGCTGCTTTCAGTAAGGCTGTGGAGGATGCGGAAAAGGCCGGCAAAACCGAAGTGATCTGGCCGGGCCTACCTGCGCCGATTGGTCTGGGGGAAGCAAAGGCACTCAAGGCTGATGTGGATTTGGCTTTGTCCAGCGTGAAATCCGGTGGCTGGAAAGAAGGCCCACCGTCCAAGCCTGTAGAAAAACCCGATCGCCCCAGTGGTCGGCCACCGACCTTGTTGACCCACCATAACATTGATGTGGTGGACTATTCGGAAGCACGCCAGGCCGCCCTGACAAATTTTGATCAAACCAAGCAACTGAAGCTGCCGCGATCCCTGAAACCGAGTGTAGAACTGCTTCCACATCAGGAAAATGGGCTGGCGTGGTTACAGCATTTGTGGGCGCATTCGCCAGAATATGCACGCGGCGGCCTGCTTGCAGACGACATGGGGCTTGGCAAGACGCTGCAATTGTTGGTCTTTCTTTCCGGCATTTTTGAAGCCAATCCAGAATCCCCGCCCGCGCTGGTTGTTGCACCGGTTGCCTTGTTGGATAACTGGCAGCGGGAGATTGAGCATTTTTTTCAAGCGGACACATTCCGCGTGCTGGCCTTGCATGGGGCAGCACTATCCAGGTGCAAGGCGACAAAAGACGAAATCGACGGTGCCTTGCTGAAAGACGGGCTTAAGAAGTTTTTGCGCCCAGGGTGGCCAGGCGATGCCCATCTGATTCTGACGACTTACGAGACTTTGCGTGATTTCGAGTTTTCGCTGGCGCGCGAAAAATGGAGCGTGATGATTTGCGACGAGGCGCAGAAAATAAAATCCCCGGCCGCGTTGGTGACTCAGGCCGCCAAAGCCATGCACGCGCGATTCAAGATCGCTGCGACTGGCACGCCAGTGGAAAACTCGCTGACCGATTTGTGGTGCCTGTTCGATTTCATCCAGCCCGGATTGCTTGGTGCACTGAACGAATTCGGGCGCAAATACAAACGCCCGATCGAAGCGAATACGGACAAGGAAAAGGGCGCATTGGAAGAGCTGCAAACCTTGTTTGCTCCGCAATTGCTGCGCCGCACCAAGGATGAAGTCGTCAAGTTACCATCCAAAACGGAAGACTTGGATTGCCGGAAATTGCCGATTTCAGAACTGCAACGCCAGTTGTACGCTCAAGCACTGTCGGCTCACAAGGCCAAGATCGCGGCGGCTGACAGTAAACGGGTTGGTCAGGCCATGCTGGGGATGCTGCATCAGCTTAAAGTGTTGTGTGCGCATCCGATCGCTATGGGGCAAACCGCAAACTTGCACCCTCCGCTGGCCGATGCCTTGCGCGACTCGCCTAAGCTGGCATGGCTTTTAGCCGCGCTGGAGCGTATTAAGGCCAGCGGTGAGAAAGTGATCGTGTTCACCGAATTGCGCGAAATCCAGCGTGTGCTCCAACACTATATTGCTGAGCGATTTGGCACACGGCCTGCGATTGTCAATGGGGATACCGACATTCAATCGAAGAGCGGCATATCACGGCAGAACCTGATCGACGCTTTCCAGCAACACCCAGGGTTCAATGTCATTATCCTGTCGACACAGGCTGTCGGCTTTGGCCTCAACATCCAGGCGGCCAATCATGTCATCCATTACACCCGCCCCTGGAATCCGGCCAAAGAAGATCAGGCGACGGATCGCGCTTATCGGATCGGGCAAGATAAGCCCGTCACGGTCTATTATCCGACAGTCCATGCTGACTTCGTGACATTCGAAAAACGGTTGGACGAGTTGCTCACAAGCAAGCGTGAGATTGCATCCAGGACATGGCTCAATGGCGCGGACGACATTCGGCTGGATGAGTTTGGCAACTTTGCGGATGCAACAGGCGAAACGGTGCTCCCTGATCGAGCCGTGGGTGAAGTTGAACTGATCAGTATGGAAGGTCTTGCCTTTGAAGCCTTCTGCGCTTTACTGTGGAGCAAACAGGGATTTCAGGTGCATCGCACGCCTGTGAGTGGTGATGGTGGCGTTGATGTCGTCGCGATTCGAGGTGACAAGGGGGTTTTGATCCAGTGCAAGAGCACCCGTCGCCAGGATCAAGCCTTGGGTTGGGACGCAGTGAAGGAGGTGGCAGCTGGTGCTGCGGCTTATCAACAACGCTATCCCGGTGTGAGCTTCAAGCGGATGGCCCTGACCAATCAATCCTTCAACCTTGCGGCGCAAGAGCAGGCAAAATTGCTAGAGGTTGAATTGTGGGACAAGCAGCAGTTATTGGAATGCATGACGCAATACCCGGTGCAATACCGCGAATGGGTGGCTGCGCTGGCTTGAAGACCACAAAGGCAGCCTAGGCTGCCTTTTTTCATGGTCTGGAAACACCAGGGAAATCCGGGCAGGTATCCACTATCATCGGCGTCTCTAAACGCGAGGAGCCTGCCATGCGGCGCATTTTGATTCTGGTCCTGTTGAGTCTGCTTGGCTTGATGGCACAGGCCGCTGAGGTCGTGATCGAGAAAAGTACGATCCGCGCCTCGGACGGCGGCGAGGTGCCCGTGACCATTGCACGGCCTGCGGGCCCCGGGCCTTTCCCCCCGGTGTTGTTCATTCACGCCAAACGGGGTTGGGACAGCGCCGAGGAGGGGCATATCCGCGAACTGGCGGAGCAGGGTTTTTTAACCGTGGCGCCGGATTGGCAGAGCGGGCGCATGATCGAACGCTGGCCGTCGGCGCATAACCCGGAGACGGAGCTGGATGTGGAGGCGGGGCTGGATCTGGCGCGCAGCCATCCGCTTGCCTGTCGCATTCCGGTGGGCCTGGTGGGTCAGTCACGCGGGCCGTACTACGCGATCCGGCTGGCGGCCAAACGCGGCCCGGAGATTGCGGCGATCGTCAGCTATTACGGGCATATGCAAAACCCCAACGCGCCGGAGCCGGATCAGTTGTTCCGCGTGGCGCCCGAGGTGATGCAACTCCATACCCCCCTGCTATTCCTGATCGGTGAAAACGATTTTGAATTGCGCCGTATCGTCGGCGGTCGGGCCTTTTATGCCCTGTGGGAACGCGGTGTGCCGGTGGAGTATCAGGTCTATCCCCTGGCGCGGCGGGCCTTTGACTTCCGCCAGGACGCGGGGCCGGAAGAAAAGATTGCGGCCCGCCATGCGCGGCAGAAGGCCAAGGATTGGTTGTATCGCTGGATGAAGCTTGACGCGGCGGGGCGCTGCGCGGTGCCGTAGATGCTTTATTGGGCGCGGCCCTTATAATGGCGCGGGTCAACCCTTGAAGACTTGATATGGCCGCCCTCAATATTGTCATCCTTGCCGCCGGGAAGGGTACCCGGATGCATTCCGATTTGCCTAAGGTGCTGCACCCGCTGGCGGGAAGGCCCCTGTTAGGCCATGCGCTGGCCGCTGCCGACGGTCTGGCCCCCGATGCCATCTGCGTGGTGTATGGCCACGGCGGCGAGACGCTGCCGCAGGCCATCGCGCGCCCCGAGCTGGCTTGGGCGCGGCAGGAGCCGCAACTGGGTACAGGCCACGCCGTGCAACAGGCCCTGCCCCACCTTGATCCCGCCGCGACGACCCTGATTCTCTACGGCGATGTGCCCTTGATCCGGACCGAGACCCTGGAGGCCCTGCGTTGGGTTGCCGATGAAGGCGCGTTGGCGTTATTGACGGTACGCCTCGCCAACCCTGCGGGCTATGGCCGCATCGTGCGCGATGCGAGTGGACAGGTGCTGCGCATCGTTGAACACAAGGATGCCTCGGCCGAGGAGCTGGCGATCGACGAGGTCAACACCGGCATCCTGGCTGTACCGCCGGGGCGGCTTTCCGGGTGGCTGGCGCGCTTGTCCAATCAAAACGCACAGGGCGAGTATTAC
>SXGU01191956.1_pt1 | contig 11186 bp, 9 predicted proteins | sample 3174531 | NCBI WGS metagenome assembly SXGU01 (sample SAMN11356863, study PRJNA531348) | freshwater metagenome | isolation source: freshwater sample F1-140 | place: China: Fuxian Lake, Yuxi | collected 2017-12-25
ACATCATCGTTTCATCGCGACCCTTCGCCTCTTGAATGTGGGGATACGGCCCGCGCGGGAAAACATACGTGCCGCCGCGCACCGCGTCGCTCGGCTTGGCCACGAGGATCGGCGTGACGCCCTTCATCCCGTCGCGGAAACGCATGTTGAAATACCACTCGTCGAGCACGCTGAACGGCTTCACGCCGTTGGCGACGGGATGGTTCGGAAACTCCTTGAACTCCGGCGACCACATCGGGTTCACGCTGAAGGCGTGCTCGTAATGGCCGCCGATCCACTCCTGCAACGCCGCGCCCGGCTCGCCCTTAGGCACCTCCACACCGTAATGCGCGCAGCCGATGCCGACCCCTTTTTTCACCAGCTCGTTGATGAGCTTGAGCCGTTCGGGCTTGATGGCCGGATGCCCGCCGCCACCATCGGCGTAGATCAGGATCGCGTCCACGCCCTCGAAGGCCTTGTCATCCTTCGGCCAGCCCATCTCGTGCACCTCGGCCTTGATGCCCGGCACGCCATCGAGGCACTTCTTCAACAGCAGGCAGCCGGCGCGGAACTCGTGGTCGCCCGGCCCGTGGCTCGGACGTCCGGCGATGAGGAGTATCTTCTTATCCGCCGCGTCGGCGGAACCCACCGCGACGAGCGCGGCCAACAGGACAAACAGTTTCATCGTGCGCATGGTTGACGAGCGATCAGCCTAGCGCATTCGAGCGGCTTGGAAAGCTCGGAGTTGCCACGCGGCTACCGGAAAAGAAAAAGGCCGGCACGCGGCCGGCCTTTTCGAATTTTGGAATGACTGCGGAGGCGGCGCCTGCGCGCTGATTTACTTCTTCTCCCCCGGTTTGGGCACGGGCGTGGCGGAAACCGGCTTCGGTTTCGGCGCGCCTTTCGGATCGAGGTTCGCCATCAGTTCATCCTGCGTGAAGGAGGATTCCACGCCGGTGGCCGGCACGGGCACTTGAGCGATCCAGAGGATGGCGTTGCCGACGAGCTTGCGCTGGTCGGCGTTGGCCCAGCCGAGGTGGTTGTGGCCGCCAGTGAAACCAAAGCCGCGCCCGCCCTCCGGCCGCGTCGCGGTCCACATCACATGCTGCGGCTCGCGCTTCACGATGGCGGACTGGTAGGCCGCCTCATTGCCGCCGTGGCTCGATCCCTTCTCGCCGGCCTTCCAGCGGACGGTGTTGGTCGGCGGCAGCGCGGTGAGAATCGGCGTGACGCCCTTCATGCCGTCGCGGAAGCGCATGTGGTAATACCACTCGTCGTTCGTCTTGAACGGCTTCACGCCCTGCGTCACCTCGTGCTTCGGGAACACGGTGAAGTCAGCCGTCCAGTGCGGATTCACGCTCCAGAAGGTCTCGAAGCAGCCGCCGGTCCAGTCGCGGAACTCAGCGTTGCCCTTCTGCGTGGTCGGCTCGACGGCGTAATGGATGGTACCGAGGCCGACGCCCTTCTTCATCAGTGCGCCGATCTTCGCCAGCTTGTCGCCCTGCAGGAACGGGTGCCCGCCGCCGCCGTCGCTGTACACGACGATGGCCGCGGCATTTTCGAACGCTTTCTCATCCGCCACCCAGCCGTTGGTGTGCACCTCGGTGGTGATGCCCTTCACGTCGGCAAGCGACTTGGCGAGGAGCAGGCAGCCGGCGCGGTGCTCATGCGAGAGCGGACCGTGGCTCGGCCGGCCGGCGATGAAGAGGATCTTCTTGTCGGCGGCGGCGGCGTCGAAGGCGATGGCTAGCGCGAAGCCGAGTACGAGGAGCGAGCGGAGAGTTTTCATGTGGAAAGAAAAAGCGACTACTTCAGATCCTTGATGCGGACATTCTTGAACTGAACGGTCATCGGCGGACCGACGTGGATTTGCAACGCGAGCACGCCGCTCTTGAGTGCCTTGGGCGATTCGTCGGTGATCTCGGCGGTGACGTTGCCGTTGATGATGTGGGTGAGCTTGTTGCCTTTGGCGATGATCACGAACTCGTTCCAATCCTCTTTCTTGATGGCGGCCTGCAGCTCGGCGGAGCTTTTCTCGGTCTTGCCGGCGGATTCCTTCTTGTTGTCGGCGGTCCACTTCACCTTCTCACCGCGAGCGCACATGATGCCACGGCCACCGGCCACACCGCCCTCATCGTAGAGGATGCCGCTGTAAGTGGCGCCGGCCTCGAAGTCGCCCTGATAACCGCCGACGCGCGGGCCGAAAGCGCCCTTGCCGGTGACCTTGCTGCGATACTGCACGCCGGAATTGCCGGCCACGATGCGGTAGCTGAAGCGCAGCTCGAAATCGCTCACCTCATCCTTGTGCACGAGAAAGGTGTTGTGATTGATCTTGTTGTCCGGATCGCTGCCGGTGACGCCGGTGATGGCGCCGTCCTTCACGCTCCAGAGCTTGGGGTTGCCATCCCAGCCGGTGAGGTCCTTGCCATTGAAGAGCGGCTTGAAGCCCTCCTCGGCGGCGAAGGCGAGCGTGGCGCTGGTGATGAGGGCGAGGGTGAGTTGTGCGAGTTTCATTTTGATTTCGTGGTTGAAGTGACGCAGTTCGTGCGAGGCGGATTCAGTGTTTACTTTTTGCCGAAGAACTTCTGCAGATTGGCGAGGCCCTTGGTGGCGATCTCGTCACGCGTCGGCTCCATCTTCCGCCAGATGGCGGCGGCGCGCGCGATGACTTTCACGTCCGTGGTGAAGGACTCGATGACGACGTCGCCCTTGTAATGAAGAGACTTGAGCGCGGCGACGATCGGCTTCCAGTCGAGCGAGTCGTTGCCGGGCGTGCCGCGGTCGGTGCCGCAGGCATGGAAGTGGACGAGGTGCTTGCCGGCCTTCTTGATGGCGGCAGCTTGGTTCTTCTCCTCGATGTTCATGTGGAACGTGTCGAGGTGCAGCCCCGCCGCCTTCGAGCCGACGGCCTTGATGAGCTTGAGGCCTTGATCGCAGGTGTTGAGGAAATCGGTCTCGAAGCGGTTGAGCGGCTCGATGCAGAGGGTGATGCCCTTCTGCTCGGCGTACTTGGCGAGCACCTTGAGGTTCTTCACCACGTCGGCGAAATGCTTCTTCTTCGTGGCATCGTCGTGCGCGCCGATGAGGCCCACCACCGAGTAGATCGGCCCGATGATGCGCGGGCAACCGAGCACGACGGCTTGGTCCACGAGCTTCTTGCAGTAATCCATCGCCGTCTGCTGCTCGGCGGCGGTGCCGCGGAAATCGCGGCCCGGCCCCATGCAGGCGCAGATGGAGCCGCACGCCAGCCCGGCCTTGTCCAGCTCGCGGCGGACATGCGCGGGATCGATGTGCGAGGGATCCTCGATGGGGATTTCGACCGTGGCGAAACCCCACTTCTTGAACTTGGTGAAAAGCTTCGTGCTTTCGTTGGTGAAGGGCGAGGTGAACAGGAACGAATTGATGCCAAATCTCATAAGGGTGGTTGTACGTTGCGTGTTACGGGGCGACCAGCGTAGCGGAAGTGGGGGCCGTGTCAAAAAGTTTTCCGTTGGCGACATCCACTCGGTCGGCTTAAATCCGTCCATGCGAAAACCCGCTGCCCGTCGTCCTGTCGTCGCCATCGTGGATTGGAAATCCGCGCCCCAGAGCGAGCGCGGGGTGCTCGTGGAGCGCCGGCTCATCGGCCGCGCGGCGGAGGTGCGCTATTTCCTCTCCGAATCGGAGAATGATTTTCCGCCCGCGATTTTGGACGCCGATGTGCTGATCATCTGGCACAATCTCGCCATCACCGCCGCGGGCATCGGCCGGCTCCGCCGTTGCCGCGCCATCATCCGCAACGGCGTCGGCTTCGACAGCGTAGATATCACCGCGGCCGCGGCGCAGGGCATCGCCGTCTGCAACGTGCCCGATTATGGCACCGAAGAAGTGGCCGACCACGCCATCGCGCTCGCGCTCGCGCTCTGCCGCCAACTCTTCCCGCTCGATGCCGAGGCGAAGGCGCTCGGCTGGAACATCCATGTCACCCCGCGCCTGCGGCGCCTGCGCACGCTCACCTTCGCCATCGTCGGCCTCGGCCGCATCGGCACCGCCACGGCACTGCGCGCGAAGGCGCTCGGGTTCGACGTCGTCTTCTTCGATCCGCATCTTCCCAACGGCGTGGAGAAAGCCATCGGCGTGCGCCGCGTGCGGACGCTGCCCCAGTTGTTGCGCCAGGCCGATTTGCTCTCGCTTCATTGCCCGCTCAACGCCGGGACGCGCCATCTGATCGCCGGACGCGAGCTGGCGTTGATGAAACCGACGGCGTTCGTGGTGAACACCGCGCGCGGGGCGGTGATCCAGAAGACCGCGATCCTCGCCGCGCTGCGGAAGGGGATGCTGGCCGGCGCGGGCCTGGACGTGATCGAGGATGAGCCGTTGCGCACCGCGACCGAGGCGGCCACGCCGAACCTCATCGCCACCTGTCACGCGGCCTTTTGCAGCGTGGAATCAAAGCAGGAGATGCGCGCCACCTCGGCGCGGATCGCCCGGGCCGCCGCCCTCGGCGAACCGCTGGAGAATGTGGTGAACGCCCCCCTGCCCGCACGCAGGGCGTAACTGCGGAAAGGGCCCTCTTCAACGGGGTGAACCGCCAAGCCGCCAAGGGCGCCAAGGAACGGAGTGGTGACACGGATTTCACGGATTATCACGAATTACCGACTTCGGGAGGGGTTTTCATTTCTGCCATCCCTTTCATCCGTGTGAATCCGTGAAATCCGTGTCTTTTTCTGAAGCTTGGCGTTCTTGGCGTCTTGGCGGTTCGTCCTTCACACCCTAAAAGCAAAAACCCCTTCCGGTTGCCCGGAAGGGGTCAAGGTTTCTAGTCTGAGATTAGAAGTTGTAGATCACGTTGGCGATGACCGCGCTGTTGTGCTTGCGGCCGTTGATCTCGCTGTCCATCGAGCTGTCGAGACGATACTCGATGCGGCTGATGACGTTGGCCCAGAGCTTGTAGTCGAGGCCGATCGTGGTGCCGAGGGCTTCGCTGCCATTCACAGTCGAACCCACAGTCTCGCTGGCGTCCAGATACTCGACGCGGGCGTTAGCGGTCAGCTTGTCGCTCACCTTGTAGCTCAGGTAGGCAGCAACCACCGAGGTGTCGCTCGCGTTGTCGCGGGTCTTGTTGTCCCAAGCCACACCCAAGGAGAGATCCTTGATCGGGAGCGGGATGGTGCCACCGACGTAGAGGCTGTCCACAGTCCTAGAACCAGCGTTATCGCGGCCACCGACCCAACCGGCGGTCACCGAAGTGCCCTTGAGGAAGCCGAAGCTGTCCGGGGCAGTCAGGGTGGCAGCGGCCATGTAGGTCTTGCGCTGGGTGTTGACGGCGGCGCCGTTGATGTCGGCGTCCGTGGTGTTGGCGATGCCGGCCGAGAGGCTGATGGCGTCGCTCACGCGGTAGCTGGCGAGCAGGCCGGTGTGCTGGGTCGGCTCGATTTTGTAACCCCAAGAGTGGCTGTAGAAGGGGTTCACGTTGCGATCGGTGGATTCGTAACCGATGATGGTGTCGAACACGCCGAGCTTGAGATCCACACCGGTGCCGAGCGGCGCGCGGAGGGAGATGTAAGCATTCTTGATGGCGGCGTCGCCGGCAGCACCGTTATTGGAGCTGGTGCCGAGATCGCGAGCATCCGGACCAGCCCAGAGGGTGGCCTTGTAGCCAGCGGCCCATTCACCTTCACCGGCCTTGGAGGCGACGGTGAGGCTGATGACGTCCAAGCTCACGCGGTCTTGCTTGCCGCTGTTGAACGAGTAGCCTTGAACGCCGGTCTTGTTGCCGGGGGTCCAGTTGACTGAGGTGCTGACGTAGCCGCTCAGGGTGGTGGAAGCGGCGAGCGTCTTGACGGTCTCTTTGGCTTCCTGGGCATTGGCGACCGAGGCGAGACTGACAACGCCAGCGGCGGCCAGTGCAACGGTCCATTTATTGATGTTCATTACTATTATTTCTCCTGCGATTTTGTTGGTTGTTTTTTAACTGCAGTTTTTCAAACAGAGGCTAAACCGGTTAGCCCCAGCACCCAAAAAGGTGCAAACGCGAGGCGAAAGTAGGACAAAGGGTCGGTTTGTTGCAAGTACTTTTTTGACTTTCTTTCGGGTAACACTTTGAGCAGACGCGCGATGGATAAATCCCCACCCGCTCTGGAAACGGCGCTGAACCGGCGAGGCGGCTGAATACCCCGGAAAAAGTGGCGTCGGATGAGGCGGTTCCAGTCGTTTGCTTCGGCTGGAGTCAGAGGGGGTAAAACAGGTTGGGTAAAGGCCCGTCGGGTGCGAACTCGGCGGGCTTTTCCGTTGATTCCCTCTGTATCCCTCGTTGTAGAAGACGATTCTGATTGTTTGTTGACCCATCAAGTCGCCACGTGTGGCCGCACACTTCGTGGTGCGGCGGATGATTCGGAAGAAGCGTGCGAGGAAATGGATTGCCTTGGACGCGGACCGGGCTTAAATCGACCGCATGGGCGATACTGTGGGGCTTGTGGCGCAATTCGAACGGCATCTCCGCCGACAGCCGACTCTCGGCACGGGCGTGTACCTCGCGAAGACGGCCGTGGTGCTGGGGGACGTGACGCTCGGCGAGCAGTCGAGTGTCTGGTACGGCGCGGTGCTGCGCGGGGACATCAACCGCATCGTCGTCGGCCATCACACGAATATCCAAGACAACGCTGTGCTCCACCTCGCCGATGATTTTCCCTGCATCGTCGGCAGCTGGGTCACCATCGGCCACTCGGCCATCGTCCACGCCTGCACGGTGGGCGACGAGTGCCTCATCGGCATGGGGGCGGTGATCCTCGATGGCGCGGAGATCGGGGCGCAGTCGATCGTCGGCGCCAAAGCGCTCGTCACGCAGGGGATGAAGGTGCCGCCCGGCTCGCTGGTGCTCGGCACGCCGGCCAAAGTGGTGCGCGCGCTTTCCGCCGAAGAGCGGGCCGGCTTGCGGCATTGGGCGCAAAAGTACGTGGACAACGGTGCTTATTGCCTGAAACACGGCATCAACGTCGGTGCGCCATTGCCGAGCTGAAGCCGCCCTTTCACCAAACCTGCGCTGGACAGGACCGGCGAGGACGTTAAGCTCGCGCGCCAAATGAAACACACGCTTCTTCTCGTTGCCGCGCTCCTCGCCGCAAGTGCTTTCCAGATTCAATCCGCGCGGGCTGACGAGTTCGACCTCTTCCGCCCCTCGCTCAAGCGCTTGGACGACCAACCGCGCAGCGCCGAGGATCAGGCCAAGGTGGATCTCGGCCGCCATCTCTTTTACGAGAAGCGCATCAGCCTGAACAACTCGATGTCGTGCAACAGCTGTCACGACCTCAAACGCTACGGCGTGGATGGCGAAACTTTCTCCAAAGGCGTCCCCGGCGACCGCGTGGGCCGCAATTCCCCCACTGTTTACAATGCCTACGCCCACATCGCCCAGTTCTGGGACGGCCGCGCCGCGACGGTCGAGGAGCAGGCCAAAGGCCCCATCCTCGCCGGCAAGGAGATGGCGATGCCCAACGCCGCCGAGGTAGTGAAGCGGCTCAAATCCTTCCCCGAATACGCGCCGCTCTTCAAGGCGGCCTTTCCCCGCAGCGCCGACGCCGTCAACTACGACCACGTCGGCGCGGCCATCGGTGCCTTCGAGCGCAACCTCGCCACGCCGTCGCGTTGGGACGCCTTTCTCGACGGTAAAAAAGACGCGCTCAGCACGGCCGAACTGGCCGGCGCACGGTTGTTCGTCACCAAAAGCTGCACCACCTGCCACGCCAGCACGCTCGTCGGCGGCCAGGCCTACATGAAGCTCGGCCTCGTCAACCCGTGGCCGAACCAAAAGGACCAAGGCCGCTTCGACCTCACCAAAGCCGAGGCCGACAAGATGTTCTTCAAGGTGCCCAGCCTGCGGAACATCGCCGAGACCGGCCCCTACTTCCACGACAGCTCCTCCACCGCGCTCGGGGACGCGATCAAACGCATGGGCAAACACCAGCTCGGCCTCGACTTGACCGCCAAGGAAGTGGCCGACCTCACCGCCTTCCTCAAGTCGCTCACCGGCCCGCTGCCCGAGGCGTACATCAAGCCCCGGCCGTTCCCCGGCAAGGGCGGCACGGGCTCCTTGGAGTGATTCGTCCCCGGGGGCGGCAGATTGCAATCGGGCGAAACGGGCCGTTGGCACACCCCGTGCTTTCTTTTCGTGTGTTCTTACACGTGCAGGTTGACAACTGCAAAAACAGGCGTAAATACGAAGAATTGCCAGCCCTATGAAAATCACGACTCGTGCCCCTCACGCATCGCGCGTGGCCTTCACGCTCATCGAGCTGCTCGTGGTCATCGCCATCATCGGTATTCTTGCTTCGATGCTGCTGCCCGTCTTGGGCAAGGCGAAAAAAAGGGCCATGGAGACGAAGGTCATAAACTCGATGAAGCAACTCGGCCTCGCGGTAGGCATGTATGCCGGGGACAATGAGGAGCGACTGACGAGCACCGCGGGTAGCACCGGCAACACCGCCGTGGTGGGCCTCAACCCAGTTGACCCGACCAAATGCACCCTTTTGCCTTATATCGGCGGTGAAGGCGCGGCGGACAAAATCATGATTTGCCCCGAAGACAGATGGACCCGTGAACCGTTCAGAGGCGGTTACAAGTGGAGTTTCTCTCAAAACAGCCAGATCAATGATCCAGCAAGTCCGGGTGCGGGCAGAAGAGTTAGTGCATTCAAGGATCCCCAAACCATGGCCCTCTACGGCGAGGAGGCTCTTTGCAATAACAGCCAAGGGAACCCCGAATTATTGGGCGTGCTTTGGCCCGGCTATACCAACGTGAATAGCCCAGTTTATTCCATCAACGATCCGTATTGGCGCAACGACAACGGCGTTGGCGGGCCTGACGTGTTGTCAGTTCATCACTCCAACACGCCGAGCGACTTCTACAAACCTTCAGCTTGGGTGGTTTTTGTGGACGGTCACGCGGCCAAGATTTCCAGGAACGATGGGGTGGATCCCCGTTACGTCTGCTTTGCGGAGAACGCCGCAAGCACACCGCCCCGGTAGAAGCTCCACTGGGGGGCGGGAGAAACAGGATGCTGGTTTGACAGCGGTTAAAAGCGCACTTAGGGTGGCTGCGTTCCCAGCAGGTTGGCGCGCGAAGAACATGAAGAACAACCTTCAATCCCATCGTGCGACTCTCCGCGCCTTCACGCTCATCGAGCTGCTCGTGGTCATCGCCATCATCGGTATTCTCGCCTCGATGCTCCTGCCGGCGCTGGCCCGTTCCAAGTTCAAGGCCAAAGCCACCAAGTGCACCTCCAACTACCGCCAGTGGGGCACGGTGGCCGTCGCTTTCAGCATCGACAACGAGGGCAAGCTCCCCTCGTGGTCCATGCCCGGCACCGGCGCCAACCTGCACGACGTGCCGCTGCAAATGCCCACCGCGTTGGAACCTTTCGGCCTCACTGTGGACCTGTGGTTCTGCGATCTGGCACGAAACACCGACCGGGTCGCCTTCACCACCTGGATGAACACCAACCGTCCCGGCCAACCGATTGATGTCGCCGGACTGCAGGCCTATTACGCCCGCGTATACAGCAACTTCTGCATCATCAGCCAAAACTGGTGGGTGCCCCGGATGAATGGCGCCACACTGCTCCCACGTCCGACCCCTCAGACTCCGGAAGGTTGGCCGCTCTATCAGGAAGACGCCGCTGCTGCCACCAGCCCCATCATCTCCGACTGGTGCTACGGCGATGCTGTCGGCAATCCCACCTCCGGCGGCCATCAACTCAACGGTGAATTCTCCGTGAACCTCGCCTTCGCCGACGGCCACGTGGAAACCCGCAAAAAGCAGGAGCTCAAACTGCGCTGGAGCGGCAACGGCAACTCCTATTATTGATCGGCCGCCTCCGCCTCGGCCCCCCTCACAAGCGCAACTCAAGGCTTGCAGCGACCCACCCCTTGCGGCACAGTCCGCAGCCCCGTATCGATTGCGGTTGCGCGGTTAGCTCAGTGGTAGAGCACCTCCCTGACACGGAGGGGGTCAGAGGTTCGAGCCCTCTACCGCGCACCATCTTCCTGCAAATCTTCTGAACGGTGGATTGCCAGCGTTCGCTCCAATCTCTATCGTCCGCCACCGGAACTGATTTATGAACCGTCCCCTCACTCTGGCCAGATTCACCATCGGTGTCGGCGACCGCTTCGCCCACCAAGCCAAATCCCAGCTCGCCGCCTTCGTCCAGCTCGCCACGCAGGGCGTCGCCGCCGTGCCGGTCTGGAACAAATCCAACCGCGAACACACCTTCATCGGCAGCGAGCCGCAAAGCGTGCGCGATGCCGCGCAAGCCGCCGTCAACGCCCTCAACTGGACCGCCGACTGGCACGTGGACGCCGACCACATCCGGCTCGAGACGGTGGAGCGATTCCTCGCGCCGTCGGATTTCTTCACCATCGACGTCGCCGACTCCATCGGCCAGCACGCCGCCGCCGCAGACGTGCAGGCGTTCCTCGCCCGCCATCCCGAACTGGTCGGCACGCTGACGATCCCCGGTGTGGGCGCGCCCTTCACCACCACGCGCGCGGACATCGAGCGCGTCGCGGCCAAATACCTGCTGGCCGTGCAGGACGCGGGAAAGATCTACCGCCACATCGCGGCGAAGAAGGGCGGCGATGGCAACATCATCGCCGAGGTCTCGATGGACGAGACTGACGCGCCGCAGACCCCGCCAGAGTTGCTCATCATCCTTGCCGCGCTGGCGGACGAAAAGGTGCGGGTGCAAACCATCGCGCCGAAGTTCACCGGTCGTTTCAACAAAGGCGTGGACTACGTGGGCGACCTCGCGCAATTCGAGCGCGAGTTCAACGACGACCTCGCCGTCATCGCCCACGCCGTGGCGCGTTACGGCCTGCCGGCGAACCTCAAGCTCAGCGTCCACAGCGGCTCGGACAAGTTCAGCCTCTACCCGATCATCCGCCGCGCGTTGCGCCGCACCGGCGCGGGCGTCCACCTCAAGACCGCCGGCACGACGTGGCTCGAGGAGCTCATCGGCCTCGCCGAGGCGGGCGGCGACGGCCTCGCGCTCGCGAAGGAGATTTACGCCTACGCACTCGCCCACGTGGATGAACTTTGCGCGCCCTACGCAAGCGTGATCGACATCGACCGCGCGAAGCTCCCGACCGCCGACGCGGTCGCGAAGTGGAGCGGCACGCAGCTCGCCAACGCCCTGCGGCACATCCCGGGCCACCCGGAATTCAACCCGAGCGTGC
>SXGU01055617.1_pt1 | contig 11182 bp, 10 predicted proteins | sample 3174531 | NCBI WGS metagenome assembly SXGU01 (sample SAMN11356863, study PRJNA531348) | freshwater metagenome | isolation source: freshwater sample F1-140 | place: China: Fuxian Lake, Yuxi | collected 2017-12-25
AAGCTGGTGGTACCCCCGGGGTGAATTGAACACCCGCACAAGGTTTAGGAAACCTCTGCTCTATCCACTGAGCTACGGGGGCGAGGCGTCGGCTAATGCGAGGATTGTAATGGTCAGGTCTGCCCGAGTGTCCCGAGAGGAACTGAGACGTTGCGATTCAACGTGACGCTGCGCGGCCAGGCAATGCGCCAGTGACGCGCTGCTTCGGATCAGTTGGAGGCAAAGCGATGAACGAGGGAAATCGATCGATAGTCTCGGTTGGATGGCTTGCAACACGCCAGAACGATCCAGACATTGTGGTGGCGGACGTCCGTTGGTACCTGCCGACGACTGGCAGGAATGGTCGTGACGAATATGAGACCGATCATCTCCCAGGTGCCGTCTTTGTTGATCTGGAACGCGACCTTGCGGTTCATGGCGGACCAGGGCTTGGACGGCATCCACTCCCACCAGTGGACGCGTTTGCCAAGTCTCTGGGAGCACTCGGGATCGGAAATGGTTCTCATGTCATCGCCTACGACGATGCGGCGGGATCCACGGCGGCAAGGCTGTGGTGGATGCTGCGTCAAGTCGGGCACCGGCGGGTAAGCGTGCTTGATGGCGGGCTGAGTGCGTGGCGCGCAACCGGTTACCCGGTGACGGCTGACCCGCCCGTGATCGCGCCCTGTACGTTCGTCCCGCGCCTCCGTCAGGGTCTTGTTGCATCGCGGCGGGATGTGGACGACGCCCGGTCAAGTTCGGGGTCGGTGGTCATTGACGCGCGGGCCCGAGAGCGGTTCGAGGGACGCGTTGAACCGATCGACGTTCGCGCCGGCCACATTCCCGGTGCACGTAACGCGCCGTTCTCGGAAAACCTTGTTCGGTCGGAAGCCGATGGCATTTCCCGGTTCAAGACCGCGGAGGCATTGCGCCGGCAATTCGAGAATGTCGGGATTGACGAGACCAAAGCAGTGATCGTCTACTGCGGCAGCGGAGTGACCGCCTGCCACAACGCACTCGCTCTGGAGCTTGCGGGGTTTCCCGAACCGAGGCTTTACGTTGGGTCGTGGAGCGACTGGTCCGGTGATCAGGAGTTGCCTGTTGCAACTGGCGAAGCCTGACTTCTGCAGGCCTGCTTGATGGTAGCGCGTACGGGATTCGAACCCGTGGTCTCCTCCTTGAGAGGGAGGTGTCCTAGGCCGCTAGACGAACGCGCCATCAAAACCTGCCCGACTTGATTCCGGACCGACGTGAGGATACCTGAGGCTCAGTCGTCTCTGCTTAGGTCCGCGTGTCAAGGACGGCGAACGACGCCAATCTTCTCCGTGTCCGCTTCCACAGGCCCGGACTGATAAAGTCTTAGGGTTCCGGGCCGGTGTGGCGGAACTGGCAGACGCAAACGACTCAAAATCGTTCGCCGCAAGGCGTGTGGGTTCGAGTCCCTCCACCGGCACCATCCCTTGACGGGTTCAGCCTGGATGACCACCTTCGGCTTTGTCTGGTACGGTTTCCCCTGTCGGACGGTCAGTTGCGTGCGCATCGATGAGGCTCGAGCCGGTTTGCGCATACGGGCGTAGCTCAACGGTAGAGTAGTGGTCTCCAAAACCATTGGTTGGGGGTTCGAATCCCTCCGCCCGTGCCACCATAACGGGAGCCGAATTGGGTTAATGGCCCGATTTCGGCTCTTTCCATGTTCACGTGCGTCATTCCGCGGATGGTAACGTGTCACCTGGTGATCCAAGATGAGTGGTTCTGAAGCCAACTTCAAATTGATGCTGTCCTTGGCTAGCGACGCCTTGAGATCTGAACGGTGGGATGATGCAACGCGGTTTGCGTCGGGCGTTGTCAAGGCTCGTGCCAACGGCGATTTTCTGTTAATCGCGCTCGAAATCCTTGGGTGGGCCCACTTGGGCGCGGAACGCCCGGATGCTGCGCTCACAGTGCTTTCCGAGACACTTCGGATGCGGTCTCCCGCGTCAATTGCGCCGGCGGTGGAACTTTCAAGGATGTTGTTTGAAAGTGGTCGCTCGGGTGACGCATTCGACTTGCTCATGCAGGCACGACAATGTTCACCAGATGATGTCTCGGTTCCTCTGCTACTTGCCGAGCTGCACAAGAGGAGTGGCAGTTATCCGGATGCGGTGAAGTGGCTTGAGTGCGCTAACGCGATAAGCCCAGAGAGTGCATCGTCCCGGTCTGGGGTCCTTGATTCGCTCCGTGCAACTATTTCCAGGAATGAACTTCTGCGCGCTACTGTCCACGCGGTCGGACAGAAGATCACAAATTCGCGCGGTCATGAAGTCATGTCCGGTCCGTTCGCCGGCGTCACCCTGTCGACCGGTCACGACTTTGCGTGGGTCGCGACACTTGTGGGTTGCTATGAAAAGGAATTGCACTCAGTTATCGAAGATGCAATTTCCTTGCGCCCGACGCGGGTCGTGAATGTCGGGTGCTCCGGGGGTTATTACGCAGTCGGCTTTGCTCGACGCGTGCCTGCGGCGATCATATACGCGTTCGACATAGACGATTCAGCAAGGGACTCGTGCGTAGAACTCGCCAATGTCAACGACGTTGGTGATCGGGTTGTCGTCGGGGGGGCTTGCACTCCCGACGTGCTTGGTCCCCTAGTTGGGTCTGGGTCGCTCATCTTCTGTGATTGCGAGGGGTATGAGCTTCACCTTCTTGATCCGGAAATTGTTCCGGGTCTGGACAAGACGACGATCATTGTGGAACTGCACGATGTCTGGGTTCCGGGCCTGGCCGAACGTCTGTTGGCAAGGTTCCTGACAACACACAAGGTTCACAGGATTGGTGCGGTTCCGCGTGATTGGCGGGTTGAAGCTGTGGCGACAGTTCCGGGTTTGACCGAACAGGAGCGCGCGTTCGCCGTTTCGGACTGGCGGGATCTTTCCATGTCATGGGCATTTCTGGAACCGCGATAGGCACGCCGGTACCCATACCCAAGGGTCAACTCCGCATGGCAGACTTCAGTGACGGCGAGTTTGCATACATGGCTCGGCGTGGCGGTGGGAGTTACACGATGAATTTGGTCTTGGGCACGCGCATCGCCCTTTACTTTCAACTAGCCCTTGGGATAGCTCAGTCGCCGGGTGTCGCGAACGATGTTCCTGGATTGCTCCACATGCACCGGACGCTCGCGTTCATTGTTCCCGTCTTGGCTTTCCTGGCATTCGGAGTGCGCCCCGGGATCCCACAGACCACGGTACGCACCTTGGCGCGCTTCGCACCTCTCGTTGCCCTGATCATTGGCCTCATCAACTGGATTGGTTTCAAGATGATGGGGGCCATCCCCGTCGAGGCATACTGGTCGGTCATGATTGTCCACTTTGCGTGGGGGATTGCTGTTGTGGCTTTCGCCGAGATTGCTGCGGGTCAGGCAAGTCGGGCGACGCGTGAAGTGCAACCAAAGCCGGTCTGAGGCAACAAGCAGTCTCATCGTGCTGTCGCTCGGGCACGAACTGCCTGGCTTCCAACCTGTCGGTTCAATGCTGAAAACTCCTGAGCGACCAAGGTGATGTAGCCACCCCCCATGATCAGGGTGATGGCAATCCATTGAAATGCGTAGAAGAAGTGTGGAATGTCCGTACTTGGCTCCTGTAGGTCGCGACGTATCGGGAGCTGGTTTTGAGATGCAACATAACCCGGGGCAACTGGTGCTTCGGTCAACACGAGACGCAGGAGCGGATACGGAAGTTTCATGGAAATTCGGTCGAGGTCGAGGTCCGGACTGAGAGACTCCTCGCCCGTCACCAGTCCGGTCGTACCCGGGATACGTCGGAAGCCGGTGCGCAATCGTCCTTCGACTGACACTTCACCAGTGGTCTGATACGGCTGCCAGCGAACGGGCCGGTCAAAGTCGATTGGAAGCCAGCCTCGATCAACCAGGATGGCTGCATCTTGCCCGCTCAGCCTCAACGGTGTGAGCAGGTGGACACCTACTTGACCGTCTAAGACCTGAGTGGTAAGTGCTTCGTCGTGGGAGTGATCGAAGGTACCCCTCGCCAGGACGCGTCGGTACGACATTGCCCGAAGACCAATATTGTCAAGGGCACTTATTGTCTTGACGGCGGACGAGGTATCCAGTGTGATGGGTGGCTCCCGGTAAGCAACTGAGTTGACTGCGTCGGCGGTCATACGTTGCGCCAACCTGTCGAACTGCCAGATCGCCAACCGAAGTGTGATCGCACACCCAATCACTACGGCCCCGGTAAACCACCGCCACTTCGGGCTCAGTAGCCTGACCCCAAGAGAGCGAAAACGCGATCCGCCAATCAACCCTGCGGACTGAGTGTCAGTGCCCACGGACTTGTCCATCTGTCAGAGCTTCAAGCGTCCAATGTCCTGATGCCTGCCCGACTAAAAACACTGCTGGTCTGACGTGCGTGTAGGACATCGAGGTGACCGCTGGGGTGATCGCACCTCCCCTCTGGAACCCGTGTCTGATTGTTTTGAACGACATCTGGCCACAACTCCGATCAAACGTGGGCGACGGTCCGTCTCTCCACCATCGGGATGACGTCCATGGCCTGTCCGAGCAGCCAAAGGACCTTACTGTCTTCCCATGGCCGACCGAAGACTTGGATCGGCAGGGGTAAACCGGCCGGCGTCCAACCGACGGGACCCGCCCCCGCGGGCAGTCCGAGCAGACTGGGGAGACGTTGCAAGTGGAATGCGGTCGGACCAACGTGCCACGGCGCGTCTCCCGGCACAAATGCACCGGGTTGGATTAAGGGCGCCACATCTGGAACGGCGGGTGCGATGAAGGCATCGACCCCCGTCGGACCTGTCATGGCGCCTAGGACCTCTATCCGAATGAGTTCGCGCACGGCCTGCGCCCGCGCGTACTCGCCCTTGGAGATCGCAAGACCGCTTAAAAGTCGCGCAAGGACATCACTCCCATACGCCTCCGGGCTGGATGTCAAGAGACGTTCGTGGGAGAGGGCGCCTTCGGCATGCATCGTGATGGAACTGATCGCGGCAGTCCAAAGTGAGGCGATTGGCAATTCCACGATACGAACAGAAATGCCAATCTGTTCCAAGTGTCTCACAGCTTGGTTGAAGGCGCCTTCGATACGTGCGTCCAGACCAACCAGCATCGAAGATGGAATGCCCAGAGACATTTTCGGAGAAGAGCTTGCACGTGAGAGTAAGCTTCGGTCCTGTGCGTGGTGCAATCCCAGGTCGCGTACATCAGACGAAGATAGGTTGCCCAATAAGACAGCCACATCGTCAACTGACCTCGCAAGGACACCGACATGGTCAAGCGTAGACGCAAGGGGCACAACGCCGGTGCGGGACACCCATCCGAATGTGGGTTTGAAGCCAACAATTCCGCAAAATGCAGCCGGGCGCCGGATTGAATTGCCGGTTTCGGTGCCCATTGCACCAACTACAAAGCCAGCCGCAACCGCGGCTGCAGAACCGCCACTTGAGCCGCCGCAAATCCTAGACACATCCCAGGGGTTCCGAGGCGTTCCGGTGTGCGCGTTAACACTCGTGCCCCCGAACGCATACTCGTGGAGGGTGTTTGTGCCGAGTATCACCGCCCCCGCCCGCCTCCAGCAGGCAACCGCATCGGCGTCGACTGCGCTCACGGACGCAAGTCTCCGAGACCCTGCGGTCATCGGCAGTCCCGCCACATTGATCAGGTCTTTAATAGAGAGCGGGATGCCCTCAAGGGCACCAACCTCTTGACCTGTGCGGATCCTGACTTCCGATTGCCGTGCGCTGGCTATCGCGCCATCGGCATCGACGGTGACGAAAGCTGAGTAGGTCGGGTCGCCACGTGAGATCCTGTTCAGGTGCGCCTGAGTCACATCAACTGGTGACAGGTCGCCCGTCATGTACGCGTGCCTGAGTTGTGCAACCGACATGGAACACATGGCGGCGTCCGATCCCGCGTCGGCCAAAAACTCCTGAGGAACACCTTCAGTCATTTTGGTCACCTGCGACCGGACCCAATGGGTCCAACTGATCTCTGACGTTCCGAATTGGGGAGGCAACACCTAGCTGAGACGCCGAAGGGAAGTGCGAGACGATCAGGGCGTCAGCAACGACAACGCCTAAAATCTGGCGAGTCACGTCACCCCACACGTCAGGGGGGATTAACTGAACGCGGCTGCCGAGAAGGTTCTTGAGTTCATTGACCCGAATGTCCGCGATCACGGCGGCTTCGGTTTCGATGGGCGCATTCCGTGCGGAGTTGTCAGTCATCACCGCTACCTCTCAGGACCCGAGCAGATTTCTCAGTGCGCCCGATCGGTAAAGGGTAGCGTGAAGAGAGGGTTCATGAACCTGACTTGCATTGCGACGTCATTTTGTGCGCCTGCGTGGGCGACTTTTTCTGCCACGGATCCCTCTGCGACGGAACGCCTGTTGTGGCCCACTGACGGGCGTCGGATCTCCCTTGCCACCCGACCCGTCAAGTGGCAGTGGAACGATTGGAAGCGGGAACACGAACTCCGAAACCGTTGGAGTATCCGGACGTGCCGTTCGTGGCGAAATGATTACGTTCGTCTGCCGGGGGATGATCAATTCCCGTCTTTCTCTCTCAACAGCCTTGAGGTTAGCTAGTGGTTCGTTCTCAGCGTCTCGTCAACTCCTGTGGGGCCAGACCAATCAGTTGACAACGATTGCGACTAACGATCTGGGCCTCAGCAGCGCGGGTAGTCCAGCGCTGTCGGTAATCGTCGACACGGTAGCGCCGAGTACCTCGACCGTGGTGCTGACCAGTCCGGGTTCTGGAGCCTCAGGCATAGGTCGCGTCACGAATGCCTATCCAATCTTAGGTGTGACCTCTTTGTCGGCCTTCGGCCGTCACCGGTTTGGCAACGCGATGCGGGGCGTCTAGCGCGTTCGGGAGCCCAATTCTGTGTGCCCGCCGGCGGCACCGTCACAACCAAGACACCACCATCGAAGTCCGGTCTTGGTGAGGCATGCTCGTCTGTCGAACTTGTCTAAGGCGCCACAGTCAAATCAGCAAAGACCGCCACGGTTTCCGGCAGCTACTCGGTAACGCCTCCTGCGTTGGCTCTCGACAACTGTTCAGTTACCGATAGGTCAGTAGAAGTCGCCGGAGATGGGACCAAAGGGTCGCCAGTGGTGATCACTGTCGATCGGGTATGCGGCCCTGATCATGGCGCGCTGGTGGGGTGGTCACGATCAGGTCGATTGAGCGAGGGTGGATCAACCGAACACGCGTTGGCATCTTCTAGCGTCTAGTCTGAAACCTTCGAAACATGTGGGAGAGACCTAGACTTCGGTTTTGGACTGAGCAGGGACTGCAAATGAAAGTCATCGCCGAAGTGCAAGGTTTTGCGCCTCCTGCCTTGCGTTACACGCTTCCTCGATGGTGAAACTTGGTGCTTTCTGTGTCATTGCTAGAAGCACAATTCAGTAATTATTTTGGTGGTGATACTAGTGCGATTATTTATTATGAATAAACAAACAAATGAGCCGACATGGATTACTCAATCGGGCGTGAATGCAAGGCAGGCAACCACTTCACGTCAATTCCACCCTTTTGGCCTCAGAGGCAAATCGTGGTATCACCGACGACAATCCATCTGACAAGGAAGTTTGCGCAGTGATTAATCACAACAGTCCGGGACAGAGCAGCGATCGGCTTGCGGGGAAAGTCGCGTTCATCACAGGAGCCGGGTCAGGGATTGGTGAGGCGGCGGCGCGTGCTTGCGCGCGTCAGGGAGCTGCCGTTGCGGTCGTTGACGTGCGTGGTGAAGCCGCCGAGCGTGTCGCTGGAGACATCAGCGCTGCGGGTGGCAGGGCGGTCGCCCTTGTTGCCGACGTTCGGCAGGAGACTGCAGTGAAAGCTGCGGTAGATGCAACCGTTCACGCGTTCGGCAACCTGACTACCGTGTTCGCGAACGCCGGGATCAACGGGATGCAGTGTCCAATCGAGGAGATGACCATCGAAGAATGGCACGCCACGATGGACACCAATCTGACCGGAACGTTCCTGACCGTGAAGCACTCCATTCCGCACTTGCGGGCAGCGGGAGGGGGCAGCATTATCATCACTGCTTCGGTGAACGGAACGAAGACTTTCTCGCTTCCTGGCTACTCCTGCTATTCAACTTCCAAGGGAGGCCAGGCCATATTTGGAAGGATGGCGGCCGGTGAACTGGGTCGATGGGATATCCGCGTGAACACTATCTGTCCGGGTGCGATCAGGACAAACATCGGGGAGCGGACTTATCGACGTAACCTTGATGCGGTTCGTTGGGACATCAAGATGCCTGACCGGAACCCACCGCACCTCGGACGTTCGGCCGATCCGTCAGAAGTAGCCGACCTCGTGACCTTCCTCGCGTCCGACGAGAGTATTTACATCACTGGCGCCGAAATTCTGATCGACGCAGGTGCAACAATCCTTCGAGGGTAGGCACCGTTTCTTTTCGTGCCATCGGCAAATGCTTGGTACAGAGTGGTAAACCTGTGGGATGCGGGGTCACAATCCGCGTACGATGTTAGTCACGTTGAGCCTTTCAGTCGCGGAAATGAGGCGACAGTTTCCGCGCGGGTCTTCGTAGTTCGCTATTTCGGTGGCCCAAGTTCATGGGTTCAGTCGTCATCCTATTGGGCTAGTTTTGGTCAACGCCGATCATTAGGATTGTCCTGATCATTGGACATAGCCTTGCCGAGCTAAATAGGATCAGAATTTTTCGCATTCCCCAGATGATGCGGTTTTGGTGCCGCACTAAGCCGGAGACTTGATGTCGCGACTGATCACATATGTGGTTTTGGGAGCCATTGGGGCGGTTTCAGTGGCGTCGCTGTGGCGCCGAAGGGTTCAGCGACCGATACCAGCTGAAACCCCGAAACTGATTGGGTTGCCTGAGACCCCTCCATCAGTCTCGATTGGGCGACGTGACGGTCTACTCGATCAAGAAGCCACATCCTCTGTGCTTGTTGAAAATAATGGTGAGGACTTATTACTAATAAAAGAAAAGGCAACTCTGGTTCCTTCAGCTGAGCGATCCACTGGAAGTAGCAGGATTGCGCCGTTTCTCGTTTTGTTAGGCGTTGTCGGGACATTTGGTCTCGGATGGTTGGCCTATGTTCCCGTACAACGCTCTCAGGTGATTGGGCAATCTTCGTTAGTCGCGGAGGCGGAAGATGGCGCTGGTAGCGCTTCATCCCGCTCACGGCTTCCCGAACGGAAGGTTGCCGTCCTCGACGCAGTTCCGACGGCGACGCCGGTTCCCGTTCCGGCCCGTCGCGCGCTTGCGGGCGCTGCCGGCCAGGATGGCTCCGTTGAAACCGTACTAACCGATCTAGGGGTTGCATCCGGGTCCCTGCCTGCGTCGGAAGGGTACGTCCTTTCATTTGATGGCACCTCTGACGCCGCGGTTGTCAACTGGGGAACCGTGGAACCGTTATCTGCTCGCGGTGAATGGGCGTTTGAGGTTTGGTTGAGACCGACAACTCTGACAGGCCCGCAGTCAATCTACGTTGAGAGTGTTTCGGTCGGGATTGGATCACGCGTCGTCGAACTTGGGATCGGTTTGAGTGACCGAAACATCGTTGTCGGTCGACGCCAAACGGCAGGCTTGCCGACATCACAATTTGTTTGGACGACAGCACCTTTGCCCCCCGAAGTCTCTCCCGGGTCATGGTTCCATCTCGAGACTGCTTCGAGGGCCGGCGAAGTCGCCATATGGATTGACGGAAGGCAGCTTATCGGAGTTGTCTCTCAGTCCAACGGCCCACTGGTTCTGGACAGACCCTCGGTGTCGCTTGCTGGTATTGGTGTTACCGCTGTTCCGTTATTAACATCACCGTTCGGTGGTGCCGTTGATGAGATAAGGTTCTGGACTGGGTCCTTTTCGCGTTCCGAAAGCCATCGAGGTCGCACCGATCGCATCGCACTCGCTGACGTCAACCTGATCGGATATTTCCCCATTTCTGCTTCCAAGGCGTCGGGCACCGGGGTGCATGACGCGGCAGGAAGGCTCGCACCTCTGAGCTTCGAGGGCGGTCTGCGTTGGGCTTCGCTAGCGTCCGGTTCGAGCGCCGATGCTGCGTTGGCAACAGTGACGGAGCTGTCTCCGTCGTTCACATCGCCTTTCGCCGTGGGTGACAGTGTTTCGATAGGCACTTGGATCGTAAGGAATGCTTTCGCTGGAGACTTCCTGAACTCCGGATGGAAGATATCCGGTGATGCCACGCTGTCCGAGGGGGGTTGGTTGCGCCTGACACGCGATCGCCCGATGCAACTTGGGGCGGCAATTCTTGAGGCGTCCCTTCCAACGGCGCTCGGACTGACCATAGGCTTCGACTACGCGGCATGGACTGAGGATGATCGTGGCGCGGATGGCATCGTTGTCTTCTTCGCGGACGGTTCGTCGCCCGACATTGAGATTGGTCAGCGCGCTGGGAGCCTTGGATACGCGAGGTATTGCCAGACTGGACTGACGAATGCGTACCTCGGAGTGGCGTTGGACTCATTTGGGACGTTTTCCTCAAGCGAGCCCATGTGCAATGCCGGCGCGGGTACCAGGTCTCCGAACTCGGTAGTCGTCAGGGGGTCTGGAAATCAGAATCAAGGGTATGCGCTCATTACCAATAAAGCGGTTCGAACGCCCTTCGTCGCGACGGGTGTCGGTGCCCGACCGCAGCTGGGTGCACCAGGTACCCAGCATGTGACGCTCAGCCTTTCAGGCGATGGGTTTCTGTCGCTGACGATTTCCTATTACGGGCCGACTGAGCCAGTCACTGCGATATCCCGGTTTGACCTCAGGCGCGTGTCAGGACAAGCATCGCTGCCTGATACCGTGCGCATTGGCGTGGCCGGTGCCACGGGAGGGCTAACTGCGGTAAACGAAATCTCGAGACTTTCTGTTCGCATTGGTGAATAAGCCGTGGTGACGAACACGGTTAACGTGACCTGACCCAGTCATCCACGTCGCCTTGCAGCCATTCAGTGTATGTCAACGGTTTGGCAATGAGCACGGCGAGGGCATGGCTCAAGTCGAGGTGCGGTGATTGAGCGCCCGCGTGTTCCAGATCACGATCGATGCACAACTGAGCCGCGAATGCAGCGTCGAAAGGTGCGGGGTCTGCGACGATGACTGCCGTTGGGTCGGCAAGTCCCCTGCCGAGACCAATCAGACGATCACAGGCATCTCTACTTGACCTCGCGTTGTAGGCGCGACAGTAAGCG
>SXGU01073227.1_pt1 | contig 11182 bp, 12 predicted proteins | sample 3174531 | NCBI WGS metagenome assembly SXGU01 (sample SAMN11356863, study PRJNA531348) | freshwater metagenome | isolation source: freshwater sample F1-140 | place: China: Fuxian Lake, Yuxi | collected 2017-12-25
AATTCGCACATGATGATGATGGATCGAAACAGTGATGAAGTGGCGGGAGTCATCCAGAAGTGGTTGGCCGACAAAGGCTTCGTGCGGTGAGTCGGTCGCACGGCAACCAGGCCAGGTGCCGCACCGCCTGGCCTGCTTCCGCTCTGGCGTAATGCGCTGAAACCGTTGGTACACAAGGCTTTGCGAGGAGATGGCATGAAAGCATTCAAATGTTTGTTGGGTTGCCTGTGGGCGCTGACCCTGTGCGCGCCGGGCATGGTGCAGGCGCAAGCACAAACCCAGGCGTGGCCGGCTAAGCCGATTCGTTTCATCGTCTCCTACCCGGCGGGCGGCGGTGTCGACATCACGGCACGCCTGCTCGCTCCCAAGCTTTCCGAAGCCCTGGGCCAGACCATTCTGGTCGAGAACCGTGCCGGCAGTGGCGGCGTGATTGGTGGCGAGGCAGCGGCCAAGTCGGCGGGCGACGGCTATACCTTTTTGCTCGATGCGTCGTCGCACAGCGTCAATCCGTCCATCCAGGCCAAGATGCCGTTCGATACCTTCAAGGACCTGGTGCCGATTTCATTGATCCTGCGCGTGCCGAATGTGCTGGTGGTCAATCCATCCGTCAAGTTCGATACCGTCAAAGCCCTGATCGCCGACATCAAGGCCAAACCCGGCCAGTACTCTTATGCGTCCAGCGGCAATGGCTCGGCCCAGCACCTTGCGGCCGAGTTGTTCAAGGCACAGGCGGGACTCTTCATGGTGCACATCCCATATCGTGGCGGGGCGCCTGCCATGGTCGATGTGATGAGCGGGCAGGTACCGATGTTCTTCGGCAACCTCGCCTCGGCTACGGCGCACATTAAGTCGGGCAAGGTCAAGGCCTTGGGCGTCACCGGGCGCGCGCGCGCGCCTTCCATGCCCGAATTGCCGACCATTGCGGAAGCAGCCGGCCTGCCCAACTACGAAGTCTATGAATGGAACGCCATGTTTGCCCCGGCCGGCACGCCTGCTGCCGTCGTCGAGCGCATGCACCGCGAGATCGTCAAGGCCCTGGCATTGCCCGATGTACGGGAGCGCCTTGGCGGCCTCGGCGCAGAGATTGTTGGCGGCACACCGGCAGAACTCGATGGCTTTCGACGCAACGAATTCACCAAATGGGCAGCCATCATCAAGCGCGCCGGCATCAAGGCGGAGTAAGGCGGCCAGGCTCGCCAGGCACCGCGGCACAAGGCGCGCGCTTTCAGTACAACCCGGTGCTTGCGGCCAGCATGCCGGCAATCGACAGGATGATCGCCGAGAACAGCAGTGACATCGCTACGAACTCCGGCGCTTCCTTGCGGGCGACGCACAGCACCTCTTCCGCGCCCATGCTGTAGAGCATGCAGCTGTAGCCGAAGGCCAGCAGCCCCGGTACCACCATCGGCATGAAGAACAGCGTTGTGCCGACGAGCCAGATCGGAATCGTGCCGTAGACCGACACCACAAGTGCGGTGACGAAATCGAAGCGCGCCTTGTACAGCCCCGCCACGCGCTGGAACACCCAGGCCAGCACGTAGGTGGAGACTGCGGCAAAAATCGCCGTGACCATGCCGATCGGGACCGCGTCCACCGCGCGCGCGCCGTAACCCAGGTCTTCATGCCATTCGCGGTTGAAGGTGGAAACGCCCACCGTTACGGCGGCCCCTGCCGCCAGCGAAAACGGCAGGATGTAAAACACGAACAGGCGAAAGCCGGAGCGGCTCTCCGCTGCGATCACCCGCCACAGGGGCCGGGGTGACAGCAGCATAAGCATCAGGCGCTTGGCATAGGAGGCGGGGAGCATGGGGAGATCATACGCGCAGCCCAGGCGCGAACGTCAATCAACCTTGGCCCCCGAACGACGGACGATCGGCACCCACTTTGCCAGGTCATCCGCAATGATCTTGCCGAATGCTGCCGGGGGGGCCGGGGGCGCCACGTCAAAGCCTTGCTGCGCGAGGTTCTCGCGCACGTCCGGCCGTGCCAGCACCTTGGCGATCTCTGCGTTCAGGCGGTTGGTAATCTCGGCCGGCAGACCGGCCGGGCCAACCCAGCCAAACCAGGTGTTGACTTCGTATCCCTTCACGCCTTGTTCATCGAGCGTCGGCAGGTTGGGTAACAGCGGCGAGCGCGTCAGGCTGGTCACGGCCAGCGCGCGCAATTTGCCCTCGCGAATCTGGTTGATCACCGTCGGCGTGTTGAAAAAGCCCATGTTCACTTCGCCCGACATCACCGCCAGGATGCCTTGCGGTGCACCCTTGTATGGCACGTGAACCAGATCGGTGCCCGTCATCTGGCCAAACAGCACGCCAGAAAGATGGTGCGAAGTCCCGCTGCCACCGGACGAAAAGTTGAGCGCACCCGGCTTCGCCTTGGCCGCATCAATCACCGCCCTGGGGTCGCGCGCCGGGGCGTTGGGCGGCACCACCATGATGTTGGATACACCGCCAGTGAGCCCGATTGGGGTCAGGTCCTTGAGTGAATCGTAGCCCGGCTTCGAATACAGCGCCTGGTTGAACACCAGCGTGCCTTGCGAGGCAAAGCCGATGGTGTAGCCATCCGGCGCGGCGCGCGCCACTTCGGCGGTGGCGATCGTGCCACCGGCGCCGGTCTTGTTCTCGATCACCACCGGCTGCCCGAGCGCCTTCGACAACTCGTTGCCCACCAGCCGCGAGATGATGTCGGCGGTGCTGCCGGCAGCCAGCGGGACCAACAGCGTGATCGGTTTGGCCGGCCAGGCCTGCGCCAGCGCACTGGCTGGAACCAGGGGCAAAGTGGCGCAGGTGAGGGCGGCGGCGAGGAGGCGGCGCTTGCTACGATTAATGCGGGTGGGGTGGGTCATGGTCAGCGTCCTTGAAAGTTGGGTTTGCGCTTTTCGTTGAAGGCGGCAATGCCTTCCTTGCGGTCTTCGGTGTTCAGCAACGGGTAATAGGCTTCGAGTTCATAGCGATAGGCCGAGTGCAGATCGGTCTGCAAGCCGATGTGGATCGCCTTCTTGGCCTGCCGCACCGAAAGGGGCGCGCAGTCGGCAATCTTCTCCGCCGTGGCCAAGGCTTCAGCAACAACCGTGCCCGGCTCGCATAGCTTGTTGACCATTCCCCAGGCATGCGCCTGTGCCGCCGTGAACGGCTGGGCCGAGAGGATCAGTTCCTTGGCGCGGCGTTCACCGACGGCACGCGGCAGGTTCTGCGTACCCATGTTGCCGGGCATGAAGCCGATCTTGCATTCGGTCTGGGCGAATTTGGCGGCACTGTCGGCGTAGATGAAATCACAGGTGAGCGCCGCTTCGAGGCCGCCGGCATAGCAGATGCCGTTGACGGCGGCAATCCACGGCACCGGCGATTCCATGCGCAACTCAACGCTGCGCTCGGAGATTTCGTGCTGGATGGTCCAGTCACGCACGCTCTGGGTGTTGCGTACCTTCAGATCGCCGCCAGCCGAGAATGCGCGCCCCGCACCGGTGAGGACGACGCAACGCACCCAATCCGGGTCGTAATGCAGGCGCGTCAACAGCTCGTGCATGGCAACGCCCATCTCCATGTTCATCGCATTGAGCACGTCGGGCCGGTTGAGGGTGACCAGCAGCACATGCTCGCCGCGGCGTTCGGCAAGCAGCACATCGCTGACAGGAGGTTCAAACATGGGCAATTCCTTGTGGGGTGAATCGGGTCAGGGCGGGCGCTGTGGGTCAGCGGGCCGCCGGCAAGCGTGCCGCCCCGGAGGCCACCATGTCGGCAATTTCAGCGGGGGAGTAGCCCGCTTCGCCCAGAATGGCCGCCGTCTGCTCGCCCAGATGCGGCGCCGGCAGCCAGTCTCCGCGGGCACCGCCCGAGAGCGTATTGGCCGGTTTGAGGTCGATGATCGTGCCTTCGGTCGGATGCTCGCGTTTGACGAAGAAGCCGACATCGGCCATGTGCGGATCGTCGATCAGCGATTCGAGCGTGTGATACGGCGCCGCCGGAATGTCATGCTTGTCGCAATATTCCAGCCACCATGAGGTGCTGTGCTGCTTCATGCCTTCGGAGCGCATCGAGAAGTATGCGGCCGTGTTGGCGAAACGCGCCGCCACGGTGTTGAAGCGCGCATCGGTTTTCAGTTCCGGCCGGCCGATCGCATCGAACAGCGGAAACACCTGCGCGTTGGTATTGGCCGAAAGCGAAAAGTAGCCATCAGCAGTTTTCTGCGGCGTGTAGTGCGGGCTCACCAGACGTGGATCACCGGTTTCGCCGAGGGGCTCGCCGGGTGCCGGCACGTAGGTACGGTTGTAGAGATGCTCGGTCATGACCTGGGTCGCCATGTTTTCAAACATCGGCACTTCAATCGCCTGGCCTTCGCCCGTACGTTCGCGATTGAACAGGGCCATCGCGATCATCTGCACGGCAATCAGCCCGCCGGTGCGATCGGCCAGCACATACGGCAGGAAGCGCGGTTCACCGTGGGCCCGCGCAATCAAGCCTGCCACGCCGGCTGAACCTTGCACCACGGGGTCGTAAGCCGCCTTCTTGGCGTAGCGTCCGCCCTGGCCGAAACCGAACATGCCGCAGTAGATGATGTCCGGCTTGACCGCCCGCACTTCGTCGTACGAGAGTTTCATGCGCGCCATCGAGTCAGGACGCACGTTCCAGGTCATCACATCGGCATCCTGCAACAGCCGCAGCAGGGCGGCACGGCCCTGCGGATGTTTCAGGTCGAGGCAGATCGAGCGCTTGTTGCGGTTCAGGTGCAAAAACTTCGGTGCCATGCCAGGCGTGCGCCCGCGCCCGCCGAGGTGCCGGCCCACATCCCCTTCCGGACTCTCCACCTTGATCACTTCTGCGCCATGGTCGGCGAGAATCTGCGTGCACAGCGGGCCGATCACCACCGAGGTGAGATCGATCACCTTGATGCCGGCCAGCATGCCGCGCTTGCCGTTTGCCTGTTTGTTCGTCGCCGGCTCGCCTGTGTTGCTCGATGGATTCACGCCTGCTTACTCCGGCTGCATTCCGGCGGCCTTCACCACGCGCGCCCACATGGCCGTATCGCTGGCCTGAAGCGCCGCAAAGTCAGCAGGTGATATCGGCAGTATCTGCCCGCCATTTCCCTCCAGCGCGGCTTGCTCTGCCTTGATGGCGGCGTGAAGCATGCTGGTGAGCTTGGCGGCGGCAGCCGCAGGTGCGTTGGCCGGCATGTAAAGTCCTACCCAATTGGCCAGCACATAGTCGGGATAGCCTTGCTCCATCATGGTGGGGACGTTTGGCGTCGGGCCCAGACGCGTTCTCCCGGTGACCGCCAGGGCCTTCAGCTTGCCCCCCAACACCAGGGGCATGCCGGTGGAGAGGTCGGTCCACATGACGCTGAACTGGCCGCCCATCAAATCGGTAAGCGCTTGCGGCGCTCCTTTGTACGGCACATGCAGCAAGTCAACGCCGGCCAGCTGCTTGAACATCTCGCCACCGATGCGGCTGGGCGCGTTGGCGCTGGCAAAACTGTACTTGCCCGGATTGGCCTTGGCCAGCCTGGCGAATTCGGCGACGTTGTTGGCCGGGAACGAGGGCGCTACCACCATCATGAAGGCCACGATGCTGACGCTGCTGAGCGGCGTGAAATCCTTGACCGGGTCGTACGGCAGCTTTTTGAACAGGTTCGGGTTGGCGGCATGGGTGGTGCCGGTGGTGACCAGCACGGTATAGCCGTCCGCGGGAGCCTTGGCGACAGCCTCGGAGGCGATAAAGCCGCTGGCGCCACCGCGATTGTCCACCACGATGCTGTGCCCGGTGGCCTTGGTGATCTGCTGCGCCACGATGCGGGCGGCCTGATCCGTCGCGCTACCGGCAGGGAAGGAAACCACGAAGCGGATCGGCTTGTTGGGATAGTCGGTGGCTTGCGCCAGCGCGGCAGTTGCCGGCAGCAGGCCGCCGAGCAGAATGGCTTGGCGGGCCAGGCGCTTCCAGGTGGATCGCGTGGCGGTCGGCGTGTGCATAAGGTCTCCTTGGTGTGATGGTTGTGGCAACCGGGCAGGGGGGGTACGGATCGTGTACGCTTCCGCTTCTTCTTGTTCAATAGCATAGCAGCGCAACCGGGGGCGTGCATGGCTGATTTGCCGAAATCGATTCGCATCAACGAGGAGGGCCCGCGCGAGGGCTTCCAGTTCGAGAAAGGGCCGATCGCCACGGCGCGCAAGGTTGAATTGATCAACGCGCTCTCGCATACCGGCTTGAAGCAGATTCAGATCGTCTCGTTCGTGCCGCCGCAGAACGTGCCAGGCATGGCGGATGCTGACGACGTCGTCGGCAGCTTCACCCCCAACCCCGAGGTGGCTTACACCGCGCTCTGGCTCAACGAGCGCGGCCTGCAGCGCGCCCTTGGGCACGACGGCAAGCTCTATCTGTTTGGTTCGATCGGCCTGACCTGTTCGGCGCCGTTTCTGCTGCGCAACCAGAAGCGCACCATGGAAGAGAACCTCGACGCGCAGCGCTCGATCATCAAGATGTATCAGGCGCACGGCATGCCGGTGCGGCGTGGTTCGCTGATGGCGGCGTTCGGCTGCAACTTCGCCGGCGACATTGCGCCAGCCCTGGTGGCCGACATGGTGGGCCAGTTGCTCGACATCGCGGCCGAGGCCGGAGAATCGCTGGAGTATGTGTCGCTGGCCGACACCATGGCCTGGGCGACACCCTTGTCGATCCAGCGCGTGGTCGGTGCCGTGCGCTCCAGGTATCCGGATCTCAAGCTCTCGCTGCACCTGCACGATACGCGCGGTATGGGTATCGCCAATGCCTACGCCGGCCTCACCATGGGCGTCGATACCTACGATGCCGCCGTCGCCGGTCTCGGGGGCTGCCCCTTTGCGGCACACAAGGGTGCGGCCGGCAATGTCTGCACCGAAGACCTGGTGTTCATGTGTGACGAAATGGGCATCGAAACCGGCATCAACCTGGATGCCCTGCTCGCTGCCGCGTGCGTGGCCGAAGAGGTCGTCGGCCACCCCTTGCCCGGTTCGGTCAAATCCGGTGGCACCCTGAAAGCCCTGCGCGAGAAGCTGCGCGTCCACTGAACCAGCGAAATAAATGGGGTCAGACCCCATTTATTTTTTTACGTACCCTTCGAAAGCAAACCATGGCCCCAAAGAACCCGCGTAACCCGAAGCAACCTAACCTCCTCGTCATCCTGGTGGACGACCTGCGCTATGACGAATTCGGCGCCGGCGGCCACCCCTACATGAAGACGCCGCATATCGATCGCCTCGCCCATGAGGGCGTGCTGTTCGAGCGCGCCTTCCACACCACGCCGATCTGCTCGCCCAATCGCGCCTCGATCATGAGCGGGCAGTACGCCAGCCGCCACGGCATCATCGACAACGTGGCGCGCGATGCGATGAGCCATCGTTTGCCCAACTTTCACCTGGATTTGAAGAAGCGCGGGTATCACACCGCCCACATCGGCAAGTGGCACATGGGCAATGAAGGCGGCCCGCGCCCTGGCTACGACTACTGGGTGAGCTATGACGGCCACGGCCGCATCAACAACCCGCGCCTGAACCACGACGGCAAGTATGTGCAGCACCAGGGCTATGTCACGGACATCATGAACACCCTTGCGGTCGAATTCCTGGAGAAGCATCACGCGAAAAAATCGAAGCAGCCGTTTTCGCTGTTCTTTGCCCACAAGGCCGTGCACCCGGATGCCGAGCAGGCCGCCGACGGCACCTTCAAGGTTGATGGCTACATCGCCGCCGAACGCCACAAGGATTTGTATCGCGGCGCAGTGTTCCCCAAGAAGCCCAACATGCTCTCGCCGGCAGAAGTGATCAAGCAGAAGCCGGCCTGGGCTGAGTGTTTTGATTTGAAGCGCGAACCCGGGTCTCGCCAGGTGCTGGATGCCGTCCACTCCGGCGAGCAGGAGGAGATCCGTCTGCGCGCCGCCATGATGGCCTCGGTCGATGAAGGCGTCGGCATGATCCTCGCCACCCTCGAAAAGCAGGGCCAGCTCGACAACACCTTCATCGTGTTCCTGGGTGACAACGGCTACTTTTTCGGGGAGCACGGCCTGGGGCCGGAGCGGCGCTTCGCATATGAAGAGGGCATTCGCTCACCGTTCCTCGTGCGCTACCCCAAGCTGGCCCGTGCGGGCGCGCACGTCAAGGACCTGGTGATCTGCCAGGACATCGCGCCCACCTTCATCGAGCTGGCCGGCGGCAAGCCGGGCGCGCAGGTGCAAGGCCGCTCGTTCCTGCCCTTGCTTGCGGCAGGGGGCAAAGGTCGCAAGAGCGGCGGCAAAAAGCCGAAGGGCTGGCGCAAATCCTTCCTGGTCGAGTATTGGGCCGAGAACGCGATGCCCTGGCTGGTCGGCATGACCTACAAGTGTGTGCGCACCGATCGCTACAAGTTGATCCATTGGGTCAATCGCGGCGTCGATGGCGAACTCGACGAACTCTACGATCTGGACAAAGACCCGTACGAGTTGAAGAACCTTTACAAGAGCCGCGCCCACAACGCCGTGCGCGAGAAGCTCAAGCGCGAGTTGCGCAAGCTGTCAGCGGATGCGCTGGGCCTGTAGGCATAAATGGGGTCTGACCCCATTTATTGCCATTTATTGAACGCCGGGAAGTGCAACGTTAGGCAGCAGCAGCGGCCACTTGCCGGCGCCCGACGAGGTAAGTAGCGCCCTCGGGCCCGTAGCTCTCCGCATGTTCGCAGCCGGCACGCATGGCGAAGGTGTCGCCGCTATGGCAGGTCGTGGTGCGGCCTTCGTAGGCCACGCTCATTTCACCGCTCAGCACCATGAGGCGCACGTCGAACGGATGCGTGTGAACCTCGTTGCGCACGTTTGCTTCCATCTTCTTGGTGACGACTTCGTAGCCTTCGCGTGCCAGTTCCTGTTTGAATTGTTCAGTGTCCATGTCGCACTTCCTGTTGTCGGAAACCGCCAGTTTATTGGAACTTGGGTGGATGCTGTTTGGGCTTGGGGCGGCCGGCATAAATGCGGCATAAATGGGGTCTGACCCCACTTATTCCACTTATTTTTGCGCTGCCGCAGCGCGCCGAGCATCCAGCAGCAAAAACACGATGCCGAGCACCAGCGCGGCGCTGGCGATCATCAGGCCCTGGTTGAAGTTGCCGCTGCGCGCGGCCAGTTCGCTCGCCAGCGGCGGGCCGACGATCTGCCCGACGCTGTAGGCGGCCGTTATGATGGCGATCATCTCCGGCGTGCGGTGCGGCGCGAGATCACGCGCCGCTGCGGTGGCCACCGTCACGATGCCCATGAAGGTAGCACCGACGATGATGCCGCTCAGCATCAGCGCCCAGGGCGCATCGAACAGGACCGGCAGCACCACGCCCGCCGCCTGCAGCGCGTACTGCACGACCAGTGCTGCCGTGGTACCGATGCGCGCCGCCACCCAGGCCCAGAACACGTTGGAGGGAATCGAGGCTACGCCCAGCAGCACCCAGGTGAACGCTGCGTACTCGGCCAGGTGCGGCTGCTGCTTGGCAATCAGCGGCAGGAAGGTGCCGCTGACAATGAAGCCGATGCCGGCGAGTGCGTAAGCGGCGATCAGCCACGCCGGGTGGTGCGGCTTTGCGGGGGCTGCGGTAGGTGTTAGCGGCGGTGCTACCGCAGCGCCTGCCGGGCGGCGTTGCGTTACGGTGGCGAACACCAGCGGCATCAACACCAAAATGAGGCCGGCCGCACCCAGCCACAGGCCGCGCCAGCCCACATGCAGGGCTTCAAGCTGGCCGACCATCAAGCCGGAGAGCGCGATGCCGACGCCGACGCCGCTGTAGTGCACTCCCGCTGCCATCGGCGACTGCGCGCGGGCGGCGGCATCCATCACGATGGCCGTGGCATACACCATGATGAGCAGGCTGATCATGCCCGAGACAAAGCGCAGCACCGCCCACCACGCAAAGGAAGTGGTGAGCGCCATGCCTGCCGTGACGAGCAGCGCGGCCACCATGCCCCAGTGCAGCGTGGTCTTGGGGCCCGGCGCGTAGCCCATGCGCCGCGCGAAAATCGGCCACATGCTGGCCAACAGGTAGCCGATGAAATTGAGTGTAGCCAGGTAGCCCGAGTCTTCGGTGGAAAGCCCGGCGTCGCGCACCATGAACGGCAGGATCGGCGTGTAGGAAAAGCGTGCCACGCCATCGCCAGGGCCATCGCTGCGGCACCACCGAAGGCGATGAGGGGAATCGAGAGGAGCCAGCGCACGCGGCATTGTACGGGCCGCATCGCACCTGCCCACGCGGCTGCGGCCGTGCTGCTCAGGCGCGCTTTACGAGGCCTTGCGCCAGATGATCCAGTAAATGCCGGCCACCAGCACCGCGCCACCGGCCAGGTTGCCCAGGATCACCGGCATCAGGTTGGCCGCCATGCCGCCAAGGTCAATCGCGGCACCGGCCGGCACCGGCGTCCCGGAAGTGGCCAGCAGCATCGCCAGCGGAATGAAATAAAAGTTGGCAATGCTGTGCTCGAACCCGGCGGCAACAAACGCGGTAATCGGGAACACCACTGCAAGCACCTTGTCCGTGACACTGCGGCCAGCCATTGCCAGCCACACCGCCATGCACACCAGCACGTTGCACAACACGCCGCGAAAGAACGCCTCGCCAAATGGCAGTGCGGTCTTGGCTGCCGCAATCGCCATGGTGTGTGCGGCCACCGCGCCGCCACCCAGCTTCGGGTGGCCGGAGAGCCATACCAGGAGCGCAATGCCGGCTGCACCGACGCCGTTGGCCACCAGTACCACTGCCCAGTTGCGCAGCACTTCACCGGTGCTGACCTTGCCATCCGCCCACGCCATCACGATCAGGTTGTTGCCGGTAACCGCCGTAGCCGAGGATCAGGTTGAGGCTGGCCGCGGCGATGGCGAAGATCATCACCTTGCGAATGAGGTCGAGGTAGAACGGTTGCTGCAGCGCCGTCGCCAGCGGCGGCAGCAGCGCAAGCAGCGCCACGAGCACGGTCCAGAAGGCGATGCGCGAACGGCTCATCAGCTGCCCCGCGACGGGAACAGGCCCTCTGGCCTGAGAGCGAGCACCACGGCCATCAGCAGGTAGATCAGCATCGAGGAGAGCGCCGGGCCGGCCGCTTCGGCGACGGTCGGCGCGAGGAAGCTGCCGAGCATCGGCTTGAGGAACGCGCGCCCCAGCGTGTCGACGATGCCGACCACCAGCGCGCCGACGAATGCGCCGCGGATCGAGCC
>SXGU01375101.1_pt1 | contig 11181 bp, 10 predicted proteins | sample 3174531 | NCBI WGS metagenome assembly SXGU01 (sample SAMN11356863, study PRJNA531348) | freshwater metagenome | isolation source: freshwater sample F1-140 | place: China: Fuxian Lake, Yuxi | collected 2017-12-25
CGGCGAGCAGCAGCGTGTGGCCATCGCCCGCGACATCGCCAAGAACCCGGCGGTGCTGCTGTGCGACGAACCCACCGGCGCCCTGGATTCCGCCACCGGCGTGGTGGTGTTGGAGGCCTTGGAAAAGGTGAACCGGGAGCTGGGCACGCTGACGGTGCTGATCACCCACAACGCTGGCATCGCCGACATGGCGGACCGGGTGATCCGACTTTCCGACGGGCGCATCGTCGAGGAACGGCGCAATGCGGTGAAGCGGGCGGCCAGGGAGTTGAGCTGGTGATGTGATGACAAGCGTGGTTGGACTCCCCCTCCCAACCTCCCCCGCTTGCGGGGGAGGGGTGTTGCTCCCTCCCCGCTGGCGGGGAGGGCAGGGGTGGGGAGAGCGCCTCGGGCATGGAGAGCGGGTTCCATGACCGCCCTCGACCTCAAGCTGCTACGCGACCTCTGGCAGATGCGCGGTCAGGCCCTGGCCATTGCGGCGGTCATCGCCGGCGGCGTGGCGACGCTAGTGATGGCGCTGTCCACTTACGATTCCCTCCTTCGCACGCGCGATCTGTTCTACCGGGATTACCGCTTCGCCCAGGTGTTCGCGAACCTGAAACGGGCGCCCGACGGACTGGCCGCCCGGCTGGCGGAAATCCCCGGCGTGGCGCGTCTGGAAACCCGTGTCGTGGCGGTGGTGAAGCTGGAAGTGGCGGGCTTCACCGATCCGGTCACCGGCGTGCTGTCCTCGTTGCCGGAATCCGGCAGGTCCCTGCTCAACACCCTGCACCTGAAGCGCGGCCGCTGGCTCATGCCCTACAGCGGCGACGAGGTGATCGTCAGCGACACTTTCGCCGACGCCCACGGCCTGCATCCTGGCGACAAGATCCACGCCGTCATCAATGGCAAGCGCAAGGCCCTGACCCTGGTGGGCGTGGCGCTGTCACCGGAATTCGTCTACCAGATCGCCCCGGGCGCCATGTTCCCGGACTTCAAGCGTTACGGCGTGCTGTGGATGGGCCGCCACGCCCTGGCCGCCGCCTACGACATGGACGGCGCCTTCAACAGCGTCAGCCTGACCTTGACGCCGGGCGCCGAAGAACAGGCCGTCATCGACCGCCTGGATGGCCTGCTGGCCCGCTACGGCGGCATCGGCGCCTACGGCCGCAAGGATCAGTTTTCCAACCGCTTCCTGTCCGAGGAATTGAAGCAGTTGCAGACCACCGCCACCGTGTTCCCGTCCATCTTCCTGGGTGTGGCGGCCTTCCTGCTCAACGTGGTGGTGACCCGATTGATCGCCACCCAGCGGGAGCAGATCGCCATCCTCAAGGCCTTCGGCTACCACCACCTGGCCATCGGCTGGCATTACCTCAAGCTGGTCATGGCGGTGGCCGTGTTCGGCGTGGCCGGCGGCGTTGCCCTGGGGGCCTGGTTCGGCAAGGGGCTGGCCAACGTCTACATGGATTTCTACCGCTTCCCCTACCTGGAATACGTGTTGCAGCCCGGCGTTATCGGCATCGCCCTGGGCGTGACCGGCTTCGCCGCCTTGACCGGCACCCTGCTGGCGGTGGGACGAGCCATCCGCTTGCCGCCGGCGGAGGGTATGCGCCCGGAAACGCCCATGGTGTATCGGGCGACCTTGCTGGAACGCCTTGGGCTGCAACGTCTGCTGAACCAGCCCTCGCGCATGATCCTGCGCCACATCGAGCGGCGGCCGCTGAAATCGCTGCTGACCGTGTTCGGCATCGCCTGTGCCGGCGGGCTGATGATGGTGGGCAACTACCAGCGCGGCGCCATCGATTTCATGGTGGACATCCAGTTCCGCCAGGCGGCCCGGGAAGACCTGGCGGTGACCTTCATCGAGCCCACCAGCAGCCGCGCCCTGCACGAGCTGGCCCAGTTGCCCGGCATGCGCCATGTGGAGGGCTTCCGCGATGTGGCCGCCAACCTGCGCTACGGCCACTACCATTATCGTTCCGCCCTCTACGGCATCCAGCCGGAGGGGCGTTTGCACCGTTCCCTGGACAGCAATCTGCGGCCCGTGGCGGTGCCGCCCGATGGCGTCGTCCTCACGGACCACCTGGCCAACAACATCCTGCATGTGCGGCCGGGCGACAAGCTTGTTGTGGAAGTGCTGGAAGGCAACCGCCGCAGCGTGGAGGTGCCGGTGCTGGGCATCACCAGGCAATACCTGGGCGTATCCGCCTACATGCGCCAGGATTCTCTCAACACCCTGTTGCGCGAGGGCGACGTGGTGACCGGCGCCTACCTCGCCCACGCGCCGGAGGCCGCCACCGAGCTCTATGCCCGGCTGCACGAGCGGCCGCGCGTGCTGGGCATGGTGGCCCACGCCGCCGCCATCAAGAGCTTCTACGCGACCCTGGGCGAGTTCGTGCTGTTCTTCAACATGGTGGCCACCCTGCTGGCCGCGACGATCGCGTTTGGCGTGGTCTACAACAGCGCCCGCATCGCGCTGACCGAGCGCGGGCGTGAACTGGCCAGCCTGCGGGTGCTGGGCTTCACCCGGGGCGAGGTGGCCGCGATCCTGCAGGGCGAGATCGCCTATATCCTGCTCGGCGAACTGGCCGTGCTGACCCTGGTGGCGATCCCCCTGGGCTGCCTGGTGGGCGCCGGTCTGTGCGGCATCCTGGTGGTGGTGTTCGAGTCGGATCTGTACCGACTGCCGCTGGTGCTGGAGCCCTACAATTTCGCCCTGGGTGCCACGGTGGTGCTGGTTTCCGCCGTCGTTTCCGGCCTGCTGGTGTGGTACCGGCTGGGCCGCCTGGATCTGGTCGGCGTGCTTAAAACGAGGGAATGACCATGAAATGGCGTGGACGCATCGCGTATCTGCTTGTCGCCCTGGCGGTGCTGGCTGGCCTTGGCTACGGCTTCATGCCCCGGCCCGTGCCGGTGGAGTTGGCGGAAGTTCGCAAGGGCACCCTGGCCGTGACGGTGGAAGAGGAGGGCAAGACCCGCGTGCGCGAGCGCTACGTGGTGGCCGCGCCGGTGGCGGGCCAGGCCCGGCGCATCGCCCTGAAAGTGGGCGATGCGGTCGCCGCCGGCCAGGGGGTGGCCTTCATCGAACCTGCCCATTCCGCCAGCCTGGACCCGCGTAGCCGCGCTCAGGCCATGGCCCGGGTGGAGTCGGCGCAAGCATCATTGCTGGCCGCGCGCGAGAACGCCCGCGCCGCCGCCGCCGAGGCGCGTGTGGCCGAGCAGGAGCTGACCCGGGCCGAATCCCTCGGCAAGGCCAGTTTTCTTTCCCAAGCCGCCGTGGATCAGGCCCGCGGCCGCCTGCAAGCGAGCCAGGCGACGCGCCAGGCCGCCGACTACGCCATCCAGGTGGCCCAGCATGAGGTCGCGGTGGCCCGCGCCGCTCTCACCGAATCCAGTTCATCTGCCACCCGCGGCGGCAAGGGCCCGGAAATCCTGGGCGCGATCGCGCCGGTGGCGGGCCGGGTGCTCGCCGTGCCCCACGAAAGCGAGGGCGTGGTGCAGCCCGGCCAGCCCCTGGTCGAGATCGGCAATCCCGGCAGCCTGGAAGTGGTGGTGGAAGTGCTCTCCACTTCGGCGGTGAAGATCGGCGTCGGCTCCAGGGTTCTGCTGGACCGCTGGGGCGGCGGCCAGACCCTGCAAGGCCGCGTGCGCGTGGTGGAGCCGGCTGGCTTCACCAAGGTTTCCGCCCTCGGCGTGGAGGAACAGCGGGTGCGCGTGCTGGTGGATATTGTTTCTCCCCGCGAGGCATGGCAAACCCTGGGCGACGGCTACCGGGTCGAGGCCGCCTTCGTGCTGTGGGAAGGTGCCGATCTGCTGCTGGTTTCCACCAGCGCCCTGTTCCGGCGCGGCGAGGGCTGGGCGGCGTTCGTCGCCGAGGCGGGACGCGCCCGCCTGCGCGAGGTGAAGATCGGTCAGCGCAACGGCCTGGACGCCCAGGTGCTCGGCGGTTTGAAGGCGGGGGATCAGGTCATCGCCCATCCGGACGAGAAGGTCGCGGAAGGCACGCGGGTGACGGCGCGGCCGAAATAGGCCACTGATGGTTTTCTTCCCTCTTTTTCAAAGGGGGGGTAGCGGCGCTGGGCCTGATGTCGCACCCGGCTTCCCTACACCGCCCCCGCTGAAATACCCTTGAGTCCCTTCCGCGCCAGTCTCAACGGACTTCACCCATGCCCGAACACTCCGCCCCGATTCTTTCCGTCATCGCCGCCATGGCGGGCAACCGCGTCATCGGCATCCGCAACACGCTGCCCTGGCGCCTTCCGGAAGACCTGAAGCACTTCAAGGCCCTGACCATGGGGCATCACATCGTCATGGGGCGCAAGACCTATGAATCCATCGGCAAGCCCTTGCCGGGACGCACCACGGTGATCGTCACGCGGGACGCGAACTACCGGATGGAAGGCTGCCTGACCGCGAATTCCCTGGAGGCGGCGGTCGCGATCTGCGGCGACGATCCGGAAATCTTCTTCGTCGGTGGCGCCGAGATGTACGCCCAGGTCTTGCCGCGGGCGGATCGGCTCTATCTCACCGAAATCCAGGCCGAATACGAAGGCGATGCCTGGTTCCCGTCCTTCGATCTGGACAGGTGGCAAGAGACGGAACGGAACAAACAGAGAAATGCAGAAGGGCTGGACTATGACTTCGTTGTTTACCAGCGCCGGTAAGGCCCGGGTGTTTCAAGCCGGCACTCTTCCCCGGTAATAGCGGGAAGCCGCGTCGACGAGTACTTTGACGTCGTGATGGGTCAGGTCCGGGTGGGCGTCGTGGATCACCCGTGCCGCCCAGTATTCCGTGGTGCCCCCGATGAGTCCGTCAGTTTTGCGAAAGAAGGGTTCAACCCTGTGGATGATTTTCTCGAAAATGGTCCGCAGATCGGGGCGTTTGCGGCGTTCCGGAACCGGGACGGACGAATCGGTCTGTGCGGGATTCATGGGCGGACTCCATTTACGCGGGGAACCTCATAACGGCCGCCAGCCGCCATGCTTGAAACTAATCGCCGAGAGATTGACCCGGATCAGTAAGCTGCGGCTGTCATGACCAGCCTGGAACTTACTCTTCCAGGCAGATTTCCCGCCGCGCCACCGCCAGGGCGGTACGGACGAGCAGGCCGGCGATTACCACCGTGGAAATGCCGAGCAGGATGCCCGAGAGACGCAGGAACAGCATGCCGCCGGTGTGCTCGAACATGGCCAGGGTGGCCACGGTGATGGCGGTGAGCGGGAAGGAATAGGCCCACCAGGACAGAAAGAACCTGAGCCGGGTGAACAGGCGCAACTGGGAAAACAGCAGCACGGTAAAGAACAGGGCGCCGTGATAGAGCACATGGGCGAAGGCATCCACTTCGCCGGTCAGCTTGAGGTAGGACAGGAAGCCCACCGCCGGCGGCGCGATAAGGATGAACAGGGTGGGTGTGAGCCGTTCCGGCAGGCTGCCGTGGAAAATCACCCGGTAGAAGATGATGCTCAGCAGCACGGGCCAGAACATCAGGCCGATGCTGAAGAAGAACCAGGAGATTTCAAGCGGCGCATGCACCACGCCGGTGATGGGAATCAGGATGTTGCCCACTACCGGAATGAACCAGGCCGGGTTGAGATGGATGATCTCGAACTTGCTCTGGTGCATCCATTGGGTAATGACGTGCAGGGTGAGAAACAGGTGCAGCGCCACGCCGGCCAGCCAGAGCAGCTTGGAATAGGGCGCGCTGACAGGCAGCCAGGCGATGGACAGCAGGATCAGGGCGATGCTCACCGTGGGCACGAAGTTCATCTTGACCGGATGGCCCCATTCCTTGGCCGTTGCCGGCCGGTACTTGATGATCTTCACCGTGTACAGAACCGACAGCAGGGCGAACAGCGTCGTCGCCAGCACCATCAGCCAGGGGCTGATGGAGACGGGCAGGGCCAGCAGTTCCTCCGCCTTGCGCCAGGCGATGGTCAACCCCCCCAGACCCATGATCATGGCGAACCAGGCGACGGGAAAATATTGCAGACGGGGGGCGGGGGTATCGGACATTTGGAGGGAGGCGTCAGAGCGGCTTCCGGATGGACAGCAGGCCGCGGATCATGCCGGCGGAATAGCCCACGGCCTTGTCGTTGGGATATTCGCTGGCGAGCTTGGCCTTCACGTCGGGCGGCATCTTTTCGGGATCGCCATGGCAGTTGAGACAGATGGGCTGGGTGACCAGGGCCTTGGCATAGCGGAACTCCTTGCTATCCCCGTTCGCCACCACCGCGTGCATATCCAGGGTTTCCGGCTTCTCGCCGGCGGCCAGTCGCTTCTCCAGATCGGCCATGGCCTGGGTTTCCCAGGCATCCGGCACGCCTTTGGGATTGCGGTTCCTGAGGCTCACCCGCTTGATCTTCATGCCGCTCTTTTCCATGGCGGCGGCGGCGATCTGGGGCGACTTTTCCTTGCACACGCCGATGGCGCCGACCGGGCCGCCGGCGGTCATGGCGGCCTTCAACTCGCCGCCCAGGGTCTGGATCAGGCCGCCGGCCGCCTTGCGGGCATCCTCGTTCAGTCCGGCTACCTTTTCCGGTGAGGGAGAAGTGGCGCATCCGGCCAGGATCATGGCCAGCAGGGAATGGCTCAATGCGTGTTTCATGGTCGTCTCCTTTGTTGGTTGCTTGCTTATCTACCTACCTACCGTTGTAATGCATGATGCCGAAGGAGGCCAGCCCGTCTGGCGAGCCCACAAACAGCGCTTCCTCGATGCTGCGCACATCCACGAACAGGACCTTGGGCAGCGTGGCCGGATCCACGGCCAGGGCGTTGAGGCTGAATGAACCGCTGAACAAACCGAAAACCAGGGCAATCAGAAATGTGCGTATGGGGCCAATTCCTGGCGTGTATGGCAGCGTTGCTCAGGCGCGCAGTTTAGCGAGAACCCCGGCGAGATGGGATTGGGCGTCGTTCATGGCGGCCGTGATGTCGGTGTTGCCAGCGGTGGCGGCGATCACGCCCGGATCCTGCAGAGCGATGCGGGTGACGCCCGGTGCGGTTTCGTACACGCAGCAGCCGCAGGGCAGCAGGGCGCCGGCGTCCTTGTCGGCTTCGATGACGCGCTTGGCGATGCCGGGGGCGCACACGCCGAGCAGGCGGTAGGGTGGGATTTCGTGGTTGATCTTGGCCTTCATGATGGCCTGGACATCCACTTCCGAGACCACGCCCATTTTGGCTTCAGCCAGAATGGCCTTGAGCTTTTCGATGGCTTGGTCGATGGGCAGGGACAGTTCGACGGTATGGGCGTACATGGGGATTCCTCTCGTGGGTCGGTGTTGATGGAAATGCGGTGCGGCGGCCTGGTTGCGCATGTGGTCCGCCACCTTGACGAAGGCCTGGTATAGCTCGTTTCTCAATTTCTCGTCCTCGATCACTTCATCCAGGGCCAGCCTCATGCAGTGCATCCACTGGTCCCGCTCGACTTCGCCGATGGGGAAGGGCAGATGGCGCCGGCGCAGCATGGGGTGGCCATGCTTTTCCACATAGTGCTGCGGTCCGCCCATCCAACCGGACAGGAAGTCGAAAAGCTTCTGGCGCGCCCCGTCCAGGCTTTCCGCATGCAGCTTGCGGATACCCCAGGCCTCGGGCAGTTCATCCATGTGGTCGTAGAAACGGTCGACGAGCTCGCGCACCTTGGTTTCGCCGCCTAGACGGTGGTAATGGGTCAGGGTGTTCATGATCTGGGTATATAAGTATCAGCTGATTCTATCCGGAAATGCGTGGAGCGATTTCCACCCCAACCCGGCGCGGCTGCGCGATTTTCTCGAAAGCCCCCAAGCCCTGATGTGGTGGCCGCCTTCTCCCCACCCCAACCCTCCCCGCAGGCGGGGAGGGAGTCGGACCATCCCCCGCGAGTGGGAGAAAAACGGCGTATCTAGCGCAAAGCTGAGTAGGCTTGATCCGGCTGTTGTGCGGCGATGCGCCGTGCCGTGGACGAACCCATGGCGCGGCCATGGTTGACCGATTCCCCATGCCCTCCCTATCCTGCGCCCCCGATTTCAGGAGTTGTTTATGAACACCTTCGCCGCCGCCCAGCCCGATCTCGCCAAGACCATGCATTCCATCATCCAGCGCATCGCCACCGGCCCCGAGCTGTCCAAGGACATTTCCCTTGAGGAAGCCAGGCTGGGCATGAAGGCCATCCTGGAGAACGCGGTGGACCCGGTCCAGGCCGGCATCTACTTCATCGCCCTGCGCATGAAGCGGGAGACCATGGACGAGTTCAAGGGCGTGCTGGATGCCATCCTGGAAGCCACCCAGCGCGTGACCGCCGAGGTGGACGAGGTGGTGGACCTCGCCGATCCCTACGACGGCTACAACCGCTGCCTGCCCGCCGCCCCCTTCCTGGCCCCCTTGCTGGCCGAGCTGGGTGTGCCTGCGGTCTGCCACGGCCTGGAAGCGGTGGGGCCGAAATACGGTGTCACCGCGCGCCACGTCATGCGCGCCGCCGGCGTGAACGTGGACCTGTCCCCCGCCGAGGCGGCGGCCCGCCTGGCCGATCCGGCCCTGGGCTGGACCTACGCGGACCAGTCCCGCTTCTGTCCGCAACTGCACGACCTGATTCCCCTGCGCAGCAAGATCATCAAGCGCCAGGCCGTGACCACCATCGAAACCCAGGCCATGCCCATCCGCGGCCGCAAGAAAACCCACCTGGTCACCGGCTACGTGCACAAGCCCTACCCCCCCATCTACGCCATGCTGGCGCGCCACGCCGGCTTCGATTCGGCCCTCATCATCCGGGGCGTGGAAGGCGGCGTGATTCCCTCCCTGCGCCAGCCCGGCAAGGCCACTCGCTACGAGAACCACGGTGAGGAATACGAGATCGACCTGGACCCGGCGGCCATCGGCATCGAGCAGACCGCCCGCGCCGTGCCCCTGCCGGACGATCTACCCAAGACCGAACGGGCCGATGACGTGGCCATCGCCGTGGACATCAAGGCCACCGCCGAAGCTGCAGCGCGCGCCGGCCTGGCCGCCCTGAGAGGCGAGAAGGGCGCCAGCTACGATTCCCTGGTGCTGGCCGCCAGCCTCATCCTGCATCACCTGGGCCGGGCCGCCAATCTCAAGGTCGCCGCCGACCAGGTTCGCGTCGCGCTGGATTCCGGCAAGGCCGTGGAGAGGCTCAAGTAATGCCCTGGACTGCTGTAGCCAAGGAAGGCGAACTCAGCATCGGCCAGATGAAGCGCATCGCCCCCGCCGACAAACCTTTGCTGTTGGTGAACGCCGAAGGTGGCTATTACTGCGTCGACGAGATGTGCAGCCACGAGGATTATTCCCTCTGGTTCGGCTGCGTGAAGGGCCGCGCCATCAAGTGCTCCCTGCACGGCAGCTACTTCGACCTGGAAAGCGGCAGGCCCATCAACGAACCGGCGGATTGCCCCCTGAAAACTTACCCGGTCCGGGTGGAAGGCGGTCAGATCTGGGTGGAGGCGGGCTGAATGGAATGTGCATACCTATCAGCCGGGTTGAATGGCAGGGAAGGAAGACAAGTCCAGGCGCAAGCCGGCCCAGGAAAAGCTGATCAAGCTCGCCTTGGTGGTGGCTAAGGACTGAACCTGAAAATCTTAGTTGTCCACGAAAGAACACTAAAAAATTATGGCTTAAGCGAACTGCTCGATCATTTCCTCGAGCTCGATCTCCAGTTCGGCGAGATGGACGTCCTTGATACCCAGGAGCAGCGCTTCCGGCAGGGTTTCCAGGACCAGGTCGGGTGTGTGGTTCAGGCCGATGCCCACCTTGGCGCAGGCGGCGTCCACCAGACGCACGATCTGCAGCAAGGTGGAATGCGCCGGGTTCTCCAGATGGTGGTCCCGGGCTACTTCCGCGTATTCCGTCGGCAGGTTCCATCGCTGCATGATTTCGTAGCCGTAGTCCGTGTGGGTGGTGTCGATGACCTCCTTGATGACCTCCTCGGTCAGGTCGTCCATGGCCGGCGTGTGGGCCACCTCGTCCAGTACGCGCAGGTTCACCAGGCTGCCCAGGTCGTGCAGCAGGCCGGCCAGGAAGGCGGTTTCCGCCAGGGATGTGAAACCGGTCTTCAGGGCGACCCATCGGCAGGCGGCGGCGGAGGCCGCGGCATGGCGCCAGAGCTGGGTCATGAGGCCGAGCAGGAAGGGATCGTTGGCGTGGAAGGCCTGTTTCTGCGTGGCGACCATGACCAGGCTCAAGACCCGGTTCATGCCCAGACGGGTCAGGGCCTGGTGGATGTTCTGCAGTTTGGCCAGCCCGGCGAAGAAGGACGAGTTGGCCACCCGCAGGACCTCGCTGGCGATGGCCTGGTCCTTGAGGATCAGCTTCTCCAGTACGGGCAGGTCGGCGTCGTGGGCGATGGCTTCCTGGATTTCCAGAGCGACCTGGTTGAACACCGGCAGCTTGAAGCCCTTGTTGTTGATGCGCTCGGCGATGAGCTTGATGATGGGTTTGCTATCGGCCATGGGTGTATCCGCTCAATCGTCTGATCTCCGCCAGGGTGCGCGGGCGTTCGGTTCGGGGCAGGTTGCGCAGCACTTCATTCAAGGTGGTCAGGCCCCTGGACGCCTTCTCCAGGCCATCCTCGAACAAGGTGACCAGCCCGGTGGACTCGATGGCGATGCGCCGGATGTCATAGGCCGCCTTGCGGTTGAGCACCGCATCCTTGACGTGGTCGTCCAGCACCAGCAGCTCGAAGATGCTGACGCGGCCGCTGTAGCCGGTGTATTGGCAGGCGTCGCAGCCGACCCCCAGCTTGAACTCGGCGCGCCGCAACTCCTCCGGGCGCAGGCCGGCCCGCTGCATCTCCTGGGGCGTGGGGCGATGAGGCTGGCCGCAGTTGGGGCAGACTCGGCGCAGCAGGCGCTGGGCCAGCACCGCGACCACCGTCGACGAGATCAGGAAGGTCTCGATGTTCATGTTGATCAGCCGCAGCAGGGCGCCAATGGTGTCTTCCGTGTGGAAGGTGGTGAGCACCTTGTGGCCGGTCATCGCCGCCTGGATGGCCGACGAGGCGGATTCCGCGTCGCGAATCTCCCCCAGCACGATCACGTCCGGATCCTGGCGCACCATGTGGCGCAGGGATTCGGCGAAGGTCATGTCGATCTTGGGGTTCAGGGAGCACTGGGTGATGCCGTCGATCACGTATTCCACCGGCTCCTCGGCGGTGATGATGCTGGTCTCGTCATCCTTGAGGTAATCGACGCAGGCGTACAGGGTGGTGGTCTTGCC
>SXGU01026033.1_pt1 | contig 11180 bp, 8 predicted proteins | sample 3174531 | NCBI WGS metagenome assembly SXGU01 (sample SAMN11356863, study PRJNA531348) | freshwater metagenome | isolation source: freshwater sample F1-140 | place: China: Fuxian Lake, Yuxi | collected 2017-12-25
CCTCGACGGCCTTGGCAACGAGGAGCGCGCGGGCACCTTCGGCCGCGATGGCGTCGACCTTCCCAGGGAAGAGCTTCATGCGCGCAGCTCGTAGCGCAGCCGAGGGCTGGAAAAACGGAAATTCGCCCGTGCGACGCGAATCGTCGCGCCTGTCAAACAGGGCGCTTCGGGCCGCCGAGGCGACGCCCGCTCACGCGATCTTCGCGGTCTCCGAGGTGAAGGCGCCGCATGACCGCCTTCTTCTGGCGACCCTTGTACGCGTCGTGGGAGGCGTCACCGAGCTCGTTCGACTGATCCGTCGCGCGGTCGACGAGTTGGAACTCGCAAATGACGAACCCCACGCGCCCGAGGTTCGCGCTCCGGGCAGGCGCGGCCTCGAGCAGATCTTCGGAGAGTCGCACGGGCATGTCCACGACGACGTGGATGATGCGGTAGTTGTTTGCCGAGAACTTGTTGTCACCGGTGGTGAGGTCGTCGTCGAGGCCGACCTGCATGTGCGCGAGCATCGGAGCGAGGTGCGGGGTCGCCTCGCACACCTCACGGAAGCGAACGATGTTGTTCGAGCTCTGGCCCGGCACGACGTAATTGAAGGGGAAGAGCTGCTTCGTGAGGTACTCGAGCACGGGGAGGAGATCGCTCTCGCTTCGGGTCACGATGCGGAACCGGAGCTTGTCGTAGACTTGGGCCGCGATCGTGTCCTGCTTCGAGAGCAGCTTCGTGTAGAGGGAATCCCTGTTCTTTCGCCCGCCGACGAATTCAACCACGGGAAGCCCGTGCGCGAGCATCTGGCCGATGACGCGAAAGACCTTCTCCTCGACGAGGCGGAAGACCTCCTGGTCGGAGAACGGCAGCACGAAGAGCAGCTCACGGCCCTCGAGGTGATGGATGACGTGCATCGCCTTCAGAATCGTGCACGCGCAGGCCTGGCGATGGCCCTTGGTCGACGCCAAGAGGAGGAGCTCACGCACGGGCGCGTCCTCGACGGGCTTCGGCACCGGGTAGTGAAATTGCCGTCGCAAGTAGCCGATGGCCTCCGCCTTGATGGCTTGGAGTCGGTCGAGATCCGCGGAGCTCTCCGGGTCGAACTCGTTCGCTCGAAGGAAGGCGTCGACCTCGCCGAGGTCCGCGAAATCGAGGCGGTGCCAGTCGATGACCGAGTCGCCGCGGAGGACCAGTCGAACGGCCTCGAGGTCCGCGAGCGAGAACGCGTGGAGGGCTTTGAGGTTGCCGGGGGGCAGGGAACCGGTGGGCGGGGCCATCGTGGCGCAGGCTACCCGGCTTCGCGCCGGATCACGCGATCAGGATTTCGTCGCGGTCGCCACGGCGGAGGGGGTCTCGAGCGCGGCGGGACGCGGGCGACCGAGGGAGAGCGTTCCGAAGAAGATGCCAAACGTGACGGCGAGGACGGCGAGGTGCCCGACGGCCGTGCCCAAGCAACCGAGGGCTGCGATGGGGGCGAGGGCGGCAACGTACCAGTGCGTCAGCTTCATGCATGTCTCCAGCGGGTTCGGGGTGCGTAGCGTGGGAAGCGAGCGATTCTGGTGAAGATGAAGGGTGATGTGGGATACGCTACGACTGCTCTCGTGGGGGGGGCCAAGAACTACGTCGAAGTTCCCGAGGCGGTCAAAGAAAATCCGTTCAGGGGGGACATCCGTGCCCCAGTGGTGAAACTTTTTGCGGGGTCGCGCGCCCGGAACGCGCCGGCGTTGCCCCGTGCGCGCGCAGGCCGCTAGGATGCGGCGCCATGCGCGTGACCACGTTCGCCTCCGCTCTGTTGCCGCTCGTCTTCCTCACGGCCGTGGGCTGCGGGGTCCCGAAAGACGAGCACCTCAAGCTGAAGTCGTCGTTCGATCAGGTCTCGGCTGACCGCGATGCCAAGGGATCGGAGCTCGACAAGACGAAGCTCTCGCTGGGCTCCGCGCAGAAACGTGGCGACGATCTCGCGAAGGAACTCGAAGCGGCGAATGCGCGGGCGACCGCGATGGAATCCGAGGCCGGCGGCTGCCGCGAAAACATGGCGGCGTGCGCCAAGGAGCGCGACAAGCTGCGCGACGACCTCGCGGCGGCGCTCAAGGATCAAGCGGGTCTCCGCGGGTCGGTCGACCAGATGAAGAAAGCGCTCGCGGCGGTCGAAAAGCAGCAAAAAGAGGCGGAAGCGCGCGTGGCGGAGTTCAAGGCGCTCCTCCAGCGCTTCAAGTCGCTCATCGACAACGGAACGCTTCGCGTGCGCATCGTCGACGGTCGCATGGTGGTTTCGCTCGGCTCCGACATTCTCTTTCCGTCGGGATCGGCGGCGCTCAGCCCCGACGGTCGCAAGACCATCTCGGACGTCGCGAAAATCCTCGCGAGCGTCGACCGGAAGTACCAGGTCGAGGGGCACACGGACAACGTGCCGATTCGCACGGCCCAGTTTCCGTCCAACTGGGAGCTCGCCTCCGCGCGCGCCATCACGGTCGTGGAGACCATGATGGAGGCGGGTGTGAAGGCGGAGCGTGTCTCGGCTGCAAGCTTCGCCGACGCGAGGCCCGTCCAGAAGAACGAATCCGTCGACGGTCGCAAGGCGAATCGACGCATCGAAATCGTGATTCTCCCGGATCTTTCGTCGCTCCCGGGCTTCGAGGAGCTCCAGCGCCTCGACGCAAAGTGAGCGCCGCGGTGTCCGGCGGACGCAAACAGGCGTTTCGCGAAACCTGATCGTGCGGCGGGCCACCTTGATGGTACGCTCTCCCCATGTTCGTTCTGCCGATTTCGCGCCTGGCGACCTCGTTCGCGCTGCTCGTCGTGTCCGCTACGGTCGCGGGCTGCGTCTCTCCCCTCGACGACCTGCCCAACACGCCGAGCGACAGCGGTGTCGCCGCGCCACTCGACGCCGCGAACGACGCGCAGGTTACGCCCGGAGGCGACGCGACGCCGGGAACGGACGGGTCCGTCACGCCCGGCTCCGACGCCGCCACAGGGCAGGACGGCGCGGTAGGGCAAGACGGCGCCGTGTCGCCAGGTTCCGACGGATCGACGGGCAACGACGCAGGGCCCGTGCTCGACGGCGCTCCGCCGGTCGACGGCGCGACAGGGAGTCCGGACGCTTCCGATGCAGGTCCACCGCCGCCCCCGCCGTGCTCGACGGCGAGTCAGTGCGGAGCGAACGCTCTGTGCGTGCAGGGTGCATGCGCCTGCCCCGCGGGCTTCACCTGGTTCGGCGCGCCGGCCCCGGGCGGGTGCATCGACACGAACGAGTGCACCGTCGCGGCGACGAACCCGTGCGGAACTCTCGCCGGTGCGACCTGCGTGAACGTGCCGAACGGTGGCGGCTACACGTGCACGTGCCCCGCTGGCTACGAAGCGAAGAGCGTCGGCGGCGCAGTGACCTGTGCCGATGTCGATGAGTGCGTTGCCCCGAGCGCATCGGGCGTGGACGCGGGTGTCTCGACCGACGCGGGCGCGTGGTCGAACCCGTGCGGCGCCGGTACCTGCGGCAACATTCAAGGCAGCTACCAGTGCTCGTGCCCTGCCGGCTACCAGGCCGCCACGGTGAACGGAGCGCCGACGTGCGCGAACCTCAACGAGTGCACCGGCGGCACGAACCCCTGCGGCTACGGCGCATGCCAAGACACGCCGGGCAGCTACACGTGCTCGTGCGACTCGGGCTACACGTTCGCCGGAGGCACGTGCGTCGACGTGAACGAGTGCACGGTCGCCGCCACGAACCCGTGCGGCGTCGGCAGCTGCCAAAACGGTCAAGGCACGTACGCGTGCAACTGCCCAAGCGGGTACCAGTCCACGTCGACCCCCACCGGCGCGAAGTGCGTCGACATCGACGAGTGCGGGGCGAACCCTTCGCTCTGCGCGCCTGGCGCGTGCGCGAACAACGCGGGGTCCTTTAGCTGCACCTGCGGCGCCGGCTACCGCCTGAGCTCGGACGGCCGCTCCTGTCTGAACGTGGACGAATGCGCCGAGAGCCCGTACCTCTGCTCGACCGGCGTGGGCCCGCGCCCCGCGGGGCAGTGCGTCGACACCCCGGGGAGCTTCTATTGCAGCTGCCCGAGCGGGTATCAGGCGGCGAGCGGGAACCAGTCGTGCAGCGACGTCGACGAGTGCGCTCAGCCGGGGCGCTGCGGCACCGGGCAGTACTGCGTCAACACGCTCGGCTCGTATTCGTGCAACTCGTGTCCGGCGGGCCAAACCGCCTCCGGTAGCGGTTGCGTCGACGTGAACGAGTGCACCGCGGGGAGCCAAAACCCTTGCGGGACCATGGTCGGTGTAGTCTGCACGAATGCGCTCAACAACGGTTACACCTGCTCCTGCCCGAACGGCTACGTCTCGACAGGCGGCACGGCGCCGCAGTGCGCGGACGTGAACGAGTGCGGGACCAACAACGGTGGATGCTCCCAGACGTGTGCGAACACGCAGGGCGGCTTCACCTGTGGGTGCAACGCGGGCTACCAGCTGTCGGCCGACGGTCGCACCTGCCTCGACGTCGACGAGTGCCTCGCAGGCAACGGGGGCTGCTCGAGCTACGCCGCGTGCCAGAACACGCTGGGCGGGCGCACGTGCACCTGCCAGAGCGGCTACACGGGCAACGGCGTCACGTGCACCGACGTCGACGAGTGCGCGAGCGGAAGCGTGTGCGGCGCCTCCTCGAGCGTTGGCACCTGTTCGAATCAGGCGGGCACGTACAGCTGCAGTTGCGGCACGGGCTATCAGTTCCGCAACGGCACTTGCGTGAACGTGGACGAGTGCACGAGCGGCACGAACCCCTGTGGGGCGGGCACGTGCACCGACACGCAAGGCGCGTATGCCTGCCAGTGCCAGAGCGGCTACCAGCTCGGGGGGCCCCCGACGGCGCCGACCTGCGCGGACACGAACGAGTGCGCCACGAACAACGGCGGCTGCCAGCAGACCTGCTCGAACAGCGTGGGTTCGTATTCCTGTGGATGTAATACGTATTACACCCTGGCGAGCGACCAGCGGAGCTGCACGGACGTAAACGAGTGCGCCACGAACAACGGCGGCTGCTCCTCGTATGCCTCCTGCACGAACAACGTCGGAGCCGCGCCTGCGTGCACGTGTCAGAGCGGGTACACCGGGAACGGGACGAGCTGCACCGACGTGAACGAGTGCGCGACGACGGCGAACTTGTGAGGAACCTCGTCGGCGGGACGCTGCCTCAACACGTCAGGCGCCTACCAGTGTTCGTGCAACGCAGGGTATTCGCTCCAGACGGTGAGCGGCGTCACGAAGTGCCTCGACGTGAACGAATGCGGCGCGGGTACGAACCCGTGCGGTGTGGGCCAGTGTTCGAACACGACGGGCTCCTACGCGTGCGTATGCCCGACGTATTACACGACCGGCACCACGTCGGCCGGACTGCCGACCTGTGTCGACACGGACGAGTGTGCGACCAACACCGCAGGATGCTCGCAGTACGCTTCGTGCACGAACAACGTCGGGACGGCGGCAACGTGCACGTGCAGCAGCGGCCGCATCGGCGACGGAACGTTGTGCCAGGCGATCTCCAGCGTTGGCGTTGGCGACGACTTCCAGTGCGTCAAGACCGTCGGGGATGGGAAGTCTCCGCGTGTCTACTGTTGGGGCGACAACTCGAAGGGGCAGCTCGGCGACACGACGTCCGTCTCGCGCTCGTACCCATCGGTCAACGCGCCGGTTGCGCTCGATGCTCTCCCTCCGGGCGCCGGAGACGTTCAGTCGCTCTACGTCGGTGCGAACTACGCCTGCGTGACGTACGCCGTCACGGGCGGCACCAACGTCGCCTGCTGGGGTGACAACGCGAAGGGGCAGCTCGGCGCTTACAACGCGTCGTCTTTCGCCAAGAAGCCGGTTCAGGTCGTGTACGCGCCCGTGGGCACGGCCACTCCGTCGACGCCGGTTTCCGTCACGAACCTCGCGTTGGGCCGCGCGCACGCGTGCGGTTTCGTTCCAGGGGCCACGACCCTCTACTGTTGGGGCGACAACGCCTACGGCCAGTTGGGCATCGGTTCGACGACCGTGGTGACCTCCAACTACGCGCGGACGTGGACCGCGCAGACGTACCGAACCGTGACGGGATCGCTCGAGACGTACGCGCTACGTGAAGTCGCGGCCTCGGATGCCAACACCTGCGCCATCACGAGCGAGGGGACGAGCTCGACGTCCGCGCGGTCCCTTCGTTGCGCGGGCCGCGCGAACGGCACGATCTTGTCGCTCGTGTCGACGACGGCAGCGTCGATCCCTGCGGGCGCCGCGGGCTCGAGCGGCGGGTACTTCACCCACATTACCCAACTCTCCGCTTCGCCTCCTCCCCCGGTCGGCGCGCAGGGGACGGTCGCGCGCTTGCTCGCCGCGGGGTCCAACCACATCTCGCTCCTCGCAAGTGACGAACGACACTACGCCTGGGGCAACTTCGCTCCGGCGAACGGCGGCACGACGACCTCGGCCATGGGCAGCGGCTTCCTCGTCACGGATTACCCGACCGGAACGCAGACCTACGGAGCGGCCACGGCGCTCGTGGGCGGCGGAGGAACGACCTACATGCTCGCGCCGAAGACCTCGACGAGCACCTCGTCGCTCCTCAGCGCGGGAGACTGCACGGTGGGGCAATGCAGCACGAGCTCCGTCGGGTCGTTCACCTTCGGTCCGCGTTCTCCGTATTCGGTGCTTCGAGTCGCGGGCGGCATCGATCGCTCGTGCATCGTGACCGTGGCCGATCCGCCCCAGCTCTACTGTTCCGGCGCCGACACGGGCTCCGGCGCGAAGGTCACGCTCGGCACCACACCCGTGGGCGGAAGCGCACCGACAGACAAACAGTACAACCCCGTCATCTGGAATTGAGGCGGTAGCGACGACGAGAACCCCGGGGTGCCGAGCGCTCCGGGGTTTTTCGTGGTTTTCGACCGAGACTCGCGGTCGAGTGCTCCGGTTCCGGCGCGACGCGCGCGTGCGGCGAGCGTGCGACGGCGGCGAAGTTTGCGTGCGTTTTCCCTCAGGCTGGCGCAGGGCGCTCGCGGGGCCTAGCCATGGCTCATGGCGCCCATCCTCGACCACCTCGTTCAGCTGCTCGCCCTCGAGCGCATCGAAGAGAACCTCTTTCGCGGTCAATCGCAGGACCTCGGTTGGGGCGCCGTTTTCGGTGGACAGGTGCTCGGGCAAGCGCTTTCGGCGGCGGTGCAGACGGCCCCTCCCGAGCGGCACGTGCACTCGCTCCATGCGTATTTCCTAAGGCCCGGCGACGTCAGGAAGCCCATCGTGTACAGCGTCGATCGCAGCCGCGACGGCGGCTCGTTCAGCACGCGCCGCGTGGTGGCGATCCAAAACGGGCAGCAAATCTTCAACCTCGCGGCTTCGTTCCAAACGGAGGAGGAAGGCTTCGCGCACCAGGACCCGATGCCCGAGGCGCCCGACCCAGAGAGCCTCCCGACGGAGCAGGCGCGTGTGGCGACGCACGCGGATAAGCTCCCGAAGGCGCTCCGGGATCAGGCGCTCGTCGGCCGCCCCATCGAACTCCGCGCCGTGGGACCGGTGGAAGACCCGATCGCGCCGACGAAGCGCGAGGCCCGGCGCATGCACTGGATGCGCGCGATTGATCGGCTCCCGGACGACCCCGCGCTGCACCGCTACCTCCTCGCGTACGCCTCCGACTGGGCGTTCATGACGACCTCGCTCCTCCCGCATGGCGTCACCTGGCTCACGCCCGGCATGCAGGTCACCTCGCTCGATCACGCGATGTACTTCCACGCGCCGTTCCGCGTCGACGACTGGCTCCTCCACGTGATGGACAGCCAAGTCGCGAACGGCGGCCGCGGCCTCGCTCGTGGGCGCATCTTCACGAAGGAAGGACGCCTCGTCGCCTCGACGATGCAGGAAGGCCTGATTCGGATGCGCAAGGGGCGGTGAGCGACGCGGGCCGCCCCGGGCCTCGTTCGAGGATCAGGGCGCGAGACGGTTCAGCATGCGCGGGAAGGGGATGGTCTCGCGCACGTGCGGGAGCCCGCAGGTCCATGCGACCGTGCGCTCGATGCCGAGGCCGAAGCCGCCGTGCGGGAATGAGCCGTACCGGCGGAGATCCAGGTACCACTGGAAGGCGTCCATCGAGAGCTTGTGGGTCTCGATGGCCTTCACGAGCGTCTCGAGGCTCTCTTCGCGGATGCCGCCGCCGATGATCTCGCCGTAACCCTCGGGCGCGAGGACGTCCATGTTGAGCGTGAGCTCGGGGCGCGCCGCGTCTCGCTTGAAGTAGAACGCCTTCATCTCGGCCGGGTAGTGGCTCACGATGACCGGGCGATCGAACTGGTTCGAGATCACCGTCTCTTCGTCGGCGCCGAGGTCGTCGCCGAACTTCGTCTCGGGGTGGCCGTTCGCGTGCAGGATCTCGATCGCGCGCTCGTACGTGATGCGCGGGAACGGCGGGATGACCTTCTCGAGCTTCGCGGTGTCGCGCTCGAGCACCTTCAGCTCTTCTTGGCGGCTCTCGAGCACGCGGCCGACCACGTACGCGAGGAAGCGCTCGGCGAGGTTCATGTCTTCTTCGAGCGTGAGGAAGGCGACCTCGGGCTCGACCATCCAGAACTCGGCGAGGTGGCGGCGCGTCTTCGACTTCTCGGCGCGGAAGGTAGGACCGAAACAATACACCTTACCGAAAGCGGCTGCGCCCGCCTCCATGTAGAGCTGGCCCGACTGCGTGAGGTACGCGGGCTCGCCGTGGTAGTCGGTCTCGAAGAGCGTGGAGGTGCCCTCGCATGCGTTCGGCGTGAAAATGGGCGCGTCGAGGAGCGTGAAGCCGTCTTGGTCGAAGAAGTCGCGGACAGCCTTCACGATCGTGTGGCGCACCCGCATGATCGCGTGCTGGCGCTTCGAGCGGAGCCACAGGTGGCGGTTGTCCATGAGGAAGTCCGTGCCGTGGTCCTTCGGGCTGATCGGGTACTCCTGCGAGGGGGCGCCGACGACCTCGAACGACTTCACGCCGAGCTCGTACTCACCCTTGCGCTTGCCGTGCTCCTTCACGGTGCCCGTGACGACGAGGCTCGTCTCTTGCGTGAGCTTGTCGCCGCGCGCGAAGATCTCGTCGCCGACGTCGCCCTTGAAGACGACCGCCTGCACGATGCCCGAGCCGTCGCGGACCTCGAGGAAGTGGAGCTTCGCAGAGGAGCGCTTGTTGTAGAGCCAGCCGCGGAGGCACACGTCTTCGCCGACGTGCTTGGACAGGTTTTCGATCGCGACGACGGGGGCGACGGGGGCAGTGACCTCACTCATGGTGAGACGCCGCTAGCGCGCTTTTTCCCAGGAATGAAGCGGCCCATGGGGGGCCTCCTACTTGCCCGAAGCCTTTCGATGCTCGCGTCGTGCCTCGCCGGCCTTCTGCGAGGCTTGCAGCGCCGGCGTGTCGAGCAGGAGCGGCGGCACCGGGAGGGGCTTTCCGTGCCCGTCGACGGCGACGAACGTGAGCACCGCGCTCGTGCACGACCAGCGTCGGCCCGCGACGGGATTCTCGCCGGTCACCGTGACCGCGATTTCGATCGAGGTGCGGAAAGTCGCCGTCACACGAGCCTCGAGCGCGACGATTTCGCCGACCTTCACCGGCGCGACGAAGTGGAGGTCGTCGACGAACGCCGTCACGCACGGCAAGCGGGTGTGTCGCCCCGCGCAGATGGCGGCGCAGATGTCGACCCAGGCCATGATTTGCCCGCCGAAGACGTTCCCAAACGCGTTGGCGTGCGGAGGGAGCACGTGCTCGGTCATGATGGTGACGGATGCGCTTTGCGGCACCGGTGCCGTCGGCGAGACGCGCAACGACATCGGGGACACGGAGTCGTGGCTCATGGCCTCGCGCCTTCGTCGGTCTTGGTCGGTTTCGGTCCCCACGCCGCGGGCGAGCCGCCGAGCCACGCGGTGACGATCGCGCGCTGCGCGGGAGTCGCGTCCGCCTTGGGTTCGATGGCGGTGATTTCACTGCGCGCGGGGTCGAGCGTGACGGTGGTCTCGACGACGCGCCCGTTGCGCACGAGGAGCACGCGGAGCAGGTCGCCCGGCTCGTGCCCGCGAAGATGCTGGTCGAGGTTCGCCTCGTCGACGCGCCAGCCGTTGATCGCGATGATCTCGTCGGCGCTGGAAATCCCCGCGTTTTCCGCCGCGGTTCCTCGGAGCACGGTCGAGACGGTGACGCGCCCGCCGGTCGCTTTGAGGCGGAGACCGACGCTCGTCGTGACGCCTTCCGACTTCACCTTGCGGACGAGACGCAGCCCGAGTTTCGCGAACACGTCGTCGACGGGGAGCTCGCCCGTCCCGCGCACCCACGCCGCGTGTTCCTCTTGCACGTCGACGCCGGTTACGCGACGGAGCACCTCGGGGAACGCGCCCTCGGGCACCGGCCTCCCGAGGCGGCCGTGGTCGTCCCAGAGGCGACTCTGAACGTCGTCGAGGCCTTTCGCGCCCGCCGTGGTCGCGCGAATCGTCGCGTCGAGGAGGAGGCACGCCACTTCGCCCTTCCGGTAGTAGCTCACGGTGGAGTTCGCCGTGTTGGCGTCGGGGCGGTAGAGCTTGATCCACGCGTCGAACGAAGCCTCTTCGAGGCTCTGGACGAACGCGCCGGGCGTCTGCTCGACGTAGTTCAGCTCTTCGACGAGGTGGGTGAAGTACTCCTCGACCGTGCACAGGCCCGCCAGGCGAACGATGCGCCAGTCGAAGTAGCTCGTGCCGCCTTCGAACCACCAGAGGAGACGCGTGTAGTTTTCACGGTCGTACTTGTAGGTTGCGAGCCCCGCCGGACGAATGCGCTTCACCGACCACAGGTGGAACGCCTCGTGGGCGACGAGCGTGAGGAGGTCGAGGTAGTCCTTGCGCTTGCGGCACGCGAACGGGCTCGCGAGGAGCGTGGTCGCGTGATCGTGCTCGAGGCCGCCGCGCGCATCCGGGGCGAGGTTCAGGAGGAACGAGTAGCGATCGTAGGGCGCCGTCCCGAAGAGCTGGTGCTCGACCTCGAGCAGCTTGCGCGTGTCGTCGACGAGGCGGGTGAGCTCCAGTCCGGAGAGCGCTTCCTGCGGCCATACGGCATATTGATGAGGGATGCCATTAACCGAAAACTCCGAGCGATCGAGGACGCCCAGCGAGAGCGGCGTGTCGTAGAGGGCGTCGAGGTTTTCAGCGAGGAAGCAGCGACCGCCTGCGCGTGGCGCGGCGTCGGAAGGGGGGAG
>SXGU01143779.1_pt1 | contig 11180 bp, 8 predicted proteins | sample 3174531 | NCBI WGS metagenome assembly SXGU01 (sample SAMN11356863, study PRJNA531348) | freshwater metagenome | isolation source: freshwater sample F1-140 | place: China: Fuxian Lake, Yuxi | collected 2017-12-25
ATCGCCCGGTTCGGCGGGCCGCCTGGAACTCAGCGTCATCGGCCGGTGCAGGCCTCGGCCAGCCACTTCGTCGACGAATGATGGAAACAGAGAGTAGGCATCGCTCGCCTCTCGCGCATCAGAACCCGACGGACGGAAGCCAGAGTGCAACGCCTGGGAAGACGATAAGAACCCCGAGAAGGACGACCATCATGAGAAGAAAGGGAATGATGCCAAGGGCGATATCGGAGATCTCACCTTCCCCGCGGAGCCCCTGAATGACATAGAGATTGATACCAACGGGCGGTGTGATCATGGTGGTTCTGGTGGAGGCGGCGATGATCACGCCGCCGGTTGGCATCAATCTCTATGTCATTCAAGGGCTTCGCGGGGAGGGAGAGATCTCCGATATCGCCCTCGGCATCATTCCCTTTCTTCTCATGATGATCGTCCTACTTGGCGTTCTTATCGTCTTCCCAGGCGTTGCACTCTGGCTTCCATCCGTCGGGTTCTGAGGCGCGTGAGTCGAGCGATGTCTGCTCTCAGTTTTTGCCGTTCCGCGCCGAACTGGCTGTCCGAGCCCTGCACCGGCCGATGACGCTGAGTTCCAGGCGGCCCGCCGAACCGGGCGATCCTATCGACAGCATTGAAACCCCGTCGCTCCTGGTCGACGTGGACCTCATCGACGAGAACATTCGCCGTATGGCGGTCGGGGCGGGGTCGGCAGGAGTCGCTCTGCGCCCTCACGCTAAGAGTCATAAATGCGCGGCGATCGCGCGGCGGCAGATCGCGGCGGGCGCGATCGGGATCTGCTGTCAAAAGGTGAGCGAGGCAGAGGCGATGGTCGCCGGCGGCATCCGCGACATCTATGTCTCCAACGAAGTCATCGCATCTCGCAAGCTCATGCGGCTCGCATATCTCGCCAGGCACGCTCGGATCTCGCTGGCTTTCGACAGCTCCGAAGGCGTGACGGAAGCATCCCGTTGCGCAAGCGCTGCCGGTGTCGTCCTGGAGGGCCTGGTGGAGCTCGACCTGGGCGATGGCCGCTCGGGCGTCGCCCCCGGAGATGCCGCGCTCAACCTCGCAAGAGCAATTGCATCCGCCGATGGCCTGCGCTTCGTCGGACTTCAATGCTACAAGGCGATGGCTCAGCACGCCGCCACGACTGCCGATCGTCGCCGGATTTCGCTTTCTGCCGCCGCCATTGTGGCGGAGACGGTCCGGCTGTTGGCAGACTCCGGACTTGCCTGCACGATCGTCACCGGCGGCGGTACGGGCAGTTGGAGTCATGAAGCGGGCTCGGGTGTCTATACCGAGGTCCAGCCTGGCTCCTACGTGTTCATGGATGCCTATTACGGCAGGATTGCCGGCCACGATGGGACCCCGTTCAACGAGTTCGAGCACTCTCTTACTCTACTCGCTACGGTCACGAGCACGCCCGCGTCGGGCCGCGCCATGGTCGATGCCGGATCGAAGGCCCTGGAGATCGGCTATGGCGGGTTGCCCATGGTGGTCGATCGTCCGGGCACCGAATACTACGAGGCCGACGACGAGCACGGGCGCATCCGCTGGTCGGAAGGCGCTCGTCCGCTTCTTATCGGCGACCGTATCCGGCTGATCCCGGGAAACTGCGATCCCACGGTTAACCTTCACGACTGGTTGGTTGGCGTTCGGGGCGGCCGCGTCGAGCTCGTGTGGCCGATCGACGCCCGCGGCCCGGGTTACTGACGTAAGCATAGGCAGCGCTCATGACGAACGACACACCCAAGGTCGACGCGGTTGAATTGGAGCTGTTCCGAAATGCGATGATGTCCGTCGCCGACGAGATGGCACTGACGATTATCCGAACGGCGTACTCCTCGGTCCTGAAGGACAACATGGACTTCTCGACCGCCTTAACCGACGGCGCCGGCCAGGTCGTTGCGCAAGGTCTGACCATCGCCGGCCATCTGGGATCGACGCCTGCTGCGATGGCCGCGATCATCGACCGCTATGAAGGGCAGATCGGCGAGGGGGATGCGTTCATCATGAACGATCCCTACGAAGGTGGCATGCATCTACCCGACATCTTCGTCATCCGCCCCATCTTCTCGGGCGGGCGTCGCGTGGCCTTCGCCGCCACTGTCTGCCATCACGTCGATGTCGGAGGCAGGGTTGCTGGATCCAACGCGGCCGATTCGACCGAAATTTTCCAGGAGGGATTGCGGATTCCTCCCATCAAGCTGATCGACGCCGGGAAGCGCAACCTCACGCTCGACATGATGATCGAAAGGAACGTCCGCCTACCTGGCCGTCTCCTCGGCGATCTCGGCGCACAGCTCGCCGCATGTCATACGGCGGAAACGGAGCTGGCGGCGATCTCGGAACGGTTCGGACCGAGCCGGCTCGAAGAGCTGATGGCCGCGATCATCAAACACGCGGAGCGCCTTGCGCGATCGGCAATCAGCAAGCTGCCGGACGGGGAATTCGGCTTCCGAGATGTCATCGATGACGACGGCATCGACCGAGGAATGGAAATCCCGCTCGTCGTGACGATCCGCAAGAAGGGTGAGGCCTTGTCCGTGGACTGGACCGGCAGCTCGCCTCAAGTGAGGGGTGCCATCAACTCCACCCTCTCCTACACGAGCGCGGCCGCCTACTGCGCCGTTCTCTCCATCCTTGACGCGGAAATACCCTGCAATGAAGGCTTCTTTCGCTGCATCGAAATCATCGCCCCTCCGGGTACCATCACGAACGTCGTCCAGCCGGGGGCCTGCGCGGCGCGCGGGTTGACCGGCTTCCGGATGCTCGACTGCTTGTTCGGCGCGCTTGCCAAGATGGTGCCGGAAAAGGTGTACGCGGCGTCCGACGGAGGCGTGACGGGAATATCCTTCGGCGGCTGGCGCGAAGACCGCTCGCCGTTCATCTATGTCGAGTTCGTCTCCGCGTCCTGGGGCGGTCGGCCTTTCGCTGATGGGATCGACGGTGTTTCAAGTCCGCTGTCGAATCTCAGCCTGCCTTCGGCAGAAGTGATCGAGGCCGATCAGCCGATCGAGATTCTAGGCTGTGAATTCCTCACCGACCGAGGAGGTGCCGGCTTTTACCGAGGCGGCACCGCGATCGCTCGCACATTCCGCTTTCTGGAAAAGGAGGCGACGCTTCAGGTCCGCGCCGATCGCCGGGACACGCGCCCCTATGGGCTCGCTGGAGGCGGTGAAGGAGCACCATCGGCGAATATTCTGATCCGTGACGGTCGATCGGAGTTGTTGCCATCCAAGGTGACGATGCAAGTCCGACGTGGCGATGTTTTCCGGCACGAAACGGCTGGCGCAGGGGGATGGGGCGATCCTTTCCAACGAGATCCCGAGGCAGTCCGGGTTGACGTGGCCGGCGGGTTCGTCAGCGCACAGGCGGCGGAAAGGGACTACGGCGTCGTCGTCGATACTTCTGGCAATAGGGTGGACTCGGTCGCAACCGCCGCCGTGCGCGGCAGGGAACGCGGCGCAGCCAAGACTTCGGGAGCAGCGCGATGAATGGCTTTCGGGTCGGTATCGATGTCGGAGGCACATTCACCGACATCGTATTTCTCGCCGCGGACGGTGTCCTGCACACGAAGAAGATTTCCTCCAGCGTCGATGACTACGCGCGTTCGATCGTCGAGGGCGTCGAGGCGGTGATGCAGGAACAGGGTGTGACCAGCGATCGGATCGAGGCCATCCTCCACGGAACGACAGTAGCGTCCAATGCGATCTTGGAGCGAAAGGGCGCAAAAACCGGCCTGATCACGACGCGAGGTTTTCGCGACGTTCTTGAGATCCGGAATCTCAGGATTCCTCGTCTCTACAACATCGGCTGGCGCAAGCCGCCGCCGCTCGTCGAGCGCCGGCTTCGAGTTGAGGTGGCTGAACGGATCAATGCGGCGGGGCAGGTGCTTCAGCCACTCGACGAGGTGGACGTCCGCGATGCAGTTCGCCAGCTCGTCGGCGAGGGGGTGGAAGCCATCGCAATCGTACTGCTCAACTCCTATGCCAACCCGGCTCACGAGAACATGGTTGCGAGGATCTTGGGCGATCTCTGTCCCGGGCTGCCATTCTGCACCAGCAGCGCGGTACTGCCGGAGATCCGCGAGTACGAGCGCACGTCGACCACGACAATCAATACTTATGTGAAGCCGGTCGTAAGTCGCTACCTGCAACGGTTAAAGTGTGGTCTTACGCAGCTCGCAATCAAGTCACCACTCTGGCTCATGCAGTCGAACGGCGGACTTTTGAGCGCCGAGACCGCCGCCGAAATGCCCATGCACATCATCGAGTCGGGGCCCGCCGGTGGCGTCATCGGCGCCCAGGCGATTGCCCGCACACTCGGCATCCCGGACATCATCAGCTTCGACATGGGCGGTACGACGGCGAAGGCGTCCCTGATCGAGAATGGGCAGGTGACGCGCGCGCAGGAGTATCACGTTGGCGGCGGAATTCTGACTAGTTCGCGGTTGCTTGCTGGAGATGGCTATCTTTTGAAGGTGCCGGCAGTCGACCTGGCTGAAGTCGGCGCCGGAGGCGGATCAATCGTTCAGATCGATGACGGTGGTGGTCTCAAGGTTGGGCCGCGCAGCGCCGGCGCGACGCCGGGACCCCTGTGCTACGACATCGGGGGCGAGGAGCCGACGATCACCGATGCGAACCTGATCCTCGGATATATCAATCCGGATCACCTGGTCGGCGGTGAGGTCAAACTGAACGCGAGCCGCGCACATCGCATCTTCGAGGAGAAAATCAGCAAGCCTCTTGGAGTTGATCTCCTGACGGCAGCCTATGGCGCCCACCGCATTGTAGTCGCCAACATGATCCGGGCAGTGCGATCGGTCTCGACTGAACGCGGACGTGATCCACGGCGATATGCCTTGTTCGCGTTCGGAGGAAACGGGCCACTCTTCGCCTCCCTGATGGCTAGGGAGCTGAGCGTCAGACATGTGATCGTGCCGCCGGCGGCTGGACTATTCTCTTCGTTCGGTTTTCTCTATGCAGATGTCGAAAGCCATTTTTCGAAGACCCTGAGAGCATTGTTGTCGGTCGTGGATCCAGTGGCTGTCGAGGCCGCCTTCATTGAAATAGAAGCGACCGCGGCCTCCAGGCTAGCAGATGCTGCGAGTGCGCCCGGAACGATCGAACGGCAGGTCACGCTCCGTTATCGCGGGCAGTCGCTAGAGCTGCCGCTTCCGGTTGGGGCAGGACGGATCGACAGCGCGCGTATTGCTGCGCTCGCTCGCGAATTCGAAGTCGAACATGAACGAACTTTCGGCCACGCCGCCCAGGCGGGAGAGCCGGTCGAGTTGGTGACCGTGCGTGTCATGGTCCGCCTCGCGTCCGAGGGACAACGGGTTCCGGTAAAGCTCGCGCCGAGCCGCTCGCTTCAATCAATCGGCCGGGCGAAACGCGATTGCTTCTTCGGGGCATCGATCGGCTGGATGCCGACAAGGATCGTTCAACGCGCCGAGCTCGCCGAGCGCCAGGATGGCCCGCTGATCGTCGAGGAGTATGACAGCACCTGCGTGATCCCTCCCGGGACCTCGGCGTGGCTGGACACGGCGGACAATATTCACATGGAAGTCTCTCTCGTGTAGGAGGCGGCAATGGCCAAGGCGATCTATGGTCCGTGGCACGATCTGGACTTCGATTCAGATGGGAAGCGAGTCGGACACCTGCACCTTCCGGTTACGACGAGCAGGTCGGGTTACGGCAACCTGATGGTGCCCATCATCGTCATCCGTTGCGGTCCAGGGCCGGTCGCGCTGCTGATGGGCGGGAACCATGGAGACGAGTTCGAAGGCCAGGTAGCGATGTCGCGGATAGCAACCCTGCTCGAGCCCGAGCATGTCTCAGGCGGCGTCATCGTAATGCCGGTTGCGAACCTGCCGGCAGCGATAGCGAGCAATCGGGTCTCGCCGGTCGACAGCGGCAATCTGAACGCGGCGTTCCCGGGGCGCATCGACGGAACCCCGACGTCCCAGATCGCGCATTTCATCGAAACCGAGCTTTTGCCAAGAGTGGCATTGTGGGTGGACATTCACTCAGGCGGTACGTCTCTGATTTATGCGCCCACTGCCGCTATTCATCAGTCCGAAGATCCCGCGCTCGACCGGGCCACTCTCGACCTCCTGCGGGCCTTTGGCGCGCCGAGCAACGTCGTGTTCAAGCTGCAGCACGAATACGCGGCATCGACCGCGGCCCAGCGGCACGGCGTTCCGTATATCTACGGGGAGTTCGGCGGAGCGGCGACCATCGACCCGGCAGGATTGCAGATCGCCCAGGACGGAACGCTGCGGGTACTCGCCCGACTGGGGGTGCTGCGCGCCGACAGCGGCCTCGTACCCGAAGCCAGGGAGGCTGGGCCTCTACTCGAGACCGCGACCGGCGTCGACTTTCGCGATACGCGCCGCAACTACGCGTTCACGCCTGTAACCGGGGTCTTCGAACGAGCGGTCGTACTGGGAGAACGGGTCATGGCCGGAGGACTTGTCGGCCATGTTCATCCGGTCGAGTTGCCGCTAAGCAAGCCGATCCCGGTGAAATTTTCGATGGGCGGCGTCGTGATCGCGCTACGTCATCTTGCACGGGTCGAGCCCGGCGATTGCCTCGCGCAGATCGCGATCGATCGTGGCTGGGGGATCACGTGAGTCGCCGCCTGGTCGATCGCCTAGCCTCGAAGCTCGGCGAAGGGCGACGCGCAGGCACCTACAAGGAGCTGCGGCCGATCTCGGGACCGATCGGCAGCCGAATTATCCAGGCCGATGGTCTTGAGGCGTTTCTGCTTTGCTCGAACGACTACCTAGGGCTCGCTTGTCATCCGGCCGTACGCGAGGGCGCGCACTGGGCTATCGACACGTTCGGGGCAAGCACGAGTTCGGCCAGATTCATCTGCGGCACGATGACCCTCCACCGCGACCTGGAGAGAGAGATTGCCGATTTTCTTCATGTCGACGCGGCGCTGACCTATTCTTCCTGTTGGGCGGCGAATACCGGATTGCTGCCAGCAATCACCGGAGCCGGTGATGTGATCATCTCCGATGAGCTCAATCATGCCAGCATCATTGATGGGTGCCGCATGACCGCGCGAGATGTCGTGCGCGAGGTCTATCGCCACAGCGACATGACCGACCTGCAGCGCATTCTGCGGGCTCATGCCGGTGCGCCGGCGCGGATCATCGTCAGCGACGGCGTGTTCTCCATGGAGGGAGACGTCGCGTCGCTTCCCGAGATCCTGGATCTCGCGCGGCGGCATGACGCCATCGTGATCCTCGATGATTCCCATGGCATGGGCGTCATCGGTAAGACTGGGAGGGGATTGCCGGAAGTGTTCGGCGTCGAAGGGCAGGTAGATATACTGACCGGGACCCTGGGCAAAGCACTCGGCGCCGGAACCGGAGGATTTGTCGCGGGCCCGCAGACCGTCATCGACACACTAACCCAGGTCTCTCGGCCGCACCTTTTCTCCAATTCCCTCACGCCAGCCGTTGCCGGCGGCGGCCTGGCGGCGCTTCGGCTACTTCGGGAGGATCCTCGCATGGTCGTGGACCTTGGAGAAAAGGTCCGCTATTTCCGCGCCGGTCTTCTAGCACGAGGCATCCGCGCCCTCGATGGCGGGGCGGCCATAGTCGCCGTCATTGTCGGTGCAACCGCGGACGCGATCCGTCTCTCCGGTGCTCTGCGCGATGACGGCCTTCTCGCCGTCGGGTTCGGGTTCCCGGTCGTTCCCGAGGGAACCGCCCGGATCCGCTTCCAGATCTCCGCTAGTCACAGCCTCGCCGATCTGGACGCCTGTCTGGATATCATCGTCCGGCATCTGCCGAAGGCTTCCTGAAAGGACGACAGCATGTTCGGTCGCCGCCCGACGGTTTCTTCGGTCCAAGGCATCGTTGCCGCCAGCAATCCGTCGGCGGCGCAGGCCGGGGCGCGGCTCCTTCGGGAAGGCGGTAATGCTTTCGACGCCGCCGTCGCCGTCGCTGCCGCCTTGAACGTGGTCGAGCCGTACATGTCCGGGCTCGCCGGCATGGGCATGGCGACGGCTTATGTCGCGCGTGAGAAGCGCGTCCGCACGCTCGACTTCGTCACGCGCGTTCCCTCGCAGTTGCCGGTCGAGCGGTTCAAGCAGCGGGAAGACCTGCATCGCGGCGCGCTCGCCTGCGGAACCCCAGGCAATCTTGCCGGCTGGCACGAGCTTGTTAGCACCTATGGCCGGAAGTCGTTGAGCGATGTCCTGCAGCCGGCGATCGAGCTGGCCCGGGATGGCGCCGTCCTGAGCGGTTACAACCGCAACATGATCAACGAGGTCGCGCCAGACATCGGGAAGCACAAGGCGCTCTACAAGGAGTGGGCGGACACGTACACCTTCGGCGCCGGCACCGTTCGCCCGGGGCAGCTGCTGAGGCAGGAGAAGCTCGCGAAGACCTACGAGGCGATCGCCGCGCATGGACCCGACTACCTCTACCGCGGCCCGCTGGGCAAAGCCCTCATCGCACACATCGGGAAGCTGGGTGGCTGCTTGACCCAAGGCGACTTCGACGCGGTCGCCCCGGAATGGCTGGAGCCGGTCTCCGCGAGCTACCGGGGCATCACCGTCTACACGCTACCGCCGCCCTGCGAGGGCTTCCAGTACCTCCTGACCTTGCGGATCCTAGACGGATTGAACCTGGAGATCCTCGAGCGGAACGGCATCGAGCACCTGGACACGGTCTATCGCGCCATTCGTCTTGCGGCGGGGGCGCGGATCCAGTTCAACCGGCCGAGCGCCAAGAGACTGAAGGAACTCCTCTCCGAGAGCTTCGTCTCGAAGTTTCGAAAGCGTGTCGAGGATCGCAAGCCCGTCGACGGACCGACGGAGCAGTGGATCGAGCCGAAGCCGGCAGATCCCAGGAAGGAGTACACGACCTCTTTCTCCGTCGCGGACAAGGAAGGAAACCTCGTCTGCATCACGCAGAGTCTCGGCGCCATCTTCGGCAGCGGCATCGTCGTTCCAGGAACCGGCGTCTGCCTCAACAATTTCCTCTACTGGGGCGAGATCAACCCGAAGGCGACGAACTACATGCGCCCCGGCGGGCCGCTCGCGCTTCCGATGGCGCCGTCGATCGGCCTGCGTGGCAAGCAACCCGTGCTCGCGCTCGGTACGCCCGGCAGCTATGGCATCTGCCAGACTCAGGCCCAGGTCATGGTGCAGCTGCTGGACTTCGGCCAGCCCATCCAGGATGCGATCGAGGCGCCCCGAGCGCGCCTCTGGGACGGCCGGCGCGTTCAGATCGAGGGGCGGGTTCGCGGTGAAGTCGTCGAGGCGCTGAGGACCCGCGGCCATGATGTCGAGCAGCTGGCCGACTGGGTGAATGCGGTCGGCTCCATGCAGGGCATCACGATCGATCTCGAGTCCGGCGCCATGACGGGAGGCTGCGACCCTCGCCGCGATGGCTATGTCGCCATTCCATAGTGCGAAAATAGACCTCCAACAGAGGAAAGCGGCGCTGGAATGCATTTCCTGAATGTCCGCTTACTGCGGATATCGTTGAAAAAGTCGGTCGCTAACGTGCTCCCTCAACCCCACCGCCACCGGCCGAGTCAACACCGCCAGCGTCATCCCCCGCACTCGCGGGCTTGCCGTAGGGCGTTTTGGCTCATACAGAGCGCCTTCGCACCGCAGTCGGCGGTCAGCCTTGGTGGGGAAGCCAAAAACTATCCAATCTGAGGTTTCGATATCGGTCATCCGGCGAGTGTCGGCTAGGACGGGCGCGAGGTGGGCGACTGCAGGAGCAAGGAGCACTGGTATGGGTTCGCGGGCGATCTTCGAGGTTGCCGTCATCGGCCTCGGCGCGATGGGCAGTGCTACGCTCTATCAGCTCGCACGGCGCGGCGTGCGCGCGGTGGGGATCGACCGCTTCCATCCACCGCATGATGCCGGCTCCAGCCACGGTGAGACGCGCATCACTCGGCGCGCCAACGGCGAAGGGGACGCTTACGGACCGCCGGCGATCCGGTCGCACGCGCTGTGGAGGGAGATCGAGGCGGATGCCGGGGCCGCGCTGCTGACCGAGTGCGGCGCGCTGATCATCGCGCCGCGCGGCGATGCGGTGGTGCGCCGGGCGAGAACCCAGTTCCTGCAGCGAACGCAGGACCTCGCAGCCCGCTTCGGCATCGCCCATGAGATCCTCGACGCGGCGGAGATCCACCGCCGCTATCCGCAGTTCCTGGTGCGCGACGAGGAGATCGCGTATTTCGAGCCCGGCGGCGGTTATGTCTACCCGGAGCGCTGCATCTCTGCCCAGCTCGACCGCGCCCAGGCGCGCGGCGCGGAAATCCGGCCGGGCACCCGCGTCCACGCGATCGGCCAGGCGGGCGATCATGTCCACATTGCGACGGAGGGCGGAGACCTGCTCGCGGGTTATGCCGTGGTCTCCGCGGGTGCCTGGGCCGGGCCGCTCCTGGGACCGCCCTTCGACCGGCTGCTCAAGCCGATCTGCCAGACGCTGCACTGGTTCGCCGTGGCCGGGGCAGGCGTCGAAAGATGGCGCCAGGGGCCGGTGTTCTCGTGGTCACACGGGCCCGATGAGGACGATTTTTTCTATGGCTTTCCCTGCCTGCCCTGGGGCGACGCAGTCAAGACCTCGGGCGACCGGTACCATGCGGCGGTGGATCCCGATCACCTCGACCGCGTGTTGGCGGCAGGTGATCCGGGGGCTATGCATGCCCGGCATGTCGCCGCCCGGCTTGCCGATGTGACTGCGCGCGCCGTGCGGTCGGCGACCTGCCTCTACACCGTGACCCCGGATTCCCACTTCCTGATCGACCGCCATCCCCGGCAGGAGCGGATCCTGGTCGTGTCACCCTGCTCGGGCCATGGCTTCAAGCATTCCCCGGCGATCGGCGAGGCGGTGGCCGAGCTCATCCTCCAGGGGCGCAGCACGATCGACCTCTCGGCCTTCTCGCTCGCCCGTTTCCCGCAGGCAGCCGCGCCGGCATTGTCACGTTGAGGAATCGATATCGCAACAAAGCCGTCAGCGACGTTCATCTCAAGCCGCGGCGGTGACCTCGTGCCACGTGTCCATGGCCGCCGTACGGAAGGCGCGGTGGGTTCGGGCGGATGTCAGGTGGCTGTAAGCGCCGGAGTGAAAATCCCTCAGTGAAGCGGCCGGGTTGTCCGGTTGCGCCGGAGTAAAAACCCGGCGGCAGATAGCCTTTCAAGCC
>SXGU01099662.1_pt1 | contig 11179 bp, 12 predicted proteins | sample 3174531 | NCBI WGS metagenome assembly SXGU01 (sample SAMN11356863, study PRJNA531348) | freshwater metagenome | isolation source: freshwater sample F1-140 | place: China: Fuxian Lake, Yuxi | collected 2017-12-25
ACGCGCCCTTTTCATGCCCGAACAGCTCCGACTCGAGCAAATTCTCGGGAATGGCCCCGCAATTCACAGGCACGAACGGCCGATCCCGCCGCAAGCTATTGTAATGGAGCATGCGCGCGACCAATTCCTTGCCGGTCCCGCTTTCCCCCTGGATCAGCACGGTACTGTCGCTGTCAGCCACCTTGTCGATGAAGTCATGCAACTCCCGCATGGCTTCACTGGTCCCGACCATGGATTTGGAGCGGAATTTTTCCCGGACCGCCTTTCTCAGCAGCAGGTTTTCCTGGCGAAGTTGCTGAAATTCAAGGGCCTTGCGAATGGCCATGGAGACGGCGTCGAACTGTACCGGCTTGGTGATGAAATCATAGGCTCCGGCTTTCATGGCCTTGACCGCCTGCTCGATCGTGCCGTAGCCGGTCATGACGATACAGGCAATCTGGGCGTTCACTTGCTTCACACTCTCCAGGATTTCCAGCCCATCCATGCCCGGCAACCGCAGATCCGTCAGCACCACCTGGGTCGGTTCGTCTTTGGCCGCTTGGACGGCGGCCTGGCCGTCCGCCACGGCCGTCACCTGATATCCCTCCTCCACTAAAAAGTCGCGCAAGGTCTCACGGACCGCTGATTCGTCATCCACGATAACGATGTGCGCGTGACTCATGGGGCTCCCTTCTTCCCTAGGAAAGCATGAGGGCAGATCGGGACGTCAACAACTTGACGCCCACTGATCGATTGACACCCATTACTGACTGTTGAGTCATGGGGATTACCTGATTCCACTCCAATGGTGCAACGCTGGGAGAAAACATTCTACGGATATCGTTGCGTCCCCGAGCTCCGGCAAGCTCTTGAAGCGCCATGGCCATCGCGGGAGGACAACCGACGTTGATGAAACGAAAAATCCTGCGCATGATGCCTCTCTACTTCACTGCCGTCAAGACCATTTTTTTGACGACGGGGGAACTGCAGATGTCATGCCTGAATGCATTCGCGTCCTCTCCGGCGGACGCTTCTAACGTATCTCGACAGACCCCTCCTCGTTCTTTGTTTTCCAATATCAATTCTTCTTCCAAAGACACAAGCAGTTATGACTGGTAATGAGAAAGCAGATCGAGAGATGCAAGGTCGCGACAGCGGATGGCTATCGAGAAATCAACAGGAAATTAACATTTACCCACACAATCCACTGCGTCAAAATTTTTGAAATGAAACAACGTCGATCAGTGAAGAGACAATCGGATGGCGTATAGACGAAGACCGTCGAGCGACGGAAGAGTAAATTGGCGTGTTTACTGAGGACGTTGCGCAGCCGCAGGAAGCGGACCTGCGCTATCTGGTTGTTCTGATGCGCCGACTGCGCCGATCAAGTTGAGTGCCGGCACATCTTTGATCAGCCGGAACTGGATGCGAAGCTTGAGCGTTCGCAGCTCTCGACCGCCTTTAATCTCAGTGGTTTGTGCCTGATTGGCCTGGGCAGAGCCTTCCTTGGATCGTCCGGCCCCATCGTTCGGACGGGCAGCAGCCCATCGCTGGACCGCTTGTCTCACCGATGAGACAGCTACCTGATCGAACTCCGTGTCCCCCGACAGCTTCGTGAGGCGTGGCCCCTCCAACAGACTGGAACTCCCCCGGTCCATCATGGCCGTAACGATCGCGGTCCGCTCGTTGCCGGGCAAGTAGCCGCGCCCCCATCCACGCTCCGTGATCGGAGGGCTCCAGACCTGCTCCAACTCCGCCCGTAAGACCTGGATGTCCTCCCCCTCCGGCTCCGTCGCCGGGAGGCCGGACCTGGGCCGGTTCCGGCCAGGCTCCGGCTTCCCCTCGTCCTGATCGGACACTTCCAGCCTCAGGGTCATGCGCTCACGCGGGACGGCGTCCACCGTGACTTTGGCTCCGCGGACCCCCGCCACTTGTTCGGGCGTCAACCCCATGAACCGCGCTTCAGAGTCCAAGACCGTGTCGCTGTCGATTCGTACCCGCTGCTCATCCAGCGGCAACACCCAGGTTCCCAATTGCCAGCCGCGCCAATTCGAATAGATCGCGATGGTCCGTCCCTCCGAGGAAAGGAGCCGGAGGTAAATCCGGCGAGGACTGCCGAGTTGCTTGGCAAACTCGCGGTTCAGATCGGGACGAGCCGACAACAGAACGTCCATCCCCGCACTCTCCGACCTCCCGGCTGGACCGCCGGGCCTGCGCTGGATCGTGCCTCCCAACGCCTGCGTGGATTCCACCAGAGCGTCCACGGCGGACGCGGCCAATCGGAAACGGACCGGCACCCGAAGCAGCACCGACCCATCCGGAGCCAGTTCGGACCGAACCGCCCCGATCTCCGCGTCAAGACCGGACCCGGTCAGCCGCTCCACCAGCCGGCTGACCATACGCCGATCACCGCCGGCCGCGCCATCAGCCTGGCCCGTCCGGAGCAAGTCCGCCCCGGAGAGGCTTTTGACGGTCTTGGCATAGTTGGAACGAGCGGAGGGATTCGAGGGATCGGCGGCCACGGCCCGCTCGAATTCTTCCAAGGCCTGGAAGAGTTTGCCCTCGCGGCTGTGGAGCTCTCCCGCATCGTTGGCCTTGGCCGCTTGCACCAGATTCTGCCCCTCCCCTTCCGCAACCACCCCAGCCGCCCGATGACCGCCGGAGGGAATGAGTCCGACAACCTTCGCCACAAGGGTCCTGGCCGTGGAGGACACGTCGCTCGCAGGCCCTTGGGCGCTGGCCGTGCCCAGGATGATGCCCTGCTCGACGCCCATCAACTGGGCATCGATCCGAACCTGGCCGTCAACGTGGCTGACGCTGCCGCTCACAAGAACCGTGGCTCCGGTCATGCGCCCGACTCGAACGGTCGATTCATCCGCCACCCGGCCGGAGAGTTGAAAGGCCTGCTCCCGGAACACCTCCTCGAGCCGCTCGCGTTGCACCACCACCAGGGAAGGGTTCCGGGCGAATTCCGCGACGAGCATGTCCACCATGCCCTTGCGCAGCCAGGCCAGGTCCGGAACCTTCGTCCGGTCCTCGAAATAGAGCACGGACAGGACCAGCGACGAAGGAAACTTGGCGCCGGCCGCGGCCATGGCTGCGGCCGTGGCGGATGGCGCCGGGCCGGACGGGGATTTGCCCGTTTCGACGGGAACCGATGGAGCAGGCTGGCCGGATCGCGCCGCGCAGGCTGTCTGGCCCAGCAACAGCAACGCCAGCAACGCCGGCAAGCTGGTCCTCATCCGACATTCTCCTTCCAGTCTTGTGCAGGCGCCGGATGATCCGCCTTCCACTGTTCGTTCAACCCATAGAGGAAAAAGAGGATTTCGGCCACGGCCTGATACAGCTCCGGCGGAATGCATTGGTCCAAGTCCAATTGCATGAGCAGCTCGACGAGATCCCGGTCTTCTTTAATGGGGACCCCTGCCCGTCGCGCCTCGCGAATGATCTGCTCGGCCAGCTCCCCGCGCCCCTGGGCTGTCACCCGCGGCGACGGCCGCTCGGACGGCAGATATTCCAGCGCCACAGCCGATTTACGTCGTGATGATGGCACCCGTCCTCCCCGACACGCGACATGGTCAGGCTTTTCTACTCACCAGACTGACGCGTGGCACCGCACGGACCCGCACATCCTCTCCCCGCACCTGTTGCGGCTCTCCCATATCCGCCGCCAGCACATCCACCTGATAGCCCTTGGCGGACAAGGACGTATTCAAGGCCGGCAGATAGCCGGCTACCCGTTGCCGCACTTCCGGCTGATCCAGCAAGAATCGCGCCGAGAGTCGCTTGCCGGTCAGCAATGTATCCACCCGGAGCGCTCCGAGACCGTCCAACTCGAGAAGCGTGACCACATTATACGAACGGGCTTGTTCCTGGCCCCCTCTTCCGCCTGCCCTCCGTTCCTCCACATAGATCCGCGCCTGCCCCCAGCCGACCAAGGGAAGGTCAAAGAGAATCGGCTGGCCCGCCTGCCCATTGAGCACAGCCAGAGCCTGAGTCCGCTCGATGAGCGTCAGCACCTGCTGCGCGTCACGAATCCAGCCGCCCCGGCCCGATCCCTCCGGTTCACTGTTTCCGGACAAGGAGGAGGCTCCGGACGGCTTGGCCGACTCGTCATCCTGATCGACCAATCCGGCCTGGGCAATGGAGGACAATCTGGCGGACAGGGCCACCGATCGCCCCTTCCCCGCCTGGGGCTGACTAGCGCTACGCAAGCCCCCCTCTCCCTGGGGCGTAGCAGGTTGGGACAGAGGGTTCTGGCCGACCGACGCCGGCATCTGCGCCTCTGGCTCCTTCGGCTGTCCGGGCAAGGCCTGGACAGGCGCAGGATCTGCGGAGGGTTGCTCTGACCCGGTGGCCGGCAGAGGCGCGGCAGACAGAGGCCGCTCGACCTGAAGCAGAACCTCCGCCTCAGTCTGAGACGGAAGCGAAAGACCCTCCGTCGATCGGACAGCGGCCGGCTGCGACGGAGAGGACTCCGGCCCCGTCAGCCCCGGTCGATCGGCGACGCCGGAAAAGGGCACCTGTGTCTGGCCTCGGACCAAGGCCACATCATAGAGAGGAGAGGCCGGCACCGCAGTGAACGGCGTCGGCCCGACCGATCGTTCAGGCGGAGCAGCAGCAGAAGAGGAAGGAGGGGCCTCAGGCCCATCCTGGGCGACCTCCGTAAGCAAGGTCATAAGCAAGGTCTTGAGGTTCGGCGCCACGCCCTGCTCCGTCACCCGTCCGGTTCGGCGCCAATCAGCCAGAAGGGCTGACTCGTGCTGGACACCCAGCGCAAGCAGGGCGCCGCGGATGCGATCGCCGGTGAACGGCCCATCCAGTTGTTCGGGAGCGACCAAGATCTGCTGCGCCAGGGCTTGAAAGCGGGCCAGAGCTTGCGGCGCAAGGTCGCTGCGCTCGGCCGCCGCCGTGAGTGAGGCAGCCAGTTTCGCCAGACCGGAAGCCAGCGGCTCATCCGCGGGCAGGAGTGATTTCAGCAGCGCGGCGATCTGAGTTGACTGAACGGCCTGAGTGCCCTGAGCGGCCGCACCGAGCCCTCCTGGCCTGATCGCAGCCGCCCGATCGGCGGAAAGGGCGCCTGCCTGGATCGCGGACGAAGTCGGCTGTGGCTGATCCAACCGCAACAGGACCTGTCCGCCCCGCAACTCGACGTGGGCCTCCACCACCTGCCCCACGGACAAACTCCCGACCAGGGAGGCAGCACGCAGCGTCACGCCTTTGAGCAAAAGCAGCAACGAGCCGTCGTCCTGCACGTTCAGGACCGTGGCCCGGACCGTTTCGCCAGGCGCCAACAAGGACTCCAGGCTCGTCTGGCCGCCGGGCCGGAACGACTCGGAAAGAATCAATGAAGGCTGAATAAGCAGTGGCAGCATAGTCGAGCAGGCCGTGAAGTGCCATGACGGTATCGGCCGATCGACCGAAAAACTTAAGCGGAGGAATAGGATTGAGGCAGGTCCATGACGGTGGCGCCGGAACGAGAACCGGAACGAACGTTCGAGGCAAGACCGCTAGTTTTTGGCGTCGCCCAGCGGTCCCCCAAGCACCTTGGCCTGCCAGTCGGCCAAGGCATGAACCAGTTCATGGGCCAAGTCGGCCCGCCGCTTCTTGATCGGCCTGGATTTATCCAGATAAATCGTCTGGTCCTCGACCACCCAACTCGCCATCACTCCGTCCCCGAGATGTTTTTCCAGTTCCTTGCGAGCGACCTGCTTGATCATCACCCGGTAGCCAAAGGGCAAATCCACATGTTCGGGGATCGGATGTCGTTTGAGCGAACGCAGCATCGTGGTTCATCATCCTTCCGGGCAACGCCGGTCCGGTGTGGTCGTCAATCCAAATTCACTAGGTTGATTGTTGCCTCACCGGTCTCAAGAGTCAAGGGCGCTCGAAGTGGTTGTTTTATTTGACTCGGAACAACTCGATGCAACACCGTCCCCCTCCTTGACCGCGATGCCCGCTTCCACCGGTTCTGTCCTCCTATCTCTTCTCTCCACCCTCTCCCCCCACGACTAGCTATGCATCAATCCTTGCCTTGCCGGCAGACGGTCTAGGATCCAGTTCAACGAGAGAACCGACACGACCCTGATTGCCGCCAAAGGATGCATACAAAGTTCCCCATAGAACCTTCGGGGGCATTCGTGCTATTTTTGCAGCCATTTTCACGAAGGCGGGATCTGCCATGAGCGATATTGCCCCTTTCACCTCCTCGCTCCGCGACACCCTGCGTGAACGGCACCTCAACACCAGGCACAGCTCCACGGCATGGCCGGGAGAATGTCTCGTTGCGCTGATTGTCCGGCGTGCCGTTCACCGTTGAACACAATTACCGCAGAGCAGATAAAGCAGATAATATGAACGTACCGATAGCAAGCCTTCCCGCTCTCAGCCCGCGCAAGTTGAGGACGCTCAACACCTTGAGCTTGCTGGCCATCGTACTCTATGCCCTCTGGTTTACAACCAGCTTTCAAATCAGACATCAGTCGTTGGAAGTGAGCCGTCTGATCGATTACGGACTGAATTACGAACAAAGCCTGGTGGTCGAAAAGGCCCTCGCCTATCCGTCATGGCCCAGAGGTTTTCTCTATCCCCCGCCCAACGTGATTCTGCGTCTTGGATTAGGACAGATCGGGCTGAAGGTGTCGGCCATTCTCTGGATGGGGCTCCTGATAGCCGCAACTCTGGCCTGCCTGGAAGCCTTGCTGTATCTCCTGGGGCTGTCGCGCCATCCCGCCAAGTATGTCATGGCGTTCCTCGCGCTCTGCTCCGTCGAATACTTCATCGAGTGGGATCTGCGGGCCCTCAACGGCAACATGATCTACCTGGCCTCCCTGCTCGGCGCGCTGATCTGTGCCTACAAGGCTCGGCCACGCGCCGCAGGGTTTTTGCTCGCCGGCAGCATCGTCCTGAAAGTCTACAGCATCGTCTTCCTTCCCTACTTTCTGATCAAACGACAATATCGCCTCTGTCTGGCGACCTTGTTGTGGCTCGGCTTCTTCTTTGTCGTTCTTCCGGGCACGTACTTTGGACCGGACAACGCCTGGGTCGTGACTGAAAACTGGGTGACCACCGTGCTGCGCAGCAGCGACAGCCTGTCTCTGCCTTTCGAGTATCCGGCCTACTTGACCAGCTTGCACAAGACGCTCCTCATCCTGCTGAACGAGAAAGGCGGGAAAGGCCTCCACAATGTCATGAACCTCGGGGAAGAGCAGGTGTTCGGGCTCACGCGATGGGGCCAAGGCATCTGGTTATTGCTGGTGGCGTTCTACTTTTTTGTAGCTGCACGCGAACCATCCTCCGATCTTCATCCTGAGAAAACGTTGATGCTGGATGCCGGAGCCTTGACGCTCCTGATCTTGCCGTTCAGTCCGGCGTTACAGCCGCACCATGGCGTGGTGATGCTCATTCCGGCCCTCATGCTCGTGAGCATGAGCTTCGATTCCACCGTGTCCCCCGCGCTCCGCTGGACATCGGCCGCGATCCTGCTCGCCGGCTATGTGGAGTTGCAATTTGGCCCGTCCCTCGCGATCAGGGGGCTGGGCATGATGATTTGCATCGTGCTCTACATGTCCGCACTGATCTTGATCCGCACCACGCTGCCACACAGGCCGGCGCCGGCCGAAACGCACAGCCTGATCGAGCCACCGTCCCGCCTTCGGTAGGCCGGAGAACGACCCCATCCCCCGTATATGGGCTAAGGAGCAGCCACGCCTCTGCATCCTGTTGATTGATTTGGTGCCGGAGCCCGCGGCTCTATGAGTTCTACCAGAGCGAACGGACCTGGGCGCGAGTCTGGCATCAGCAAGACAGGATCGCCTCGGAATCCTGGCTCTGCCTGTCCTGCGCCGGCTGCCGAAGTTGCCTGAAGCCTGACACATTTGGTGTTTGCTTTTTTCCTCCAATACCTATAAGAATGTGGATAACAATAGCTATCAGATTCCCTTTGAGGAAACCCTATGAAAACTATCCAAATGACCCTTGATGACGACTTGGTCAGCTCGGTTGATAGGGCGGTCAGACGACTGAAGACAAGTCGCTCCGCCTTCACGAGAAATGCCTTGCGCTCAGAGCTGGCAAGGCTCCGCGTGCAGGAACTGGAACGAAAACACAGGGAAGGATACACCAAGAGGCCCCCGAAGAAAGGTGAATTCGACGCCTGGGAACATGAGCAGGTCTGGGGCGACTGATGCGCCGCGGGGAAGTGCGGTGGTACAAATTCTCCCATCCGGATAAGCGCCGACCAGTGCTCATCTTGACGAGAGATTCTGCTTTGGATTTTCTTAGTGAAGTGACGATCGCGCCGGTCACCAGCACCGTTCGAGACATACCCTCCGAGATCGCTCTCGGAGAAGAAGACGGCATGCCTAGGGCCTGCGCCGTGAATCTGGATCACATTCAGACTGTGTCCAAAGGAAAGATAGGAGCCCTCATCACGACGTTAAGCACGGATCGGATGGCTCAGGTGCGTCACGCCCTTCGTTTTGCGCTTGCGTTGTAACGACATGACCGCACGGATGGCATCCATGGAAAGCCTCATGCGAACGCTCAAAGAGTATCATTACCGGGAGTCCGGGCTTTCCAACGTCTACTTGGAGAATATCGCTTCCTATCCGTGTGAGTGCGGGGAAAAACTCGTGCAGATCCCGGCCATTGACCGGCTGCACGATGCCATTGCCCATAATCTCCTCAAAAAGCCATCGCTCCTGACTGGTGCGGAGTTTAGATTTCTTAGGAAGTGGGTTGGTTTGACCACCAATCAGTTAGCGGCACTCCTGGGAGTCAAAACCAGGATCTCGGTATCCCGCTGGGAGAACGGAAAGGCTCCGCTCACTGCCTCCACGGATCATGCCATGCGGCTGTTGGTCATACGCCTCAAGGAAGAAGCGCTCCATCAACGGATGTTCACCGAAATCGAGATTCAAGAGCACTTTGAGCGGATGGCCGGGAAGCCTGGCAAACCTGTCAGAATGACCATCTCCAAAGAAATATTGGACCGTCTCCCCTTCCCGCCTGAACTGTCGTTCGCTCGTAACCCTCAGAGTCAGGCGCGCTGGCGTATTACCAGGGCGCCAAATGTCACGTAGTCGCTTTACTCCGCGGTGGGAAAGCAACGACGTCACTTTGCCTATACGTACCAGTTGAAAAAGGAACCAGGCGGGAAATCACAGGACCGGCTCCGGGCCGACAGGCCGGACTGTTTCCTAACTGCACGGAATTTGGTGCCGGAGCCCGGACTCGAACCGGGACGCCCCTTTCGGAGCAAGGGATTTTAAGTCCCTGGCGTCTACCATTCCGCCACTCCGGCACTCGGTCACGCTTACGGGAGGAAATACTCGCGCAGATTGAGATGCTGAGGATACAGGAGGGCTCCTGTCCTTTCAACCGAGCCGGGGTGAATTGTTTCCTTCTGAGGGTGAGGTGCGGGAGCGGTTCGAAAGATGGCTCTGATGAGGGTCGCGACCCTCCGTCAATGCACCAGCATGGGCGTGCTGGGCCACGCATATTCCGGCCCCAGAGTCGCTAAGTGGGGACGTTCGGCGCCCTTGGCCTGAAACAGATACTCCCTGCCTCTCATTTCCCATCCTGCCTCAGCGAAGACGCCGAGGACGACGGTCACTTGCCACCAACGGAGTCCCGGTGTATCCGGGTCGTTCCAGCTCTCCGTCTCTTCGATTCCGTAAAATGGGCAGCGGCAGGCGGCAAAGAGCGGGGCCAGGTGCGATTCGTAGATGACACGGATGGGATCGTCCCACTCAGGCTGAGTCGGCACCATAGATGCCCCCTCAGAGGAGATGGCTGCCTGCTCGCAGAGGAAGTGCTTGATCCCGCACGCCGCCTCTGCTTGTCTTTCGACAGCCGGCAGCGAGAGACAGGACAGCAGCAGACCGATCATCACAGGAATCACCGGGCGGGCCTGGACCTTCATGGTCACCCCCTCTGCCGTTCCTGATCACCCTATCGGCAGGAAGAGGAAAAAAGTTGAATGGCCTGGGGGCCTCTGTGCAGGGGAAGAAGCAGGAACGGCCTGGGCCGGGGATGGCCACAGGCCGTTCGGTTGGAGGGCGCCGGTCTGAACCGGACGCGGCGGGAGGGGAACTCCTTGCGGAGGACCCGTTCGCTTAGGCCGCTTCCACCGCCCGCGGAGCGTCCTTCTTGGCCACCAGCGCTTTCCCACGCTCGATGACCCGCTCCACTCCGTCCTTCAGGTCGCGGCCGATGCGGGTCGCCTGTACCTGCGTCTTCTTGGCATAGTGCCGCAGCTGCCGCCTGGTCTCCGTGCCTGACTGGGGCGCATAGAGCAAGGCCAACCCGGCGCCCACCGCCGCTCCACCAGCAATCAAGGCCGCAATTTTCGCCGCTTGCCGTCCATTGGTTGTCATGGTCCTGCCTCCTTTGTGTGTTAATGGTGCCTGACTCTGCTGTTCCATCCTCTTGTCACCTTCTTGAGTCTGATCAACACCCTCGCCATGTAGTACAGCAGCATCCGTGCCAAATTTATTATTTTAAAATATAACTTTACTGTCAATTAGTTATGCGCAATGTAGAAAGTTTACATTGAACATAAAAACCGTGACTTTTCTACAACAAACCACAGTGGTCCGTTCCAAAAAGAAAACAGTTTTAGCTGGAGAAGGATGGCTGGATGGGGCTACCGGGCCGACTGAAGGAGCAGAATGGCCTTGTGCTGAGTTTCCGTTGCGTCCTGCCGTAACCCCTGCGCTTCATAGATGAGCGCCAGGTTTACCAAGCTGGCCGCCTCTTTGTTCTGATCGCGCAAAGCCCGATAGAGCGTCAACGCCCGCTCATGCTGCTCGGCGGCCAGCACGAAGTTGCCCTCGGCCAGCGAGAGACTCCCGAGCAAGGCCCAGGCCTCCGCCTCCCGTGCACGATCCTTGAGGGTTTGATAGAGGGCCAAGGCACGCCGGGCCATGGCCATGGACTCCCCCGACCGCCCTCCCTCCCCGGCCAGCCCGGCCAGGCGGGCACGGAGCCCCGCCTCGGCCCTGAGATCTTGCTGCGCTTCGGCCAGGGCAAGCCCCTCCTCAAACAGGGGACGCGCAGCCGCTCCCGCTCCTTCCCTGAGATATCCGTCGCCGATCGCGCTGAGCGCCGGTACTTGTTGTCCTCGATCGGCCCGCTCTCGCGCATCGGCCAAGGCAGCCTGCAACAGCACACGCCCTTCGACAACCAGATCCTGCCC
>SXGU01438473.1_pt1 | contig 11179 bp, 1 predicted proteins | sample 3174531 | NCBI WGS metagenome assembly SXGU01 (sample SAMN11356863, study PRJNA531348) | freshwater metagenome | isolation source: freshwater sample F1-140 | place: China: Fuxian Lake, Yuxi | collected 2017-12-25
ACGACACCCTGACCGGCGGCGCCGGCATGGACAACCTCTATGGCGGGCTGGGCGACGACACCTACCTCCTTGCCGCCGGCGACGGCGGGGCCGGCCCCCTGGGCGAAGTCGAATTCATCGAGGACACGGGCGGGCTCGACACCCTGCGCCTGGACGGTATCAGTCCGGCCCAGCTCAAGGTCTTTGCCGCCAACGGCAACTGGCTGGTGATCGACTATGGGGCCAGTGACCGGCTGGCCATCATCAACGGCATGGGCGGGGACGACACGATGGATGATTCGGGAGGGCCACCGGCTACACGAGAAAGTCGGCGCTGGCGATACGGCGATTCGAACTCGGGTTCGGCCAATCAAGACGTATGGAGGGCCGCCGCATGAATTCAAGCTCGGAACCCATATTCGGAATCACTTTGGGCTGGTTGCCGATTCTCCTGATCTGGCTGCCGCTATGTGTCTGGCTGTTGCGAAAGATCGCACTCGGTCTCAAACCTGGTCCATTCAAGTGGGCGACCTTGGGTTTGCTCGCGATGGTGTTCGCGGCGATTCCAGTTGGCGACGACGCCTACATCCAATGGAACTTCAATCGTCTGTGCCGCGATGCGGGTATGCACTATGAGAAGAAGATTGCGGTGGACGGCTATTACGACGACACATCGACGGGTCCGGGCACGGCGGAGCAGGTGTCTAGTCCCCAGATGATTGCGTCCAGGGAACAAGCGGGGTTTCGCTTTCTTGAAAGGCGTGCCGGATACGTTCCTGGCATTTACGGAGATGTGCCAAAGAAGTACTCGCATGTCGAGAAAGTCGACGGGAAATGGCAGGTTTCAATTCTTGACCGTCCCACGGCAAGGTATCACTACAAGTTCGCATCCCAGCATGATTCTGTCGCCTTTCAGGTAACGAAATTTGAGGCAGTAATCCTCGACACGGAAACAGGCAAAGTGGTCGGGCGCCAGACGATCTATACCCGCTACCCGGGCTGGCTAGACAGTCGTTGGCTAGGTTTCTTTGACGCCCGAGGGAAGCAGTGTCCACCATCCGACAAGGCCGGTTATCTGCTGCCCGCAGTTCTCATTCCAACAAACAAGCAATAAGGAGATTCAGTCATGGCTACCATTTTTCAGCAATACGAGTACGCGAAACTGGCCGCTGCGGCCTATGTCAATTTTTCCGGTGTTGCCTACACCGACGGCGGCGCAATTCAAAATGCTGCCGCCAACGTTCAAAAAGTCATCCCCCTCGGCCTCGCCAAGCAGATGTTCGATCCGGAAAACAACCCCAACCCCTGGACCGTCCTCGGCGCCCCGTACAACAACGACGGCGTAGGTTTTCACGCGACGCTGTTTGGACGCGGCACGGAAAAGGTGCTCGCCATCGCAGGTACCGAACCCAGTGTCGATGGACAAGTCAGGCTCGATTTGTTGCGCGCTGATCTCGCAGAGATAGGCGGTTGGGGTGTCGCGCTCTCGCAAGCGGTAAGTATGTTCAACTATGTCCAGCAACTGCGGGCCGCGCCAAACGAGCTTGCCGTGCCGCAGTTGCGCATGAAAATCGTGCCATTTGGGACACTGGTTCCGCCAGGCGTGCAATCGGTCGATATTGGCGTGGGTCGCATCTATCTGGAAATGAATTTCGGAGGTGTCGGCCTTGGCGGCATCAATCCAGGCGATACGGTTAAGCTCGCTGGCCACAGTCTTGGCGGCCACTTGGCCGCATTCGCATTGCGCCTTTTCCCCAACGTATTTGCCGAAGCCACGATCTTCAACGCCCCGGGCTTCGATCCAATCTCGTCTTCCGCGCTGACCGACCAATTCGTCGCGTTGTTCACCCCGTTCCTTCCCGGACCGCCGGCGGCCAGCTTCGGCGGGCTCAACATCGCCACGTTTCGTAGCGACGACCTCGCGCCGGGCAATCCGGCACTGGTGTCCTCGTGGCTGACGGGCACGCCACCCAACACCCCCTCGTACATCACCACCGAACAAAACAGCCACGGCATCGGCCAGATTGTCGACAGCCTCGCGCTGCAGAGCCTGTTCGCGCGAATGGACGCCGCATTCACCGACTCCAAGGCTCGCGCGCTATTCGATGCCGCTTCGCCCGACACCGCCAACAGCGAGGAACGCTTGCTCGAAGCACTGCACCGATTGCTGGTGGGACCGATCGGCAGGCTTACCGAGGTCAAGGCAGGGGCCGATGCGGTCTATTCTAGCGATGGAAATTTCGCTGCTCGCGCAGAGTGGTACGACGCCTTCGTCAAGGTAGAAGCGGCTATGATCGCGCGCCCTGCCTTACAGCTTGCATACCTCACCACCCTCAGCGCCGCCGATCTCGCCACAATCGCCAGCAACCCCGACGCCCTCGCAACCCGCTACGCCCTCAAAGAGCTCAACCCCTTTGCCGTCCTCGGTGACAACAGCCTCTACACTCAGTTCAACACCGGTGCCAGGAAACACGAACTCGATCTCTTCGATCCCGCCACCGGCAAGGGCCTGAGCGACAAGTGGATCGAAGACCGCGCCGCGATGCTCGCCGCCGCCAACACCGCCCGCACCAATGACAGCATCAGCGGCAAGACGCTCGTCGCCAATCCCACGGCGACCGACAGCGTCCTCTATCGCGACATGCTCCTTGGCATCACCCTGCGCAACGGCCAGCAAACGCTCGATCCCAAACGCATTACCTTCGGCTCCGAATTCGGCGATTCCCTCAGCGGCGGTAACCAAGCCGACCGCCTCTACGGCGCCGCCGGCGCCGACACCCTAACCGGCAACGCCGGCGCCGACTACCTCGAAGGCGGCCTCGGCGACGACGTTCTGCACGGCGGCGCCGGGGACGACCGCTACTGGATCGGCCGCGACGGCGGCACCGACACGCTACTCGACACCGACGGCCAGGGCCGCATCGTGCTCAACGGCGCCGAACTCTTCGGCAACCTCACGCGCGACGCCACCAACCGCAGCCTCTACCACTACGCGCCGATCCCCGAACTCGTCATCCACTACATCGGCGCCGCCGGCATGAAAGGCAGTCTCGTCATCGTCGATCCGCGTGGCGACAAGGCCAGGCTCATGATCCAGAACTGGGCCAGCGGCGAGCTCGGCCTCACCCTGTCCGACACCCCCGCCACGCCCATCGTTCGCCCCCTCACCCTCGTCGGCGACCTCCTCCCCATCGACTTCAACCTCGCCACCCCCGAAGAAGACCTCCACTACGACGCCCTCGGCAACGTCATCGTCTCCCTCACCGCCGCCCCCGGTCGCGCCGACACCCTCTACGGGAGCGCCGGCAACGACCTGATTCAGGGCTTTGGCGGCGACGACTGGATCGCCAATGCCGGAGCCGGCGAAGACCGACTCGAAGGCGGCACCGGTTCCGACATCCTCAACGCCGGCGCCGACTACGACCTCCTCATCGGCGGAGTCGACGCCGACCTGCTGCACGGCGGAGCCGGCACTGATCGCCTCTTTGCCGACGCCGAGATCGAGCTCACCGACGTCGATGCCCACACCGGCGGCTCGGGCAGAGAACTCCTGGCCGGCGGCGACGGTGACGACATCCTCGCCGGCGCCGCCACCGCCGACGCCCTGTTCGGCGGTGCCAGCGACGACGTCATCCTCGGTGGAGCGGGCGACGACGACATTCTCGGCGACCGCGACGTCGCCACCTTTGGACGCGACTGGACCTTGACCCGCAGCGTCACCACGACGGGCGACATCACCCGCTACCAGCACACCTATGGCGGCAGCTTCACCAGCAGCCTTGAATCCGCCCCGGCCGGTGCCGATGTCTTGTACGGCGGGGCAGGCAACGATTGTATCTTCTCCGGCGCCGGCGACGACCTGCTGGACGGCGGGGCGGATGCCGACGTGCTCTTCGGCGAAGCCGGCCATGACGTGCTCGACGGTGGCACGGGCAACGACATCCTCAGCGGCGACGCCCTCGACGACGGCAGCCCCGGCAGCCTCGCCGGCAGCCTGCACGGCAGCGACTGGCTCGATGGCGGCGAGGGTGCCGACACGCTCACCGGCAACGGTGGCAGCGATGAACTCTTCGGCGGGCTCGGCAACGACCAACTCGCCGGAGATGACAACTCCACCCCCGGCCAATACCACGCCGCCGACTACCTCGATGGCGAAGACGGCAACGACACCCTCTGGGGTAATGGCGGTGACGATACCCTGTTCGGTGGGGCCGACAACGACCATCTGGAAGGCGACTACAACAGCCAGAAACTGGCCGGGCAATATCACGGTGCCGATTATCTGGACGGCGAAGCCGGCGACGATGCACTGGTCGGCGGTGGCGGCAGCGACACCCTCTACGGCGGTACGGGAGATGACGTGCTGGCGGGAGATGACACCCCCGACGCCCCGTTGGCCGCCAACTACCACGGTAACGACACCCTCGACGGCGGCGATGGCCGGGACAGCCTCTACGGCGGCGGTGGCGACGACAAATTGATCGGCGGACTGGGCATCGACGATCTCCATGGCGATGCCGGCAACGACACCCTAACCGGCGGCGCCGGTACGGACAACCTCTATGGCGGGCTGGGCAACGACACCTATGTCCTCGCCGCCGGCGACGGCGGGGCCGGCCCCCTGGGCCAAGTCGAATTCATCGAGGACACCGGCGGGCTCGACACCCTGCGCCTGGACGGCATCGCCCCCGCCCAGCTCAACGTCTTTGCCGCCAACGGCAACTGGCTGGCGATCGACTATGGCGCGGCGGATCGCGTCGCCATCATCAACGGCATGGGCGGGGCGATCGAGCGCATCGTGGTGGGTGGCGAGATGCTGAGCTATGCCCAGTTCGTCGGGCGTTATTCGGCCGCCGTGCAAAGCGGCACCAATGCCTTGGGCGACAGCGTGCAGTTGGGCGGCAGCGCCGCCGATACCCTGTCTGCCAGCGCCGGCCGCGCCTCGCTTTCCGGCGGACTCGGCAACGACACGCTGACCGTCACCGGCAACGACAACGCCATCCTCTATGCCAGGGGCGATGGCAGCGACCGCGTCACCACCGGCGGCAGCGGCAACGTGCTGCGTCTTGGCCCTGGCATCACCGCCGCCGACCTGAAGCTCGGCCTGGGTTCGCTGGCGCTACAAGTTGGCGCGGACGCCAACGACGTCATTCACTTCGACAGCTTCGACCCGGCCAATGTACTGACGACCCAGCCCTTCGACAGCATCGAATTCGAAGACGGCGGCACGCTGACTTACGCCGACTTGCTGGCGCAAGGCTTCGACATCGCCGGCACGGCGGGCAATGACACCCTCACCGGCACCAGCGTCGATGACCGCATCGACGGCGGCGCGGGCGATGACAGCCTGACCGGCGGCGCCGGCTCCGACACCTACCACTGGAGCACCGGCGGCGGCCAGGACACGATCCACAACACCGACGCCACGCCTGGCAAAACCGACACCCTGATCATCGGCAGTGAAACGGACTTCATCGCGCCGGAACAACTCGCCTTCGTCAAGAGCGGAAACGATCTGATCGTTCGACGGCGTGAATCCACGGACCAGGTCACGATCATCAATCACTACGCTGGCGCGGCGATCGATGCCGTCGGCTTTGCGTCGGGCGAGGCCTGGGGCACGGCCGAGATCGACGCCCACATCGTGAACGAACTTACCGAAGGCGCGGATATCTATGTCGGCAGCGCCGGCAACGATGTCATCAACGGCCTGGGCGGCAACGATACCTTGAGCGGCATGGGTGGCGACGACACGCTGGTCGGTGGGGCGGGGGCGGATACGCTCAATGGCGGCGTGGGAGCCGACACTCTGGACGGTCGCAACGATGCGGCGGCCGACCTGATGCAGGGTGGGGCGGATGGTGACATCTATCTGTTCGGTCGCGGCAGCGGAGCGGACGTCGTTACCGAGGGCGGCGATGCGGGATCGACCGACATCCTGCGGCTCGACGAGGGCATTGCGACCGCCGACATCAAGGCGCTGCGCTCGGGCAGCGATCTGCTGCTGCAGATCGTCGGCACCACCGATCAGGTGAAGGTGAGCGGGGCGTATGCGGCAGGCGCCGGCGCGGCGGCGAGGATCGAGCGCATCGAATTCTCCGGCGGCACGGTATGGACCGAGGCGGATATACGGCAGCGGATATTGGAAGGGCTGGCGACGGCGGGGATTGACAGCATCACCGGGTTTGACGGCAATGACACGATTCATGGGCTGAGCGGCAATGACACGCTGTCGGGGCTTGAGGGCAACGATACGCTGCTTGGCGATGAGGGCACCGATACCTTGTTCGGCGGCATCGGCGACGACGTGCTCGACGGTGGCGCCGGCAACGATTCGCTGCAAGGAGGAGTGGGCAACGATACTTACCGCGTCGGTCGGGGTTACGGTCAGGACGTTATCCTGGAGAACGATGCCACGGTGGGTAACGTTGATACGGTGGAGTTCGCCGCCGACGTACTGCCGACGGACGTGAGGGTGACGCGCTACGCCAACTACCTCTATCTGGCGATCAACGGCACGACGGACTACCTGACGGTGCAGAACTATTTTGCTGCCGACGCGAACAAGGTGGAGCGGGTCAGGTTTGCCGACAGCACGGTGTGGGACGCGGCGACGCTGCTTGCGAAGAGCCTGATCGCCACGGAAGGCGCAGATACGTTGATCGGCGGCGCCGGTGACGACAGGATCGACGGGCTGGGCGGCAATGACTCGATCGATGGGCAAGCCGGCAACGATACCTTGAGCGGTGGCGCCGGGAATGACACGCTGGCGGGCGGCGCGGGTGATGATGTACTGGATGGCGGGGCGGACAACGATACCCTGCAAGGAGGAACAGGCAACGACACCTACCGCTTCGGTCGGGGTGCGGGTCAGGACGTTATTTCAGAGAACGATGCCACGGCGGGTAACGTGGATAGGGTGGAGTTCGGCGCCGATGTGTTGCCGCCGGACGTAAGGGTGACGCGCGATGCCAGCCATTTGTATCTGACGATCAACGGCACGGCGGACAAGCTGACGCTGCAGAACTACTTCTATTCGGATGACTACAAGGTCGAGCAGATCCGGTTTGCGGATAGCACGGTGTGGAACGCGGCGACGCTGCTTGCGAAGAGCCTGATCGCCACGGAAGCGGCGGACTATCTGGTCGGCGGCTCCGGTAACGACGTGATCGACGGGCTGGGTGGCAACGACACCATAGACGGCCAGGGCGGCAACGACACGCTGAGTGGTGGGGCAGGCTACGACCAACTGACGGGCGGCGCGGGTGATGATCTGCTCGACGGCGGTGCCGGCACGGATGTGTTGAATGGCGGAACCGGCAACGACACCTACCGTTTTGGCAGAGGTTCCGGGCAGGACGTCATGTCCGATAACGATGCCACGGTGGGCAACGTGGACACCGTTGAGTTCGGCGCCGGCGTGACGCCGGGGGACGTGACCGTGACGCGCGATCGAACCTATAACCATCTGTACCTGACGATCAACGGCACATTGGACAAACTGACGGTGGATCGCCACTTCCTTACCGACGCGTACAAGGTCGAGCAGGTCCGGTTTGCCGACAACACGGTTTGGAATGCCGCGACACTGCTTGCAAAGAGCCTGACCGCCACGGAAGGAGCGGACAACCTGATCGGCGCCGCCGGCATTGACGTGATGGACGGGCTGGGTGGCGACGACTGGATAGACGGGCAAGGGGGTAACGACACGCTGGGCGGCGGCGCAGGCAACGACACCTTGTTGGGCGGCGCTGGCAATGACATCCTGAGTGGCGATGCGGGAAGCGATCGGCTCGAAGGCGGAGCTGGCGGCGACACCTACAGCTTCGGTCGCGGCGACGGTTTCGATACCCTGGTCGAGGTGAGTTCGGCTACCGACGTGGACCGGCTGACACTGGGCGCCGGCATTGCGGTGGGCGATGTGTTGCTACGCACGAATGGCACGGAGACCTATCTGAGCCTGAGCGGAAGCACGGATCGTATGCTGATCAATACGGCGGCGGGTACCATAGAGCAGATCGTCTTTGCCGACACAACGGTGTGGGATGCGGCGGCCATTGTCGCGCATACCGTGGTGGGCATCGCCAACACCCAGACAGGCACCGCCGGGAACGATACGTTTGCGGTGGACAGTTCCTGGGACGCGATCGTGGAGGGCGTCAATCAAGGCACGGATACGGTCATTGCCGACGTGCCCTACACCTTGGGGGTGAACGTGGAGAACCTGACTCTCACCGGCGGTTTCGATCATTACGGCAACGGCAATGCGCTGGCCAACGTGCTGGTGGGTAACACCGGAGATAACGTACTAAAGGGCGGCGCGGGGCTGGACACAATGATCGGCGGCGCGGGCAACGATACTTACTACGTGGGAGAAGGTTCCTCTTCGGAGGTTTTCGCGGATCTGGATGTAATTATCGAAAATCCGGACGAAGGCAACGACACCGCTTACGTGAGACGGTTCGACTATGCGCTGGCCGCCAATATCGAGAACCTGATTGCCTCGGGAAGCGCCATCGTTGGATTTGCGGAAGTCTACGGACAGCCGCTCCGCGGACGCAATCTCACCGGCAACGCCCTGGACAATCTTGTCGATGCACGCAATGCATATTTCCTGACAAACAACAGTAACGTTACGACGCTCGATGGCGGCGCCGGCAATGACATATTGCTTGGCGGCTCCGGCGCCGAGCTGTTGAGTGGCGGGACGGGTGACGACACGCTGGATGGCGGTGGCGGAGCGGATACCCTGACTGGCGGTGAAGGCGACGATACCTACAAGTTCTCTGCAGGCGGCGGGGCAGACACCCTCATTGACACCGGCGGTACCGATCAACTTGTTTTTGGCGCGGGGATTCTCGCGTCTGGAGTGACGGCAAGCCGCACGGGTTCACAGGTGACGCTGACCGTTTCGGCCAATGACCGGATCAGCTTCGCCGAGACGACGCCGGGGCAGTATGCGGTGGAAAGCGTGTCGTTCGCCGGCGGTGTGGTTTGGCAGGCGTCCGATCTACGGCAGATGTTGAATTCGGCCCCGACCGGCGCCGTTACGGTAACTGGCACTGCCGCGCAGAACCAGACCCTTGCCGCAGCCAATACCCTGACCGATGCGGACGGTCTGGGCGCTATCGCTTACCAGTGGCAAGCGTCGACCGATGGCAGTATCTGGAGTGCCATCAGTGGCGCGACCGCCGACAGTTTCACGCTGACCGATACGCAGCTCGGCCAGCAGGTTCGAGCGGTGGCTTCCTACACCGACGATCGCGGGACGCTGGAGAGCATGGCCAGTGCTGCGACAGCGGCAATCGTTGGTGCTGGCGACAATTCGGCTCCGACCGGGGACGTGACGCTTGCCGGCGCAGCCACCCAGAACCAGACACTCACTGCCAGCAACACCCTGGCCGATGCAGATGGCCTGGGCGGTATTGGTTACCAGTGGCAGTCATCTTCGGATGGCACGATCTGGAGCGACATCAATGGCGCCACCGCCGACAGCTTCACGCTGGGCGAAGCGCAGGTGGGCCAGCAAGTGCGCGTGAGCGCGAGCTACATGGACGGCCATGGCACGGCTGAATCCGTTGCGAGTTCGGCAACAACGGCAATCGCCAACATCAACGACGTCCCCACGGGAACAGTCGGCGTTGGCGGCACGGCGACTCAGGGCGAAGTCCTGACCGCCAGCAACACGCTGGCCGACGCCGATGGCTTGGGCAGCATCGGTTACCAATGGCAATCCTCCGCCGACGGCACCACTTGGACCGCCATCGCCGGCGCCACGGCAGAGACCCTCACGCTCACCGAAGCGCAAGTTGGCCAGCAAGTACGGGTCAATGCCAGCTACACCGACGGCCATGGCACCAATGAATCGGTTGCCAGTGACGCCACGACGACCATCGCCAATGTCAATGACGCCCCGACGGGAATAGTCGGCGTTGGCGGTACGGCGACCCAGGGCGAAGTCCTCACCGCCAGCAACACGCTGGCTGACATCGATGGCCTGGGTGCCATCGGCTACCAGTGGCAGTCTTCAATCAACGGCACGTTCTGGAACGACATCGGCGGCGCCACCGCCGACAGCTTCACACTCGGCGCCGCGCAAGTCGGGCAGCAAGTGCGTGTCAACGCCAGCTACGCCGACGGTCACGGCACCGCCGAATCGGTCGCCAGCAGCGCCACTGCTGCGATTGCCGGCGCCAACAATGCGCCGATCCTTGCCACCGCCCTTGCCGATCAAACTGCCACGGAGGATGCTGTCTTTGCATTCACGGTACCGGCGGGCAGCTTTGCCGATATCGACGTCGGCGATGCTCTGAGCTACACGGCCACACAGACTGACGGCGCCGCGCTGCCGGCGTGGCTCGCTTTTGATGGCGCGACACGTAGCTTCAGCGGCACACCGACATCGACCTCCGCTGGACTCCTGACTCTGCGGATCACCGCCACCGACCTGGCGGGCGCCAGTATCAGCGACGATTTTGTGCTGGATATCGCCAACCACATCGTTGGTACTGCCGCGGCCAACAACCTCGTCGGCACGGCCATGCGCGATGCCGTCGAAGGCCTGGAAGGCAACGACACCCTGAATGGCGGCGCGGGGGCGGATACCTTGATCGGCGGCCTAGGCAACGATATTTACGTCGTCGATGACGTAGCCGACGTCATCATCGAGAACTCGGCACAAGGCACGGACACCGTGCGGAGCAGTGTGGGCTACACGCTTGGTGCCAACCTTGAAAACCTCACCCTGACGGGGATCGATGCCATCGACGGCGACGGCAACGAACTCAACAATGCCCTCACCGGTAATGCCGCCACCAACATCCTCTCGGGCGGCGCAGGCAACGACACCTTGAACGGTGGCGCCGGTGCCGATACCTTGATCGGCGGCCTGGGTAACGACATCTACGTGGTCGATGATGTCGCCGAGGTAACGGTGGAGAATGCCGCGGAAGGTACCGACCTTGTCCAGAGCAGCGTGAGCTACACACTCGGCGCCAATGTTGAGAACCTCGCCTTGCTGGGCACGGATGCCATCAATGGGGCCGGCAACGAGAGAAACTACACACTCACCGGTAATGCCGCCGCCAACCTCCTTGACGGCGGTCTTGGCAACGACACGATCAATGGTGGCACTGGGGCCGACACCTTGATTGGCGGTATGGGTAATGATATTTACGTGGTGGATAACTTCGGCGACATG
>SXGU01553187.1_pt1 | contig 11177 bp, 7 predicted proteins | sample 3174531 | NCBI WGS metagenome assembly SXGU01 (sample SAMN11356863, study PRJNA531348) | freshwater metagenome | isolation source: freshwater sample F1-140 | place: China: Fuxian Lake, Yuxi | collected 2017-12-25
GCCCGCGACTCGATCAGCAACCCGAGGCCCGGCCGTGCGATGCCCTTGAGTTCCTTCCCGGCGAACCCCTCGGCCTTCCACGCATCGAACGCCTTCTTCAGATCCTTCACCTCGCGGAAGTCCAGCGCAAAGGTCTTGCCCTGCGGCGGGTCGAGGAACCGGAGCCCATCCACCGCCCGGCGTGTGACGACGAGCCACTGCGCGACGCCGTCGGACGCTTCCTGTAGGGCGTCGGCCCCGGTGTCGAACCCCGCGACGGTGCCGTCGCCGGGGAGCGCGGCGGCGAAGTCGATGTTCAGCCCGGTGACGTCACGGAGGGATGCCGCGAGTTCGCGGCGGTTGAGCCGCCGGGTGCCGCCGACGCCCAGGGCGCGTTGCTTCGTGGCCACCCACTTCAGGAGCTTGTCCTTCTCCGCCGCGGTCGGTTGCGCCCGGCCCTTAGGCGGCATCTCGCCGGACGCCACTTTCTGGTGAACCAGGGTCCAGAGGGTGCGGTTGCCCGCCTCGACGCCGGTCACCTGATCGAGGCGGACGCCGCCCTCCTGCTTCTTCTCGCCGTGGCACGCGAGGCAGTGCTGCTTCAGGAACGGTGCCGCGACATCGGTGAACGACTCGTCCGCAGCCGCGATCGGGGCCACGAACAGGACGCACGCGAAGAGGGATACCGGGAAACGACTGCTCACTTCAACACCTCCCACAAGACGATCGCGTGACCGCTCCCCGTCGCGAGCCGCTTGCCGTCCGGACTGAACGCGACCGACGTGACCGCGTCCTTGGCCTTGAAGCGAAACACCTCGTCGCCGGTGGCCGCGTCCCAGAGTCGCACCGTCTTGTCGTCGCTCCCGGACGCGACCCGCTTGCCGTCCGGGCTGAAGGCCAGCGAGGTGACGTCGTCGGCGTGCCCCTTGAGCGTCAGCAGGCGTTTGCCGGTCTTCGCGTCCCACACCCGGATCGTGTCGTCGCGACTGGCCGAGGCAAGCCGCTTACCGTCCGGACTGAACGCGACCGCGGTGACGATCGCATCGTGCCCGGAGAGGGACAACTCCTCTTTGCCGGTCTTCGCGTCCCACACGGTGACGACGTTGTCGCCGTCGCCGGACGCGAGCCGCTTGCCGTCGGGGCTGAAGCACACGGCCGTCACGTCGTAGTCGTTGCCGGACTCCAGCGACAGCAACAGTTTGCCGGTCTTGGCGTGCCATAACTTCAGTGTGTCGTCGGCGCTGCCGGTGGCGATCCGCTCACCGTTCGGGCTGACCACCACCGCGGTAACGGTCTCCTTGTGGCCCTTCAGGGCGAGCACTTCCTTGCCGGAGTCCGCATCGAACACTTTCGCGGAGCGCTCCCAGCACCCGACGGCGATTCGCTTCCCGTCGGGACTCACGGCGACAGAGGTCACACCCTTCGCGCCGACTTCGACCGACCACACTTCCTTTCCGGTCTTCGCGTCCCAGAGGCGAACTGTGTCGTCCTCGCTACCGGAGACTATCCGCTTGCCGTCGGGGGTGAAGGCGACCGCGGTGACGAACCCCTTGTGCCCGGCGAGCGTCAGCGAGCCGTCCGCGCCTCGAGCGAGGGACGTCGCGAGGGCGGAGGCGACCACGAGCAGCGCGAGGCGGGTCACGAGACCAACTCCTGGATGGTTTCCTTGGCAACTCGTGCGAGCACCTTGGCAGGAAACCTTGCAACCGCCCGCATCCGGCCAATATTTGGCAGGTTGTGCAGAATCGTCGGGTGTGGGTCGGCAATGGTGACCGGCTCGCCCCCGGACGGCCCAGTTGGTCGGTTTGCCTCCAGCAGGTATCGCCCTGCGGGAGGCGGGCGAAGGGTAACCCAATCGGGCTCGAACGGTTCTCTGCCGGTTCATTTTGTGTAATGGCGAGGGACGATCGGGCCTCCGATGTTCGACGCCTGGCCCGTCAACTCGCCGATGATGCCATGATCTTCAAACATGCGGATGGGTCGACCGTCCGGCCCGGTCAGCGTGGTCGCAGGGTCGATGCCCAGCACGTGGGAGTAGAGCGTGGCCAGCAGGTCTTTGGGCGTGTACGGGCTGTCCTTCGACCGTTCGCCCCACCGCGTGGTGGCGCCGATCACCTGGCCCATTTTCATCCCGCCACCCGCGACGAGCGTGAAGCCGACCTCGTTCCAGTGGTCGCGGCCCGCTGCCCCGTTCACTTTCGGCGTCCGCCCCATCTCTCCCCAAGCCACGACCGCCACGTCCTTCTCCAGCCCGCGCTCGTACAGGTCCGTAATCAGGGCGGACAGATGCTTGTCGAACGCCGGTAGTTCCTTTCGCAAGCCCGGAAACACCTTGCCGTGGTGGTCCCATGGACCCTGGGTGTGCCACGTCTTGGCTTCCTGGTTTGCGGTGAGTGTCACCACCTGGACGCCCGCTTCGACCAGTCGGCGGGCCTGGAGGAACTGCGTCCCGCCGGGGCCGAACTTGGCCCGAACCTTTTCGGGCTCCTTCTGAATGTCGAACGCGTCGCGGGCCTTCGGGCTGAGTACCATGTCGAGGGCACGGGCCTGAAACGCGTCCATCGCCCCCACGCCGCCGCGCTCGTTGTCGGCGACGCGCTGCCGCGAGTTGAGCGAAGACAGGAGCTCTTTCCGATCGTTCATCCGGTCGAGCGTCATTCCCCCCGATGGCCCGATCGACTTGAGATCCGCGCCGGGGATGAAGGGGTGGTGGGCGAGGCCGAGGAAGTCCGTCGAGAGCCGGGGCGTCCACGGGTCGTCGAAGGCGACGTACGGGGGCATCTCCGGCACGGTCCCGCCCCGCAGCTTACTGACCACGGAGCCGAACGTGGGCCGGACCATGGGCCGGAAGTGGAAGCCCGTGTAGACGAGCACCGGGTCGTGGGCGTCTGCAAACTCCGAGAAACACATGTTGCGGATCACCGTCATCTTGTCCGCAACCCTGGCCAACTCCGGCATGAGTTCGCAGACGTTCAGACCCGGGAGGCTGGTCGAGATGGGCTTGAACTCACCCCGAACTTCCGCCGGCGCGTCGGGCTTCATGTCGAACGTGTCGATGTGGCTCGGCCCGCCGTGCAAGTAGACCATGATGATCGATTTCACCGCGGACTTGGGCCGAGCAGCACCCTGCGCCTGAAGGCGGAACAAATCCGCGAGGGTGAGGCCGCCGAGTCCGAGGGCGCCGACCTGGAAGAAGCCGCGCCGAGAGATACCATCGCAGCAGCGGTAAGGGGATCCCAGGAAGTTCAACATGTTCTTCCATCCTCGTAAGAGGTGGTGGCGGTCAGGTTGAGTCGCGTTGGGCGATTGTTCAGCAGTTACGGGGGTGAATCCGGCCCGCGAGTCCAATGACCGGCGGGCCAGCGGAGGGATTAGGCCAGCAACTCACTCAGCGGGCCGGTCTGGTCGATGCCCTTGAGGTTGGGGTCGGGCATGCCGAACGTGTCCCGCTTCGCCCCGGCGAGGTGCAGGAGGGTCAGGTACATGTTCGCGGTCGTGCGGTGGGCCTTGTGGCCGTAGCCCGGGTAATCGACGTAGCGGCCGGTCTTCAGTTTACCGCCCATGTCGCCGATGACGACCATCGGCCACTCCCAGCAGCGGCTGTGGTGACTTTCCGCTCCGTCCGACAGGTACACGATGACGGTGTTGTCAAGCATCGTGCCGTTGCCTTCGGGAACCTTCTCCAGCTTCTTGCAGAGTCCGGCGATCAGGTCGAAGTGGTACCGGCGGATGATGTTGTACAGGTCGGACGAGGTCTTCCCCTCGAGGCCTTTGCCGTGGCCGATCGAGTGCTTATCGATGTTCAGCCCCAGCCCCTTGAACGTGATGTCGAAGTCGCGGACGCCGGCGGCGGACGAGAGGGTGAGCACGTTGGTCAGCCCGCACACCAGAGCGGCGGCACCGATGTCGAACTGGGCGTCGAGTCGGTCCGTCTCCACCGCGGACTTGTACTTGTCGGAGACGACCGGCCCCTTCTCGCGGAGGGTGTGCTTGATCTCGTTGAGCTTGCTCTGCCGGTCGCGGAGCGTCTCGAACGACTCGAGGTAGGCGTCGAACTGCTCCTTCTCGGCCGCGGCGACGGCTTTCCCGGCCTGCTTCACGTCGTCCTTGAGGAAGTCGAGCAGGTTGTTCTTGGCGGCGAACTCCTGCTTCGCGGCACCGTCGGCGGCGATGCCGAACAGTGTGCCGTAGGCGTTCGCGGGGTTCACCATCGTCGGCAACCCCTTGTTCGGACCGATCGCCGAGACGTTGTAGATGATGTTGTTCTCGGGCCGCTTGGAGATGCCGAGGCCGATGTGCGGGAAGATCCCGCCGAGGTGCTTCGCCAGCGCCCCGTCGATCGTCTCGCCCAGGATCGCCATGCTCTCGCTGCCGTTGCCGCGCCCCGCGCCGAAGGCACCGAGCGCCTGGAAGTTGTTCGAGTGTCCGCCGCTGCACACGCGACCCGAGAGCCCCTGCACGATGGTGACCTTGTCCTTCCAGGCCTTCACCGGTTCCAGCGAGAACGGCAGGTCCTTGTCCTTGATCGACACGTCGAGGAATGCATCGGGGCCGTTCAGCTCCCGCTGCTCGCGTGCCTTGCGGACGACGCCGGACGGCGCGAGTTGTGCTGGTGGTACGCCGTTGCTCTCGACGACGAAAACGAACCGCTTCGCGGTCACGGGTGTGCCGGCGGCCTGCGCCTCGATCCGCGACAGGACGGGAGCGAGGAGAGCGGAACCCGCGGACAGGCCAAGGGACTTCAGGGCATCGCGGCGGTCGAGGGACATGGCAGGTTCTCCGGCGGGGGTTGGGGGAGGGACAAAGGTCGGTTACTTGTTCGACTCGGGCGGGGGGACGCGATACAGGAACGACTCGGAACTCAGCAGCGATACGATCAGCGCCTTCATGCTGCCGTTGCTGTCCTTGTAGGCTTTGTGCGCGGCTTGCAACGTGGCGGCGTCGCCGGGGCTCTCGTTGCGGCCCGTCCAGTAGCGGAAGGCATGTCGCACGAACACCTGCTCGACCCGCTCCGAGCCGGCCAGGCGCTTCATGTACTCGGCAACGGTCTTCACCGGGCCGTCCAGCGCCGGGTCGCCGACGTGGGCGATCAAGCCTGTCGAGTCCAGCGGGGCGTCCCGCATTACCGGGCCGAGCGGCTTGCCCTTCGGGTCTTTGTTTTTCTCCGTGGCGACCGGGTCAAGCACCCTCTCGGCCGTGCGGAAGCGACCGAAGTGGTCAAACTGCTCGAACGGGTAGCCCACGTCGTTCATGAGCCGGTGGCACTGCCAGCAGTACTTCTCCTGCGTCACCACCATCCGCTCGCGGAGCGTCTTGTGAGGTGCGTCCGGCAGTTGCGCGTCCACCGTGATCGGGACGTCCGGCACCACGCCGCCGAGCAACCGCTCGCGGACCCACTTGCCGCGGTGGATCGCGTGGTTGTCGAAACTCGTGGATTGCGCGACCAGCCACGACGGTTGGGTGAGAATGCCCGCCCGTTGGTCCGCGGGAAGTTCGACCGGTTGCGTGTCGGGGAAGTCCTTCAGCCCGTAGACCTCGTAGACGCTCTTGCCGGAGGGCTTGTACGTCTTGCCCTTGAACTTCTCCGGGTTCGCGGCCTTCTCCCGCTCGAATTTCGCGAGTTCTTCCGCCCGCTTCTTCTTCGTGTCGGCGGCCGTCTTGTACGCGACGAAACTCTTGTTCGTCGTCAACAACTCCTTGAGAACCTGCCTGTCCTGTTCGAGAACGTAAAGGACGAGCCGGTCGGTGTCTTCGATCAGAACCCGCGCGTCGTGCTCGGGGTTGTCCTTGCTGTCCTTGAACACCTCCAGCGCGGCCTCGTAACCGAAGTACTCGTGGAAGAACCGGAGGATGCGGGCCTTGTCCGCCTTCGGGTCGTCGAGCAGTCGCCGGACCTGCTTCGCCACACCCGCGTCCGTGTCGAGTTCGCCGGTCGCGGCGGCCTTCAGCAGTTCGGCGTCGGGCCGCTTGTCGGTCAGGGCGTAAGCCAGCGCGAAGGCGATCTCGCGGGGGGCGAGCCGGATCCGGCCCTTCGCGTCGGGCTTCCCGGTGCCGACCTCCATCCGGAACACCGCCTCCGGCATCAAGAGCACCGCCGCCAAGGCGTACCGGACGCCGACCGTCTGCCCGGCGTCGGTGATGTTCTTCTTCATCAGCGCGACGAAGCGCGCTTTCTCGTCTGCCGTCGGCTGCCGCTTCAGGATAGTGTCGAACTGTTTCACCACCGCCGCTTCCAACTGCGCGTCGGTGGGCGGGTTCTTGGGATCGAAGAGCGCGAGGAACTCTTTCTGCGTGAAGCCGACGCCCTTCACCTGCCCGTCCTCGACCTTGTGGGCCGTTTGCAACTCGACGATGGCGAGGGCGTTTTGGATGAGCTGGGCCGTGACCGGCTCATCCATCTTCGGCGCGCCCATGTCCTTGAACGTGGACTTCCCCTCGGGCGAGAACGGTTGCCCGATGCCGGGCCTGCCCTTCGCGAGGTCGTTGGTGAACGCGGCGTAGATCTCGGGGCTGAGCCGGCGGACGCGTGGGCCGCCGTCGAACGGCGGGACGTTCGCGGGGTCGAACAGGACGTGGTGAGGGACGGAGTTCCCGTTGGCGTAGGCGGCGCGGCGGGTGAACGGTCGCCCGGCCCGCTTGGCCTCGGCGTGCGCCCACCGCCCGACCGCGACCAGTTCCGCGTCCGCGGGCCGTGGCTTCCCCTTCGGCGGCATCTCGCCGTTGGCGAGCTTCTCGACCACCATCGCCCAGCGGGCGCCGCTGGTGGTCGCCTTCATGTCCGGGTCGAGGGCGGTCAGGTCGAGGGCACCCTCGGCCTTCTTCGGGCCGTGGCACGAGGCGCAGTGCTTCGCCAGGAACGGGGCGACGGACTTGTCGTACTCGGTCTTGCTCTCGGCGACCGTGGCGAACTTGACGTCGGCCGGCTCCGCGGCACCGGCGACGACACCGACGAGGGCGGAGAGCAGCGGCGGGATGAGCAGCACGCAGCGGGGCATGTCCGAACGACTCCATGAGCAGATTTCCTGACCGAACCCCGCCCGGTTGTGCGCGCAGACAATCCGCCTCAGGCATCCGGGTCGTTCGCGGGTTCGGGGGCGACCTCCCAGACGGCGACCGGGGCCTTGTTCGTCGCCGTGACCAGGAGCTTGCCGTCGGCGCTGAAGGCCAGGGACCGCACGCCGCGGGTGCCGGTGTCGATGACCTGCGTGCGGCGACCGGTCGCGGAGGCCCAAATCCATACCTGCCCGTCCGAAGTACCGGCGGCGAGGATGTCCCCTCTTGGGCTGAACGCGACGCGAGTGACGCCGCGCTCAAAACCGTCGAGCGTCCGGAGGAGCTTGCGATTCGGTACGTCCCAGATCTGAACGGCGCCGTTAAACCCGGCGGCGAGACGCCGACCATCCGAGGTGGTCGTGAGACTCGTGATGAACTTGCGCCGGGTCGGGAGTTCAACCAGGCGGTCTCCGGTGACGGCGTCGAATATCGCGACCGCGTTATTGGCGCCGCCTCCCAGGTCAGACACGCCAACCGCCAGACCGCGACCGTCGGGCAAAGCGGCCAGGCAGGCGACGGAGTCGTTCACTTCGCGGGAAAACCGTTCCGCTCCCGTCCGCACGTCCCAAACTCGAATCCGGCGCTTGAATGGCTTCTGTTCGCCGGCGGTCGCGACCCACGAAGCGTCCGGCCCGACGCACAGGACCCGGGGATCGTTGACGCGGACGGGGATCTGACCCCGTTCGGCCCCGGACGGCAACTCGCGAACGACGATCCGCTCCTCGCGGTCGTCGATGCGGCACAGGGCGACGGCCCGCCGGTCGGGGGTCAGCCACGCGGCCAGCCCGTCGTTGAAGACCTTGGGCGGAAACAGGGTCCGGCCGGGGTCGGGCGTTCCCGGCGTCCACCGCGCCCACTGCTTCGTCGACACTGCCCAGACCTCTCCGTCCAGATTGAACCCGACGTCGAGTGCCTGGAAGTCGAGCCGGGCACGCGGTTCGGAGTCGATCCGCCAGCGCGCGTCGATCCGCATCGGGGTCTGCTCGTCGCGGGCGTAGGCGGCGTGCCCCGGGCCGAGCAGCACCGGTTCCGCAGGTGCGCCGTGGCTGACTTGCACGTCCCCGGCCGTCGATTCCACTCGCGCCGACCCCGGCCCGGCGGACCATAAGGCGAACGAGCCTCGGCTCGCCTTGACCTCTGTCGCCCCGGCCCCGACCACAAGGCGGCCCCCCTCGGTGACGGCGGTGATGCGGCCTTGAATGAGAAACAATTTCCGGGTGAGTTCGCCGGTCGGTTCCGGCCCGAACCGGACAATCGACTCGGGGTGAATCTCGATCCGTGTGCGGTCGGGGAACTCCACCACGGCAACGCTGTCTTCGCCAACGGTCCGGAGCGTCTGGTCGGGGGCGAAGGACTGGTTCTGTCGGGCGGCAGTCTCGCCCGCGGGGCCGACGACCGCGACGGAGCCGGACACGGATGTGAGACGTGCGAAGTCGGGAGCGGCGGGCGGAGGATCGTCGGGCAAGCGGGGTGCGTCCGGGGCACGCTGCCCGAGCCAGATCGCGACGAGCAGTGCAGCCGTCAGTGCCCCGAACGCGATCCAGACGTGCATGCGGTGAGCCGGTCGAGCCCGGCCCGGAGCGGGCATCTTGGCAATTTCTGCCATTACCACGGCGGTCGTCCGCTCGACGCGGTCCGACTCGATCTTCGCCACCGTCGGCCCGGCGAGATCGAACTCGGTGCGCAGCCCGCGCAGCACCAGTTCCAGCCGGACGGCGGCCAGGTGGCGGGCTTGGACGGCCGGGTCGGCCGCGAGGAGCGATTCCAGTTCGACCGCCTCGGCATCCGTCAGGGTGCCGTCGATCAGGCGGTCGGTGAGTTCGTCGGTGCGGTTCATATCGTTTTTAGCTGACCTTCTATGCAAGCACGGAGACGGAACCGGACGCGGGAGATCGCCCGCTGCACGGCGGCCGCCGTCGTCCCTCGGCGGGCAGCGATGGCCTCGAACGACAGCCCGCGCTCGTAGCGCAATCGCAGAATCGCGGCCTCGTCCTCGGGCAACTCTTCGCGGCAACTCCGCAGGGCTGCGAGGTACACATCGGAATCGTCGTGGGTCGGTGCCTCGGCCCGGAGCCGCTCGGCGAGCTGCTCCCGGTACACCGCCAGCCGCTGCTCGGCGCGGGTGAGCGTGCGGAGTTCCTTCCGCAACCGGTTCCGGGTCAGCGTCCGGATCCACGCCCCGAAGTCGGTCCCGGGCTGGTAACTGTGCAGGTGTGTGTAGGCATCGATGAACGCCTGCTGCACGAGGCTCTCGGTGGCTTCCCAGTCGCGGACCAGGGTGGAAGCGATCCGCCACACGTCCGACTCGTACAGCCGGATCAGCCCGGCGAACGCCTGCGCGTCGCCACCCACCACCAGCCGGACCAGGCGGTCGGCCTCCGGCGTCGGTGGTTCGGGCTTCGGAACTGGCTCGCCCATGCAACTGAATCCTCGCCGAGACTGCGCGCAGACACTCCGGCCGAACCGAGTTCGTCAGTGGTTGAAGCGAAACTCGGCGCCCGCGAGCAAGGCCCACACCACGTCGCGGTAAAGTTCCTCACGCACCACGCCGGGCGTGGCGAGGTGCTTCGCGACCGCCGCCGCCTCCGCGGTTGTAGGCGGGCGAGAGAGTATCGCCAGGTACGCGGTGCGCGCGACCTCGCCCGTATCGGGAAGCTTGGCGAGTTTGCCGACAAGTCCATTCGGCGCGAGCATGGTCTTCATCACCGGGTTGTACGTCAGGTACAGCGCGTGCGAGGCGTTGGCCTGGAACGCTTCACCCTCCTGCTTGAACCGGGTGAGGAGCGTCGCGTACTCCCGCTCCCGCTCGAACTGCTTCCGCACAACCGCGAACGTCACGGCGTCGAGCTTCCGATTCGCCTTCTCGCGCTCGTACTTCGCCCGCAGGGTGTCGGCGTACCCGGTGGCCTGGGCCAGCGCGAGCGCCAGTTGCGGCGGCGACAGCGGCTTGCTCGCACCCACCGCGTAGGTCTTGTCGGCGGGCCGCGGGCCGGGCCCGGGCCACCGGCTCGACCGCAGGTACGCCTCGCTGTGCAGGATGCCGCCCATCAGCCGACGGAGGTCGAAGCCGTGTTTCGCGAAGTCCGCGGCGAGGTCGTTGAGCAGTTCCGGGTGCGACGCCGGGTTCCCGTCGTGGATCTGATCGACCGGTTCGACCAGCCCGACGCCCGTCAGATGCTTCCACACCCGGTTCGCCATCGCCCGCTTGAAGTACGGGCTTTCCGCGGTCACGCCGGCGGCGATCAGTGCTTTCCGACGATCCGTCTTCGCGTCGATCACTTGGCCGTCGAGGAACAGCAGTCGGGCGGTCTGCTCGCCGGTCTTGCGGCCGGTGAACTTCACCTCGCCGTCGGCTTTCTCGGTCAGAGCGGGCAGGTTGTTTTTGCCCTTGGTCGTGAAGGTGCGGCCGAGGAACGCCGCGAGGCCGTAGTAGTTCTCCTGTTTCCAGTCGCCGACAACCGGGTGGTCGTGGCACTTCGCGCACTGCATCTGCACGCCGAAGAACACGCTCGACACCGCGACGGTCATCGAATCGAGTTGCGCCGCGCGGTCGCCGCCCGCGAGCCGGCTGCCGAGGAAGTACGAAGCATTCGCCCCGATGGGGTCGCTCTCCTTCGGGTCGAGCAGTTCGCGGGCGATCGTGTCCCACCCGGTGTTCTCGCGGAGCCGCTTTTCGAGGAAGTCGAGGAACTCGGCCTCTCCGACCCGCTTCTCTTCGAGCGTGCCGTTGAGCCAGTGGTTGAACACGCCGCGCCAGTACACCGGCATCTCGGGGTGGGCCAGGAGGGCGTCGATCAGCTTGTGATGCCTGTCGGGGTCGGGGTCATTCAGGTACGCGGCCGCCTCCTCGGGTGTCGGGATGCGGCCGAGCACGTCGAGGTAGATGCGGCGCAGGAGCTCGTGCTGCTCGGCACGCGGGGCGGGCGTGATCCCGGCGGCCTTGTGAGGCGCGGCGATGCGGGCGTCGATGGCCTTGCTCAGGTCGCGGGCGTCGGCCGCGCGAACCGGGGAGGTGCCCGCCAAAACGAGAACGGCGATGATAAACGCAAGACGCATCACACCACCTCCCACACTTCGACCTTGCCGTCGGCGCGGCCGAGGCCGAGCAACTTGCCGTCGGCGGAGAACCGCATCCCGAGGGAGAA
>SXGU01055015.1_pt1 | contig 11175 bp, 11 predicted proteins | sample 3174531 | NCBI WGS metagenome assembly SXGU01 (sample SAMN11356863, study PRJNA531348) | freshwater metagenome | isolation source: freshwater sample F1-140 | place: China: Fuxian Lake, Yuxi | collected 2017-12-25
GACAGCCCGTCATAAAGTTCGTCCAGTTGTTGTACGGTCAATTCTAGGGTGATCATGGGCATTCAGTGCGGTAGTTTCCGGCCTTTTTACAATATTTTCGCAAAATGGGAAACCGAAAAGTTGACCGTTTGGAGTATATAAATGCGGTTTCGCCCGCCTTCCTTTGCGGCATAACAGGCGGTATCGGCTATTTGCAATACACTTTCCGGCCCGATACTGGCTTTTGTAACGGGGACAAGACCGATACTGACGCCTATTTTGAACAGTTTTTCCTGCCAGTAAAATCGAAATTCTTCAACCACGGTCAGGAAAACCTGGGCCAGGCGCTGCGCATCATCCAATGTACAATTTTTCAACAGCAGTCCGAACTCGTCGCCGCCGAGACGGGCCAGCGTATCGTGTTTTCTGACCTTGCTTTTTAGTAATACGGAAAGTTGCCGTAATAATTCGTCACCTGCTGCGTGACCGCAAGTATCGTTGACCAGTTTAAATTGATCGAGATCGAGGTAGCACAGGGCATGTTCATCATCCTGTTCCGATACTTCCGTGAATAATTGTTTTAACAGCGTATTAAAGCGGGATCGGTTGATCAACCCCGTCAGTTCATCGTGATGCGCCTGAAAGGCGATTTTATCCTGTAATTGGCGCTGGATTGTCACATCATGGAAAACCAGCACGGCACCCACTATATCGCCTGATGTTGATCGAATGGGCGCGGCGGAGTCTTCGATCGACAATTCCTGTCCGTCCCGGCGAATCAGCACGGTATGATCTTCAAGTCCTAGCACGACGCCTTCATTGATGCAGCGTAATACCGGGTTATAGGCGGGTTCCCTGGTATATTCGTTAATAATATTGAAAATTTTGCTGAGCGGCCTGCCTTGCGCCTCGCTGAGCAACCAGCCCGTCATGCGTTCTGCAATGGGGTTCAGGTATTCCACCCGGCCATGGTTATCGGTGGTGATCACGGCATCGCCAATCGAGTGCAGGGTTACCTGCGCCCTCTCTTTTTCCGCTTCCAGCGCCTGGGCCAAACGGTTGCGCTCGGTGACATCAACCAGCACGGCCCATGATCTTAATACTTTGCCGTTATCGTCACGATCCGATGAAGCCGACAGTAACACGTCAATCAGTTCGCCGTTTTTTTTCACTATCTGGTAGGGTACGTCTCTGCAATGACCGGTAAGTAAAAAATTAGGTAATATCACATCAAGCGCATAACGCCGGGATGCCTTGCTTAGAAACTCAATGGAACGCCGACCTATTACTTCTTCGCGGGTGTAACCCAGCACCTTGCACCAATAATCGCTTACTTTTAAAACCAGACCCTGTGCATCGGTCGAATAAGTCATGGCGGGGGTTTCACGATAGTGCCTGATGGCGTCATACTCACGCTCTATCGCCTGTTGCATTAAGTTGATACGTGCCACCCGATCCTGAAGAAGCTGCATCACCAGGTCGGCTAGCCAGGACAACTGTTGCTTTTGTGAGTCGTTGAGTGAGCGTGGTACGCGATCCAAAACACACAGTACACCCAAACCGAAATTATCTGAATCGATTAAGGGGGCACCGGCATAAAAACGAACATGAGGCGCTTCGGTAACGAGTGGATTGTCGGCAAACCTTGGATCTTGGGTTGCGTCCATTACTTCTAAAAATTGGCCGGTATATCCCGCCTCGCAACAAAATCCCTTGTCTCGAGAGATTTCACGAACGCCATCCAGGCCGACGACGGCTTTAAACCACAGACGATCGGCGTCCACAAGGCTAATTAGTGCAATCGGTGTGCCGCAAATATCAGCTGCTAACTTTGCTATCGTGTCATAAGTGGGTTCAAAGTCGGTATCAATGAGATTCAACTTTCTCAGTGCTTCCTGGCGTTGAGGTTCGTTGAGAGAGACTGGCATAGTGAGCATCGACGGGAAATTCCTGTTATTTCTTTATTTCAGTCCGGATTATAAATTCAGACACTATTCAAGATAGATACAGATATTTTTTTTGCTGCTTAAATCACAATTTTATAATTATCGTACAAATTCCGTTGACTTGATACGGGTTTTATTAAGTCGGATTCTTTTGAGGGGCCGGATAATCAGTTTATTTCTTAAGCGGAATACTGCCGAATGGTATTTTATAATTAACAACGCGTTTTGAAAAATCAGTACAATAAGTCTGCCGTTACTTAATAAAGCCTGAGTAACTTCCCTAGCGCATCAAAACAGCGATTTCACCATGAATTCATCAGAGCCGATAACCCATCTTGATAACCTGAATTTCGACAACCGGTTTATACGTGAACTACCGGCCGACGCCGAAACCGTTAACAATCGCCGTCAGGTTATCGGCGCCTGCTACTCGTACGTATCGCCGACCCCGGTTACCGGCCCGCAAACGGTATCTTATTCCAGGGAAGTTGCCGAATTATTGGATTTGGCCCCGGAGGTCTGCGTTTCCGACGATTTTACCGAAGTATTTGTCGGTAATCGTCTGGCGTCCGGTATGGTTTCCTATGCCTGTTGTTACGGCGGACATCAGTTCGGCCATTGGGCAGGCCAGCTCGGCGATGGTCGAGCGATTAACCTGGGTGAAGTGATCAACCGGAAAGGCGAGCGCTGGGCATTGCAGCTGAAAGGCGCAGGCTCCACGCCTTATTCCCGGTCAGCGGACGGTTTGGCCGTCTTGCGCTCCTCGGTGCGCGAATTTTTGTGCAGCGAAGCAATGTATCATTTGGGCGTGCCAACCACGCGTGCGTTAAGCCTGGTGCTGACCGGTGAGCAGGTTATCCGGGACATGTTTTACAACGGCAATCCAAAAGCCGAACCGGGCGCCGTGGTTTGCCGGGTAGCGCCCTCGTTTACGCGCTTCGGTAACTTTCAGATTCTTGCCGCACGCCGCGATATTGAACTGTTGCGTAAACTGACGGATTACACGATACGCACGGATTTTCCGGAACTTCCCGAACCGTCGCCTGCTGTTTATATCAGCTGGTTTGAAGAAGTGTGCCGCAGGACCGCCAAAATGATTGTGCATTGGCAGCGCGTAGGCTTTGTGCACGGGGTGATGAATACGGACAATATGTCAATACTGGGGCTGACTATTGATTACGGTCCCTACGGCTGGCTGGAAAATTACGATCCGAACTGGACCCCCAATACCACCGATGCGTCGGATCGCCGTTACCGTTTCGGCCACCAGCCGCAAATCGCCTTTTGGAATCTGGGGCAATTGGGCAATGCCATCTATCCGTTAATTGAACAGGTCGAACCGTTGCAACAGGCAATGAATGTCTATACGGAAACATTTGAACGGGAATGGCAAAACATGATGGCTGCCAAACTGGGCCTGAATACCTTTGATGCGGCCGCTGACGATGAGCTGATAACCGAACTGTTGATTATTTTGCAGTTGGTTGAGACCGACATGACGATTTTTTATCGCCGCTTGGCCGATGTGGCGATCGATGTTGAGCTCAGTAACGAGGTTCTGATGACGCCGCTGCTGGACGCTTATTATGTGCCGGAACAACTCACCGCCGATTACAAGGATCGGTTAGGCGCGTGGCTCAGGTCTTATATCCGGCGCATTCAAAAAGACGGCGTACCCGATGCAACACGACGGGCGGCAATGAATGCCGTCAATCCCAAATACGTACTGAGAAACTACCTGGCCCAGCTTGCGATAGACAAGGCGGAGCAGGGCGATTTTACGATGGTTAATGACTTGCTGGAATTATTGCGCCATCCCTATGACGAACAACCCGGCAAGGACGCGTTTGCGGAAAAACGACCCGACTGGGCGCGGCAACGCGCCGGGTGTTCGATGTTGTCATGCAGTTCTTGACGGCAAGGCGCATCAATCCCCATTAGCTTGCATCGTTTCCAGCTGATCGATGCAGACGGATTCGTTTGAAAAAACGATGTACTCGCTTTTAGTGCTGACCGTACAGGTAAAGGCGTCGGTATTGCCGTCAAAGCCGGCGCTTTTTTCGAATTTACAATGTTTGAATTTAGCCATTAACTTATCCGTCATCTTTACGCAGGTTGCCGTTTCAGGATTCAACCAATCAAAACCATAGTTGTCTTGAGTCGGTTTTATTCCTTCGGCGGCGTAAGTCATCGCGCCCTGGAGCAGCAGTATTATCGTTAGGATTTTTATGGTTTGGTTTTTCATGAGGCCTCCAAGTAGTATGCTATCCTCAGGTAGAGGGTCACTGCCGTTAAGTTAAGCGCAATCTTTTTATTTTCTACGATGCTTTACCTTTCTGCCTCCGCGCTTTTTTCTTGGCATCTTTCTCAGCGCGAATAATGACCAATTCGGCGAGTTCCTGCTCCATCATCGCGGGCGTTTCCAGGCTGATGCGGCCCAGTTTGCCGGTGCGCAGTTCCGATAACAGGATTTTGGCGACTTTATCCATCTCGATATGTCCGCCGGCACGCAGGCAGCCGCGCTGCTTGCCGATGATTTTCATCAGGTCTTCGGCGCTGTCCGGTAATTGTTCCAAGGCAAAACGTGTCTTGACCAGATCGGGATAGTTTTGCAGACAGTAATCGGCGGCGAAATCGGCAATGTCTTCATGATCGATCGCAGTGTCCCTGATCGCGCCGGTTGTCGCCAAGCGGTAACCGCTGTTCCGGTTTTCGACATTGGGCCAGAGCAATCCGGGCGTGTCCAGCAAGATGATGTTATTGCCTATCGCTATGCGTTGCTGCATTTTGGTGATGGCCGGTTCGTTACCGGTTTTGGCGATCATTCTTCCCGCCAGTATATTGATGAGCGTGGATTTGCCGACATTGGGAATACCCATAATCAAGGTATGTATAAGCTTGTCATCCGGCCCTTTGACGGGCAGCATCTTGTGACAGAGTTCGGTTATCTGGCGTATTCTTTCCGGGTGTTCGATAGTGACCGCCAGGGTTTTTACGCCTTGCTCCTGTTCCAGGTAAGTTTGCCATTGCGCGGTCAATTCAGGATCGGCAAGGTCGCTTTTGCTGAGTATCTTGATGCATGGCTTGTCGCCGCGCAGCGTTGCCAACATCGGGTTTTGGCTGCTGAATGGAATGCGCGCATCCAGAATTTCAATAATGAGATCCACCTGGGGCAGCGTTGCCTTGATCTCTTTACTGGCCTTGTTCATGTGACCGGGGTACCACTGTATAAGCATGATATTGTAAGTAATATAGTTTGTAGGGCGTAAAATACGATTTATTAACCGACAAGATAGCAGATTGCCGACTGATGACGCAGGAAAAAATTTAAGATTATGAAAGAGATAACCGTAACAAGCAGTTTTTACGCCTATCTATCCCGGCTTAGATGGATTAAACGCTGGGGCCTGAAACGCAACGCCCATGAAGAGAACGTCATGGAGCACAGTTGGGAAGTGTCTGTCATTGCCCATACGCTGGCGCTGATTAAAAACCGTTATTATAACGGCACGGTCGATGCTAATGCAGTGGCGACTGCCGCGTTGTATCACGACATTACCGAAGTCATTACCGGCGATTTGCCGACGCCGATCAAATATCACTCGCAGGAAATCAGCAGTGCTTACAAGCAGATTGAAAAACAGGCGGAAATAGAGTTGCTGGCGCTGTTGCCGACCGAGCTGCGCGCCGATTTTCAGGCCTTGATCCAGCACGACAAGATGCCGGAAGCGCATGTGCAACTCATCAAGGCCGCCGATAAAATCTCGGCCTATCTTAAATGCCAGGCGGAATTAAAAGCCGGCAATACCGAATTTGAAACCGCCGCCGAGCAACTGGCGTTAAAAATCAGCGAATCCGAGCAACCTGAAGTCATCTTTTTTATGCAGGTTTTTGCGCCCAGCTGCGGGCTGACGTTGGATGGGTTAATGAAGACTTATTAAGAATAAGGCGAAAGACGAAAGGGAGGACTGTTTAATGACAGGTTTTTTCGCCTTTCGCCTTTATAGATAAAACTAAAGTAAAATGGCCGTTTTTTTAAACCCCAGTCCATAAAAAACAGACCATCTTATCGTTCCCACGCTCCGGCGTGGGAATGCAGGCACCAACGCTCCAGCGTTATGTAACATTAAAAATAACAATGACTTAGTCAATTTTATATTTCGCGACGCTGGAGCGTCTATCACGGCATTCCCACGCCGGAGCGTGGGAACGATAAAATTTCGTACATCTGAGCAATCACAATAAAACTAAAGTAAAATGACCAACTTTTAAAATTTCATTCCATAAAAAACAGACCATGAAGCATTATAAAATAGCCGTGTTAGCCGGTGACGGCATCGGCCCGGAAATTACCCGTGAAGCCGTCAAAGTCCTTAAGCTCATTGAAGAGCGCAACGATGTCTCTTTTGAGCTGCTGCCGGCGGCTTTCGGTGCATGCGCCTATTTTGAGTTTGGCGACGCCTTTCCGCAATCTACGATCGATATTTGCGATAGCGCCGACGCTATTCTTAAAGGCCCGATAGGCCTGAGCCATGAAGAATCCAAAAAGATTCCTATCGATAAGCAGCCTGAACGCGGCGCACTGTTGCCGATGCGTCGCCGCTACAATACCTATGCAAACTTCCGTCCGGTTTCCCTGCCCAAGGCGTTGGCGCATTTTTCGCCGCTGAAACCAGAAATCATCGGAGAAGGCATCGACATTATCATGGTTCGGGAACTGGTCGGCGGTCTCTATTTCGGCAGCAAGGAAACCGGCGTTAACGAGCAGGGTTTGCGTTATGTCAAGGAGACGCTGGAATATGATGAAAAACAGATCCGTCAGATTTTGCATCAGGCGTTCAAACTGGCGATGAAGCGCAAGAAAGTGCTGCACAACATTCATAAAAGCAACGTACTTAAATCCAGCGTGCTCTGGAACGAGATACTGGATGAAGTTGCCAAAGAATATCCTGAAGTGGAAGTACTCCATCAACTGGTGGATTCCGCCGCGACCAATCTCTGTCTGAAACCGACCCAATTCGATGTCATGGTCATGGAAAACATGTTCGGCGACATTCTCAGCGATCAGGGCGGCGGTATCCTGGGTTCACTGGGCTTGATGCCTTCGGCGTGTCTCGGTGATGAAAAAGCCTATTACGAACCCTCGCACGGTTCAGCGCCTGACATCGCCGGGAAAAATATTGCCAATCCGTACTCGATGATAGGCTCGGTTGCGATGATGTTGGAAAACAGCTTCGATATGGCCGAAGAAGCCAAGAATGTCTGGGCGGCCATGCAGGGCGTGTTTGCCGACGGCTACTCAACCGCCGATCTTTCCAAACCCGGCAGCGGCGTGAAAATGATCAGCACCGTTGAATTCGGCGATAAAGTGGTGGAAAAGCTCAGACAAATGCCAAAAGTGTAGTGAGCTAAAGCATTAGTTTCAAAGGTTAAGGGCGGAGTGAGTACTTCGCCCTTTTTTGTTTTCAAGGTACGGGAATTGATTATTCCCGGAATTCAGCATCAAAACAGCGTTACGTTTTCAGCTTGTGGACCCTTGATACCCTGGGTAATCTCAAATTTTACTTTTTGTCCTTCAGTCAATAATTTGAGCCCGGACCGCTTAAGGCTGCTGTAATGGACGAAAACATCCGGCCCCGCTTCCTGCGCAATGAAGCCGAAACCTTTATTAATGTTAAACCATTTAACGGTACCGGCATTAGTTGTTGTTGACATAATTACATACTCCTTAAAAACAGAATCGTCAGCTTGTTCAGTGGCGCGATAAAATGCTTATTGGTTTGGCAAGAAAGTGGGAAGATGTTGGCGAATATCGGCGGCACTTTGCGCGGTGAGGTTTTTATCCAGTTCGAAACAAACCAGTTTTTTAAGCCGTTCCGGCAACTGGTTGCGCAGCAAGCCGAGAAAAGACGGTTCTGCAATAATCAATAGTTGTTCAAATTTATTGGCGTTACGCGCTTCCTCCAGATAGCAACCGACGTGATGAGCAAAAGTCTCGGCTTCATGTTTTTTCGGGTCGGTAGGTTGCTCAAAAGTATGCCCTCCTGCGCCAGCGCTTTTAATCTTTCCGGGCAGGTCGGAAGTCATTTCCCGGTCATGCAGACGACCCTCGGTATGAACGAGGTCATCGATTTCCTGTAAAGGCGAGGAGGGCGTGTCTGCGCTGAAAATACGTACACGAGTATTATCGGCAACGAGTATCCATGTTAATTTCATAGTTATGTTCCTCTATAGTGAAGTGAATTTTTAAATAAAATGCCCGGCAAGCTAGCTTCAATTAAAACGAAGTTTGCGTCCAAGCGTACCAACATGATTTTTATTTTTTTTTAGATATTTCCGGTTTTTATTTGCGCGCGAAGACTTTCAAGTTCTTCCATCAGGTCAAGCGCCAGGGCAATTCCAGCCAGATTAATTCCCAGGTCTCGTTGCAACCGCAAGGCGGAGCGGACTCGCACCAGGCTTGCGCCTGAAAAGCGCCAATGACGCATCTCCTCCCCAGAGGGCTCAATAATACTTTCTTCAACCAGGCTGATGACCCAGTCTGCATGAGTGCCGCAAGCGCGGCACAGTTGACCTAGCGTCAGGCTGTCGTCTTCTATTACGGTGCCGGTGTGTACGAATAAGAGTTCGTTGGATTTCATCGGTTTATACCCCCAGCCCCTGACGCGGGTTAAAATCAAGTTCTTCCTGCATTTTTTGGTAAATCGCCTTGGCTTTGTCGGTGTTTGCAGGCGGCAGTGCAATTTGTAGGACCACGTAGAAATCACCCGGTGTTTTGCCCGGCAGGCCGCGACCGGTTAAGCGCAGTTTGCCGCCTTGCCTGGAATTGGGTGGTATTTTCAGGTCAACGTTGCCTTCCGGTGTCGGTACTTTGATCTTGGCGCCCAAAGCGGTTTCCCAGGGCGTGACGGGCAGGTCCAGGTAGATATCCGCCTCGGAAACCCGGTAAAGCGGGTGATTGTTAAACGCTATTTCCAGAAACAGGTCGCCTGCCTGGCCTTTACCGAAACCGGGGCTGCCCTGGCCCGCCAGTTTGATATGCTGCCCCGGCCTGATGCCTTTGGGAATTTTGATATTCAGGGAGCGATGCTTGACCTGAACCTGACCTTGGGCATTCATTTCAGGTGTGCTCAGCGAGATATTGCGGGTTGCTCCATGAAAGCTGTCTTCCAGGTCGATATGGATTTTTGCGTGACTGTCCTGTCCGCGGGCATGGAAATCGTATTGTCCCTTGCCGGCAGAACCGGATGCCGCGTGTCCAAACAATTGTTCAAAAAAATCACTGAACGCACCGGCATCGCCGCCGGTAAAACCGCCGCCGCGGAATTCAAAACCTTCATTCCAATTCGGAGGCGGTCTGAAATCCTGGCCGGCTTTCCAGTTGGCGCCCAGTTGATCATAAGCGGCTCGCTTTTCAGGGTCCTTGAGCACCTCATAAGCTTCACCCAATTCCTTGAATTTGGCTTCGGCATCCGCTTCCTTGCTGACGTCGGGATGGAACTTACGGGCCAGTTTACGATAGGCGCGCTTGATGTCATCCTGACCGGCATCTCTCGCCAGTCCCATGATCTTGTAATAATCTTTATACTGCATGGCCTGATTTCCGCCCGGTTAAAATACGTCTGCGTCTCTGTTGTCCGTAACAATCAATTTTAAGTATTGCGCGAGCATCACAGAACAGCGGGGTTACAACGCTTCAACAGACAGCGATGATAAAAATCCTTTGTATTCTGCAAGTTACGGTTTGTTAATTTGTTATTGAATTTGCAATGACATCGTATAGCAAAAAATGCAACAATAAAATACGTATAAATACGTATGCCATCGTAACTTCTCGCTCCCCTTTTTTAAAAGACGACTTGTATGGATGGATGCAGGAGTCAGTGAAGCGAATTTGTACTGAAGAAATTTGGTGCCAGCGCATTTCATCGAGGGTATATAGTTTTTTAAGAATATTGTAATATGAGATTATTTTTCCCGGTGTCTATGGGGGTAAAAATCTCAACACCTGTCAGTTTCTTTGCTCGTCATTACGGCAGGGCAGGGCTGAATATCGATAAAAAATAAGATGCCAGCGTGTGAGTAGATATTTCACCAAATTTCAAGAATCAGGTGCATGCGATGATCACTCAATCGACTGAAAAGCCGGATGCCGTTACTGTCAAAACAGAAGCCGGGCAATTGCTTGACGAGTACCGGGAGAATATTCGAAAGCGGGCGGAAGCGTTACTTGGCAAATCCGGTACTGATTTTAAACTGATGTCCATTAGCGATATTGAAGCACTGGTGTTTGAGTTTCAGGTTCACCAGATAGAACTGGAATTACAAAATGAGGAACTAAAAAAAGCGCATCATGAGTTGTCTATATCCCGGGATGACTTTGCCCGACTATATGATTTATCGCCTATTGCCTATCTGACACTGGACGAACACGGCATCATCAGGCAGGCCAACCGAGCGGCCGGACAGTTATTGGGCTATCCGCACAAAGAACTGGTCAACATGAAGCTGGGTAAATTTATTCATCCCTCCGATCAGGATAGTTATTATTTTTTTCTCCAGGATCTGGCGCTGAAGAAAAATGATAGGATTCTGAATTTGAAGCTGGGTATTCAACCTGCCGGGAGCCGCCATTCGGAATGTCAGGGTGTGCCGCTGCTGGGTTGTACGCGGGCATTGTGTCGTTACAACAATCCCTATACCTATGTGGAATTGCGCGCTACTGTCAGCTCCAACAGACCAAACGAAGTTCAAATAGGTTTAGCAATTCAGGATATTACTGAATACATGCATTCTCAGGAAACTATTTCCTGCCTCAATGAAAAACTGGAGCAAAAAATTGTTGAGCAGACCTCTGCGCTGATAGAAAGTAATCGCGATTTAACCAACAAAATTAAAGAACTCAGGCAGTCCAAACAGCAGTTGCGAGATCGGGAAGCCCGGCTAAACGCCATTTTTAATGCTTCCATTGAGGGCATCATTATTCTTGATTCGTTCGGTAGGATGGTTTCCGTTAATAATGCGGTCAAAACCATTTTTGGTTACTGCGAAGAGGAGCTCATCGGTTATCCGATAAATAACCTGATTCCTGAATCGCAATATATACAATATATACGCCATGTTCGACTTTTAAGCGTCAACCAAAGCGTCGAAATGCAAAGGCGGATTACCCAAAAGTTTGTTCAAAAAAACGCCCACGGTGTGAGCCAGCAATTTGCGAATAAAACGGTTGGTTAAATGCCAAAGGTCA
>SXGU01205564.1_pt1 | contig 11173 bp, 9 predicted proteins | sample 3174531 | NCBI WGS metagenome assembly SXGU01 (sample SAMN11356863, study PRJNA531348) | freshwater metagenome | isolation source: freshwater sample F1-140 | place: China: Fuxian Lake, Yuxi | collected 2017-12-25
GGTCGATGCGTCCATGGCTGGTATTGACCGCGTTCGGCATTCCGTTCGAAGAGATCCGTGTTTCGCTTGGCCGGCCCGATACCTCGACGCACATCGCGCAGCATTCGGCGGCCGGCAAGGTCCCGGTGCTGATCGCGGGCGACACAACGGTGTGGGATTCATTGTCGATTTGCGAATATCTGGCGGAACAATTTCCCGACAAGGGATTGTGGCCGCAGGACGTGGCTGCCCGCGCGAGCGCGCGTTCCATTTGCGCTGAAATGCACTCCGGATTTACCGGATTGCGTTCCGCGATGTGGATGAATATTCGCGCGAATTTCCCCGGCAAGGGGCGCACGCCGGAGGCGCAGGGCGATATCGCGCGCGTCTGCGAGATATGGGATGACTGCCTGGCGCGCTCAGGGCCGCATCAATTCCTGTTCGGCGATTTTTCGGTTGCGGACGCCTATTTCGCGCCGGTCGTGATGCGCTTTCGTACCTATGGCGTGTGGCTGGCGCCGGCGCTGCAGGCATACGTCGACCGCGTGGCTGCCCATCCGGCCGTCGCGCAATGGATGCGCGAAGCGCTCGAGGAACAAGACCGGATTGAAAAATACGATGTCTATCCGGATTGATTGAGGCGAAATGAAAACCTATGTTGTCGGCGGCGCTGTGCGCGATGCACTGCTCGGCCTGCCGGTACAGGATCATGATTACGTGGTGGTCGGCGCCACGCCGGACGACATGATCGCGCGCGGCTACACGCCGGTTGGCAAGGATTTTCCCGTTTTTCTGCACCCAGCGACGCATGAGGAATATGCGTTGGCCCGCACCGAGCGCAAGACAGCGCCCGGGTACAAGGGCTTCGTGTTCCATGCCGACGCCGACGTCACACTTGAGCAGGACTTGATCCGGCGCGATCTGACGATTAATGCGATGGCGCGCGGCGAGGATGGCATGCTCGTCGATCCGTTCGGCGGGCAGAAGGATTTGCAGGCCAGGGTGTTCCGGCATGTGTCGCAAGCCTTCGCGGAAGATCCGGTACGCATCCTGCGCGTGGCGCGTTTTGCGGCGCGCTTTCCCGACTTTACGGTAGCGCCGGAAACCAGCGCCTTGATGCGCGGCATGGTCGACGCCGGCGAGGTCGATGCGCTGGTACCGGAACGCGTGTGGCAAGAGCTGTCGCGCGGCCTGATGGAGGCGAAACCATCGCGTATGTTCGAAGTGCTGCGTGATTGTCATGCACTGGCGCGCATTTTGCCGGAACTGGACGTGCTGTGGGGCGTGCCGCAGCCGGCACAGCACCATCCGGAGATCGATACCGGCGCGCATGTGATGATGGTGATCGACCAAGCCGCGCAACGACAGCACAACCTGGCGATTCGTTGTGCCGCATTGATGCATGATTTGGGCAAGGGCGCCACGCCGCGGGAGGAATGGCCAAGGCATCACGGTCACGAAGCGCGTAGCGTGCGCCTGGTCGAGAAGGTCTGCAAACGTCTGAAGATCCCAAACGAATGCCGCGACCTGGCGGTGATGACCGCGCGTGAACACGGCAACATCGCACGCGCGCTGGAACTGCGTCCCAATACCATCGTCACCCTGTTCGAACGCTGCGACGCGTTTCGCAAACCGGAACGCTTCATCGACATGCTGCATGCGTCCGAATGCGATCATCGCGGGCGCGCCGGCTTTGCCGACAGGCCGTTTCCGCAGGCACTGTATTTGCAGTCGGCTTTGGCTGCGGCACGGGCAGTCAATGCCGGCGATGTCGCCAGGCGCTATGCCGAGCAGCCGCAGCGCATACCGGAGGCGGTCCATGCCGCGCGTGTGGCCGCTGTCAATGAACTGGTCAGCAAGGCAAGTTGAGCCTGCCGATCCGATCCGCGCACCGGGGCTGCAAGCTGTAAGTGCAACTGTGCCGTATGTGACAAATGGTGTGTTTAAAAAGCGTTTTTGCGCACGAGTTATGGCAGGTGCTATTGAAATTGCCAATGAGAAACGCTTTATTGCTTTTGTTACACTGCTGGACGGTAATTTACGGTAATATTGCCGCGGGTTAACAGCTAGCCCTTGAAGCGCGAGACATTTTTATGTCTGGCGTTGCCCATCAAGAGAATAGGGGAGTCGGTTAACACTATCGAAAGCCTTCCACTATGCGCACCAACATCTTGCACGCACACGATGACCCCGACTGGGAAGATGACGACTCGAAGACCAGTTCCGGCTCATCCATAGAAGTTGCCGATTTGTTGGTTGCCTATCTGGAGCAGATCGGTGTCGAGTACATATTCGGCGTGCCCGGAGGCGCAATCGAACCCCTTTACAACGCCATGGCCAGAAGCAGCCGCCGGGGCGGCTTACGGCATATTCTCGCGCGTCATGAGGCCGGCGCGGCGTTCATGGCGGATGGTTACGCGCGCGAGACGGGCAACCTCGGCGTGTGCTGTTCCACTTCAGGACCGGGCGCCACGAACCTGATTACCGGTGTGGCCGGCGCTTACGACAATAATATCCCGCTGCTGGTGATCACCGGCCAGCCCGCGCTGCCGGCGTTCGGCAAGCATCCGCTGCAAGAGTCGGCGTGTACCGGGATTAATGTCCTGGGCATGTTCCGCCACTGTACGCGCTACAACTCGCTGGTGTCCCATCCCAAGCAGTTCGAGCCCAAGCTGATCGCCGCGCTGCAGCGCGCCACTCGCGCCCCATGCGGACCGGTGCACTTGACCATCCCGGTCGACGTGTTTCGCAGCCCGAGCAACCATGCAAAGCCTTCGTACGACTTGCGTCAATTGCTGGCGCCTGCCTCGCTGATCGACGACGATGCGGTGGATACCTTGCGCCGCATGCTGGCCGACGCTAGAAAAGTGGTATTGCTGATTGGCGGTTGGTGCGGTGAATCGGTCGGCTCAATTCTCCAATTCGCTGCATTGAAGGGCGCGACCTTTGTCACGACGCCCGATGGCAAGGGGTTGGTCAGTCCGCATCATCCCTTGTTTCGCGGCGTGTTTGGCTTTGGCGGCCATGCGTCGGCGGAGGCGGCGTTGCGCGACAAATCGGTCGACCTGATTCTCGCCATCGGCGCCAGCATGGGTGAATGGAACAGCGGCGGCTGGAGCGACAGCTTGCTGAACGAGCGCCTGGTGCATATCGACGAGTCGGAAGACAACTTGTCCCGCACGCCGATGGCACGCTTCCATATACGAGGACGTATCCTGTCGATCTTCAATCGCCTGGTCGAGCGCATGCACGATGCGCAGAAACACGCTTCCTATGAAGTTGACCGCACCCATGCGTCGCATAAACTGAAGACGCGGGCATCCGATCCCGAACGCTTGTTGTCGGACATGGATAAGTACCTGAGCGACGCGACGCCGATCAAGCCGCAACGGCTGATGCGCGAACTTGGTTTGCTGTTCCCGCCGACCACCCGCTTTCTTGCCGATACCGGCAACAGCCTGTCATGGTCCACGCATTATCTGCATCCGAAAGACCGGCGCGTCGGCGAACGCCGGCTGGGCGGCGGCGAACGCAAGCGCTCGCTCGGACGGCGCCGCACTTCCGGCGGCTGGCTGCGCGTGACGATGAATTTCGCGCCGATGGGATGGGCGATCGGCGGCGCCATCGGCACTGCCGCCGCCAATCCCGATGTGCCGGTGGTGTGCATCACCGGCGACGGCAGCATGCTGATGAACGGGCAGGAAATCTCGGTGGCCGTGGCGGAACGGCAGACAGTGATTTTCGTGGTGCTCAACGACCAAGCATTGGGCATGGTCAAGCATGGTCAGCGGCTGGCGAAGGCCGAGCAGGTCGGCTGCGATTTACCGCCGACGGATTTTGCGGCGCTGGCCAGGGCCTTGGGGGCGGAGGGATATACCATTCGATCACCGGAGGATCTGCAGAGGCTCGACATCGATGCGATATGCGTGCGCAAGGGGCCGACCTTGCTGGACGTGCTCGTCGACCCTGATGAGGTGCCGCCGATGAATGTGCGGATGCGGGTGTTGGCGAGTATTTTATAAGGAAGATGATGGCTCGACTCAAGGGAAAAAACGTACTTATCACGGGCGGAACCAGCGGCATTGGTTTGGCAACGGCGAAATTATTTCAGAATGAGGGTGCGTCCCTGATCGTAACGGGACGAAATCCGGAGAGTCTGGCTCGTGCGCAACAGGAACTGGGCGCTGATGCGCTGGTAGTACGTAGTGACACGGCTAGCACCGCTGAGATTGAAGCACTGATGGAGCAAGTGAGAACGCGCTTCGGAAAGCTCGACGTGTTGTTAGTCAATGCTGGTGTCGCCAAGGCAGCTCCCATTGAGCATGTGTCTGAGTCGCAGTTCGATGAGATGATGGACACCAACTTTAGGGGAGTGTTCTTTACGATTCAAAAGGCCCTGCCCATATTCAGCAGCAGCGCGTCGATCATCGTCACGACGTCGATCACGAACCAGTTGGGCTCTCCCAACTTCAGCATCTATGGCGCGAGTAAAGCAGCATTGCGCTCTGTTGTGAAGTCTCTCGGATTGGAGTTGATCGAACGCGGCGTAAGAGTCAATGCGATCAGTCCCGGGCCTATCGCCACACCGATGTTCGACCGCTTCGGGCTTCCCGCCGACATGGTGATGGCTATCAAGGGAGAAATTGAGAAAAAGTCGCCCATCAAGCGTTTCGGGGCACCGGACGAAATCGCAAAGGTCGCGTTGTTTCTTGCATCCGATGATTCGGCCTATGTAGTCGGTGAAGAAATTGTTGTTGATGGCGGAATCAGCCTGCTATAGCAAGTAACATAAAACAAGATGAGTGAAAAAGAGAACCCAAACGCAGTCCGAACCCGGATCTGGCGCGAAGAACCTGAACCGGATAATCCCTTTGCCATCAAGGCCGCCTATTGTCGCGGCTTTGATGTTTACGGGGAGATGCTGGGACAGGCACGCTGGGTAGAGATGCTCTATCTGCTGTTTCACGACGAAGCGCCAACGGCGGCGCAAGCAGATTTGCTGGAAACCTTGGCCGTGGCCTTAGCCAATCCCGGTCCTCGTGACGCTTCAGTGCATGCTGCAATGTGCGGAGGCGTCTGCGGCTCCACATCCGCATCATCGCTAATGGCGGCACTTGCAGTAGGGGCCGGGCAGTTGGCTGGCGGGCGTGAAGTATTCCTGGCGATGGAGGGTTGGACCGTCTGCGGAACCGATCTTGACGCTTGGCGCAAGCGTTTCGACAGCTTTCCGGTATTGCCGGGAAGCGTTTGGCCAAAACCGGAGCACCCACCCGGCTTTGATCCCCACGGTATCAGCACTGCCACGACAGTAAGGCAAACGCTTTCTTGTCTGGCACGCTATGAGTCTGGGAAGTTCTTGCCCTGGCTGGATGAGAATAGAGCAGCGATGGAAGCGATTGCCGGCATTCCGCTGGCGCTTTCCGGTGTTGCAGCGGCGGCCTTCATTGATCTTGGATTCACGCCGGAACAGGGAGAAATGATTCATCTCCTGTTGCGACTTCCCGGTGCCGCGGCCCATGCGCTTGAACAACGCCCGCTCGGATACAAAAAATTCCCCTTCGGGACGGTAGATCTGATCAATGAGTCCGACCGGGAGCAAGCATGAATACAAGTGCAAAAGGCCCGAACCTGCTGCGTGAAAACGTCGGCGTATTAAAAAGCCGCATGGGGACTTTCTTCCCGGGCAGTCATGTGATTTTTCGCGGCCATGACTTGCATACCGAACTCAAGGACATGGATTGGGTGGAGCTCTACACGTTCGGTATTACCGGACGCCGCTTCTCCCGCGAGCAATTGCGTCTGCTGAATTCGATCTGGACCTATACCAGCTATCCGGACGTACGATTGTGGAACAACAGGGTGGCGGCGCTTGCCGGCAGCGTCCGCAGCACCGGCAATCTAGGTGTGGCCGCAGCGCTGGCAGTGTCCGAAGCGTCGATCTATGGACGCGGGATCGATATGCGCGCCATTGAATTTCTGCTCCGTACTCGCCAACGCCTGGACGAAGGCGGTTCCTTGGAGGAGTGTGTTCGTGTTGAACTGGAAGCGCATCGCAGCATAGCGGGCTACGGGCGGCCGTTGATCAATGGCGATGAGCGTAATCAGCATTTGCTGGCGCTGAACAAAGAGCTCGGCCTCGGTCAAGGGTTTTATCTGAAACTGGCCTTTGAGATCGAGGCATTCTTGTTCGCCGGTCGCTGGCGAATGAAAATGAACTACGCCGGATTAGTGGCCGCGATGGCTGCTGATCTTGGGTTTTCACCGCGAGACTATTATCTATTTTTATTCCCGGCATTCTTGGCCGGGATGCAGCCTTGTCTGATCGAAGCGTCAGAACGCCCCGAAGGGACTTTATATCCGATTTCATGTGGTGATATCCTCTACGAGGGAAGGCTACAGCGCTCATGGCGGAAGACCGGCGGGACCGTTGAGGGGAAGTCCGACACGTGATTAAAAGCCAGGCTGGTTGGCGCAATATTAAAGGGGAATCGATTATGCAACCGTTGCAACGCCGAGCGCTATGCGCAGCTCTCGTTCTGTTGTTGGCTGATGTTGCTGCTGCTCAGACCAGCGACGAGGAAGACTTGGCGCTCGCATATGGCGACAAAGCGACAATCAGTATTGCAACCGGCAGCCAGCAATCCATTACCCGAGCTCCGGCCGTCGCGACAGTCATTACCGCACGGGATATTGAAGCCATGGGCGCGATGGAGCTGGACCAGGTACTGGAAAGCGTACCTGGCCTGCATGTGTCCGTGTCATCGCAGGCTTTTAATCCGATCTACAGTTTTCGCGGCATATTCACCGGCTACAACCCGCAAGTACTCATGCTGGTTAACGGCATCCCGATCACCAACGTCTTTCTTGGAAATCGTAGCCAACTTTGGGGCGGCATGCCACTCGAAAATGTGGCGCGCATCGAGGTCATTCGCGGTCCGGGATCGGCCCTCTACGGCGCCGACGCATTTTCCGGCGTGATCAATGTCATCACGAAGACCGCTGCTGATGTCAAGGGTACCGAATACGGGGTGCGTGCCGGCAGCTTCAATAGCCGCGATGCCTGGCTTCAGCATGGCGGCAATGTAGGGCCGCTGGAAGCGGCGTTCTATTTGCGTGTCGGCCACACCGACGGCCAAAAAGGCGTCATACAGCAGGATCTTCAATCTTTGCTTGATCCTCTTTTTGGAACGAATGCGTCGCTTGCTCCCGGGCGGGTGAATGCAGTACGCAACGCACTCGATGCGCGCGCCGATTTGTCCTATGAGCGGTGGCGTTTTCGTGCTGGCTTCCAAAAAAGGGAGGTTGGTATTGGTACCGGCTTGGCTGAGAGCCTGGACCCGAATGGCCGCGGACCTGCGTCGCGCTTGTACCTGGATATGACCTACCAGAACGCCAACTGGGCGCCGAACTGGGATGTGTCTGGCATCGTCGGCTATTACGATGTTAAGGAGCACCCGGGCGACCCGGCGTACATGCTGTTCCCGTCAGGCGCTTTTGGCGGCGCGTTTCCAAACGGCGCCTTCGGCAACCCCGGTCATTCGGAACGGCACGCGCATGCCAGCCTGTCCGCCTTCTATACCGGCTTTGACAATCATCGAGTCCGTATTGGTGCCGGCGCAAGACAGGAAGATTTGTATGACACGAGGGAATTCAAGAACTTTAATTTCGTGACTGTCCCAGGCGTTGGACCAGTCTTTCTTCCATTGCCGAGCATTGTGGACGCCACGGGAAATCCCGCATTGGTCTTTATGCAGCCGCACAAACGGCATTTAGTTTACGTCTTTGCGCAGAACGAATGGAGTGTCGCAAAGGACTGGACATTAACAGCAGGCGTGAGGCATGACCGGTATTCGGATTTCGGCGGAACTACGAATCCACGACTGGCCCTGGTGTGGGACGCTGCTTACAATGTCATCATAAAGGCCATGCATGGACGCGCGTTCCGGGCGCCAAACTTCACCGAGCTTTATAGTATTAATAACCCGGTGACAATAGGGAATACCAACCTGAAACCAGAAACCATAGCAACCAATGAATTAGCTTTTTCCTGGCAGGCGACCCCTAATCTCCAAACTAACCTGAGCCTGTTTCAGTACCGGATGGACGATATCATCCGTTTTATGCCGAATGCCGACCCAACAACGGGTTCGACTGCTCAGAATACAGGCCGTCAAAAGGGGCGTGGACTTGAACTGGAAACAACCTGGGATGCGACCCGCAATCTACGGTTAACCGGCAATTTCTCGCTCCAACACTCCACCGACGAGGCGACAGGGCAAGATGCGGGATTGGCGCCACGCAAACGATTGTTTGCGCGAGCTGACTGGCGCTTTGCTCCTTTATGGCAGTTGGGTGCGACGGCCAATCACGTCGCCGACCGCAAACGCCAGGCTGGCGACGCCAGGCCGCAGATCGACGATTACACCACGGTTGACCTGACCCTGCGGAGAGAGAAGTTCGCCGGCAATTGGGAATTCCGGGCGACGGTGCTTAACCTGTTTGATCGTGACGCGAGGGAGCCGAGTTTTGCGCCGGGGAATATTCCCTTTGACTTGCCGCTGCCGGGGCGTGCTGTCTATATCCAGCTTCAGCATAGTCTCTGAGCCGTAGTTGGTCTGGCCATGGTTAAGGCGAGACCGTAACCACGGGAGGATGATTACCGCTTGCCAGGGCATAGTTACGCCACGCTTGATCCCACCATGCGCACCGTGCAAGGCAAAAGCCGCTGGGATTTTGCAGCGACGGCCTATAAGCTCTTTATCGTCCATCAGCAAGTTGGTAAATTTTACCTAAGGTCGCACTACTCTAATGCCTTACCAAGGAGAGATAAGGCATGTTGTTATTTAAACCAAGAACTACTGCATTGGCCGAGTATTGTTTCTATCGAGCATGTATCTACGATAAACTTTTACAGCTTATGTAACTTTTTGTTTCAATAAATCTTATGCCCCCTGGGGATGCTCAATGAAAGGCTGGTTGCAAGCTCGCGCATGGCGCATCGGGCTCGGCTTTTTGCTGCCGTTCATGCTGACTGCCGCCCATGCCGAACAGGGCTTTTTCACTGCAAACCTTGCGTACACGGATTCAAGCTACCAATACGATATTGTCCCGGCTGGTTTTCCATTCGATGGCGGCATGGGCATCACCCGCCATGAGTTCAGCACGATCAGCTTGGCCGAACTGGGAGATCAAGTCAGACGGACCGACTTCCCGGCAATGCCTGGCGCACTGGCCGTGGTGTATCCGGATGTCAGTGAGCCCTATCGGAGCATCTTTGCCAAGATCATCGAAGGCATCGAAGAGGGCGCCAAGGTCGCGGTCCGCACCTATTCAATCGGACCGAACGTGGACCCGGTCGAATTCAGCGCACAACTGAAACGCAATGGCACGAAAATCGTGATCGCCCTCGGCCGCCAGGGGTTGAAGGCGGTGTCGGATCTGGAGCGCGATATTCCCGTTGTGGTGGGCGGTATACTGGCACTTCCCGAAACCGACACCCGCAGCCTGATGGGTGTCAGCCTGACGCCCGACCCCGCGCTGCTGTTCGCGCGCCTGAAAAGCCTGTTGCCCGGCGTAAGACGCGTCATCGTCGTCTACAATCCGCAGAACAACGAGTGGCTCATCAAGTTCGCGCGCGAAGCGGCCAGGGCGCAGGGCCTGGAGCTGGTCGCGCACGAAGCGCGCGATCTGGGCAGCGCCGCGCGCCTGTACGAATCGGCTTTCGCCAACAGCGAGGGGCGTCGCGATGCGGTCTGGCTGCCGCAGGACGCAACGACCGTCGATGAAACCACCATTCTGCCGCTGGTCTTGAAGGAATCCTGGAATCGCAACGTGCCGGTGTTTTCCAGCAGCTTCCTGCACGTGAAGAAAGGCGCGCTGTTCGCGCTTTATCCGAACAATGTGGAACTGGGGCGCACCTTGGCCAGTTCGGCGCTGGCGGTCTTGGCCGGCGACTTGCGCCGGCGCGGCGTGCTGCCGTTGCGCGAGGTGCAGACCGCGGTTAACCTGCGTACCGCCAGTCACATCGGCCTGAGCATCGGCTATCAGCAACAACGGAGTTTTGATTTTATTTTTCCGGAACCTTGATGCATAGACTCGTGAAAAACAAGACTATCGATTTTCTACAGAACGATATGCTAGCCCGAACCATGGCGATGCGCGGGTGCATCCCTGTTACTGCGATGAGTGCCGCATCATGTTTCGCGATTATCTGAGCCGCACCGGCTTTCGCCGTCAGCTGACCATCGTAGTCAGCACAGCCATTCTCGGACTGGCTTTGTTTTCTTCGCTGATCACCTCCTGGGAAGCAAGCCGTCGCATGGAAGGCTACCTGGTGGAGCAGGGGCAGCGCATTGCCGAGAACCTGGCGCGTCAGAGTATTCTGGCGCTGTTGTACCGTTCGCCGGAAAACGTACGTGAAGGCATTGCCGCCACACTGGCCTTCCCGGATGTGTTGCAGGTGGAAATATCCGATATCGAGCACCAAGTCCTGCTGTCGCAGGCAAAGGCCGGAATGGCGTCGCTGCCGCAACACAATCATGCTTCCGACGCAACGGTCGCGCGCGCAACTCTAGAACTGCAAACCGATAACGAGTGGTATTTCGTCGCGCCGGTATATGGCGGTCAGGTTGATTCTTCGCCATTCGACCTGCAGGAGCGCGAACCGCAACTGCTCGGTTATGTACATGTGGTGATCGGCAAGGGAACGCTGAACAAGCTGATCGCGTCATTGTTGATCGGCAACCTGGCCATCACCTTTTCCTTCGCGGCTGTCCTGCTTGGCATCATGCGCTTGTTGGCGCGCCACATGGTACAGCCGCTGAATGCCTTGTCCACGCTGATGGGACGCGCGGAAGCGGGAGAGTCCGGCATGCGCGCCATACCGAGCGGCCCGCGCGACATCATCGAAATGGCGCATGCGTTCAACAAGATGATGGGCGTGCTGGAAGAACGCGAGATCGAACTGAAGCATTCGCGCGACGAAGCACTGCGCACCGCGCTGATGAAGACGCAATTCGCGGCCACCGTCAGCCACGAAGTGCGCACGCCGCTCAATGGCGTGGTCGGCATGCTCGACATGCTGAAGGAAATGCGCCTGACCAAGCGCCAGCAGGAATGCGTCGACGTCGCGTGGAACTCCGCGCGCGCGCTGATCGAGCTGATCAACGACATTCTCGACTTTTCCAAGATGGAA
>SXGU01224535.1_pt1 | contig 11173 bp, 10 predicted proteins | sample 3174531 | NCBI WGS metagenome assembly SXGU01 (sample SAMN11356863, study PRJNA531348) | freshwater metagenome | isolation source: freshwater sample F1-140 | place: China: Fuxian Lake, Yuxi | collected 2017-12-25
CGACGATGGGGTTCATGCCAACGAGCTTCATCAACACGATGTCGTGGGCGAAGGAGCGCTTCAGTTCATCGTCAGTCATGGCGTTGCCGCCCATCTTCACCACCAGCGTCTTGCCGTGGAAGCGCTGGATGTAGGGCATCGCCTCGAGCAGGATGCTCGTGGTGTCGGTCTGCGTTGCGGTCATGCGGCCTCGAAGTGGAAGGTCAGTGCGGGATCGACGCGCAGGAGTTCGCGCTGGAAGATGTTGCTGATGCGCGCCAGCGCCGGCCCGGTGTCGGCCTCGAAACGCAGCGTGAGGGTGGGACTCGTGTTCGATGCACGCACCAGGCCCCAGCCGTCGCTGAAGTCCACGCGCACGCCATCGATGGTGTTCATCGTGCCATTGTCGAAGTTGCCACTCGTCGAGAGCGCCGCGACGATCTCGAACTTGGCTGCCTCGGTGGTCTCGACGCGGATCTCGGGGGTGCCAAAGGGATCCGGGAACGCGGCGAAGGCCTCATCCAGCGTCTCGTGGCTCGCGCCAACGATCTCGAGCAGGCGCGCGGCGCTGTAGAGCGCGTCGTCGAAGCCGTACCAGCGTTCGAGGAAGCAGATGTGGCCGCTGAACTCGCCCCCGAGCAGCGCACCCGTCTCCTTGATCTTGGCCTTGATGTTGGAATGGCCGGTCTTCCACATGATGGGCCGGCCGCCCAGCTCGGTGATGATGCCGGACAGGTGGCGCGAGCACTTCACGTCGTACACCACGTCGCATCCCGGGTTGCGACCGACGACGTCGCGTGCGAACAGCATCATCAGCCGATCGGGCCAGATGATGCGGCCGCTTTCGGTCACGAGGCCCAGGCGATCGCCATCGCCGTCGAAGGCGATGCCGAGGTCTGCCTTCTCGCGCCACACGGCGGCCGCGAGGTCATCGAGGTTTTCCGGCACCGCCGGATCCGGATGGTGGTTGGGGAAGGTGCCGTCGACTTCGCAGTACAGCTCGACGACCTCGCAACCGAGGGCGCGGAGGAGCTCTGGTGCCACCTTGCCGGCGATGCCATTGCCGCAGTCCACCACGACCTTCAGCGACTGCGCGACAGTGACGTCCTCGGTGATGCGGTCGATGTAGCGGCGGATGATGTCGGTCTTCTCGACACTGCCCTTGCCGCTTGCGAACTCGTTCTGCTCGATGCGCTGGCGCAGCCGCTGGATGCGTTCGCCCGCGAGGGTCTCGCCGGCGAGCACGATCTTGAGGCCGTTGTAGTCCGGTGGATTGTGGCTGCCTGTGATCATCACGCCCGAGCCGGTACGCAGCAGGTGCGTGGCGAAGTAGAGGAGCGGCGTCGGCACCTCGCCGACGTCGGTCACGTCCGTGCCGGATTCGCGCAACCCGCGGATCACGGCCTCACGCAGGCTGGGCGACGAGAGTCGGCCATCGCTGGCCACGACGAGCCGCTTCACGTTCATCGCCGCCGCTTCGGAGCCGAGTGCACGCCCGATCTGGTACACCACGTCCTCGCCGAGGTTGCGATCGACGATGCCGCGGATGTCGTAGGCGCGGAACACTTCGGGATCCACCCCCCGGCGCGCCGGCGTGGCAGGTGCCCTGGGCGCGGGCGGCGGCGACGGAGCGACCTGCAGCGGGTCGTCCAGTTCGATGGGAATCTCCAGGTCGTCCTGGCGCGCGGGCCGGGGCCGGGCGGCCGCAGCCGGACGTCGGGCGGGCACCGGGGTCTCGGGGATGGGTTCGGGCGGCGCATCGAACCGGCGCTGCGTCGACGACAGGAGTTCTGCCGCGAATTCGGCGATGTCGCCAAGCCTGTAGCCCTCGCCCCCCTGGCGACGGTTGCGCATGCTCGTCTTCACGGTCGAGATGTCGAGCAGCAGGTTGCGGCGCAGTCGCGTGTAGGTGAGCGCGGCAGCGGCTACCAGCCCGAGCAGTGCCGCGACCAGGGCCGGTAGCAGCGAGAGCATCGAGACGCTCGCATCTGCCACCACGGTGGTGGACGGATCGAACACCACGGTCCAGTGCGGTACGCGTGTGGCGCGGGAGAGCGGCTGCCCGGTGCCCTGCTCGCCCACCTCCACCAGCGCGACCGTCTCGGAGTCGCTGAACTTCTGTTCCAGGCGCACCGTGCCCACGTCGTTCTCGATCGCTCCCAGGGCACCTTCTATGTAGGACGGATCGCTGATCAGGAGCACCGTGCCGATGAGCTTGCCGCCGGCGCCCTTGATCGGCGCGACGGCATAGACCAGCAGCTCCCCGCCGATGCGGAAGGCCTGGGGCCAGGGTTGTTCATTGCGTTCCGCGGCCCGCACCATGTCCAGTGCCGAGAAGTTCACCGGCGGGGTGCCCTGGGGGTCTGCCGTGGCAGCACCGACCGCGTAGATCCGCACGCCGCGCAAGCTGCCGATCGCGTTGCCAAGCGTCTGTTGCTGCGCGGCGATCGCCCCGGGATTCCGCCCGGCGACTGCAATCTGCACGTTCGGGGAAGCGGCGATGCGCGTTGCCTGCTGCTGCATGAGGTGCACCCGGCTGTTGATCACCTCCACGTAGGCGTGCGCCAGGGCGTCGCGTTGCAGGTCGAGCATCCGCTCGTTGTTCGGTGCAAGTGCGAGCCACTGCAGGAGTGCCACGCTGATGCACAGGCCCAGGCCGCCGATCGCGATCGTGGCCAGGGCGTAGGCAAGCAGCGCCCGTTCCTTGCCCTTCGCCGCACCCCCTGTCGTGGTACCGACCGGACTGGACGTGCTGTCGGCGGGCACGTTGCGCTTGCTGGGGATCTTCAACCTTCACCTCGGCGCAGCTGACGGCTGGGGCTGGGATTTACTGAGCGAGGACGATCGTAAATGCTCACTAGCACTGACTCCAGTTCATCCTCGAGCTGGCAAGCGCGCGCCGGGACCCGGCGCGCCGGTCTCAGTGTGGCTCGCTCTGGCCATCCCTGCCGCGCCCAGGGCCACTGGCCGCCGGGGTTCAGGTCCCGGGCACCCGCATCCGCTGCGCGATCACGGCGACGATGCGGCGCGAGATCTCGGCCTTCGGGGCCTTCGCAAGCGTGAGCTCCTCCTGCGCGCCGATCAGCGTGACGGCGTTGTCGTCACTGCTGAAACCGATGCTCTGGTCTGCCACATCGTTCAGGACGATGAAGTCCATGTTCTTGCGTGCCCGCTTGCTGCGGGCGTTGTCGAGGACATTGTCGGTCTCGGCAGCGAACCCGACGATGAACGGCCGTTGCGGCAATGCGCCGATGCTGGCGACGATGTCCGGGTTCTCGACAAGCTCCAGTACGAGAGCTGCCCCGTCGCCGCGCTTCTTGATCTTGGTTTCCGCCGCCGTGCCAGGGCGGTAGTCGGCGACGGCCGCGACGGCGATGAACAGGTCGCAGTCCCGAGCCTCGCGCAGGGCTGCCGCGTGCATGTCGCGGGCACTGATCACGTCGATGCGATCGATGCCTGCCGGCGTCTGCAGGCCCACCGGGCCGGCGATCAGCACGACCCTGGCGCCCGCGTCGCGCGCCGCTTCGGCGAGGGCGAACCCCTGCTTGCCGCTGCTGTGATTGCTGATGTAGCGCACGGGGTCGAGCGCTTCCCGGGTCGGCCCCGCCGTGATCACCACCTTGCATCCGGCGAGTGCGCCTGCGGTCGGCTGCCCGGGGGGTTCGGCGGGCAGATCGGCCGAGCGCAGCGGTGCCGGTGCCGCGAGTGGTGACACGTTCACACCGCCTGAACCCAGCGCGGCGACGATGTCTGCGGGTTCGAGCATGCGGCCAGGACCGAACTCGCCGCAGGCCTGCGCACCGTTTCCGGGACCAAGCATGTTGACCCCGCGCTCGATGAGCGTGCGCACGTTGGCCTGCGTGGCCTGGTGCAGCCACATCCGATGATTCATCGCCGGTGCCACGAACACCGGTGATGTCGTGGCCAGGCACAGTGTCGTCACGAGGTCGTCTGCCATGCCGTGCGCGAGGCGGGCCAGCAGGTCTGCCGTTGCGGGCGCGACGATCACGGCATCCGCCCAGCGTGCGAGCTCGATGTGGCCCATCGCTGCCTCGGCCGCGTCGTCGAAGAGCTCGGTGCGCACTGGCCGTCCGGACAGCGCCTGCAGCGTGAGCGGCGTGACGAAGGCCGTGGCACGTGGAGTCATCGCCACCTGCACGGTCGCGCCGGCCTCGCCGAGGCGGCGCACGAGATCGCAGCACTTGTAGGCCGCGATGCCGGCGCTGACGCACAGCAGGATGCGCTTGTCGCTGAGGCTCTGCATCGGCGTCGGCTGATCCAGGAGAACGTCGGGGCGAGCAAAGATAGCACCGCATCCCCGCTGCACCGGCAGGTTGCCGGTGGGCGGCGCGCATGGACTGCCGGCGATCCGCGGTGCCTGCGAGCGCAACCGGCCAGCTGACCAGGCAACGGCGCCTGCAACGAACAGGGACGACAACCGAAATGCACGACGCAGACCCGGGCGGAAGCCCCGCTCACAGGCCGCAGCCTGGCAGCGGCAGCCTGCCCGCCCACGAGCGCCCTAGGGAACGCCTGCTCGCGCGCGGCGCCGATGCGCTGTCGGACCACGAACTGCTGGCGCTCCTCCTGCGCACCGGCGACCGTGGCCGGCCCGCGTTGATGCTGGCGTCCGAGTTGCTGGCCGGTGGCGGTGGCCTGGGTGCACTGCTCGATCTCGACGCCAGCGCGCTGGCGGCCCTGCGTGGCGTCGGTCCGGCCCGCGCCGCGTTGCTGAAGGCGGCACTCGCACTCGCCGAACGCCACGCACGCTGCCGGCTGGTGCGTGCCGAAGCGCTCACCTCACCCGCGCACACCACCCGGGTCCTGCGCCTGCGCCTGCGTCGGCGCGAACGCGAGGTGTTCGCGGTACTGCTGCTCGACAGCCAGCACCGTGTGATCGAATACGAGGAGCTGTTCTTCGGCACCATCGATGGCACCAGCGTGCACCCTCGCGAGGTCGTCCGGGCCGCGCTGCGTCGCAACGCGGCTGCGGTCATCGTCGCCCACAATCACCCGTCGGGTGTCGCCGAGCCGAGTCAGGCCGACGTGCGCATCACCGAACGGCTGCGCGCCGCCCTCGCGCTGGTGGATGTGCGGTTGCTCGATCACTTCGTGGTGGGGGATGTGGAGGTCACCTCGCTCGCCGAGCGGGGCCTGATCTGAGCGGCCTGACGGGAAGCGGTGGACGACAGGGTAGAAAAGCTTTGTCTCGGCTGGAGCGCTCTGCTATAAAGCCGCGCTCTTTTGCAGGCGCACAGGCCGGCTCTCATGTCTCAGGTATGCCAAGTCACGGGCAAGGGCCCCCAAACCGGCAACAACGTCTCCCACGCGCATAACAAGACGCGTCGACGTTTCGTGCCGAATCTGCACCAGAAGCGATTCTGGGTGGCAAGCGAGAAGCGCTGGGTGCGCCTCCGCGTGTCAAGTCACGGAATGCGGGTGATCGACAAGCGCGGCATCGATGTCGTGCTGGCCGAACTCCGCCGCCGCGGCGACAAGGTCTGACCAGGGTCCGACCGGGCTCGGCGGTCGCGCCGACCGGGCCCCGCTGCGATGGTTGTCCGGAGGGCCCCCTGGGTCTTTCACGGCCGTGCGGCTCCGTCGGGTCCTACTCGCCACCTCAAAGGAACAGCAGCCATGCGTGACAAGATCAAGCTCGTGTCGAGCGCCGGAACCGGCCACTTCTACACGACCGACAAGAACAAGCGCACGACGCCCGACAAGCTCGAGATGAAGAAGTACGACCCGGTCGTGCGCAAGCATGTGATCTATCGCGAAGCGAAGATCAAGTAGACAACCGCGCAACGACGTTCAGGCGCCGCCGCGAAGCGAAGGTCACGGCCTGGCGTGTCGCAGGTCTCCTAGACCCCGGCTAGTGAGTCGCCTGTCGCCGTCACGCTGTCGGCTCTGCGCAGTGCAAGCGCGCCATCTCCTTCCAGGGTGGCTGTCCAGCCCTCGGCGACCCAGGTGCAGGTGTAGTCCTCGGTGACGATCGCAGGGCCGGTGACTGCGCCCGTGATCTCTCCGCGCGGATGCACCCGCCATGCACCACCTGCGGCCGACGCGATTGCGCCCTGCGTTGGTGAGGTGGCTCCGCCGGCGGCAGGCGCCGGCACCCTGAACGTTGTCTCCCGGATTCGCGGCAGCTCGCCCAGTGGCGCTAGGCCCTCCACCCGCACACGTACGTTCACGAGTTCCACCGGTGTGGCCACGCGATGGCCGTACCGCGCCTCGTGCGCCGCGTGGAAGCGACGTTCGAGATCCGAACCCGGGTTGCTGGCAGCGGCGAGGCGATCCTCGAGACCGAGATTGAGATAGTAGGACTGGCCGACGTAGCGCAGGTCGACGCTTGCCCTCGTCGTGCAGGCCGCTGCGTCGACGCCTTCCATCTGCAGGTCCGCCCGCCCGGCACTTGCAAGTTCGTCCACGATGGCTGGGATGCCGGTGGCTGCCTCCGCCAGGGGACGGTGCACGGCGCGCGAGCGCTGCCTGCCCGGCGCGGCCTGCAGCATGCCGAGCGCTGACAACACGCTGCCGGCACGCGGCAGCAGAACCTGCGTCATGCCCAACGACTCCGCGAGGGCGCACACGTGCATGCCGCCGGCACCCCCGAAGCAGCACAGCGTGAAGTCCCGCGGGTCGTATCCACGCTCGACGCTCATGAGGCGCAACGCGCCAGCCATGTTCTCGTTGGCAACGTCGACGATGCCCTGGGCGGCAGCCTCGGTCGTCGTGCCGAGCGTGACGGCGATCGACGCGATCGCCCTGTGTGCAGCGTCGAGGTCCAGTGCCGCACGCCCCCCGAGAAATCCGTTGGCCGGCAGTCGCCCCAGCACGAGGTTGGCGTCAGTCACTGTCGGTTCGTTGCCGCCACGGCCGTACCACGCCGGCCCGGGCTCCGCGCCGGCGGAGCGCGGGCCGACCTGCAACAGACCGCCCGCGTCGATGCGGGCGATCGAGCCTCCGCCAGCACCGATGGTGTGGATGTCCGCCATCGGGATCGCGATCGGAAGCCCGACGATCGAGCCCTCGCTCGTGAGTGCGACAGCGCCGTCGACAAGGCAGACATCCGTCGATGTGCCGCCCATGTCGAAGGTGAGCAGGCGTGCCGCGCTGTCTCCCTCCGAGGCTCGCCGTGCGCTGGCGAGGTGCGCGGCGGCCACGGCACCACCCGCGGGGCCAGACAGCAGCAGCGTGACCGCCTGGGATGAAGCGCGAGCCGCGTCGATCGTGCCGCCAGACGACATCATGATGGCCAGGCGATTGCCCAGGGTCGCGTGGGCGAGCCGCGTGAGATAACCACCTGTCACCGGCCCAAGTGCTGCGTTCAGCCAGGTTGCCACGCCGCGTTCGTACTCCCGATACTCGGGCAGTACGTCTGCACTGCAGGAAACGAAGCGGCCTGGCTGAAGCCGTTCCGCGATGCGCCGCTCGGCGCGCGCGTCGAGATAGGAGTACAGCAGGTTGATGGCCACTGCCTCCGCACCGCGCTGCTCTGCAATCCGCGCGAGTTCGTCCAGGTCGGCATCCGTGAGCTCGTCGAGCACGCTTCCGTCGATGGCGATGCGGCCTCCCGTGCCCACGCGCAGCTCGTCAGGCACGAGATCAGGCTCGACCCGCGGCTGCAGCGCGTACAGCTCGCGCCGCGCCTGGCGGCCGAGTACCAGCACATCCTCGAAACCGCGATTGCCGACGTAGAGCGTGCGCGCGAGCCGACCCTCGAGCAGCGCGTTGGTTGCGACGGTGCTGCCGTGGACGATCCGCAGCTGCCCTGCCTCGAGTGCCGCGGTGAGGCCGAGCGCGTGAATGCCCTCGAGGATCGCCCGTCCCGGATCATCGGGTGTCGATGGCACCTTCAGCGTGCGTGCGATGCCGTCGCGCACGAGCACGAAGTCGGTGAACGTCCCGCCGGTGTCGACACCCAGCAGCACGCTGCCGCTCGGCGCGATGTCCTGGATCACCATCGTGGAACCGTTGGCCGTGGCGGCGTGCGACGCCGCGGAGCTTAGCAGCGCGCGGGCAGCGACGATCCGGCGTGCCTTGCACCGCTGCTATCCTCCGCGCGAACCCGAGTGTGCCCCGAATGCCCGAGCTGCCCGAAGTGGAAACGACCTGCCGCGGCATCGAGCCGTGGGTAGTCGGCCAGCGCATCCGCGCCGCGCATGTGCGTGACGGCCGCTTGCGCTGGGGGGTGGATGTGGCGATCGCCGAGCACCTGCGCAGCCGGCGGATCGCCGCCGTGGACCGGCGTGCGAAGTACCTCATCCTTCGGCTCGAGGGCGGCGACGACCTGATCGTGCATCTCGGCATGTCCGGTCGCCTGCGCGTGCTGACGGCACCGGAGAACCCGGGCAGGCACGACCACTTCGACCTCGAGTTCGACAATGGCCATGCGCTGCGGCTCACTGATCCGCGGCGGTTCGGGGCTGTGCTCTGGGCTCCGGCAGGTGCCGAGCGGCATGAGCGCCTGCTGGGCCTGGGACCGGAGCCGCTCTCGGCGTTATTCGACGGCACGGTGCTGCACCAGGCGACCCAGGCGCGCAGGGCACCCATCAAGCAGGTGCTCATGGACGCCGCGGTCGTGGTCGGAGTGGGAAACATCTATGCCAACGAGGCATTGTTTCTGGCGGGAATCCGGCCCGGCACGGCCGCCCGCCGCCTGTCGCGCCCACGCTGCGCGCGGCTAGCCACGGCGGTGAAGGAAGTGCTCCAGCGCGCGATCGCAGCCGGTGGCACCTCGTTCCGGGACTTCGTCGGCAGCGATGGCAAGCCCGGCTACTTCGAGCAGTCGCTCAACGTGTATGGACGAGAAGGGCTGCCCTGCCGCGCCTGTGGTGAGCCTCTCGTCGCATCGCGCCTCGGCGGCCGGGCGACCGTGCATTGCCGTCGGTGCCAGAAGCCCTGAGCCCGGCCTGCCGTCCCCGGCCGATCGCGGCCGCCATGCCGAGCGTTCCCGGGCGGCGGTCGATTGCTATAGTGAGGGCTCGATTCCGCCCTTCCTGAAGGTGTGCGTCATGAAGAAATGGATTGCGAATGCCGTTCTCACGGCAGCCCTGGCCACGTCGGCCCTGCCTGCGCTGGCGATCGAGCCTGCCGAGAACAATGGCTGGGCGATGGCAACCGACCTGGTCGTTGCGCGCCCGGTGGGCGCCGTGCTGACCGTCGCGGGTTCCGTGCTGTTCGTGTTGGCGCTGCCGTTCACGGCCGTGACCAACACCATCGACGATGCCGCGAAGGCGCTGGTGGTGGGGCCCGCACGCGAGACTTTCGTGCGCTGCCTGGGCTGCACCAACACCGGCCGTGTGAACGACGATGAGGACGTGCGCTAGCGGATTTGGCGCTCGGTAGCTGCGCCGCGGCAGATGGTCCTGCCGCTAGCGCTTTCGCTGCTCGTCGAGCGAGCGAACAACCGCCGGATGCACGAACTTCGAGACATCGCCCCCGTACAGCGCAATCTCGCGTACGAGGGTGGATGAGACGAAGGAACAGTCCTTCGATGGCAGCAGGAACACGTACTCGATATCCGGGTAGAGCGCCTGGTTCATCTCCAGCATCTGGAACTCGTACTCGAAGTCCGCCACCGTGCGCAGACCGCGCAGGATGAAGGGCGTGCCCTTCTGCTTCACGTAGTCCACGAGCAGGGTGTTGAAACCATCCACCTCTGCGCCCGGCACGTCGGCGAGCACCTCGCGGCACAGCTCGATGCGTGCCTTGAGGTCGATCTCGGGCGACTTCTGCGGGCTCGTGCCGATGGCCACGATCACGCGGTCGAACAGCTTCAGCGCGCGCCGTACCAGATCGACGTGGCCGTTGGTGATGGGATTGAAGGTTCCCGGATACACGACCGTTCGCATGGCGGAACTCTGAGCCGAAGGCGAGCGGATGGTGCCGGAAGCGCGCCTCCACGCAAAGGGCCCGCGTCAGTCTTCGTTCACCGCGTACAGGCACATGATGACCGAGCCGGTGTGGGATTCCCGTGCCAGCATCCAGCCGTCTGGCAGTGCTGGCGCTGGCTCCCTGCCGGGGCGTTCGATGTACACGCGGGCGCCCCGGACGAGCAGCGGCGTGAGCGCGGGCAGCAACGCGGGCAGCAGCCCGGCAGCAAACGGCGGGTCCAGGAACGCGACGTCGATGGTCGGGGCCGGAGGCTGCCGCGCGAGCCACGCGCGGGCGTCCATGCGTTCGAACTGCGCGGTACCCACGCCCTCGGCGTCGCTCGCTACCAGCCGTGCCCACTCGGACCTCAGGTGTTCGATCACGCGCGTGCGTACGTCGATGAAGGTCGCGCTTGCGGCACCGCGCGAGAGCGCCTCGAACCCGAGACTGCCCGAACCGGCAAAGAGGTCGACGCAGTGACTGCCGTCCAGCCGGCCGGCGAGCCAGTTGAACAGCGTCTCGCGGCCGCGATCCCCCGTGGGCCGAAGGTCGTCGAAGGTGGGGAAACCCAGCTTCCGCCCTCGCCATCGTCCCCCGATAATGCGCACCGTGTTGCGCTGGTTTGCGTTGCGCTGGTTCGACATGTCGCCGCTGCCCGCTGCTGTCGGTTGAGATGGGTGCCGGGTCGCGGCCAGCCGCAGGGCGCTCGATCCCGGCAAGCGCCTCGTACCGCGCTGCGGGTCAGCGCATGATCCGCCTTTCGCCAGACCACCGCCCGACGACCGCCCGGGCGCCGCCGAGTACGCCATGTTCCGTTCCAAGCCGCCTGCCTCACAACTGCCTGCCGCACAAGCAACCGGACAGGGTCCAGACGCGGATGCCGGCAAGCCGGCAGGCGAGAAGGGCTTCTTCGGGCGCCTGAAGGACAAGCTCGCGAAGACCCGCGACAGCATCTCGGCCGGTCTGGGCAACCTGCTGCTCGGCGAGCGCGAGCTCGACGCCGAGTCGATGGAAGACCTCGAGACCACCCTGCTGCTGGCCGACGTCGGCGTCGACGCCACGCGCCGCATCGTCGATGCACTCAGCGAACGGGTACAGCGGCGCGAACTCGTGCAGCGCGGCGCGCTGCGTGGTGCGCTGTCTGCCGAGCTGATCAAGATCCTCGACGTCTCGCCGCGGCGCTTCCGGGTCGATGCCCTGCGTCGCCCCTTCGTGGTGCTGGTGGTCGGAGTGAACGGTGTTGGCAAGACCACCACGATCGGCCAGCTTGCCGCGCGCCGGAAGCGTGCGGGCCGCACCGTGGTGCTGGCCGCCGGCG
>SXGU01243565.1_pt1 | contig 11173 bp, 10 predicted proteins | sample 3174531 | NCBI WGS metagenome assembly SXGU01 (sample SAMN11356863, study PRJNA531348) | freshwater metagenome | isolation source: freshwater sample F1-140 | place: China: Fuxian Lake, Yuxi | collected 2017-12-25
CACAGGGCGGCACCGATCCCGCTGCCACCGCCGGTCACGACGATCACCGAGTCGCGCAGTTCCACCCGTGCTCCGTTCCGCTCGCCGGTCCGCCCGTCAGGCCCCAGCGGCTGCGTCGATCGTCTCCTGGACGGTCCCCAATCGATCCTCGCCCCAGGGGAGCGGCATGAGGACCGGGACCTCCACGCCGGCGTCCCGGTAGGCGGTGACGCTCGCCCGGACGTGGGCGGCATCGCCGCAGATGTCGATGGCGTCGACCATCCGGTCCGAGATGGCGGCGATCGCCCCGTCCCGGTCGCGCCGCTCGCGTGCGGCGCGGAGGGCGGCGATCTCGGCGGTGAACCCGGCCCGCTCGAAGGCGGCCGCGTACGCCGGGACCACGGCGTAGGACCAGATGTCGCGTCGGGCGAGCGGTCGAGCCTGCTCGGGGTCGCACACCCCCACGTGCACGTACGCGAACACGGTGCAGGCGCCACCCGGTCGGCCCGCCCGGGACTCGCCGATGCGGACCTGCTCGACGCACCACGGCACCGCCGTGGCGGGCAGGTAGTTCAACAGGACGCCGTCGGCGAGCTCTCCGGCGAGCTGCAGCATCCGTTCGTTCAGCGCTCCGAGCACCAGTTCGGGGCGGCGGTCGCCGAGCCGCACGCCGAGGCGGAACCCGTCGACCCGGTGGAACCGCCCGTCGTGGTCGACCGCCTCGCCGTCCAGGCACGCCCGGGTGAGGGTCAGGTACTCGCGCATGCGCTCCACCGGTCGGTCGCCGTAGTCGGCCCCGTGCCACCTCCCGACCACGACCGGCGAGGAGATCCCGACGCCCAGGAGGATCCGTGACTCCGGGTGGGCGTCCTGGAGGGTGGCGGCGCCCATGGCGGCCATCGGTGGGGTCCGCAGTTGGACGGCGAGCACGCCGGTCCCCAGGTCGAGGCCGCCGACCCGGGCGCCCACGTGCCCCAGGGTGGCGAAGGCCTCCTGCCCGGTGGTCTCGGCGGTCCAGAACGATCCGTAGCCCGACTGGGACATCTGCCCGGCCACCTCGACCGCGGCACCGAGGCCGAGCGCCGGGAAGCTCGCGAACGTGGCCCCGGCGGGGATCCGGTGGGTCGTCAGCTCGGTCTCCACGACGTCAACCTAGGCGTCGCCGGGCCGCTGTCGCAGAAACCGACGTGGAGGTGTCCCACCGGGGCGGTACGTTACGAGGGTCGGTTCCAGCCCGGATCCGACAGACACGATCAGCCCGACGATGCAACCCCTGAGCGGGGCGAGGAGGAGCCGTGACCGAGGTGACGGACGTGCAGGACATCACGACCGACGAGACCATCCGGACGGCCATGCAGCTGATCGATCAGGGCCTCGGTGACATCGCCGAGCGTCAGATCGTGTCCACCGCCGAGGTCGCCGACCTGCTGCTCGACCTCCGGTCCGTGCTCGTCCGGCTCGACGCCCGGGTCTCGGCGAACTGAGTCCCAGCGACACCGACCCTGGCGGTTGGTGTCGGCCGGATCATCGAGCGGCGATCGCCTCCAGGATCTCCGAGTAGGCGCGTTCCACATCGTCGAGGAGGGCCGGCGGGTCGTCCACGGCGGCGGGATCCACGACCAGGCCCATGCACATGGACCCTCGGTAGCTCATCGTCGTCAGGTTGAACGCCGTGCCGGCGAGCGGGCCGAGGGGGAAGTTCTGCTCGATCAGCGAGCCGCTCACGAACAGGTCGAACGGAGCGGCCTTCACGTTCGAGCACACGAAGTCGACCGAACCCGCCATCTGCTGACCGGCCCGAACGACCACCAGCGACGGCAGCAGCGCCAGCCACGAGGCCATCGTCTCGACCGACCCGAGTGCCCGCTCGCCCTTGACGTCCGACAGCGTCGCGTGGATCAGGGCGATGCGTTCGATGGGGTCCAGGTCGCCGGTCGGCACCAGCGCCTGGCTCGGGGCGAAGGCATTGCCTCCCACGGAGCGGTCGTGCCGGGTGCTGATCGGGATGGAGACCCGGAGGTGCTCCACCGGTGCGCCCGCCCGACGGTGGTAGGCGCCCGCAGCGGCTGCCGCGCCGGCCACGAACAGGTCGTTGACCGTGGCCCCGACCCGGTGGGCCGCATCGATCACCTCCGGGAGCGGGATCTCGGTGGTGCCGAACCAGCGGTCCAGCGAGCGGTCGCGCCACAGCGGTGACCTCCGGGGGTCGACCGCCACCTGTCGGGCGGCCGAGGCCACGGTGCGGGCGACCTCGGCGCTCCGGCCCGGCAGCTCGGCCGGATGGACGGCTGCGGCCCCCACGTCGGCGATGGCCCCGCCGACCAGTTCGACGGGCTGGCGCACGGCGGCGATCGCGGTCGCCGTCCAGCGTCCGATCGGACCGGACTCGTCACAGGAGGGGGGCGGGGTCGCTGTCGCCGGGGACTCCGGCGCAACGTCGTCGCTCCCGGCCGGGTCGTCGGGATGCTCCGCCCCCTGTTCGCTCGGCGGTGCCGGGTCACGCTCCAGGTCCAGGAACTCGACGGAGAGCCGGATCCCGCCCTTGCCGTCGGTGATCGTGTGGTGGAGTCGCTGCAGCATGGCGGCACGTCCACCCCGGAGGCCCTCGACCACGATGAACTCCCACAGCGGTCGGCTCCGGTCGAACGGCTGGCGGGACAGGGTGGCGGCCAGCGTGCGGACCTCGGCGTCGTCGGCGTCGCCGCCCAGGTCGATCCACCGGAGGTGGCGGTCCAGGTCGAAGTCCGGATCGTCCTGCCACTCGGGCGGGTTGAACCGTCCGGTGGGGGTCGCGACCCGCTGGCGAAGTCGGGGCACAGCTCGTGACGTCGCCTCCATCCGGGCCCGGAGTCGGACCCGGTCGGGTGATCGGTCGAGCGTCGTCAGGTTGGCGAACGCCGAGGAGAGGTGCGGGTCACGCTCGAGCTCCCACATCACGGACTCGAACGCGCTCATCTGATGGCCCGGATCCACGACCACACGCTACCGGCGGGAGCGACTGACGGTCCGAACGGACGGCCCGGCTCAGCGGCGCCCGGGCCAGACCGCCAGGGCGACGCGCCCCACGACCCGCCCGACGGTGATGCCCCCCAACACGTCGCTCGCATGGTGGGCGCCCACGTGGACCCGGCTCCACGCCACTCCGGCCGCCAGCGCCCACCACACCGGCGCCGCGCCCAGATCGGCCGACAGCATGGTGGCCGAACACGCGCCGGCCGAGGCGTGGCCGCTCGGGAAGCTGGACGTCCGTGGGGTGCGGAGATCGTGCGGGTGGTCGTCGACGGTGGCGGGGCGCACGCGTCGGAACTGCGACTTCACGACGCCGTTCACCACGATCTGCTCCGTCAGCAGCACGGCGCTGCGCCGGAGCGCGTTGCGGCGCCGCCGAGCGGCATCACCGCCGGCGGCACCCGCGAGGGCCGCCCCCACGGTGGCATCCACCAGGTTGATCCCGTGCCAGATCGCGCTGTGGTTGCCGGCCTCCGAGAGGGCGTAGAGCGCGCGGTCGACCCGGGGGATGCCTCGGGACGATCGGGCGATCCGCTCGCCCAGAGCGTCCACCGCCCGCACGGCCGGGTGGCCGAAGTGGAAGGTGCGGGTCATCCGGCGGGAGCCGCCCCGACCTGGATCGGCACGGCCGTCGAGGCGAGTGCCGGGTCGCCCCCGAAGGAGGGGCAGTACTGCTTGAAGGCGCACCACGAGCAGAGCGGCCCCGGCCGCGGCCGGAAGTCGTCCCGCTCGCAGGCCCGCTCGATCGCGTCCCACACCGCCCGGACCTTTCGCTCGACCCCGCGGTTGGACTGCTCGGAGGTGTCGGTGGTGATGATCTGCGGGTCCCGGCCCAGGTAGATGAGCTGGATCCGTCGGGGGCGCTTCCCCAGCACCTGCTCGCAGAGCATGGAGTAGAAGTGGACGCCGCCGAGGCGTGACGCCTGCTGCGCCTGGGCCGGGGCCCGGCCGGTCTTGTAGTCGGTGACGAGCAGTTCGCCGTCCTCGTCCAGTTCGAGGCGGTCGATGATCCCGCGCACGGTGACCGGGCCGAGCTCGGCGGTCAACATGAGCTCCAGGCCGATCGGCCTGATGCGGGTGGGATCCTCGAGCGTGAAGTACCGCTCGACCATGCGCGCCGCATCGGCTGCGAAGTCCTGTTCAGCGGCGGCATCGAGCTCGAGCCCCCGGTACTCCGGCTCGTCGGCCATCTCGGCCAGCGCCTCGGTGAGGCACTCCTGGGCCCGCTCGGGGGTCCGATCGGCGACATCACCGACGAACAGCAGCTCCAGAGCCCGGTGCACGGTGGTGCCCTTGACCGCCGGGGTGGACGGTGGCTCGGGCAGACGGTCGATGGCCGAGAACCGGAAGGCGAGGGCGCACTCCTTGAAGCTGGACACCTTGGACGGCGAGAGCGTGCGGGGAAGTGGCAGCGGCATGGGTCAGATCGTAGGGGGAGGCGGTGACACCGGTCGCCGGACCCGGGTGCGGCGGCGAGGGCCGCGAGCTCACTCCGCCGCAGTCGTGGCGCGGTGCACCGAGGCCGCCATGTCGTCGAGCGCCGCGAGCGGTGCGAAGTGGCCCACCTCGGGGTGCTCCTCGAGCGTCCCGGCGGGGAGGCGCCCGGCGATGCCCGGGGCGAGCAGCGCCGGCCCGGGTTCGGGTCGACCCCGGACCACGTTGACCGGGCACGTCACCTCGCCGAGGCGTTCCCAGGTGCGGTGGGTGGCTCCGGCTGCGTAGGTCGACGCCTCGAAGTCGGGCCGGCACCGCAGGCTGATGGACCCGTCGTCGTGCTGCTCGAACCCGAACCGGACGTAGGCCTCCAGGCACTCGGGCGCCAGTTCGTCGAGCGGCCGTTTCGCGGCGAAGTTCGTCAGGGCCACCTCGGCCGACGGGAACGTGTCCCGACGACGTCGGGCCGCCTCGACCATGGGGTTGGGCGTCCCGGGTTCCGGTCGGGGGAAGTCCGGGGGGAACACGATCGGCTCGAACACCCACAGGGCGGCGAAGGTGCCCGGCCGCTGGATCTCCGCCATGAGGAGCGACGCGCCGCCCATGGAGTGGCCCACGCCGATCGGGTGGTGCAGGCCGAGGCCGTCGACTGCGGCGAGCACGTCCTGGCCGGTCGCCTCCCAGTCCATGGCGGCCGGCGACCCCGAGCGACCGTGACCCCGCACGTCGAGTGCGGCCAACCGGTGGTCGGGGAGCCGGCCGGCGAGGGGACCCCACACGCCGGCGCAGAAGCCGGTGGCGTGAACCAGGAGCAGGTCGCCGCCGGACCCGCCCAGGTCGTAGGTGGCGATCGGCGTCCCGTCGGGGGAGCTCACGAACTGGGGGTCGTCGAAGACGCTGCGTTCGTCGGGGTCGTCGGCGGGCTGCACGTCGGCAGCCTGCCACTTCGACGAGCGATGCCGGAATCCTGCCGGCCCCGGGGATGCCGCTCGCCGTCACGGGGGTGGACGAAGATGGGCGGATGAGCCACGACATCGCCACCGACCGGCCCGCCGGCGAGGGTGCTCCTCCCCGGGCCCCGCTCGTCCTGGTGACGCTGATCCTGGTGGCCACCGTCGCCAACCTGAACCTGTCGGTGGCCAACGTCGCCCTCCCCGACATCGGCGTGGCGTTCCAGGCGAGCCAGCTCCAGATCAACCTGGTGGCCATCGGCTATTCGCTCGGCCTGGCGGCATCGGTCCTGTACCTGGGGGCCGTCGGCGACCGGTACGGCCGCAAGCTGCTGCTCGTTCTGGGTACGGCACTCGCCATCCCGTCGTCCCTGCTGGCGGCGTGGGCCCCGACCGTCGAACTGCTCGTGGTGTTCCGCATCATCGGCGGCTTCGCCGCCGGCATGGCGTTCCCGACGACGCTCGCCCTGATCACGGCGTTGTGGTCGGGCCCGGGCCGGACCCGGTCGATCGCTCTGTGGTCGGCGGTGGGCGGGGCCATGGCGGCGCTCGGTCCGCTCGTGTCCGGGGTGCTCCTGCAGAACTTCTGGTGGGGGTCACCGTTCCTGTTCACGGTCCCCCTTGCGGTGGTCGCGCTCGGGCTGTCGCTGCGGCTCGTGCCCGCCCATGTCGGGGAGAGCTCCGAGCCGGTCGACCACCTGGGTGGCGTGCTGTCCGTCGTTGGGATTGCGGCGCTGGTGGCGGCCATCACGTTCGTCGCCGAGCCGGACAGCGCCACGCTGGGACTGATCTTGGGTGTCGTCGCACTGGTGGCCGTCGCCGCGTTCGTACTGCGGCAGCGTCGGGCACCCAATCCGCTCTACGACCTCCACTACGCCGCCCGGCCGACGTTCTGGGTGGCGGCCATCGCCGGGATCGTCGTGTTCGGCTCCCTCATGGGCGGGGTGTTCATCGCCCAGCAGTACCTGCAGAACGTCGAGGGCTACAGCCCCCTCGCCGCAGGTGCGTCGGTGCTGCCCGCAGCGCTCGTGATGGTGCTGGTGGCACCTCGCTCGGCCAAGCTGATCGAGTCGATCGGCTCCCGGGCGACACTGCTCCTCGGCTACGTCTGCTGCCTGGCCGGCCTGCTCGTCATGTTGTTCGTCTGGGGTGAGGGGACCAGCTACGCCTGGATCGCCGTGCCATTCGTCCTGGTCGGTGCCGGTGTCGGGCTGGCGGGGACGCCGGCGTCCCGGTCGCTCACCGGCTCGGTGCCGGTCGAGCGGGTCGGCATGGCGTCGGGCACCGCGGACCTCCAGCGTGACCTGGGCGCGGCGATCATGCAGTCGATCATGGGGGCGCTGCTCACCGCTGGGTACGCGAGTGCCGTGGCGGCGCAAATCGCCGCCGCACCTCCGGACGTGCAGTCCGAGCTCAGTGGTCAGGCCGTGGCCACGCTCGAGAACTCGTTCTCGAGCGTGGTCGTCGTTGCCGAGCAGTACCCCCAGTACAGCGACGCGCTCCTCGAGGGGGCCCGGGAGAGCTTCCTGAGCGGCCAGCAGTGGGCCTTCGGCGCCGCCGCGATCGCCGTGGCGCTCGGGGCCGTCCTCGTCTGGTTCTGCTTTCCCGACCGAGAGGCGGAGCGGGCTGCCCTGGCCCGGTATGCCGCCGAGGACGGAACGGTTGACGCCGCGATCTGACGGGTCGGCTCAGAACCGCTTGGCGAACGAACGGGCGATCCCGCCTCCGATGAGCAGCAGGGCGCCGTAGACGATCACCTGTGGCTGGAAGGCCAGGTCCCCGATGACGGGGGCGCCGGTCTGCGTGCCGAGCGGGTTGAGGTTGGTGCCGAGCACGCCGGCGACCCCGCAGACCAGCAGGTACAGGCCGACCGCCTGGACCACGGCGAACACCGGCACGAGGACGAACGTGGCGGTCGTCCGCCCCGCCGTCATCGGCGAGTCGTACGGGTTCACGGGCCCGATCTGTCGACGGATGAAGCGCAGGACCAGACCGACGATGCTCATGGCCACGATCGCCGCGCCACCGAGGACGGCCAGCCATGCCATCCGGGGGAAGGTCTCACTGGCGCCGACCACGTCGTCGATCGTGGCGCCGCTCAGGTTCGACTGGATGAACTCGGCGCCGGTCACCGTGGCCCCGGTCAGGTTCGCTCCCTCGAGCATCGCCTGGTTGAAGGAGGCGTTCGTCAGGTCGGCTCCGGTCAGGTCGGCCCGCTGCATGCGGGTCTGGAAGGCCGTGGCGTCGGTCAGGTCGGCGCCGGTCATCGTGGCGCCGGTCAATCCCGTCTGCGTGAGGACCGCATCCCGCAGCACGGCATCGGTGAGATCGGCCCCGTCGAGGCTGCTCTGGGCGAAGCGCGAGTCGGTCGCATCGATCCCGGCCATGCGGGCGCCCTCCAGGTTCGCCTGTCCCAGGTCGACGTCGGTCAGCGTCGCCCCCACCAGGTTCGCTCCGGGGAGCTCGGCCTGGGTCATCGTGCCGCCCTCGACGCTCGCCCCGCGGAGGTCGGCGCCGTCGAAGTGGGCCTGGACCAGGTCTGGCTCGACGAACCGGGCCTGTTGGAGGTTCGCCCCGCGCAGGTCGGCCTGACCGAGTCGGCTCCGGTTGAAGGTGGCCCCGGACAGGGTCGCTCCGTCGAACTGGGTCTGGATGAGCGTGAGGCCCTCGAACGTGGCGCCCTGCAGGTTCGCGCAGCGGAAGTCGACGCTGCCGACGGGTGTGCCGCCGACGGTCGGCCCGAACACGGCCCCGGGCGCCTGGATCGGGACCTCGGGACAGACGACCTGATCGCCATCGGAGGGCTCCTGGGCGCCGGCGGCGTCGGCGGTCCCGCTGCCGGCCAGTACGACGACGATCAGCGCGAGTGCTGCGACGATCGGGCCCCGGCGTCCACCGACACGGCGGTACAGAGTGCGGGTGCGGGGTCCGTGGTGTCTGCTCACACCGTCCAGAGCGTGATGCCCCCCGCCCATGACAGGTTTCAGCGCGTCCGGCTCCGGATCCGAGGTCGGACGCACCGGAACCACTCGACGCACGGCGACGGTCACCGGGATGGCGGTCGGGCTGATGTCACCACCCCGCTCGGGCCGCCGTCGCCAGGATCTCCTCCGTCACCAGCTCGGGCTGCTGGAGGAAGAAGTAGTGGGGCCCACCGGGGACGATCTCGATGCGAGCCGACGGCACGGCGGCGCGCAGCGGGTTCGCGCCGGCGATCTGCTTGACCTCGGCCAGACGCCCGGCGCAGTCGCGCAGCGACTCCCGGACCTCCGGCGTGGCCAGCGCCGACACCGGGAACGCAGCCGCCGGGTCGGCGTCGTCGCCGATGAGCGCCGTCACCGGGACGTCGATCCCGGTGTAGTCGGGTCCCACGGCGTTCGTGCCCTCGTTGATCCCGGCCTCGGCCACGCTCCGGTCGACAGCCTGGATCGACCCGTTGGGCGTGGGCACGACCTGGCGGCGCAGCTCGCTCGGCGGGATCGGCGCCCCGAGCACCGCCTCCTGCTGACGGGCCGCGGCGGCCATGCTCACCAGTTCGGGCTGGCCGTCGATCCTCTGGACCTCGTCGGGACCGAACTCCAGGACCTGGTCGGCCGTCGGCGCCAGGGGGAGGCACTCGTCGAAGACGGCGGTCGACGGGTCGGTCCGGTCGAAGGCCGCGTCCAGGTAGACGAGCCCCACGGGCAGCTCCGGCCGGGTCCGGGCGATCCCCGTCATCTCGTCCCCGGCGATCGAGTGCCCGACGATCAGCGCCCGGTCGATCCCGAGGGCGTCGAGCGCCGCCAGGTCGTCGGCCACCCGGGTGGCCACGTCGTAGCCGTCCTCGGTGATCGTGGACGCTCCGTAGCCACGGCGGGTGAGGCCGATCACCCGGTGTCCGGCCGTGAGGCGGGGTGCCAGATCGTCGAACACGGCGGCGGAGTTCCCCAGTCCGGTCAGCAGGACGATCGGCGGGCCGTCCCCGCCCCAGTCCCGGTACTCGAGGTTGACCCCGTCGGCGACCCGGACCAGGCCGACCTCGGGGAACTCGCCGGTCGGCGCGGCGAGCGGGGTGTCGATGCCCGGGACGTCCTGGGTGCAGGCGGCACCCGTGATCGCGATGACCAGGACGGTGGCGGCGGCGACCAGGGCTCGTCCCCAGCGGTGTGGTTGTGCGCTCATCGTGTCCTCGCTCCGGGTGTGGCGTTGATGAACTCGTCGACGACCCCGACGAGCTGTTCGCCACAGTCCTCCTGCAGGAAGTGGCCGCCGCCCTCCACCGTCGTGTGGGGTTGTCCGGCGGTGCCGGGGATGCGTTCCAGGATCGTCCGATCGGCGCCTGCAGTGACCGGGTCCTGGTCGCTGAAGGCGCACAGGACCGGTCGCTCGAACCGCTGCAGCTCCTCCCAGGCCGCCCGGTTGGCAGGTGACTCGGGGTCGTCGGGGGTGGCAGGAACCAGCACGGGGAACTGGCGGGCTCCGGCGACGAAGGACTGGTCCGGGAAGGGGGCGTCGTAGGCGGCGACGACGGCCTCGTCGAGTGGGGTGGTGCAGCCCATGGCGACGACGGCGCTGCACGAGAACTCGGGAACGGTCTGGGAGAACTCCCGCCACATCCGGAACCCGTCGCCCGGGTCGCGGTCGCCGGTCGGGAGGAACGTGTTGGCGACGACCAGTCGGTCGAACCGCTCCGGCTGGGCGGCCACGAGTCGCAGACCGATCAGGCCGCCCCAGTCCTGGCAGAACAGGGTGATGTGCTGCAGGTCGAGGGCCTCGAGCCACTGGGTGGTCCAGTCGACGTGGCGGGCGTAGGTGTAGTCGGTGCGCTCGGTGGGCTTGTCGGACCGGCCGAAGCCGATGAGGTCCGGTGCGACGACCCGGTGACCGGCCGCGGTCAGTCCGGCGATCATCTTCCGGTAGAGGTAGGACCACGACGGTTCCCCGTGCAGGCAGAGGATCGGGTCGGCATCGGCAGGCCCCTCGTCGACGTGGGCCATGCGCAGTTCCGTCCCGTCGATCGGGTCGGTCACCGTCACGTACCCGGGTTCGTACGGCCAGTCGGGCAGGTCGGCGAAGCGTTCATCGGGCGTGCGCAGGACGTGCATGTGCACATGGTGGCACGATCCGGTCCCCGGCCCCGCTCCGCCGGGCGGGGTGGTCGACCGGGCCGGAGGCCTCAGGAGAACGCAGCGATCCCCGTGATGGCCTGTCCGAGGATCAGCGTGTGGATCTCGTTCGTGCCCTCGTAGGTGAACACCGACTCCAGGTTGTTCATGTGTCTCGCCACCGGGTACTCGGTGGTGATCCCGTTGGCGCCGAGCACCGACCGGGCGCTCCGGGCCACGTCGAGCGCCATCCGCACGTTGTCCATCTTGCCGAAGCTGACCTGTGGCGTGGCGAGCGTGCCGGCGTCCTTCATGCGACCCAGGTGGATCGCCACGAGCGTTCCCCGCTGGACCGCCACCATCATGTCGACCAACTTGCGCTGGGTCAGTTGGAAGCCGGCGATCGGCTGGTCGAACTGCTGGCGCTCGAGCGAGTACGCGAGGGCGGCCTCGTAGCAGGCCCGGGCCGCGCCGACCGCCCCGAACGAGATGCCGAAGCGGGCCTCGTTGAGGCAGCTGAGGGGGCCCCGCATGCCGCTGACCCCGGGGAGCACGGCGTCTGTCGGCAGCCGGACGTCCTCGAGGACCAGCTCCGAGGTCACCGACGCCCGCAGCGACACCTTCCGGTGGATCTCGGGGGCGGAGAACCCCGGTGCGTCGGTCGGGACGACGAACCCCCGCACGGCACCACGATCGGGGCCGTCCGGGTCGGTGCGG
>SXGU01461819.1_pt1 | contig 11171 bp, 5 predicted proteins | sample 3174531 | NCBI WGS metagenome assembly SXGU01 (sample SAMN11356863, study PRJNA531348) | freshwater metagenome | isolation source: freshwater sample F1-140 | place: China: Fuxian Lake, Yuxi | collected 2017-12-25
AAGGCGGATTTGTATGCCGCGTTTCTGGAGCGCGGGTTGCAGTTGGTGCGGGTGGGGGGCGTGTCGGCGATGCTGACGATGCGCGGTTGGATGTTTATCAAGCAGTTTTCGGAGTTGCGGCAGTGGTTGTTGGAGGGGTTTCGGCTGCGAGGCCTAGCCGATCTGAGTTCCGGAGCGTTTCGAGAGATTGCGCCGGCCCAAGTTGTCGTGAGCGTGGCAATGGCTGTGTTCGAGAAGGGTGGCAGTCGAGCGAGTTCGTCGGTGGCCGTGCGGCCGTTTGACGACCGGACCGTGCTGCAGGTCGGTGAAACCGACCGAAAGGAGGCGGCGCTGCTCGCCCACGTCAACCGCCACGACTTCGATCCCCTTGCCCTGAAAGTAGTGCCGGAATGGCCGGTGGTGTATTGGTGGGATGCGGAAATGTTGCGGGTTTATGGGAGTGCGCCGTTGATTGGGGTGGTGGCGCCGGCGCGGGCGACGCAAGGCGTGTATGACAACACTAGGTTCATCAGGCAGTGGTTCGAAGTTGCACTGTTTAGGTTTGCATTGCGTCCCCAGCGTGTGACATCGGGGCCTTGGGTTCCGTTCACAAACGGCGCTGCAGGCGTCGCATGGATCGAACCGCAACGACTAGCGGTGAGGTGGGGGCACTTTGGGCTAGAACCAAAGTGTCTCATGGGGCACAAGACCGCATCAATGCCGGCCAGTTACGCCAACGAAGCGAGCTTCTTTCAAATTGGCATTGCCTTCTCGATGATAGGGGCGGGCTTCACCGCTCGCTTGCACAGGTTCCCGGGGCCATTCGGCGGCAAGGGTCGATCCGTTTTCCCGACCGACATCGCCAACGCCGTGTGCGCCATGAACTCGAGCCGCGCCCGCGACATCCTCCAATCCCTCAATCCCGGCATCGGCTTCGAAGTCGGCGACGTCAACCGCCTCCCCCTCTTCCAAATCCCCAACGCCTCCGACATCTTCGCCACCCTCGAATCCGCCTTCACCACCCACGAATCCCACCGCGAACCCTCGGTCGAGTTCCTGTCCCCCGGCCCCTCCCCCTGGCGGCACGCCCAAGCCTGGGCCCAGCTCGCCGTCGACCGCCCTGATTCCACCCCCTTGCCACCCTACACCGCCATCCACGACCCCGAACCCGCCACTGACCACCTCACCTACGCCCTCGGCATCGCTCTCGGCCGCTTCAGCCCTCACGCCACCGGCACCCTCGACCCCACCACCGCTGATCTCTCGCACGCCCTCCCCGCCGGCATCCTCTTTCTCGACGGCAGCTTACCCCCCAACGACGACCGCGACAGCCTCGGCCACCCGGCCTGCGCACCCTTGCACACCGCCTGGGCCGCCCACCGCGACGCGCTCACGCCCAACCGCGCCGCCCTGCGCGACTACCTGCGACTCGACGTCTTCGCCGTCCACAGATCCACCTACGAAAACCGGCCGATCCACTGGCCGCTCTCCAGCGCCAACAAGACCTTCGTCGCCTGGGTGCAAATCCACCGCATGACTGCGCAGACGCTGCGCATTCTCCTCGCAGACCACCTGTTCCCGGCGCTTGCGCGCCTGGACGGCGAACTGGCCGATCTCCGCCAGGCCCGCGACACGCCAGCCCAGGTAGCCCCCGACAAGCGCAACGCCCGCTTTGCCGAACAGGCCCTGGCCACTGCCCAACGCCACCGCGAAGAACTCCAAGATTTCATCAATCTGGTCAGCCAGTGCGCCGACCGCGGCCCACCTGGCACGGACCACCGCGAACCGGCCCGCGAGCAAGACGCGCGCTACGACCCCGACCTCGACGACGGGGTCATGATCAACAGCGCGGCGCTATGGCCCTTGCTCTTGCCCCACTGGCGCGACCCGAAAAAGTGGTGGAGCGAACTGGCCCAGGCCGCCAACAAGAAAGACTACGACTGGTCGCATTTGGCGATGCGCTACTGGCCCAGCCGCGTCGACCACAAGTGCCGCCTCGACCCGTCGCTCGGCGTCGCCCATGGCTGCTTCTGGCGCTACCACCCGGCGCGCGCATGGGCTTGGGAGCTGCGCTTGCAGCAGGAGATTGCCGGCGAATTCCGCATCTGTGAGGTGCCCTACCGCCCCGGCGGTCGCGATGTCGGCGATCCCGGCGACGCCACCCACCGCGACACCTGGCTGCGCGACCACCCGCAAGAGGCGCTCGACGCCGTGGAAAAAGAGGCGGTGCGTCGGCTCGGCCGCGGTGCCAAACGCCAACAGGTACCCGAGATGCGCATCTTGGAGCCGGGCATGTGGTCGGCGCTGCCCGAGCAAGCCTGGGCCTTGGAACTGCGCGTGGCCCGGGCCCAAGGCGCTGAGTTTCATCTGCGCGCCCCGGACGAGCCGCGGGCGCGAGCGGCCCTGCTGGCGGCTAAACCGCAGCTCGCCAAAGAACGCGAGTCCATTGTCGCCGGGTTGCAGCCGCCGCAGCTGCTGCCGCAGGATGGCGACGACAGCGGCGACGACCAGGACGCAGACGGCACCGACAACGACGAGGACTAGACCATGGCGCAACTACTTGGCATTCGCATCGAAAACTACCGTGCGCTCCGCGACATCGAAATCGGCAAAGTCGCGTGGAACAAGGGTACGGACCTGCCCAAGGCGGTGTGTCTCATCGGCCCGAACGGTGCGGGCAAATCCACCTTGCTCGATGCCTTTGGCTTTCTTGCCGACTGCCTGCGCGAAGGCGTCGAGGCCGCCTGCGACAAGCCCCACCGCGGCGGCTTCGAGCGCCTGCGGACGCAGGGCCGCCACGGGCCAATTGCCTTTCGGCTCTACTTTCGCGAGAGCCCCACCGCCTTGCCGATCACCTACGAACTCCAAATCGACCTGCAAGACGGTCGTCCTATTGCCGCGAGCGAAGTCTTGCGCCAGCGCCGCCGCAGTGAAAAGCACGGCCGTCCATATCCGTTTCTCAAGCTCGCCAATGGCAGTGGCCAGGCCTGGTCCGGCGAATCGACCGAGGGCGAGGAAGCCGCCACCAGCATCGCCGTTGCACTCGACGATCCGACCCGGCTTGGCATCACCACGCTCGGGCAACTCAAGGACCATCCGCGCATCGTGGGGCTGCGCGCCTACATCGAGGGCTGGTATCTGTCCTACTTCGTACCCGACGCAGCCCGCACGCTGCCGCCATCGGGCGCCCAACGCCACCTCGACCGCACCGGCGCCAACCTCGGAAACTACCTACAGTTTCTGCGGCGCACCCACCCGGACCGCTTCCAGGCTGTGCTCAACGCGGTCGCCGCCAAGATCCCCGGCATCCAGTCGGTGTCGTGCGAGGACTCGCCCGACCGGCGGCTGTTGATCCAGTTCAACGAAGCCGGCTATGCCGACCCGTTCTTCCAGGCCAACATGTCCGACGGCACGCTCAAGCTGTTTGCCTATCTGCTGCTGCTGCAAGACCCCGATCCGTATCCGCTGGTCGGCATCGAGGAGCCCGAAAACGGCCTGTACCATCGGCTGCTGCGCACGCTGGCCGACGAGTTCTTGGACCACGCCCGTGGCGAGCGCGAAACGCAGTTGTTTGTCACCACCCACGCACCGGCGTTTGTCGACGCGCTGGCACCTGACCAGGTGTGGTTGATGCAAAAAAAGCCCGGCGGCGGCGTCAGTGTCGACCGCACCGCGGACATCCCGACCGTCAAGGCCCTGCACGCCCAAGGCATTCCGCTCGGCAGCCTGTGGTTCAGCCGCCACCTGCAAGAGCGCGGCTTCGAGGGCGCCTGATGCGGATTCACTACCTGGTCGAGGGGCCAAGTGAAGAAGTGCTGCTGTCGGCCTGGCTGCCGCGCGCGTTGCCGCAGCACCGCCACATCGTCTATCCCCATGAAGGCAAGGGCAAGTTGCCCATCGACCCGCTGGCGCTACCGGACCCCGCGCAACGCGGCTTGCTCGCCCAGCTGCCGGCCAAACTGCGGGCCTATGGCCAAGCGCTGGATCCGAAGACCGATTGTGTAGTGGTCTTGGTCGACGCCGACAACGACGACCCCGCGCACCTCCGCGCCAGCCTGGAGACCGTGCTGGCCGCTTGCGCGCCGCGACCTCCCACGGCCATTCGCGTCGCCGTCGAAGAGACAGAGGCGTTTTACCTGGGCGACGTCGCGGCCATCAAGCGTGCATTTCGCACAGTCAAGCGCGGTCCTTACAACCGATACGTGCAAGACAGCGTCTGCGGCACCTGGGAGGTTTTTCAGGCCGTAGTGGCCTGGCCGTACGAGGCCAAAGTGAAATGGGCGCGCACCATCGCGCCACACCTGTCGACTGCGACCAGCGGCCCTGGCGTGAACCGGTCGCCGTCGTTCCAGGCGTTCTACAGTGGCGTCCGACAACTGGCGGGTGAGTCATGGCCCTAGACCTCCAGCCCGTCTCGGCCCACATCGCCGCCGAGGTGCGCGAGTTCGTCCGCCGCCACGGCGTCGTGGTTTGGCTGGACACAGATGGCATGTACCTCGAGTTGACGGATCAGCTCGAACTGGCCCGGCTTTTGGGCGAGTTGCCCTACGACATCCGCTTGCTCCGCGGCAGCTATTTGGCGTTGATGCTGCAGCTGGACGGCGTGGCGAACGGCGCGGCGAAAGTACCCTTGCTCCTGCACCTGCCCGGCCACACCGAGGAATCCGTGCGGGCGACGCCGCTGCTGGAGCTGTACGAGGCCGGCACGCGGTTCCGCAAGGCGCTGCCCACGGCCGTCACCGAGGCCGCGGCGGGCATGGTGCCGCCCGACGATATCGCCGCCTTTTTGCGCGAGCGCAGCAAGCTGACTCTTGCGGAGGCGGATGCCTGGTTGGCTGCGCGACTGACCGGCGGGCAACGTGGCCCTCTGGCCGTGCTGCAGGCGATGCAACCGGCGGCCGTGCTCGACGACTTGCTGACGGCCGGTGGCGGTCCGGTCTCCGCACAGCTTGGCAGGCCAGACACCGAGGATGCGCTGTGGTCGCAGTGGCTGGTCTGGCTGGGTCTGCCGATGGCCTGGCGCACGCTGCTGCTGCCCAAGGGGTCGGCGAGCGCCAGAGACATCGCCTTTTGCGTTGGCGGCTGGGCGCTGGCGGTCGAATACGTGGATGACCTGCGCCGACCGCCGCAGCACAGTCAACTGCAGGCAATCTGCGCGCTACCCAAGCCGTTGCGCGACCTTGCGCGTGGCCTCTGTGATCACCTGCGCAGCCGCCACGCCGACTTCTACCAGCGCACGGCAGACGAAACCGAGGCCCTTTTGGCGGAAGAAGTCGACATCGCCCGTGCCGAAGACCTGGGCAAGATCGATACTTTTCGCTTTGAAGAAGACAAGGTCTTGCTCGCAGCCTTTGATGCGCTGGCTGGTCAGCAGTGGGCCCATGCGGGCGAATGGTCGCGCGACCGCTTGGGCGGCCAGTCCTTTTGGCTGTTGCGACACCCCGAGCGGGCGGCGGCGTGGCGCTTGATTGGCCTCGGGGCGGCGTTGGGGCAGCGGCTTGTTGCGGCCACAGAACTACCTGGGCTGGCCGACGGGCTGCATGGGGCCGCCCATGCGTACGTGGCGGGCGGTGCAGCCGTCGATCGCGCGCACCGCCACCTGGAACAGGCGCGGTCTGCGCAGTTGCTGCCACAGGTCCCGCATTTTGAGCGCCTGCGGGCCCTGCTGGACGGGCTGCGAACCCTGTGGCGAACTTGGGCCGACGCTTGGGCACTGCGCTTTTCGGCGATTTGTCGGCGCGACGGGTTTCTGCCGCCAGCGAGCCTGCAACAGCGCCAGCTTTTTGACGATGTCGTACGGCCCCTGACCCAAGAGCCGGGGCTGACCGCCTACTTCATGGTCGACGCCCTTCGTTATGAAATGGCTGATGAATTGCGCGAACTGCTCGGCGAAAGCCCGGCGACCACCATCACGCTCAAGCCCCGCTTGGCCGAATTGCCCACGCTGACGTCGGTCGGCATGAACGTGCTCGCGCCGGTGGCGACCGGTGGGCGGCTCGACCCGCTGGTGCCAGCCGCCCACAATGGCTGGACCTTCGACGGCTTTCGCACTGCAGAGCTTCGCGTTACCGATCCAGAATCGCGCCGCCGCGCAGCCCACGACCGCGTCGGCGGCGAAACCTGTCCATTGCTTGCGTTGGCCGAGGTGCTGAATCGCGATACGGCATCGCTGCGGCGGACTGTTGCGCGCGCGCGGCTGGTCATCGTCCACAGTAGCGAAATCGATACGGCCGGCGAGTCGGGCTTGCGTCCGGCCGACCTGGACCACGCCCTTGCCCAGCTGCGCGCGGCCTGGCACCTTTTGCGTGAGGCTGGCGTGCAGCGCTTTGTGTTCACCGCCGACCATGGTTTTCTGCTGCATCCCGACGGCCAGCCCGACGTGCAAACCCATGGCCGCAAAATCGATCCGCAACGCCGGCACGTCCTGTCCGCGCAGGCCGCGGACCATCCCGGCGAGGTGCGCGTCGCGTTGCGCGATCTAGGCTACCAGGGCAGCGATTTGCAGCTCATGATGCCCGAGAGTACGGCAGTCTTTGCGACCGGCAAACGGTGCCAGAGCTTTGTCCACGGCGGCAATAGCCTGCAAGAACGAGTGATTCCGGTCATCACCGTGGTTCACCGCGCCAAGGCGGGTGGAGCCAACGCGACGTTTGAGGTCATCGTCCAGGCGCGGGAAGCCGTCGCAGGCATGCATTGCCTGCACATCGCCCTGACCGCGACTGGACAATCGGGACTTGAGTTCGGCCGGCCGGCCGAAGTGGTCCTTGCCTTGCGCGCCCTGCAAGCGCCGGGCGTCCAATTGGACCTGTGCCAGGTTCGCGGCAACGGGCAACTGTCTGGCGCAACCGTCATTGCCGGTCCTGGCCCGGGATTTGAGGTGTTTTTTCGACTTACCGGTCCAGAGGACTGCCGGATCGCGGTCGAGATCTATCATCCGAGCGCCGTGCACCAAATCAAGCCAACGACCGCCCCAGTCCGCTTTGAGGTTGCTGCGGCACGGGCGCGCGTGGCCGACGCGCCAGCTTCGCCGGTCCCCGGCATCGCGTGGCTTGAACGACTGCCCGCCGGTGGTGTGCGCGAGTTGTTCGCCCATCTGCACGCCCGCGGCGTAGTCACCGAACCGGAGGCGCAAACCATGCTCGGCAGTGCCCGCGCTGTGCGGATGTTCTCGCTGGATTTTGAGCGTCATGCGCAAGAAGCGCCGTTTGTGGTGCGCATCGACGTGGTCGCCGGCGTCAAGCGCTACGTGCGGCAAGGAGCCCGGTCATGACGTCGCTGACCCACCGCGACCGCCAACACGTCTTTGAGGCCTTGCGCAAGGGCCTCGTCCCGGAGCGCGGCATCGAAGCGTTTGCCGAAGGCATTGAGAAACAGCGCGCCGAGGTGCAGCGCCAACTCGATCTGGCGGCGGCAGGCGAAGGCACCATCAAGTTCCTGCGCGGTGGCTACGGCTGCGGCAAGACTTTCATGGCGCGGCTGGCCCTGCTGGATGCGCAGGCTCAGGGTTTTGCGACAAGCTTTGTGGTCGTCTCGGACAACGACCTCAAATTTCACCGGTTCGACGACGTCTACCGCAAGGTGATGGGCGAACTGGGCACGGCTGCTTGCCCGCGCGGTGCTTTGGGCGACATCTTGGACCGCTGGATTGGCGAGGTGGAGCGGACGCTCATCGCTGGCGGCGAGGATGCCGACGCGGCGACTTTTGACAGCAAGGTCCGCAGGCGCCTGGACGATGACCTCGTGGCATTGACCGGCGGCCAGGCCCCGCAGGACTTCGTTCGCGTGATCCAGACCATCTTTGACTGCAAGCAGCGGGGCGAGAGCGGCGAGGCTGGTAGCCTCATTTCCTGGCTGACTGGCAGTGGCAATGTCAGCGCCGGTGCCAAGAAGATCGCCGGCATCAAAGGCGACATCGGCAGCCGCGATGCGTTGGACTACCTGCGCGGCGCGCTCGAAATCGTCAAGGCTGCGGGCTACAAAGGCCTGGTCATCGTGATCGACGAGGCAGAGACCATCCTGCGCATGCGCACGGATTCGCGCCACAAATCGCTCAATGGCATTCGCCAAATTGCGGATGCGGCGGGGTCGTATCCGGGGCTGCTGTGGCTCGTCACTGGCACCCCCGACTTTTACGATACGCGACACGGCGTTGCCGGCCTGGCACCGCTGCACGACCGCATCCAATTCTTGAAGCAGGGTCGCTTTGCCAGCCTGCGCCAGGCGCAATTGGAGTTGACGCCGTTTGACGCGACGCGCCTGCGATCGGTGGCACTCAAGCTTCGCGAATCGTACCCCGCCGTGGATCCGGTCCGGTTGGAGACACAGGTTTCCACGCAGTTCATCGACCGCTTGGTGGCTGAAATCACCAAAGGCTTTCGGGGCGATGTTGGCGTGGTGCCGCGCCAGTTCCTCCGCGAGTTCGTTACCCAGATGGATCTCGTCGACGAGCACCCGGACTACCAGCCCGAACGCGACTACGGCTTCAAGCCTGGCGAATTGACGCCAGAAGAGCAGCACGCGGCAAGCGGTCTGGCCCTGAGCATGCGAGACGACGAAGCCTCTCCGGCCACCGTCGAGGACGTGTGGTGAGCGTTTTTGGTCGTTTTGCCCCGCGCCTGCAACAGGCCATTGTCCACCGGCTAGGTTGGTCCAGCTTGCGGCCGGTGCAGGAGCTGGCCGGCGAGGCGCTGCTCGCGGGCGACAATGCGGTCATCCTCGCGCCCACCGCTGGCGGCAAGACCGAAGCCGCGATGTTTCCAGTGCTTTCAGGCCTCATCGACCACCAACCTGCGGCTGTCGGCGTGTTGTACGTTGCCCCAATCAAGGCCCTGCTGAACAATCAAGCGGAGCGCCTGGAGCAATATGCAGAAATGGTAGGCCTGCGGCGCTTTGTGTGGCACGGCGATGTCGATGACGGCCCGCGTCGACGCTTCCTCAAGGAACCCACAGAACTGCTGCTGACCACGCCGGAGTCGCTCGAAGTCCTGTTGATGTCGCCCCGCGTCGATGTGGCGGTCCTCTTTGGCGGACTGCAAGCTGTCGTCATCGACGAAGTTCACGCTCTGGCGGGGAGCGACCGCGGCGCGCACTTGATGAGCGTACTGGAGCGCATTACCGCGCTGACGGGGCGCGACATTCAGCGCATTGGCCTGAGCGCAACGGTGGGCAACCCGAACGCGATCCTCGCTTGGTTGTGCGGCAGTTCCCGTCGTGGCAAGCAGGTCGTCAACCCGCCGCGCCAGCCTGGTCGCAGGCAGCTTTCGGTGTCGCATTGCGCAGACGCCCACCAGGTTGCTCTGCACGCAGCCCGGCTGGCCAAGGGCCAGAAGTGTTTGTTTTTCTGCGAGACCCGTGCGGCATCGGAACTGGTTGCCGAGCAACTGCGCCGCACCGGCACGGCGGTGTTTGTCCACCATAGCGCGGTTTCTCGCGAAGAGCGCCAGATTGCCGAGGAGCGGTTTGCCCGCGGCAGCGACGCCTGCATCGTTTGCACCTCGACGCTCGAGCTCGGCATTGACGTTGGCGACCTTGACCGCGTCTTGCAGCATGAAGCTCCCAGCACAGTCAGCTCATTTCTGCAGCGTATCGGTCGGACCGGGCGTCGCGTAGGTCAGACAAGCAGTGCGAGTTTCATCTGCGAATCTGGCGCCGCTGTACTTCAGGCAACGGCGTTGATTGAACTCGCCCGAGCTGGATGGGTGGAAGATGTTCCCGTCCAAACGCGGTGCTGGCCGGCCTTGGTGCATCAGCTCCTTGCCATGGCCCTGGCAGATTCAGGCATTGGCCAAGACGCGGCCTGGCAGCACCTGAGGCGGGTGCCCGATTTCAGCGGCATTGAACGCAGCGAATTCGACCGTCTGGTCGACCACATGCTCTCCGAGGAGTCGCTACTCTTGACCTCTGGTCGGCTGATTCTTGGCCCGCGAACTGTGCGCAAGTTTGGTCGTCGCAACTTCATGGACCTCTACTCGGTCTTCACTTCGCCCCAGAATTTCACCGTCGTCACCGCACTGGGTGCGCCCATTGGTACTCTACAGCAGGACTTTGTCGATCAACTCGTCGACGGAGTTAGCTGTTTTCTGCTGGGTGGCCGAGCTTGGGCGCTGGTGCGGGTGCAATTCGACGATCGGCGGGTTGTGGTCGAAGGCGCGGGGGCGGGGCGCCAACCAACCTGGGGCGGGTTCTTGCCGCAGTTTCTGAGCCGCCCGCTTTGTGAGCAGATGCGCTCAATCTTACTCGGCGACACCAGCTACGCCTACCTGGATGCAACGGCGGCCCAGGCTCTGCGGCAGAAGCGCGAGTCACTGGGCGACATCCTGCGGGAGCCTCTGGCGGGAGTCGAAGTGCGCCAGGACGAAATCTGCTGGTGGACATTTGCGGGTGGGCGCGTCAACGCTACTTTGCGCCAAGCTATCGAGCATCTAAGGGGCGACTGGAAGGTGGTACCCGACAACTTCTGCGTCCGCGTGGCCGCGCCGGGGCTCACGACTGCCGCATTTCTTGCTTTGCGCGACCTATTGCTGGCCCCGGCGGTGTGGGCGGATGTGGAGCTCTGGAGCGGGATTGCGCGAAGCCTGCCGCCGTACCGCCTAAGCAAGTTTCAGGCACTGATGCCGCCAGAAACGCAAGCGGAACTGGTGGCGAACTACCTGCTTGACGTGCCAGGAACTCGGCGGTGGTTGGGTCGCGGCTAACCGCCCGGTGGCGACGTCGAGATTATTGATTCTGCACCACAAGACGAATGCTGCGCACGTCGTTTGCGTCCACGGCCTCCACTGCCAGCGCGCGTGTGGCACCGGCCTGCAAGACTCCCGCGGCAAGGCCTCGCCATGCCAGGGCCGCCTGCGGCGAACCCTTGATGCCGTCAGTCGTGGCCGCTGTCACACCGAGCACAGCCGTGGGCTTACCGCCAGCTTTGGCGAGCAGGAGGCTACCTGAAGAGGGATTGTTGGCAGTTGGAGCGAAGTAGATCGATGCGTCAAAGCCGCTGGCCCCGGGGTAGATGCGCGCCGCTGCTGCCCCAACGCGGCAGTCGCCAACTGCTGGCTCCGCGTACAACTTGGCGTCTGTGACCGTACCGGTCTGGCTGCGATTGAGGACGTGTACAGCGTCACCGCTCGCCGTCCGCCCCACCACCACAACCCCAAGCCCCCCCGCCGAGTCCACCGCGGCATCCAGCCCGCAGACGTCGG
>SXGU01040330.1_pt1 | contig 11168 bp, 12 predicted proteins | sample 3174531 | NCBI WGS metagenome assembly SXGU01 (sample SAMN11356863, study PRJNA531348) | freshwater metagenome | isolation source: freshwater sample F1-140 | place: China: Fuxian Lake, Yuxi | collected 2017-12-25
CTCGCTCCAGAAAAAAATGCCTTTGCATGTTGATGGATATCTGGGCACCGCGAATTCTGGCTGCAATTTCGGCACCCTTCAATGGCTTGAGAATGAAATCATTGGCGCCATTGTCAAAGGCGCTGGACATGACGCTCTCGTCATGATCTGCGGTAATCAGGATGAAATAAACCGATTGCGTACTCGGGTGTTTTTTAACCATCTGGCAGAACTTCATGCCATCAATAGGCGCCATTTTAAAATCACATACGATAATGTCCGGTTTATTAATCAACAAAAGTTTCAGAGCCTGCTCAGCGTTCTCCGCCAGACTTACCTGATACCCCTGCTTGACCAGAAATGTCTGTAAAAAATGCAATTGAATTCGGTCATCATCCACCAACAATATCTTCAATGCAGCAGGCTCTTGTTCTGCATGATTAGCCAAATTAATGATGGGTGTATCAGCAATATTGCGCGTTGTCATGTTTAAAAATCGCCCCCATTCATGCCAATCCTGGAAAGCCCTATTTTTGATGTCATGCAAGAGCAGGTTGTCGATGAACAAGGCTTTTTTCAAGGAGTGCATGCGTAAAACCGAAGCATCCAAATTGTGATTCCCCGCCAAAATAGCCGCCAATTGCAGTTGTGCAGCAAATTTTTCAGTTCCACTGGAGTTACCGTATTCAAATACTGAATTTGCATTCTGCACAATTTGCATGGCATCAATGACGAAACTGGGCAATCCCCACTCCTTCATCAAGGCCAGGGTGATTTCATCATGATCAATCGAGAAAGTTGTCTGTTCTTGGGACAGCAAGTCATTTTGCTTACCATCCAGGCAGGCACTGTATTGAACCGGATAGGTCTGAGCCAACACCAAGCGGCCGATTTCAGCAATCAGGCCTATGGTAAACGCTTCTTCCGCGCTGATCATGAAATCGGATGCGTGCCCATGCAGCCCTGCCCTCTGTTCATCCAGCATACAAACTGTTCTGACAATGACCGCCCTTAGTAATGAACTGGACCAAAATAAATCGTAATCAAAGGCCAGACAGGTCCCACTTCGCTGTGAATCCAGCACGGAAAATGTTAATGCTAAAGACCTTAAGGTACGAATACCCAATTTCAAGATGGCATCCTTGATTGCAATGATGGGTCGCTCACTCAGCTGATTAGCCGCGGTATTGGCCAGCTTCAAAATCCGCGCTGTCATCGCTGGATCCTCCATCACGACTTCAGTCAGTGCTTCAATTGAAGGATTTTCATCCTGGCACAACTGAATAATTTCAAATGCCACACCAGTTGGCGAAGGCAATGCGCCGGCGGTTTTCAGTTCATCAAACGTCAAATTCATCAGATTATCCGACGACTAAAGTGTCATTAAGGTGAAAAAATAAAAAACATCCAATCAAACTATGCAAACATTTCAAATCACCTGGCAAATGGCTGATAGCTTATAGATTTTGCACTTTTTTAATTAAAAAAAAGACTGAATTCTCCAATAGTTGCCGGTAAGTGTAGCACTAACAATTCAGACCTACCTGTATGTCGAACTGATTTATATGGTTATTCTTGCTGTTTATAACTTGCATAATTAAAAATCTATGCCAAAATTGGTTATTGTCGTCTATCGATAGACACCAAGACTTCTAAGCCTTTCCTGCATGAACAATTTTGTCAGTTTTAACCCTCCCGCCCATTCTTATATTCTGGTTATCGAGACCAATGACAGCCTGGTTGACTTGGTGATATCTACCTTGTGTGCCGAAGGTTATCGGACTGTGTTTGTCAACGACATCAAGGAAGCACTGCTGTCGATGAGTCTTTCAGCTCCACCGTATCAAGGCGTGCTACTGAATTTAAAATCTGTCGATCCAAGTGATTACCGATTGGTCAAAAAGCTGATTCATTTGGCTCACAAACAGAAACTTCCCATTATCTTCAGCGGTGAAGACGAATCAAATCAGGCATTGGTCAGAAGCATAAGCTTTGATCCCGGCTGTTTTTATATCGAATCCATGACTCCGGAAGCATTAATTGCAGCGTTTGGTTACCCGCAAGCATGTAGCAATTTCCAGAATAAAGTTAATACTCCGTGTCCTAATCCTTTCAAAATGCTGCCCGGTTTGGTTTCGGTGAAATTCCGTTTCAAAACCACGCAAGAAGCCATTACACTAACCGAAACTATCGCCAATATATTTCCCAATCCAGAACGCGTTAAGCAGGGTTTGAATGAACTGATGCTGAATGCCATTGAACACGGCAACCTGGGGATTTCTTATTTTGAAAAGTCGCTACTGCTCAAACAAGGAATTTGGCTGGAAGAACTGGCCAAGCGATCCGCTATGCCTGCGAATGCTTCCCGGTTTGTTGAAATGGAAGTTATTTACGAATCTGACCGTATCACGGTGATGATCAAAGACCAGGGCCAAGGATTCGACTGGCAAAAATTCATGGATTTTGCCTCTGAAGACCTTTCGGAGCTGCATGGCAGAGGTATAGCCATGGCTAGAATGCTGAGTTTCGATAGCCTTGAATATCTCGACGGCGGTCGCATTGCCAAAGCCTGCGTCTTGTTACCGGGTAATCCCGTGTTGAAATTTTTCTAAAAGGTAGTTATCAATTCGAAATCCCTGGAAAATCAAGTACCTGGAATCCCGCTTATTCGAGAATAACGAATTTTTCTAGCTTCGCTGGACATGCCTGTCTACTGATTTGTCTTGGCAAAGATCAAGCTGATTAACGTGAAGGCGGGGGTAGGATCACGACTTTATGACCTGAAGGGGATGGAATCAGCAAAGTTGGCAACGCATCCAATCCCGGTCCCGTCGGTGCTTGAATATTGTAGGTGGAAGGGGCATACATCTGCGCTTCATCCGGTTTTGCATCGGCTTCCTTTTCACTGACTGATGGTTGTTCGTTTTTTAACTGGCTGCTAATCGATTCTTGAGGCAGCTGATTGCCGCCAACTTCGAGAAGAGGCGGCTTTTCCGGAGCGCTGCAACTCCCAAGGCTAAGCAACAAAACCATTCTTAAGTAATGTTTTGACATGTAATTTTTACGCATGTTATTCAAACTGAAATCAGCAAAAGAAGGTCAGGTTTATTGCTTGACATTCGATAGACTAACAGAACTGCCCGAAGCCTGCACGCTGACCCCACTATGACTACCCGTCAGGGAAAGATTTTGAAAATTAGCCGTCGCAGCCACCGCACCGGAATTGTTGGTTGTCACCGACATACCTTTCACGGATTGAACATTCGCAGTATTTGCATCTGCCTGTGGGGTAATATCCTGAACAGAATTCATCGCTGACACTGCAACACCATTGGCTGAAACACTGATCACGTTATAACTGCCACTTGCAATTCCGGCGTTGTTAAAAGTTGCACTGCTGCTGACAGACCCAGAATTGGTTGAATTGACGATGGCATCCTGAAGAGCGGAATTGGTTGAGCCTATGATGGCACTTTCCGCATGAACTGACGCATGCAGTGAAAAGTAAAAGGTAATGATCAGTATTGATCTCAATTGCATGATTATTCTCCTTGTTTGAATGCCAAATTGATTTAGCCGCGTAAATTTTCGCTACCGAAAGCCATGATCACTATTCACTAGCTGTCATCTTTAATGAATTGCTTGATTGCATTTGTAGACAATCAACCTCAAATCCATCCTATAGCCAGATGTACTGAAGTTTATTGCCTAAGACTTACTAGTTGTATTCATCAGCTTATGGTGACGGTTGTCAATAATGGTTTGATTTTTGGCCCGAACACCAAGCCCAAATTTATAGCTTAAGTTCCAGTTCTTTTTAAATGCATGGGCCTGAACCAGACAGCCTCAGGCCCACTACCATTATCCAATTGCCATCACAGCAAATCTGCCGCGATGGCGAACCACTTAGTGCAGAACGACCGTGTTGCTCATGGATGCAGCAGAACCGATGCCACTGACGCTGACGCTGTTACCAATACCACCGGCAATCGAACCGCCGTCAATCACGCCTGTGTTGTTGACCATACCTGCGTTCATGGAACTTAAGCTGGACACATTGACAAAGTTTGACACGGGTGACGAAATGCCGCCAGAAACCGTGGTAGAGCTGGATTCAGACGCAGAAGAACCAACGGCACTGATGCCGATACTAGCGGAAATGCTTTCACCAGAAATACTTGGTGCGGTCGTTGTAGTTGTACCATCTGCTTGGGTAACACTCACGCCTTGAACCATACCGCTATTGGTGACGTCACCGGTGTTGGTTGAAGTCACATCAAGCCCAGCACCTTGGGTTCCACCAATGGTGTTGTTGACATAGTTACCGTTGTTAACCGATGCGGGATCCATGGTTTCCATTGTGGTTCTGGTGGACAATGACGCCGAAGAACCAATCGAAGAAATAGACACCGAGTTGCTGATACCACCCGAGATTTCCCCGCCAGTGATGGTATTCACCCCTGCCGCACTGGTATTACCATTGTTGATGATCGCCGAGTTGCTGGACTCGATGCTACCCACAGTCATGTCATTGCTGACGTTGTTGTTGGGGGCATTGGTGACAGTCGAAGTTGAAACAGACGCAGAAGAACCTACAGCACTGATACCGATGGAGTTAGTGATGCCGCCAATGATATTGGCACCGGCTGATGCAGAACCAATAGATGCCGAGTTATCTACCGAAGCACCGGCATTCGTAGAAACGACTGCTGATTCCACCCCGGAAACACCACTGATGGTGTTTTGAATACCCGCATCAGGTACAGCAAAGGCGCTGGATGACAAAACTAATGCAGCGATAGCAACAGACAGGTTGGTTTTTTTCATGCTTTTTTCCTCTTTAAATAATTAACAAAAATAAAAAATACAATGGTCTTACAAGTTTCTTGGCAACTATCAGTCAGGTGATGATGAATACAGTTCTCATCCTACCCACAGGGCCTAATTGATCAGTCAGCCTGTTGGAACGAATTACTGGTTAAATAAATCTCTGGATGATGTCACTCCGGTTAAAAATGTTTGATTCATCGTTTGATTGCCCCTAGCTTTTTTTACCGCTTTTCATGATGTCGACGACCTTGTTTCGACATTCGGCAGGCACCTTGTCAAATCGCGACAAGATGTCTGCAATCGACAAAGCCACCGTATCCCGGGTACCTTCCTGCAGCCGTTGTTGATCGCTATAGGTCACACCGCCCGTGACCAACATGCTGCTGAAAAATTTATTGATCGTAAATCCGGCTTCCTGATAATAAATCCGCCGATTCATGGAACTCATCGCTACGATGGTTCGATCACCGGGACGATAGATTTCCGCCATCATTTCCAACGATGCGCCCCTGGCAGCGTATTCAGGACCCATGCCGTCGTAATGCACATCCATGGTTGGTCCACCTAGAAAATCCAGTGCCGTAAAGGATGTCGACAACACATAATCAGGTGGCGCTTTGGTCTGCATATTGGCCAGCGCCAGATTCATCTCGTTAGTACCGAATTTGCGGATAGCCATTTCGGTATTCAACTCGTAATAGTTTTGCGGCAGACCGCCAGCCAATAACACACTCTCGGAGACATACGAAGCCGTGGTGCCTTGTGGCAGGAAAGCGCCGGTACTACCCTCTGAGACATAGTTGGTTTTACCGGTACCGTCGGAATGCACGGCTATGGCAAACCGGGTTTTGGCCAAGGCCTTGGAATCGGCAATACAACTCAAGGCCTCCACAATCAGTTGCGATGGTCCGCTGGCTTCTGGCGGCGGCGGATCGGATACCACCACACCCCTATTGGCGCATCCCGACATCAATACCAGACTGGAACTGCACAACATGCCGAATAAAACAGGTTTGAATTTCATGACTAATGATTGATTTGTGAAGTTGAAGTAACTGAACCGCTATTGGTGCTAACGACCGAATTGTTGATCACCGAAAAATTATTACCGTTGTTCTGAAAACTCACGCAAGTGCCGCAGGCTGTCGTACTGTAGGTAATGACATCATTCTCGTTGATCTGCAGAGCCCGGACGGCCTCATTACTGGCTTGCAAATGAAACGCCGAACTGGTGGTCAACGGGTTGGTTACTCTGGAACCAGCCCCCCAGCCCCGACTTTGTTCGCCTATCCAGATCCGGGCATGTTGATTGCGGTTTCTCATCGTGCTAGACGAATTTCCATTGATTTTGCCACCCCAGGCCTGGGTTTTATCCGCCGCAACCGATAAGCCTGAGCCGGCCAGACTCAACAGTACAATTCCAACTGTAATCCCGAATACCGTCATGATGCGCTCCTGAATCAAGCGTTTATTTACCGTTGGCACCATTACTGGCTACATTGGTACTGATCAACGAAGTGTCATTAAAATTGGCTGACGATGTCACAGACCCCGAGTTGGTACTGTTTGAGGTATTGCCTTCGATAACATTGTTATTGCCGGTGTTATTGTTATAAATACAGACGCCACAGGACGTGCTGCTTTTATTGATAGAGCGGTTGTCGCCACCCGAAGCCACGATTTGCGCCGATTGGCCTCCCAGTTGATGATAGCCGGTGCTTGAAGCCAATTGCGTACCCACATTGGATGAGGCCCCCCAAGAACGGGTTGCTTCTGCAGCGTTGGCAGCCTCGATGAATGCTGCAAAACTCAATGTGCAAAATAAGAAATCAATTAATATTTTTTTTATAGCCATTTCAACCTCTTCAATTTCGAATAAATAATTCATTTATTTCTATTAAAGCAATCGCTATGCCAATTCTATAATTTCGTTTTATTCCATATTTTTTGCGCATATTGAGAGTACCAACTACTGACTTATGACATTTTTTTGCCATTTGACTGACAGCTTTGTCATGTCAGCCTGACAACATGACTTAATTTTTCATCACCGGGTTGAAACCAGCGGTTTAGCCAAAGCATGATCCTGTCAGTATTCGGTAAACTACCCCTCGCCTCGCGGGAGAGGGGCTTTTAAGACACCCTCCGGAGGGAGAAGGGACTGTTTTATCTTTTACGACAGATTCAAGGAGGGGAGATATTGTGCTTCGTACTGAATAGTTACAAAAATATCAGTTGGACGTGAAGAACCCTGTCGTGGGCTTGATTGGCGCAACAGAAGCAATAGCATTGGAGCGTAAAGCTTATGAACAACTATAAAATAGACGATGAGTTACGGCCTGAATATGACTTACAAAACTTGCAGATCAGCAAACTAGGAGCTAAACGCAAGCAGTTCTGCGATACAGTCCAATTAGAGCCGGATGTGGTGGCCGCATTTCAAATGCTGAATCAGTTAGCGAAGCCTTGCGCTAGCCCATTGAAATAGCCAAACATTCGGCAAACCTGACGAATAAGGTTAGATGGTGCGAGCGCAATATGCGAAGCCGCCATACGAACCCAACCCGCCAGCAGACTCCGCGAATGCTAAGCACCGGGTAGTGACATCGCTATGAACTGGTAACGGGCAATCTTGCCAGTATCTATCTAGAGATTTAGAACCCATGCTGTAAATTGAAATTTGAGCGGATGTAGTAGATATCACCCACTACTGAAATAAAAAAATTGCAAAATCCCCCATTTAGAAATCAGTCTTTAAAATATTCATGAGCTAGTTCTGCAGTCGATGCCACTATGCCAGGAATGTGGTTTGCAATAGTTTCAATCTGCTCCCGTCCCAATCCCAGGGGTTCATAAAGGTCTGCTTCAAGCTTACTTACATCTGCAATACCTGTTTCAACGCTTTGTAACAATCGATCGGCCAGTCCAATCATCAAGTTGATTCGCCAATGGTCGCCACGATAATGACTATCATGATGGTTTAAAATTGCCGTCGACACGGCCTCCGGTAAATTCCAGGCTTTAACCAGCCAAAACCCCAAATCACAATGTGTAACACCCAACGAAAATTTTTCGATAGCCAATTCAGGTACACTTGGGTTACTGCCTATCATCTGATCCAGTTGTCGATGGATTTCAGGAAAAAAATGTCCGAGTAACGGAAAACCAATATCATGAAATAACCCTGCCAAATGTGCTTCCACTTTATTGATTGCATTTTCTGGCGGACAATAGCGTTCGATAGTCATCAGCAACTCTGCGCAGAGCATGGCATGCTTCCAATAGCTTTTTAAGCCCAATACGCCGTTCTTCTGGCATTGAATGGCATTGACCGTAGCCAATCCCAAGGCAATGGACACCGCCTTATCCAGACCTACCACACGCACGATGGCTTCGCGCAAGGTTTTTAATTCACCGTTGTAGCTATAGATCGCTGAATTCGCTGCTTTGAAAACCTGCAAACACAGAAAAGGATCTGTTTCCACTACCTCAACAAATTGATCCAAATCGATCTCGTCCGCTGCAAGCAATTGGATCAGTCTGGTACAAGACGAAGATAACAACGGGATTTGCTGGATCTGCTCGATTTGTTGGCGCAAATCATACGGTGGTTTAATCCTGACGATGGATTGACTTAGTGTGGAAATATTCCACATTGCCGTGTTTAATGCTGAACTACCAGTGTAAATCATGCCTCAATCCCCTTAAGCAATTCGTATTTTTTAAGTTTTCGGTAAAAAGTACGCTCACTGACGTTCATTTCGTCTGCACAAGCCTTTCTTTTGTCATGATGCTTTTGCAAAAGCGCCATGATGTATTCCTTTTCGACTTTAGAAGGTTCAAAGTCGTCAAAATATAATCCATTTTTCCGTTTTAATTCTTGCAGATCATTCTGAGTTCTTTCAGTCGGCGAAGCCATGAATTGGATTTCTGTTTCGCCTATCATGCCATCCAGGGTCAACCCTACGGCTAATTGGATACAATTTTTAAGCTCACGAATATTGCCAGGCCAGCGATGATCCAAGAGTTTTTTCATAGCCCCCGGTGAGAGACAGACAGACTTATTTGTCAGCCCCCCAAACCGACTCGAAAAAAATCGTGCCAACAACATAATATCTTCCCTGCGCTCTCGAAGCGCCGGGAGTTCGACAGGGAATATCGAAAGCCGATAAAACAAATCTTCCCGGAATTGGCCATTTCTAACCATTTGCGCCAGATTACGATGAGTGGCCGCAATCACTCGGACATCGGCTCTCATGGTGCTGAGCCCCCCCACCCTACGGTATTGCCCGCTCTCCAAAACGCGCAACAATTTGCTTTGTTGTTCTAACGGCAGTTCACCGATTTCATCCAGAAATAAAGTCCCTCCTTCCGCAACTTCAATCAGGCCTTTCTTTTGCTGATTGGCACCGGTAAAGGCGCCCTTTTCATGCCCAAACAACTCACTCTCAAATAACTCTTGATTAAACAATGTACAGTCCAGGATCACTAATTGCCCCGCTTGACGCGAGTATTGGTGGATGAAATGAGCTGCCAAGTCCTTACCGGTACCCGTTTCACCGGTCAACAATACAGGCATATCGGTCTGCGCTGCCAGCATCATACGGTTTAAAGCATGCTTGAAAGGCCCGGAGACACCTATCATGTCACCCTCGAACCTGCCTGAAATTTCCGTCATTACCGGGGTGATGGACTCCGCCAAAAAAATCTCGCCATTGCTTCCAACCAAAGGTACACCCTTGATTCTGTAAGTTGAAGAATAAGCTTTTTCCTCCTGGCGATAGATCGTCTCACCGTAGGGTTTTAAATCTTTGAAAAACCGATGATAGCGTTTGCAATGTTCTTGGTCGCTTACGATTTGGCCGATCACCTGATCCCGCTTCAGGTTAAACAGGGTTTCCCAGGCACGATTGACAGCTACCAACATTAATTGCGAATTGATTACAGCAAATGGCAACTCATGCGTCTCAAGCAGCACCTCAGGTTTTATATTTGCAATATTCATAATGGCTATCTGGATTTAAAAAATCACGATTATTCCACTTGAAATCCATTTTTACAAATTTTTGTGAAATGAACCGCACTTTTTACCTGTATCACCTGGCAGGCAAAACCAGCCAGTTCTGTCAGACCTGACATGCTTGTCAGGTCTGACAGTGTCATTCTGCAAATTCTGCAACACAAAACAACACCGGCCATCAGGTTTAACCATTTTTTCTAATTTGGCATAAAAAATGTATACACATTGCCAGATTAGCATATTTTGATATTGCACAATAAGAAGCGGACTGTTTGCGTTTGCTTCAATTCAAAAATACATAACCCCATCCGAATCCTATTGGGTGGCTCTCATTTTAACGATTTGGAGTGAAATTATTCACCATGATACTGATTCTGAAGAACTTACCCGCTGGCTTCAATACTGGTGATCTTAGAAGCCTTGTCTGCCGGTTAATCAATGAAACAGAAATTTCCAGCAGACAATCGATTCCTAAAACTGAAATTCTGGTGCAATTCGATCGCCTGAAAAGTGAATTCGAGTTTTATGGCCTGATTTATTGCAACAGTCGCCAACACGGACAGACCACCAGCCGATTATTCGAAAACCTCATCTATCAAGGATACGTCATTGAAGTAGCAGAGTATTTTCAAAGGCAGCAGAGCTTGTGGCCAGAAACTAATGAAACAGTCAGCAACATAGTCAATCGCCGGCGGGTACCTAGCGAACAATTATTGATCTTCAAATTCATTGAAGAAATAGAAATATTGCCTGTATTAGAGACCACTCAAACGAAAAAACCGCAATTTCTGCATTAACCCCAGAAACACACTCTCCAGAAAGTGACTGTTTAAAAACCTAGGACCTTAACTTACTAACTATAGGAGTACTTTCATGACCTTTAAAAATTCTCTTCGTCCTCTGTTGCTGCTGGTCTGTGCATTAAGCACTTCGCATGCCCAAGCCAGTCTGTTTGATCGCGGTAACGGCCTGGTCTATGACGATGATCTCGATATTACCTGGCTACAAGACGCAAATTTTGCCGCTCAAGACCCTAATTACAGTAACGGAGCCATGAATTGGGACGAAGCGGGGCAATGGGCCAGCAACCTGGCGTATGACGATGGTTTCGGGGACGTTTACACCGGATGGCGTTTACCCAGCCTGACCGAGCTGAATGATCTACTGAGCACGGAATTCAATCTTGCTCCTGAAGAATTTATCTACAACAGCGATATATCGCCCTTTTATGGTTTTGTCACAGGTGGCAAATACTGGACCAGCACCGAAAAACAAGACTCCAATGACCACGCTTACACCATTTCTGGAAAGTTCATTCAAGGCACTTTGGAAAAAACCC
>SXGU01210414.1_pt1 | contig 11167 bp, 7 predicted proteins | sample 3174531 | NCBI WGS metagenome assembly SXGU01 (sample SAMN11356863, study PRJNA531348) | freshwater metagenome | isolation source: freshwater sample F1-140 | place: China: Fuxian Lake, Yuxi | collected 2017-12-25
AGGATCATGGTGAAGGAAAGCATCGACGCCTTCGTCAAAGACGACTCGGCGCTGGCCAGAAAAGTACTCGCGCACGATGACCTCGTGGATGAACTGATGGAACAGATATTTCGTGAACTGTTGTCGTTCATGATCGAGGACCCGCATACGATTTCACGCGCGATCCGCCTGAGCTTCATCGCGAAGTACATCGAGCGAGTGGCCGACCATGCCACGAACATCGCTGAATTGGTGGTGTACCTCGTCGAAGGCAAGATCATCCGCCATACCGCGCCGCCCCTGTCGTCCTAAGCTCTCCGATTCGGCTTCATCCCGCGTTCGTTTGAAATGACTTTTCCCCTGTGTTAGCATCCACCGCATGGGTGTCACTGCCTCGGTCAAGCGGCGCGAAGCCCGCCGGGCCCCTTCTCCGCCTTCTCATCTTCAGCGCGAAGTGATCGGCGTGGTCTTGATCGCGATCAGCCTGCTGATGCTGCTGAGTCTCCTCTCGTTCGTGCCGGGTGAGGCACAAACCGTTGTAGCGGGGGATCCGGTCTCCAGACCACCACGCAATCTCATCGGCTCCTTCGGCGCACTCTTGGCGGAAGGGTTATTTTATCTCATTGGCGGGGCGGCCTATCTGTTTCCGCTCTTGTTGGGCCGGCTGGGAATACGTTGTTTCTCGCAGAGTCCCGCCAGTATCCGTGTGAGGACGGCCGGAAGCTCCCTGGCTGCTGTGTTTTTTTTGAGCGCATTTCTTCATCTCGAAACGACGGCGATTCCGACAGTCGCGAGTGGAATGATCTCTCGGGGGATGCCGGGCGGAGCCGTCGGCCAGCTAGTCGGAGATGGGCTTCAGGCTGTGTTCGCCGGCACCGGCGCGCACATTCTTATCATCGCAGGATTCCTTGTCTCACTCTTGTTCACCACCCCGTTGTCGATCGGGGAAGTGGTTCGTCGAATACCTCAACGCTGGGCTGGCCTCCGTGAACGGCTGGCCGCGGTGATTCCGGAGCGGTCGGCAGAGGAACCGGAAGAGAGCAGTAATCGGAGTGAGTCAGCCAAGAGACCGCAACTGGTCCAGGCCGGTATGGGTATGGATTCGAGCGCTGAGCCGGAAGAAGAGAGTGAGCCGGTTTCTATTGCAGCGCCTCCCGTTATTCAGCAGGCTGCCACGGCTTCGTCCATTGCAGTGGAAGAAGAGCTTGAACCGGAAATTGCAGCTGCACCGGTCGAGGCCGGTGACTATCGCTTGCCCGATCCAGAAGTCCTACTGAGCGATCCTTCTGGCCCTCTCAGTCGCATGGACGATGAGGAGCTGAGGGTCCAGTCGGACGTTCTATCGAAGGCTCTGGCCAGTTTCGGCATCGACGGCCGGGTCACAGAAGTGCGACCGGGGCCGGTGGTGACGATGTATGAGTTTGAACCGGTGCCCGGCACCAAGGTGGCGCGCATCGTCAGTCTGGCCGACGATGTAGCGCTGGCGCTCAAAGCGGTGAGTCTCCGCATCGTTGCGCCGTTGCCCGGCAAGTCGGTGGTGGGTATCGAGGTGCCGAATCGGTCCCGTGAAACCGTGTCTCTTAAGGAAGTCTTGATGAGCGAGACCTTCACGAGGGCTCGGTCAAGACTGACGCTGGCATTGGGAAAAGATATTTTCGGCGCGCCGGTCACTGCGGATCTCAAAACCATGCCGCATCTTCTCGTTGCAGGCGCGACCGGAGCCGGCAAGAGCGTCAGTCTGAATACGATGCTGCTAAGTATTCTCTTTTCCGCAAAGCCGAGCGAGGTCAAGCTGTTGCTCATCGATCCAAAGATGCTGGAATTTCAGTCGTATGAGGGCATTCCTCATCTCTTGCGGCCTGTGATCACGGATCCCAAATCGGCGGCTAGGGGGTTGGGGTGGGTTGTGGCTGAGATGGAACGACGGTACAAGCTCTTGGCGGAGGCCAGTGTGCGGAATATTGATTCGTATAATCGAAAGGTGGCCGGTTTGCACGAGGCGTTCGCCGATCGGACCGTACCGCCCGTCGAGCAGCAAGAGTTGCCGATGCAGTTTCTTTCAGAAGAGCAACGGCTATCCGCCGGTGAGACGGCGATCGCCGAGGGCGAGCCTGGCTGCATGCGGTCTGTCCAGACGCCACCGGAGCCGCTGCCGTATATTGTGGTGATGATCGATGAGTTGGCTGATTTGATGATGGTGGCTCCCAAAGACGTGGAAGACAAAATCGCACGGCTCGCGCAGATGGCGCGGGCCTCTGGCATCCATCTCGTGCTGGCCACGCAGCGGCCGTCCGTTGACGTGTTGACCGGATTGATCAAGGCCAATTTTCCTGCGCGCATTGCATTCCAGGTTTCTTCAAAGACCGACTCGCGGACGATTTTGGATGCGAACGGCGCGGAGGCGCTGCTTGGCCGAGGTGACATGCTGTATCTCGCCTCCGGCACCGGACGGCTTGCTCGTTTACATGGGGCCTTCGTGTCGGATGACGATGTGGGTTCTGTCGTCGATTTTGTCAAGAAACAGGCGTTGCCGGCGTATAATCAGGCACTGCAATCGCTTCAATCGGAAGAGGCGGCCAAGGAAGAGGAAAAAGATGAGGTGTATGAACAGGCCAAAGATCTGGTGCTGACGACCGGGCAAGCGTCGGCCTCGCTGATTCAGCGCCGGTTACGCGTCGGCTACCCACGAGCTGCCCGTATGATTGAGCAGATGGAGACGGAAGGGATCGTCGGCGCGGCGGGGCGGGATGGGCGTCGTGAAGTGTTGGGCCGGCGTGGGCCGGTCGGGGCTGCGGAAGCATGAGTCGCTACTGGTTGCTAGTCCTGTTCAGTCTGCTGATTGTTTCTCCGGCTATAGGCGCCGATGGACCGGCTGATGACAAGGCGTTTCAGGAGGTCCGTGAGGTCGTGAAGCAGATTCAGGCCCGGTATGAAAAAACCAAGGACCTCCAAGCGGACTTTGTCCAGAAGACGAGGATAGAAGGGTTCGAGCGTCCGGTGATCTCGTCCGGCAAGGTGTATCTCAAGAAGCCGGGTCGGCTGCGGTGGGACTACATTGATCCTGCGCACGAAGAAATTTATGTGAAGGGAGACGATGTCAGGGTCTATGTCCCGGAGCACAAACAGGTATTGATCGGAAAGTTGACACAGATGGCGGCATCCCAAGCGCCGTTGGAGCTTCTGCAGGGGGCAGCCAGTTTGGACCAATCGTTCGATGTCGAGCCGACGCCAGGGAACGAGCGGGGACCCGATGGGGTTCGCCCGATTACGTTGTTTCCTAAATCCAAGGAGCAGGAGTCATCGAGGAATCTTCAACGGATCGTCGTGGAAGTATTCCCGAAGACGTACTTTCTTCGTACCGTGTCGTTGTACGAGATCGGCGGCAATGTGGCCACGTTTGAGTTTTCCGGGTTGAAACCGAATGCCGGATTGGGGAATGAGGTGTTTGATTTCAAAGCCCCGCCGGATGTCGAAGTCGTCAAGGCTCCGGTGTTGACTGGGCCGTAATGGGATGTGTTTTGTGTCAATGGTCACGCGTCACGCGTGGGAAGAAAAATGGAATCCTGTGTGATTGACGGGTGACGCGTGACGACATTGGCGGGAGGAGCGAGTTCGAAGATGAATCTCCAGACGAGCAGTGTGGCAGAAGCAGTCGAGCGGGCGGTGGCAGGATTGGACATGGAACGCCTGCGCCGTGAGTATTGGGATCAGAATGAGTTTCTGGTCATCAAACAATTTTTGCCGAGAGCATTCGTCGAGGACAGGCTGGTGCCTCAGGCTCAGGGGGTCAAGGGGGAGCTCAATCGAAACTATATCCCGGGCCATAAAAAGGGAGGCAGCGTCAGCTATTATACGGTGCAGGAAAAGGCTCCCCGGTTTCTAGATCTCTACCGGTCGGACCCCTTCAAGTCGTTCTTGAGCCGGCTCGTCGACGCGAAGCTGACGTTTTGTCCGGATAATGATCCACATTCGTGCGCACTCTATTACTATACCGAGCCAGGCGACCACATTGGGTTTCATTACGATACGTCGTACTACAAAGGGGCGCGCTACACGATCTTGATGGGGTTGGTCGACCGATCGACGCACTGCAAGTTGGTGTGCGAACTTTTTAAGGACGACCCAACGAAACAGCCGCGCCATCTTGAGTTGGTGACCGAGCCAGGCGATATGGTGATTTTCAACGGCGATAAGCTGTGGCATGCCGTCACACCATTGGCAGAGGGAGAAGAGCGGATCGCCCTGACGATGGAATACGTGACGAATCCAGACATGAATCCCGTCAAGCGGCTCTATTCCAATCTAAAAGACTCCATCGGGTACTTCGGTCTCAAAGGAGTCTTTAAGCGTGCGCTCTCCGGTTCCAAGCAATCCAGATAGGCGTAAACCAGTAGAATTGTCGGAAGGTCAAGATATCGGTGAAGGCCGATATGGTCGAGGGGGACAGACGCTACTGGTGCAGGTGTTTCATGGCAGCTGCGCAGAGAATGATGAAAAATCCCATCCAGAGGGCGGCGCGTTGGAAAGGGATTGCTTCATAGGACTCCCCCTCATCGGTCTCATCGTCTGACTTGAAAATGACCGTGTACAGAAAGAGTGTCAGGAGGCCCAGCACGAGAAGAAGCTTGATCATCAAGACCATGAGGTATTTGGCATGGTGCGGTATGCCGACGCCGGTCTGCGAGGTGATGGCCTGGTTGACGTAATGGAGGTTCACGCCGCCGGTGAACAGCAAGATGAGCAAGAGGATACCGGCGACTTTCTTATAGTGCTGGTAGAACGCATCGGTGATGGGCTTGATCTGATCTTTCGCGACGGCCTGTTTCAGGCCAGGCGTGACTGCCATGACGAGAAAGGCTAATCCGCCGACCCAAATGACGGCCGAGAGAAGATGGAACCAATGGTTGATGATCGGAATCAGCGTATTGAGATCGATGACAATGCTTTGCAGAGCGTCCATAGCTAGTGCCGTGAAACGTTAAAGGGTGAAACGTCAGGGAGAAGGAAAGACTCCGGAAGCCGGAACTTTTTGCGTCTCACGGTTTACGTTTCACGATCGAATTTAAAGACCGGGGCGTCGTTTCCGAATCGCTTCTTGCGGAGTTCTTCCATCAACTCGATGGTAATGAGAGGGACATTGTTCTCGCGCGCGTGCTTCTCGACCCCTTTTTTCACCATGGCGCGAAGGAAATATGGAATACGGCTGAGACGGAGGGCCGAGGCGTCGTCCCAGGCTACCTCGGACTCTTCCGGCGTATTGAACGCAACCTTGATTCTCTCGCCGCCTTTCGGTGTGTAGAGACACCACTGGTCTTCGTCTAGCCAGTCTCCGTGGTCGACATAGGGGCGGGCGCGGCAGCCTCCACAGATGTCGGTGTATTCACAGTCGCCGCATTTACCTTTGAGCTGGGGATAGCGGAACGAATTGAACACATCCGACTTATCCCAGAGATCGGCGAAGCTGTTGTGGCGGACATTGCCGGCTGAGAGAGGCATATAGGGGCAGGGCGTCAATTCTCCGTTGGGTGTCACACGGGCGTAGTTTGTGCCGGCGAGGCAGCCTCCACCCATATAGCCGGTGGCCTTGGTAATCGGAGAATTGGGGTCTTTCTCATAGGCCAGTCGCTTGAAGTGCGGCGCGCAGCGGGCACGGACGAGCATGCCTTTGTAATTGTCCTGGCAGGTGACCAGGTATCCGAGCACTTCTTCGTATTGAGCCGGAGTGATATCGGTCAATTCTTCTCCACGTCCCGTGCAGACCATGAAAAAGACATTCAAGACGCGGGCGCCGAGTTGATGGGCCCAGTCGATGACCGTCGGCAGTTCGGTGTAATTCATCGGCTGCGCGCTAAAATGAACTTGGAATTGGAGGCCGTTGCGCTTGCTGGCCTCGATTCCAGCCACAGCTGCTTCCCAGGCGCCTGGGACCCCGCGGAACGCATTGTGTTTGACCGGATCGAGTGAATCGATGCTAATGCCGACGCCCATGACGCCGATCTCAACCAGCGCTTTGGCCATCCGGTCATCGATAAGCATTCCGTTCGTTCCAAAGACAACCATGAAGCCAAGTTTCACGGCATAGCGCGCGATATCAAGGATGTCCGGGCGCACCAATGGCTCGCCTCCGGTGATGACGAGCAGGCACCCCTTGTTGACCTCGGCGATTTGGTCGATGAGTCTGAAACATTCTTCCGTGGACAGTTCGTCGTCGCCGCCTGCCGCTTTCGTTGTGGCGTCGAGGTAGCAATGGTCGCATTTGAGGTTGCAACGTTTGGTCAGGTTCAGGGCAACCAGATAGGGCTTGAAGTCATCGACGGTTCGGCCGTCGTGTGGAGCTGGACCTTGGGCTGTCGGTGTGAGGAACTGGGTGACTTGCTGCTGGAAAGAGCCGAACGCGCCCGCCAGAGCGGAGCCGTTAAAGATGGGAAGTGATTTGCCCATACTGTTCAGTGTCGAGTGCTGAGTCGCGAGTGCTGGGTTACGGTTGCGAAGAAAATCAGACGAGGCTCAGCACCAAGCACTAGGCACTTCCCTTTCCCGTCAGGTCGGCGATCATGTCCTTGAGGTTGCCGGTTTTCATGGCTTCCGCCATGTAGCCTTTCGCCTGCTCGATGCCTTCGTGTGCGACCTCGATGGTGATGTGAGTCACGCCGATCTTTTCCGCGTGCTTGACGATGAGCGCTTTGGTGCAGTCCCGCATGAAGCCTTCCGGGGCCCGTTCCAGCCTGGCCTGTGCCTCGACGGTCCAGGTATAGGGAGCAGGCGTAATGTGGCCGTTGTCTGCTTCTGGTGTGCCGTTTCCGTTGACGGTTGCAAGCGTGGCCGCCGCTTCGGCAGACGTCCCAGTGCCCTTGTTGGCGAAGATCGGTGTGTAGTCTTCCGAGGCCGCTTCTTTGATCATCGGGGCTGCGTATTCGAGGGTGATCGTCGTCATCCCCAGCTTGCGCGCGGTTTTTTCAATTTTGGCTTTGGCGCGGCGCCGCTGAAAGCCAGCCGGTACCGCTCGGATCGCTTCTTTTGCATCTTTGGTCCATTGCATCGGCACATCGTCGTACGCGAGGTCCGTTTCCAGTTCGCCTTCGGCCGTCGCCGCCACTTCAAACACCTTCCTGTCGACTTGCTTGAACTTCGTCCCGTCCGCGCTGCACACCGGACATTTGACCGGCGCGTCGCCTTTGCCGATGTATCCACAGCCGTCACAGACAAAGTAGTTTTGACTCATGCGGTCCAGGTAGGCCTGAGTGGAGGCATCGATGAACTTCGGTTTCTCCTCGACAATCTGGGTCATGACTCCGCTTAACGTCGGGCCCATGAGATCTTTTGTCACGGATTCGTCAGCCTGCATCTTGTCGCGATCGATGCCGGCTGCATCCAGACTGCCACCAAGCGCGCGCATAGCATCCATGGCGCCTTTAGGCAGGATATGCCCAACCGCTGCATCCACGACCGTGTTGCTGATGATGGTGTGACCTTTTTCGATGGCGTACCGATGAATGGCCGTCTTGGCCACGCCGCGCGCAAAGATCGGGATCTTTTCCATCCGGCGCAAGGCTTCCTCGGTCCAGGCGATCGTGTATTCCGCCTGGGTATCGATCGGTGGTACATATTTCCGATTCGAGATGAGCACATTACAGGGCGCGCTCCGGAGAAGGTTTTCCGTGTTGCTGCCGATATCCATATCCTCGTCGCTATGGACGCCGATACGGCCCACGATCAGCAAGGCCGGAATGTCTTTCCGCACGTATTGAATGATCTTTTCGAAGGCCTTGCCGTCGAGCAAGGTCGTCTTGACGTCGGTCTGCTCAGCCTGCGCGATTTCACGGGAGATATCGAGATGCGACTGGTAGATTTTGGCCAAGCCGCTGTCGATGATTTCTTCGTGCAGTTTTTCCTGTTCCTTGAAACGGAAGACTTTTCCGGCCTCTTCGTTCAACACACCGGAAATGCTGTGGAACGCCGCATAGTGGAAATAGGGGTCAAACGCCGCAATCGCTTCCACCGGCATGTTCAAGGCCTTGCCGAGCTGAAGTCCCGTCATCAGGCCGCCGAAAGAATGGGGGCTGCCGTCCACGGCCACCACGATCTTGCCGACCGTCATCGGCTGGGTGTTCTTGATGATCAGCATGTCGGAGTTGCGCACGCGGCGCACGACACGTTCCGTATTGCTGCCGATGACGCTGTCTTTCACCGCACCGACACCCAACGCTCCCATGATGACGAGATCGTACCCGTTGGTATTGATGTCTTCGGCCAGGACTTTCCAATTCCGGCCCTCGAGCGATCGGCGTTCGATCGGCAAATTGGCTTCATTACATTTCTTGTCGACGTAGTCGAGATAGGAGTCCGTGATGATCTGAAGCCCGCGGGTGATCAGCGAGTCGTGAATCTGGCGTTGGCGGTCGAGTTCCTTCTCATCGTGGTATTCCTCAGGCAGGCCCGCTTCCATCTGCTTGAAGCGTTTATCGTGCATCTTGGCGGCATAGACATGGCTGCCGACAATTTTTGAACCGAACGTCTTGGCCATGTGAACGCCGATATCCACGGCCGTATTGGAATGATCGGAGTTATCAACGGGGATATAGATAGTCTTATACATGGAGGCGCCTCCTTAGGGCGCTATCATGAGACAGGCGAAACGCCGTAATCGTATGAAAAACCAAATGGTTGACGTGCGCACAGAGCCGTAAAGAAAGCGGATGATAGCACTGGCTGGAACTGGAATGCAAGAAGGCCGTGAAGGGTGTCACACCCAATGGTCAAGCCTCAAGCAATGGAGAAATCAAAAGATTTTCTGCCAGGCCGACGAGAGGATGGTGTTTACCTGGCTGAAGTGACGTGGGGATTCTCAACCGATGGGATAGAAGGCGGCGCAGGGTGTCGGGGCCGGAGAATATCTTCAATCGCGAGCAAGGCGTCTCGTCCCGAATTACCTTCGATGCCTTTGCTCAAGTTCGTGTCTGCATACGAGGTTGTTTTCGTACCGGATTGAGAGAGAGAGCCGGTCCATTTTCTGGGATCGCGACTGCCTTGTTTCTTTTCCCAGGCTCGCAGGCAGGCCTTGGCGATGACGCTATTGAGCGGCGCCGGGTTATAGAGCAGTTTTCTGATGCTGCTTGGAGTCAACATCAGGGGGTTATACCCGGCCGACAGGTACCCTTCTTCGAGCAATCGATGTTCCAGATCCGTATTGGGCTGGATCCCCAGGAAGAACATCAAGGGGAAGACCCGTTCCTCACCCAGGATCGAGGCGACCATCTTGTAGGATTCCACGCTCTGAAGCAGGCTCTCTTCCGTCTCCTTCGGGCTGTTGAGTGAGTAGTTCAGAATGACTTTGCCCCTGAAGCCTGCCTCGGCCAGATAACGACAGCCGTCATAGAGCCGTTCCAGCTTGAATCCCATGTGAAGGTTGTTCAGAACCTCTTGCGAGCCGGAAGTGATGGCCACTTCCAAATCGCCGACGCCCGACCGCACCATCAGCTTGGCCAAGTCCGGGGTGATCAAAGAAGTCCTGATGTAACCGGACCACTCGATATCGAGTTTCTCGGCAAGAATCCGCTCAAGGATCTCCGTACATTGCGGATAGGCTTCTTTGCCGGTGATGAATTGGGCGTCGGTGAACCAGAAGCGGCGCGTCCCCCACTGGTGATAATGCTGGGCGATATCCTTGACGACCATGTCCGGAGGCCGATAGCGAACCCGCTTGCCTTCGATATAGGGATAGAGACAGAAGGCGCAGTCATAGGGGCAGCCGCGCTTGGTTTGCACCCCGATGGATTCGTGCTGATATTCTCGATATTGAGGGAAAATCGAGGTGAGATAGGGGAGATCGACCGTCTGGGCGTCGAGCAAGGTCGGTGAGCCTTGATTGCCCTTTCTGACGGAATTCCCCTCCTTGATGATATAGCGTTCGTCTTCGATCGAGCGGCCTTCAATCACTTTCAATATTGCATCTTCGCCTTCCCCCAACAGGCCGATCGTGCCGTCCGGTAGTTTTTCGATCAATTGATCGGCAAACGCGGTGAAGGCTCCGCCCCCGATCATAATCTGAGCCTTGGGGAACTCTTTGCGGACCAGCCAGGGATAGGACAGGATTGTATAGATGTGGCTGTAGTACCGGTAGAGCTGTTTCACGCCTGCAAAGGAGGCGGCAATCCGCTTCAGCGGGTTGCTGGCAAAATAAAAATTGAAGGCATGTTCCAGCGACGAATCGCCTTCGTGAGGCGAAAAGATCTGAATATCGCGCCAGGAAAAGCAGACGAGATCCGGCTTGAAGTCGGCAGCCGCATCGCGAATCGCCTGACTCCGTTGCGGCACAGGAAACAGCGACAGATCGAGGATGCGCTGCCGTACCTCAGGCTTCCGTCGGTGGATGAAGTCCGCCAGATAGGTAATCCCGATGGGATAGACCTTCTTGCAGGGGAGGAAGATATAAAGAATCGAGTTCATAGTGCGATAGTCTTCAAGTCAAAAAGTCCGAAAGCAAGGACCGGATGACTTTCCAACTGTATGGACGTTACGACTATCATTTGACGGCGATGTGGATCGCGACGATCCCGCCGGTCAGGTTCTTATACGACACCTGGCTGTAGCCGGCCTCGCGTAAAATCTGGCAGAGCCGTTCTTGATCCGGGAACGTGCGGATCGATGCCGGAAGGTATTCGTACACGCCCGTTTTATCTCGCGCCACCTTTGTGCCGACCCATGGCAAGAGTTTGAACGAATACCAATCGTACAGGGCTCGCAGCCAGCCGAACACGGGGCGTGAAAATTCCAGACAGATGAAACGGCCCCCCGGCTTCATGACGCGGCGAATCTCGCGCACCGCTTGCGGAAGGTTGCCGACATTGCGCATGCAGAAGCCGGTGGTGACGGCATCGAAGGTATTGTCGGTAAAGCCCAAATGTTCCGCGCTTGCCTGCAAGCAGGTGATTTTTCCGGTCAGCCCTCTACCGTCCACTTTTTTAAGGCCTTCGGCCAGCATGGCATAGTTCAGGTCGGACGCCACTACGCGCCCAGTTGCGCCCATTCGTGGCTCAACCAGCAGCGCGAGATCTGCCGTACCGGCCCCGACATCAAGGGCCGTGCCTTGTTCGACCGGCGTGACAAACGACGCGGCGATTTGTTTCCAGCGGTAATGGAGGCCGAAGCTGAGGAGCGTATTATTCAGGTCGTAGACGCCGGCGATGGA
>SXGU01029790.1_pt1 | contig 11166 bp, 10 predicted proteins | sample 3174531 | NCBI WGS metagenome assembly SXGU01 (sample SAMN11356863, study PRJNA531348) | freshwater metagenome | isolation source: freshwater sample F1-140 | place: China: Fuxian Lake, Yuxi | collected 2017-12-25
ATCGAGTCAAAAACAGGGTCGCCTAATCCGATCGAATTATGGCAGTCGCTGATAACTGACGAATGAAAGCCGACGCGAGTCGGGCGACCAAGAGGGGACGTTAATGGTGCCCTGTCCGCCGAAAAGTTTCGCCAAAACTTCTGGTTTTCCACCTGCGAGCGGCATGATTCGAAGCGTCACGTCTTTATCCTCGGGGTGGCCTTTCACATCCTTTTCGTAGCTCAAGAAAACCAGATGTTTTCCGTCGGGTGAAGAGTGGGGGAACCAATTATTGAACTCGTCGTCGGTGATTTGTTTCTGATCCGAACCGTCGGTCTTCATCCTCCACACTTGCATCGTCCCCGTGCGGTCGCTGTTGAAATAGATATGATTCCCATCGGGTGAATAATCCGGCCCATCATCGAGGCCTTTTGCGGTAGTCAGGCGCCTTTCCTCGCCACCGTTTACTGGAATGGTGTAAACGTCGAATTCCCCTCCACGCTCGGCGCAATAAGCCAGAGTTTGCCCATCGGGAGACCAACCGTACCAATACGATGGGGCATTCGTCGTGATCAATTTAATGGGGCCACCGAGTAACGGAATCGTGTAGATACGCGACTTTCGATCCCCCTGAGACTGATCACTGATCACGAGGCTCTTGCCGTCAGGAGAGATGCCGTGGTCGTTATTGCATCGGTTGGCGATGCCAGTGTCGATTTCAACAGGTATGCCGCCTGCAACTGGAATTTGGAAGAGCCGACCGCGACTATTAAAGATGAGGTCAGATCCTTTCGTCCAATTCGGGGCCTCGATTCGATTCGTCGTAGTCCAGACAGATCGTCGATCTTTTGAAGCGATCGTAATTGTTTCCAGTGTGCTTAAGAGATTTGTTCCTAGGACTGTGCGATTATTTAATTCGACGTTGCTGAAGGTTGCGGTTTCCAACCGATCGTTGTTGTGAGAACAAACTCCTAAGCCGATGTAATAAGGTTCCTGCAATTCGAGGCGAAACGATCCACCCGCTGGCTTTAAGTCTGTGCCATTGGCACCAACGGACATCGAAACATAACGACCCCGCTTCTCAATCCTGAGCCGCTTTGGGCCTTGGGTATTCGATTGGATTTCGTAGGTTCGTGCTGCTTTCGTTTCTCGGTATTGCAAGGAGGTGAGCCCGTCGCCATGAATTGCTGCATCCGCATAAGGCGAATCGGCCTCCAACGATTGCCGAATGATTAAAACAGCCTTTCGATGCGGATCACCTTCAGATGTTGGGATTGCGATATCTGCAGCGAGGGAAATGTCTCCTGAAACCTTTTTCCAGACGAAATGGAATGCATCAGTGGAGAACCACATATTCGAGCCGCCGCCGGAAATCGTATAACTGGAGTCGCTTGAATTCAGGATTGTTCCACCACGGCGTGCGGGGGAGCCTACGTCAGATTCGCTATCGAAAAGTCCCACCGCCGCGTCCGAAGTTAAACAACAAAAGGTTATAAAAATTGAAAAACGTTGGATGAATCTTAGGGCGTGCATATTGGATTCACGTTTACATAACGCTGCGTTCTCGAACAGATTAAACGTTCCGTCGAGCAATCCTTAATCACGATGAATAGGCCGAGACAATTCGTTTCGGGCGTTCGCTAGTGTTTTTCGCTCGGCATCGGTGAGGCTGTGGATTCCTTGAGCTGAAATCTTGTCGAGAATAGGATCAATCTCCTGACTAATAAACACAGCAGCACACGATCTCTCTGGAGTTGGGGGAGTTACCCACTTCAACACGGGTGGTAATCCAATCGGCGACTTTGACTCTTGGCGTAATAGTGCTTTGATGCAGATCAATCCATAGACCAACCCCCCCAGATGTGCCCCCTCAGCCACGTTACCTTGGGGAACAACAATTCCGAAGATCGCCAAAGCGGCAGCAGCGAACAGCATCACACGCGCCGTTAATGTCACAGGCACAATATAGAATACCAATAATGTAATCTTACGCTGGGGATAAAGCCCGGCAAAGGCGGCGATCAATCCATAAACACCGGCTGAGGCTCCCACCACAGCCGAATTTAGTCCGCCAAAATTGCCCGGCAGAATCCAACTCCCCAACACCTGCGCAATCCCTCCCGTCACTCCGCTGATCAAGTAGAGTTTCAAAAAAGCCGATGTCCCTAACCGATCTTCCACATCCTTTCCAAACATGTAGATTCCCATGCTGTTGAATAAAATATGGAGCCAACCTCCGTGAAGGAATTGGAACGTGACTAACTGCCAAACCATGCCTTGTTTCAGCGTATCCCAACTCAACGCAAAGTAGTGGCCAAACAAATCCTCGCCTGAATCTGTTAACGTCAGTTGTCCCAAAAAAATCGCTGCATTGATGATCAGTAAAGTGATCGTTGCCGATCCTTTTTTCCGCAATACTGGAGGCTCAGATTGGGGTTCACGCATGTAAGATCGTTCGGAAATCATCTGGCTCCACCGTAACTCGAAAAAGCCTGACTTTCAACTCCCACGCCCTCGGCTAGTTCAGTGCGCAACATTTTACAACGGTTGGTGTTTCCAAAGTAGCGGTTTTCGAGTATCTTTTAGCAGCAGTCAGGGAAGCAACTTAGCGAATGCGATGTGTATGTTCAGCAAACAGTGCATAACAGCGGCCATGATGGGGGCAACCCTCACGACCTTGGAGGTGGGTGCGGCTGCGACAGCGCGAACACGAGAGGCATACCAAATCATCAGCGAACGCAATCCCTTCGGCCTCAAACCCCCACCCCCTCCTGTGGAAGCGGCACCGGTCGAAACAAAGTTACCACCTCCAGCAAAGGTAGATATTTTTCTGACAGGCATCACCACCGTGGGTTATCCGCGCATTCCTAAACGCGCTTACATCCAGACCAAGGCAGCGGATAAGAAAGATCCCATCACTTACATGCTCGCTGAGGGCCAAGGGAAAGACGCGATCGAAGTCGTCGAAATCAACGAAAAAAGACCAGCGTCCGTAACCATTCTGATGGATGGCAAGGAGCAAGTCCTCACGTTTGAGACGAATGGAATTAAGCCGCCAACCTCGGGTCCTATAGGACTCGGTGCAGCCACAAACGCATTGGCTGCAGGTTTACCCGGTGGCTCTATGGGTGTTCCGGCAATCTCAGGAGGAGTGGGCCAACCCAATAATCGTCTCAGTGGTTTGCCTCAGAACAATTCGGGAAACCCCCTTAACAATATCCCAGACCGGATGCGGCGAGGTCCCTCGGATGGCGCAGCGATGCTTTCCGGTTTCCGAGCACCCACGCAGCTAGGGGCACCCGCTACCCCCGCCAACCAACCCCCTCCACCCGAAGCTGAGGTAGATCCTGTTGATCAATATTTGCGCCTTAAAATCGACGAAACGATGAATAAACAGCAAGGGAAGGGGTTCCCTCCAATTCCGCAGCTCCACTAACGAGTTTCGAGCGGGAGACTTTTTTCCGCCACTCCTTCAATAGCAGCGATTAGCCAAATACCCTCTTCCTTTCGAAGGCTAAGGCATAAATCCTCCACCATCGGATTGGGATCTTCTTTGTGCCAAATCAACAAGGTTATATCGACTTCTGCAGTTCGAGTCTCTTCGTTGATACTTATTTTAAGGCTAGGCACATCACATCGCATCCCGACGATGCGATTGCGGGCCGCCAACGCGGTTTGCCGTAATTCAGGCCGTCCGCTAACGTTGTAAGAACCCTTTGAAATACCATCAAGATTCAGCGAAACATCGTGTGTGAAATGATCGGCAATTCGATCAGCACGAACGGCTTGGGCAAAAATGGATTGATCTGTTTCCACTCGCAACAACCGCACCAGACCCCGAACACGCCGATCGATGACGACCGCATCAGGTGGGAAAAACCAATGATAACCCAACACACCAACCCCGGCTGCCACCACGAAACCAATGATTGGGCGGGAATACTTCAGAAAATCACCCTCCCGATGATATCGTTTTCATCCTTCCGGTGTAATTCGGAAATGGTCCGATTGTCACCGATTACAAAGTATTCGTAGGGTTGCAGTGTGAATTCAGCGACCCGCCAAGGTGGCTCGCCTTGGGTATAAGTTTCCTTTAAATTCTGGCCGTTAATAAACACTTTTCCGTTCGCCACCGCCACCGTCTCGCCGGGGAGCCCTAAAACTCGTTTCAACAGCAAAACTCCTTGCTCGCTCATTTTGACCCCCACCACATCACCTCGTTGAGGGTGCTGGCGTCGATAGGCCAACTGATTGATAAAATTCACCGACCCATTCTTGTAGGTAGGTAACATGCTGTTGCCTGTCACCCGAATGGGGATCAACCAGTAACGAAAAGCCAAAAAACTCAACAAGACCAAGACAAGGACTCTGAGGAGTGTGATGATCGGGCGTTTCCCAACCACAAACCGCACCCACATTGGCGAACGTGTGGTGGCTTGGATCGGTTCAGTTTCCGTAGTCATCGGCGGCTACTTTATGTCGGTTTATAGGTTTACACAACAGGACTTCGCCCAACGGTCGCGGTTGCAAGGAGGGTTTCGAAATGGGGTGGTTGCTCCTCTCTCGCGACACGGGTGATCTCGATATTCTTGAACCCTGCTTCCTCCAACCACTGATGGAGTTCCCCATCACGAAATCCTAGCCACAGATCCCCATAAAGCTCACGGGCCTGTTCAAATGTGTGTGCGCGAAGGTCCAAAATCAGAATCTGCCCACCCGCTTTAAGTATTTTAGCCGCAGCCAAAATCGCGCCAGCGGGATTTTCCGCGTGGTGCAACGCTTGACTCAAAATCGCGAGATCCACGCTCCGGGGAGCGATCGGAGGGTTCTGCAAATCTCCAAGCCGAAACTCTAGATTAGTCAAACCGTTCGCTTTGGCTTTCTCCGATCCGAACTGGACCATTTTCTCAGAGTTATCGACGGCGATTACTTGACGCGCCCTCCGTGCCAATAGCTCGCTGACCAAGCCTTCACCCGATCCAAGGTCAGCAATCACCATCGGCGGCATCATTCGTAAGAGCAAATGCCCAAACGCCTGCCACGACCGACCGGGGCCATAGCTGCGGTCAAACCGTCCCGCAACCTGATTAAAGTAGTGCTGCGCTAAATCGTCTCGCAAGGTCAACACGCGCTTGAGACTCCCGAGATCTCCCATCCGTTCGGGGAGTTCAGCTGCGCCTTGGATCGCTAATTCGACCGCAGCGCGACAGGTGGGTTCTCCCACGCTATTCATCCGATAAAACGACCGCTTCCCCTCACGGCGGGATTGGACTAGGCCGTTTTTTTGCAATTGACCGAGGTGGGTAGAGATTCGCGATTGCCCCAAATGAGTAATCTCCTGCAACTCATTGACTGAAAGCTCCCCTTTCTCCAACAAGGCGAGAAGCCGAAGACGAGTTGGGTCAGCCAAAGCTCGCAAGACACTGAGAATGGTTGACATGACTAACTGGTTTTATCCCCGAGCCGATCCGAACGGAAGCCGAATGACTGCGTTTCTTCGCAATTGAAGGTTGACGGCATACCAAGACCATATATCTTCAAATCAAGATACGTCAATACGTGACTTAATTACTGCCAAATGTCTTAATAAAATGAGCAAAAACTTCATTTTCTCCTCGGAATCCGTTGGTGAGGGCCATCCGGACAAAGTCTGCGACACTATTTCTGATGCCGTGTTGGACGCGTGTTTGGCGGTCGATCCCAAAAGCCGCGTCGCCTGCGAGACCTACGCCAAAAGTAATATTGTGATCATTGGTGGTGAGATTACGACCAAGGCGAAAGTGGACTTTACACGCATCGCACGCGAGGCCATCCGTGACATCGGTTATGTCAATGATGATGACGTGTTCCACGCTGATCGGGTGTTCGTCATGAACATCGTCACGCAACAATCTCCCGATATTTCTCAAGGCGTAGATGCCAAAGCCGCAAAAGGCAAAAAGAAAGCCGAGCAAGGTGCTGGTGACCAAGGTCTCATGTTTGGTTACGCCTCCGACGAAACCCCAGAATTGATGCCCGCTCCAATCATGTTCGCCCACCGCTTGGGTCGCGAACTGACCCGAATTCGAAAGAGCGGTAAAGCAAAATGGCTCCGACCTGATGCCAAGAGCCAAGTTTCCGTGGAATATGTTGATGGCAAACCCGTGCGTATCACCAATGTGGTTGTTTCGACCCAACACGCCGCTGATGTGGAACACGCTGAGATCGAAGATTTCATCGTCAAAAATATCGTCAGAAAAGTTTTGCCCTCCGAGATGCTCGATAAAAACACAGAGTTTTTGATCAATCCCACCGGACGATTCGTTGTGGGTGGTCCTCAAGGAGACACAGGTTTGACGGGGCGGAAAATCATCGTGGATAGCTACGGCGGAATGGGTCGGCACGGCGGGGGTGCTTTCTCCGGAAAAGATCCTTCCAAAGTGGATCGCAGTGCCGCTTACATGGGCCGTTACGTCGCCAAGAATATCGTCGCTGCGGGGCTTGCGAAAAAAGCTGAGATTCAGTTTGCCTACGCCATTGGTTATCCGGACCCAGTTTCTGTCTGTGTGGATACCTTTGGCACCGGCGTCATTAGCGACGAGAAAATTGCCGAGGCTGTCCAGTCGGTCTTCAGCTTTAAGCCCGCTGATATTGTCAAACAATTGAACCTACTCCGCCCGATCTACTCCTTGACGACCAATTATGGGCACTTCGGGAAAATCGATGATCTGAAGAGTTTAACATGGGAGAAAACGGATAAAGCCAACGCACTCAAAAAAGCGGCACGTTAACTCTGATTCACCTAAAAACTCACCAATAGAATTCTGTTTACCTATGGCCACAAAAAAAATCTTAAGTCCTCGAAAAAAGTCTCCTTCGAAGCCAGTCGCACCCGCAGCCAACGATTACAAAGTTAAAGACATTTCCCTAGCTGATTGGGGTCGCAAAACCATCGGCGTTTCTGAGTATGAAATGCCGGGACTCATGTCGATCCGTCGCAAATACGCCAAAACAAAACCCTTGCAAGGCGTGCGAGTCACGGGCTCCCTCCACATGACGACGGAGACCGCAATTTTGATCGAAACACTGGTGGATCTCGGAGCTTCGGTCCGTTGGGCGAGTTGCAACATATTCTCGACCCAAGACCAAGCCGCCGCTGCCATTGCGGTGACAGGGGTTCCGGTCTTCGCTTGGAAGGGTGAGACCCTCGAGGAATATTGGGATTGCACGCTGGAAGCCGTCACTTTCCCCGGGCAAAAAGGCCCACAGCTTGTGGTGGACGACGGAGGCGATGTGACCCTTCTGATCCATAAAGGTTATGAACTTGAGAACGGCGATCAATGGGTGAACACCAGATCAGGTTCGCACGAAGAGCAGGTCATCAAGAACCTGCTCAAACGCGTCGCTGTCGAGAGGCCCGGATTCTGGCATGCCGTCGTGAAAGAGTGGAAAGGCGTGTCCGAAGAAACGACCACCGGAGTTCATCGTTTGGCCCAGATGCTCGAAGCGGGCAAGCTCTTGGTCCCGGCCATCAACGTCAATGATTCCGTTACCAAATCTAAATTTGATAATCTTTACGGCTGCCGCGAATCCCTAGCCGATGGCATCAAGCGAGCGACCGACGTGAAGGTGGCGGGCAAGGTCGCCTGTGTCTGCGGTTACGGCGACGTTGGAAAAGGTTCCGCCCATTCCCTACGCGGTTTCGGTGCTCGAGTTATCGTCACGGAAATCGATCCAATTAACGCCCTTCAAGCGGCCATGGAAGGATTCGAAGTTACAACCCTCGAAGAAACCCTTGGAACGGCGGACATCTACGTCACCACAACCGGTAACTGCGATATCATCACCTTCGAGCACATGCTGAAGATGAAAGATCAAGCCATCGTCTGCAACATTGGTCACTTCGATAACGAGATTCAAATGGATCGCCTCAACACGGCTAAGGGCGTGAAACGGCTAAACATCAAACCGCAGTATGACAAATACACCTTCGCCGATGGTCACTCCATCTTCGTCTTGGCGGAGGGCAGGCTCGTCAACCTAGGATGCGCGACAGGACACCCAAGTTTCGTCATGTCTAATTCGTTTTCGAATCAAGTTCTGGCTCAAATCGATCTTTGGAAAAACAAAGACACGTATAAAGTGGATCTCTATCGACTGCCTAAACGGCTAGACGAAGAAGTCGCCCGCTTGCACTTGGAGAAAATCGGCGTCAAGTTAACGAAACTCACCAAGAAACAAGCGAGCTACCTCGGCGTCTCCGCAGACGGACCTTACAAACCCGAACACTATCGCTACTGAGGAGGGCTATCCTCCGCAGTCCAGTTCGAGAACGTTCGTCACATAATTGTAACCCAATGGTCACGAGTTGGGTCTTGTCACCCATGACGAAACGTTCGCGAACAGTGCCGGTTGCCTCATTATCACTAGCCGTCCTTTTACTGGCTAGTCACGCAACCTCCACGCCGGTGACAGGAGCTCCAGCCACAACCCCCAAGGAGGCCTCAGACCTTTTCAACACCACTAATGTTTGGAATATCCACCTAAAGTTCACCGCAGACCAATGGGATGCGATGGAACCTGCAGGTGGCGGCAATCCGTTCGGAGGGGGTAGGGGACAGGGACCCGGCCAAGGCGGACCTAGAGGCCCGGGCGGACCCGGCGGACCCGGCGGTTTTGGCCCTGCCATGTTCATCGCCCCCGCTTTCCTCTCACAAGGAGACAAGGATCGCGATGGAAAGATCTCAAAAACAGAATTCACCAACCTTGGAGAATCATGGTTCGGTGCGTGGGATAAAGAGAAAAAAGGCACCCTACACCTTGACCAGATCCGGGATGGAATCAACGCCAGTTTCGCAGGCCCTGCAGGGAACTCCGGCCCGGGCGGCAATGCACCTCGCCCCATGGGTCTTAATCTCCAAGGCCCTGAAGGCAAACGAAATGGGTTAGCCTCGGCCGCCGGCGTGGAATTCAAATATGTCCATGCAGATCTAGAGTTCGAGAATTCGACACTCAAAGATATTGCGATTCGCTACAAAGGCAACGGCACGTTCATGGGTTCCCGTGGATCCATCAAACGATCCTTCAAAATTGATTTAAACAAAAACGTCAAAGGTCAAAAAATCGCTGGAATCGCTCAATTCAGTCTAGCCAACAATGTGACCGATGCGACTTGGATGAACGAGACGCTCGCCTACAAACTGCATCGTGATGCGGGAGTCCCAGCACCTCGAAACTCCTATGCCCGGGTTTCGGTGACTGTTCCCGGAAAATTCGAGAAAAAATACTTCGGTCTTTACTCGTTGGTTGAGGATGTGGACAAAGACTTCACCTCCCAGAATTTTAAGACTAAACAAGGAGCAATCCTTAAGCCCGTCACCCCTCGACTTTTCACCGATTTAGGAGACGACTGGGCTAAGTATAATCAGACCTACGATCCCAAAACTGACCTCTCCAAAGAAGAAAAACAACGCGTCATCGATTTCTGCAAACTCGTGAGTAATGCGGATGAAAGCGAGTTCCGAACCAAGGTGGATAGCTACCTAGATCTCGAGAACTTCGCTCGTTATCTGGCCGTGACAGTTTGGCTTTCTGATCTGGATGGAATCTTGGGGCCTGGTCAGAATTTTTACCTTCATCTCAATCCTAAGTCCCAAAAATTCCAATTCATCGCGTGGGATCAGGATCACTCGTTCGGCCAATTTGGTATGCGCGGCAATGCCGAGCAACGCGAGAACCTAAGCATTGAGAAGCCTTGGCAAGGAGAGAACCCTTTCTTAGAGCGCATTTTCAAAGTGGAAGCTTTCAAGAAACTTTATCTGGCTCGCATGACGGAGTTCAGCAAAACAATTTTTCAGCCTCAACAACTCGCCAAACAAATGGACGATTTAGCTCCAATTCTGCGGCCTTCAGTAAAGGAAGAATCGGAAGATCTACTCAAGAATTTCGAACGACAGGTCGCCGGTGAACCGGTTCAACAGGGTCCGGGTGGTTTCGGTGGCTTCGGAGGTGGAGGGCAACCGATGAAGACCATCAAACCCTTCGCAAAAACCCGCACCCAATCCATTCTCGACCAATTGTCAGGTAAATCGAAAGGGCAAGAATTGGATGGTTTCGGTGGTTTCGGCGCGCGGGGCGGCGGTCCACGCGGAGCTCAAGGAGGCCCTCCTGGGCCGGGATTATTCCTCGGCAATGCGTTTTTGACCGCGCTGGACGCGGACAATGACATGGCCGTGACCCATTCAGAATTCTCCCAAGGGTTCTCAAGGTGGTTTACAACATGGAACAAGGACAAAAGTGGCGTGCTTTCTGATGAAGATCTTCGTTCAGGGATCAATCAAGACCTAGCCCCCTTCCGTGGTGGTCCCCCCAGACAATCAGAACCTCAAGGGTTCTGATTGTTTCTTCTGAATGGTTCGTGTTGAAATAACAACACATGACCGAATCAGAAGTGTTACATCGATTTCGATCCTCCGGCGCTTTGTTGGAGGGTCATTTTGTCCTGCGCAGCGGTTTGCATAGCCGGCAATTTTTCCAGTGCGCCCTCGCCCTGCAGAGCATGCCCGATGTGGAGAAATTCGGCGCGGCCCTTGCGGATCAAATCCGAAATCTTCAAGCCACCACGGTCGTTGCACCCGCCATGGGTGGACTCGTCATCGGTCAAGAAGTGGCCCGTCAATTAGGGTTGCGGTTTATTTTTGTTGAGAAAGAGGAAGGAAAACTCGTCCTACGCCGGGGATTCAAAATCAGTGAGGGAGAGCGGTGCCTTATTGTCGAAGATGTCGTTACCCAAGGCGGCAGAGTCAGGGAGACCCTCGCCATCGTGCGCGAGCACGGAGGAGTAGCGGCTGGAGTTGCTATGGTAGTGGACCGTTCGAATGGTGCGGTGGATCTTGGAGTACCTACCTTCAGCTTGCTTTCGCTTAAGGTCGAGGCCTTCTCCCCTGATCAACTTCCACCGGATTTGGCTGCATCCCCAGCCACCAAGCCCGGAAGCAAATAGCTCTCACCATTCGAAATGAACTCCTGAGGATGGGATAATCATCGGAAATGTGTTATCGTAGCTAGCGACATGGCGTTTGATTCTTACCAAGAGTTTGTCACAGCCCTCGATCGGGCCGGTGAGTTGAAGCGCATTTCTCAACCCGTGGCGACGGAGTTGGAAATCACTGAAATAGCCGATCGCGAGATGAAACTTCCCGGCGGTGG
>SXGU01349810.1_pt1 | contig 11163 bp, 9 predicted proteins | sample 3174531 | NCBI WGS metagenome assembly SXGU01 (sample SAMN11356863, study PRJNA531348) | freshwater metagenome | isolation source: freshwater sample F1-140 | place: China: Fuxian Lake, Yuxi | collected 2017-12-25
AGCAGAAGCCGCCGGCCTGGTCCGAATAGGCGTGATGGCCCGGCGGGCGGCAGAGGCCATAGGCGACGCGTTCGCCCGCCAGCACCGCCCCGGTCGCCGACAGCGCGCAGTCGACGGCGGCGAGCGCCCCCTCCCAGGTGCCCTCGCCGACCGGGCAGGCGGTGTCCGCCTGATACCAGCCGGCACGCGCGACCGGATGCGGCGTGGCATGCGCCATGTTGCGGCCGGGATGGACGTTGGGAATGATCTCCGCCGAGGCACCGGGCAGGCCGCGCCACGCCTTGTAGCCGTCCTTGAGGAAGGCGAGATAGCCGGCATCGTGAACCGCTTCGACCGCCGCCGTCCCATGGCGGGCGGGCGCCACGACTTGATGCCCGGCGACGTTAAGCGCCTTCAGCAGCACCTCGGCCCGCTCCGGCTTCTCCGGGCTTTCGAGGACCTGGCCGCGGGCGATGAAGGTCTTGGGGAAGTGCCGGATATGATCCGGCGAATGGAAGACACGCATGGGGCCAGAGTATCCGATGGCCGTTAGCCAGCTACAATGGCCGGACGAGAGGGAGGACGCGGATGACAAGAAACCTGGCGATCGACGGCAGCCGGCTGTGGGAAAGCCTGATGGAGATGGCGACGATCGGCGCCACGGCGAAGGGCGGTAATGCGCGGCTGGCCGCGACCGACCTCGACCGTGACGGCCGCGACCTCTTCGTCGGCTGGGCCAAGGCCGCCGGCTGCACGATCACGGTCGACCGCATCGGCAATGTCTTCGCCCGCCGTCCGGGTCGTGACCCCTCTTCCTGGTGCGTTCCGGGGTGCTCTCCTCGGTGCACGCCTTTGCGACTGATCCGGCGCGGGGTGCCTTCATCCTGGGCTTTCTGGCCGTGGTCATCGGCGGCTCGTTGCTGCTCTATGCCCTGCGTGCCCCGACTATGGCCAGCGGTGTCCGTTTTGCCGCGTTCTCGCGTGAATCCCTGCTGTTGATCAACAATGTGGTGCTGGTTTCTGCCTTGGGCTCAGTCCTGCTGGGCACCCTCTATCCGCTCTTCCTGGATGCCTTGGGCATGGGCAAGATCTCGGTCGGTGCGCCGTATTTCAACGCGGTGTTTGTCCCCCTCATGGTGCCGGCGCTGTTCCTCATGTCAGTGGGTCCGCTGACCCGCTGGAAGGGGGCCAGTCTGCCTGACATGGTGGTGCGCCTGCGCATTGCCTTCCTCGTCGCGGTGGTGGCGGCCGTGGCCGTCCCGCTGGCTGCGGGCAGCTTCAATCTGTGGGTATCCGTCGGGGTGGGTCTGGCGGTGTGGATTGCCTATGGGGTGGCGCTGGGTTTTGCTGACCGGCTCAAACAGGGCGGGCGCCTGCTGGCCTTGCCGCGTGGCTTCTTGGGTATGCAACTCGCCCACCTGTCGATGGCGATCGGCATTGTCGGCATTGCGCTGGTCTCTGGTTACGAGGGGGAGCGCAATGTGAAGATGGCGGTGGGTGATACGGCGCAACTCGCTGGTTACACCTTCACCTTCAAGGGCGCGGAGGTCTATGAGGGCCCCAATTACCGCGCGGCGCGTGGACTTCTGGCCGTCAAGTCGGAGAGTGGGTCGGAATTTACCCTGCAGCCTGAAAAACGCATCTATAACGCCGGTGGCATGCCGATGACCGAGGCCGGCATCAACTATGGGGTCTTCCGCGATGTCTATGTGGCCATGGGTGAAGAGATCGAACCACAAGTCTGGACGATTCGCCTGTTCTACAAGCCGTTCATTGACTGGCTGTGGTTTGCGGCGGCCTTGATGGCCCTGGGCGGAGCGCTGGCGGCCTCGGATCGTCGTTACCGTATCGCCTTGAAGGACAAGGGGGCGGCATGAACGCGCGTCTCATCCCCCTGATCGTATTCCTTGTCCTAGCGGTCTTTTTTGCCATTGGCCTGACCCTGAATCCGCGCGAGGTCCCTTCGCCCTTTATCGGCAAGCCGGCCCCGGCGTTTCGCCTGCCTGAAGTGGGTAACCCGGCCAAGACCTTTGGCCCGGAGGAGATGCGCGGCCGGGTCTGGATGCTCAATGTCTGGGCGCCCTGGTGTGTGTCCTGTCGTCAGGAGCACGGCGTGCTGATGCAGCTTCAGGCCCAGGGCGTGGCCCTGGTCGGCCTGAACTGGAAGGACAAGGATCGCGAGGCGGCAGAACTTCTGGCCCGTCTCGGTAGCCCTTATATCAGCACGGTCGATGACCTGGATGGCCGCGTCGGCATCAATTACGGCGTGACGGGAACCCCTGAGACCTTTGTGATCGACAAGGCCGGGATCATCCGCTTCAAGCAGACCGGGCCGATTACCGATGCGGTCTGGAAGGAAAAACTCGAACCGATGCTCAAGGAGTTGGCGCAATGAAACGGTTATTGATGATAGGGGCGTTGGTGCTGGCGATGCCGGCCTTTGCAGGCGAGGCGCAACCGGTCGGGGAAGACCCGAAGATTGAGCAGCGACTCAATGTCCTGGCTGAAGACCTCCGTTGTCTGGTGTGTCAGAACGAGACCCTGGCCGGATCGCATTCCGAACTGGCCGAAGACCTGCGCCGCGAGATTCGCGACCAGATGAAGCAGGGCAAGGATGACCCGCAGGTCGTCGCCTATCTGGTGGCACGCTATGGCGATTTCGTCCTCTATAAACCCCCGTTCAAGCCGCTGACCTGGTTGCTCTGGCTCGGGCCCCTGCTCTTTTTGTTGATCGGGGGTGTCGCCTGGGCGATGGTCTTGAAGCGCCGCCGTGCTCAACCGGAAAACCTGACGAATACCCAGGCGATGTCTGAGGCAGCAAATATTCTCGAAGGAAAGGCAGAATGAACATGAACCTCTGGATCTTTGTCGGGATCGCCGTACTGGCGGTTGGGGTTGCCCTCGTGTGGGTGCTGCCGTCCCTGTTGCGGACCCCGAAATCACACGCCTCTGAACGGCGCGCATTGAATGTCGCGGTCTATCGTGATCAGCTCAAGGACCTTGAGGCAGAGCGGGACAATGGTGCGCTGACGGCCGAGCAGTTCGAACAGTCCAAATTGGAACTGGAGGGACGCCTGAGCGAAGATGTCCTGCAGGAAACCACGACCGCTACATCGGGTGATCGGGGAGGGCGTTGGGTTGGCTGGACGGTGGCCGGGGCGCTGCCTGTCCTGGCCGTCAGTATCTATCTTTTGCGGGGAGCACCCGAAGTGCTGATCCAGCCGGCCTTGGCGAGTGCGCCGGCGCAGCAGGACCCACACGCAAGCGGGGACATGGCGGCGAATATGGCCCAGATCGAGGCCGAACTGGAGAAGTTGCGCAAGGCGGCGGAGGCGGGCCCCAAGGATGGATCGGCCTGGCTGAAATGGGGTATGGCCAACCTGGCCATGCAGCGTTTCCCGGAAGCGGTCCCAGCCCTGAAGAAGGCGACCGAACTGCTGCCCAAGGAGTCGGCGGTCTGGGCGCATTACGCTGAGGCCATTGCGCTGGCCGGTAATCGGAATCTGGAGGGCGAGCCTATCCGCCTTCTGCGCCACGCGCTGGAGCTTAATCCTCTTGAGCCCAAGGCCCTTGAGCTGGCCGGCATTCATGCCTACCAGAAGGAAAATTGGGCGCAGGCCGCCTATTACTGGAAGAGCCTGCTCAAGCAGATGAGCGACGAGGAAAAGCAGTCGCCCTATGGCCAAAACATTGCCGGGGCTGAACGCGATGCGCGTGGCAAGGCGGAGTCGGGTTTGGCGGGAATCAACGCGGACAAGGGAGCGGCCAAGCCCAAGGCAAAGGCCGCAGCGGGGCCCCGCATTGAAGGGCGCGTTGAACTGGCGCCGGCGTTCAAGGGCAAGGTGGGGCCGGATGACACCGTTTTCCTCGCGGCCCGTGCTGGCGAAAATGGCCCGCCGCTGGCCGTGATGAAGGCCCGGGTGAGCGCCCTGCCGTTGACCTTTGTGTTGGACGACAGCATGGCCATGACCCCGGACATGGCCCTCTCCAAGGTGCCTGAGGTGGTATTGGTGGCGCGCATCAACAAGAGCGGCCAACCCAAACCCGCTTCGGGCGATCTGGAAGGCACGCTATCCGGAGTCAAGGTCGGTGCCAAGGGCGTGAAGTTGGTGATCGACCGCGTGCATCCATGATGTGAGTGCTATGGCGCGTGGGCCACGCTGGGTTTGAGGTGGCCCGTCGCCTGATAGGGCAGAAAATCCCCCCAAGGGGCTGAAACTTCACACAAGGGGCGTGATAGGACGCGGCTGCCGGCGTAAAATAGATGGCAGTATCCATTTAACCTGGAGTCCATCATGGTCCATGCCCTTGCCGGCAAACCCGCGCCCGCCGAATCCCTCACCAACATTGTCGCCTTGCTGGCGGCCTACGCCGAACGCCCCGATGTGAGCGTGCCGACCCAGCGGGTCGCCTTCGGCACCAGCGGGCATCGCGGCAATGCCTTCGCCAAGAGCTTTAACGCCGCGCATATCGAGGCCATTGTGCAGGCGGTGTGCGAATACCGCGCCGCCCAAGGCATTACCGGCCCGCTTTATCTGGGCAAGGATACCCACGCCCTGTCTGCCCCCGCCGAGCGGAGTGCCTTGCAGGTCTTGGCGGCGAACGGGGTGGATACCCGGATTCAGGTCGGTGACGGATTCACGCCCACCCCCGTGATTTCGCACGCCATCCTGGCCTGGAATGCCGACCCTGCCCGGCCGCGCGCCGATGGCCTCATCATTACGCCCTCGCATAACCCGCCGCAGGACGGCGGCATCAAATACAACCCGCCGCAGGGTGGGCCGGCCGATACCGATGCCACTGGCTGGATCGAGCAACGCGCCAACGCCCTGCTGGCCGACGGGGGCGCAGGGATCAAGGCCTTGTCGCTCGAACAGGCCTTGGCCGCGCCCACGACCCACAGCGAAGACTTTGTTCAACCCTATGTCGACGATCTGCATCATGTCATCGACATGGAGGCGATCGCCAAGGCCGGCCTGAAGATCGGTGTCGATCCCATGGGCGGTGCGGCCGTGGCCTATTGGCAGCCGATTGCCGAGCGCTACGGGCTCAACCTCACCGTGGTCAATCCTAAGGTGGACCCCGCCTTCGCCTTCATGACCCTGGACCATGACGGGAAGATCCGTATGGATTGTTCAAGCCCATACGCGATGGCCTCCTTGGTGGGATTGAAGGATCAGTATGACATCGCTTGGGGCAATGATGCCGATGTGGATCGGCACGGCATTGTTACGCCCTCGATGGGGCTGATGAATCCCAATCATTTCCTCGCCGTCGCCATTCACTACCTCCTCACGCATCGACCGCAGTGGTCGGCCGAGGCTGCGGTCGGCAAAACGCTGGTCTCCAGCGCCATGATCGACCGTGTGGTCGGCGGGCTTGGCCGGAAATTGCTGGAAGTGCCGGTCGGCTTCAAGTGGTTCTCGCCTGGTTTGTTTGACGGCAGCGTCTGTTTTGGCGGCGAAGAGTCGGCCGGCGCCTCCTTCTTGCGCCGAGATGGCCGCGTCTGGACCACTGACAAGGACGGCATCATCTTGGGTTTGCTGGCCGCCGAGATCCTCGCCGTGACGGGCAAAGACCCCGGACAGTATTACCAGATGCTCGTCGCCCAATACGGTGCCCCGGCCTACATCCGCATCGATGCCCCATCGACGCCCGCGCAGAAGGCCGCGTTCAAAAAGCTCACCGGTGACAAGGTGGCCGCCGAGACCCTGGCCGGTGATCCCATCACCGCCCGCCTCACCCACGCCCCCGGTAACGGTGCGTCCATCGGGGGTTTGAAGGTTGCGACGGCCAACGGCTGGTTCGCTGCCCGCCCATCCGGGACCGAGGACATCTACAAGCTCTACGCCGAGAGTTTCAAGGGCCAGGGACACCTAGAGGCCCTCGTCAGCGAAGCGCAGGCCATTGTCACGGCGGCATTAGGGAACGGCTGAAGGGCACCATGGCATCCCTTGTGTGAAGGCGTGCGAATGAAAAAGGCCACCGGTTTCCCGGTGGCCTTTTTGTCCATGGAAGAACAGTTACTTGTTGACCGGTGAGGCCGGGTCAAACAGGTAAGCCAGAATATCCTGGATCTGCGCTTGGGTCAGGACGCCGCTGGAACCACTGCGCGGCATGTCCGTGCAGGGGAAGTAGGCATGCGGGTTGTAGATCACATCGTAGGCGTACTTGATCGTATCCGGATCGCGTCCGCGTAGTTTTCCGAAGCCGGTCAGTTCCGGGCCGATGTTGCCGCCGGTGCGGTCCGTTGCGATCTGATGGCAGTTGTAGCAGTTTCCGCCCGGGGCGCGGTTGCTGTGGTCATCGGGGTTGTGGGCAGTACGGAAGCCAAAACCGGACCAGGCCAGTTCACGCCCGTTCTTCCAGTCACCCAGCTTGATGCCGCCTTCCGGATACTTGATGGACTTTTCCGCAATGGCCCGAACCTTATCCAAGGCCTTGTCGTTCACGGTCTGTCCCTTACCAACGCTGCAGGTCTTTTGGATTTCGTCCTGAGTCAGGCGGTCGCGACCGGTTGTCCCTTCCTGGGTCGGCTGCTTGAGATCGAAGCTGTCCGTTTCAAAGATCAGGTGTTCCGCGAGTGCGGACGGAGACATTTTGGTGTAATCCACCTTGACCTTCGGTGCGGCGGCCGGGGCTGCGGCGGCCGGAGCGGGGGCAGGGGCAGCCGCCGCAGGGGCGGCGGTCGGCTTGCTCGTCGGGGTGCTGCAGCCGGCGGTCAGGCTGAACAAAGTGGTGGCTGCCACAAGCGCGGCTGCGATGGGATGCTTTACAAACATGTTGAGATCTCCTCGTAGGGGTTCTTAGCGCTTCAGGTCAGGCAGGATAGCCGGTTGGCCACGAGCTGCATCGGTCCAGAAGGAAATGTAGGCGATAGATGCGTCGGATCCGTTCTTGATGTTGGGATAACGCATCTGCCAGAGGCACTCAAGGGCCCGATGCTGGCTGCTACGCACATGGTCATGGCTGGTCCGCTGGGAGGGCCAGGAGATGGCCTTGCTCCAGTCACCGGCATCGTGAACGCTGGGCAGCACCGAGGCGCGAATGCGTTTCGCGGTCTGTGCATGACAGGCAGCACAATTGAAATCCATGGTGCCCGAACGACGGTAGAAGAGCACTTCACCGGCATCCCGCATGGCCTTTTCCAGCGGGTGATTCATCGGCGGATTCCAGGCATAGCCGCTCGATTTGCTGGAGATATAGCTTTGCAGCTTCATGATGTCCGAGTCGGAGCCGTGCTTCTTTTTGATCGCGGGGTCGTCATTGGTGAAGCCTTGAATGGTCTTCATGCAATGCACCAGGCGGGTGTCGAGGTCCATGACCTTGCCAGTGTCGGCAAAGAAGCGCGGCAATTCGACATGAGCGCCGTCCAGCACGCCCGGACCTTTGCCGAAGTCACATTGCTCCAGGGTGGCGTTCTTCGGGCCACGCGGAGTTTTGAACAGCTTTTCGCCTTCTTCCACCACCTGCCAGGCCGGGTTGTCCGGCAGCATCATGATGTTTTGCGGGCTTTGCGTCAGATAAGCCGGGTTCTTGCTGCTCTTGATGAGGCCCGCGAGGACATCCTCAGGCAATTTGTACGAATTGGCGTGTGCGACGCTAGAGACTGCGATAGCGACGGCCAGGCCAAGCAAGGTCTTAATTTTCATCAAACTCTCCTTAGGGATTCAGGACTCATGTGTGTTGTGGGGTGTCTCGACGCGCGTGGGACAGTGCGAAGAAACGACCGGTTCCAAAACAACAGGATTTCTACGACGGGATGAGATTAGCACAGGCCTTTGAGAAAAAACTGTGTCATTTGTCCTACTTCGCGGCAGTAAATAATCAGGACAATCAGGGATTGATAACGAATGATCGGGGCTGGATCCCGACTTTTAACGCCATGCGAAACAGGGCCCGTCACCCTTCAGGGTGACTAGGTCGAGGCTGTTTGAAACTATTGGCCTGCGGGTCGGCCACGCGGGGATGGCGTGTCTGTCACAACCAACATCCCCCAGTACCTGAGGCCCGGCGGCTACGGGCCTCAGCGGGCTTGAATTCAGGCGGTTTTGGAATAGCGCGGACGAATAACTGCGCCGGGTGGGGCGATGTCGTTACGCAGGTAGTGGTCGAAACACATCGCGATGTTGCGCAGGAAACGCAGGCCTAAGTCGGTTACGCGCAACACGCCGTTTTCAAAGGTCAGCAGGCCGTCTGCGGCTTGCGCTTGCAGGTCTGGCAGGGCGTCAGCGAAATAGTCCCAGCAGTCGATGCCCCAATCGGCCGAAAAGGCGGCACCGTCCAGTTCCAGGTCGCACATGACGCGGGTGATCATGTCGCGGCGGATCTCGTCATCGCGGGTGAGACGCAGGCCGCGTTCGACGCAGAGCCCGTCCTTCATCACCCCCTCTTCGTAGAGCCGCAGGGTCTTCTGGTTTTGCACATAGGTCGTGCGCGTCTGGCTGATACTGGAGGAGCCAAAGGCGTAGATGTCGCAATTCTTGTGCGTGGTATAGCCCTGGAAATTGCGGTACAGGGTCTTGGCCCGCTGCGCGATCACCATCTCATCGGTGGGCTTGGCGTAGTGATCGAGGCCGATGTTCACATAACCGGCCGCCGACAGACGATCGTGGATCAGATTTTGCAGTTCAAGCCGGGTGGCGAAATCGGGCAGGTCGGATTCGGCGATCAGCTTTTGATGTTTTTTCATCCACGGCACATGGGCGTAGCCAAAGATGGCAAACCGATCCGGCGACCAATGAAGCACTGTGTCCAGCGTCTGCGCGAAGCTCGCGACATTCTGATACGGCAGGCCCACGATCAGGTCCATGTTGATGCTGGTGAAACCCAGGTCGCGGGCCCAACCATGAACCTCGGCGATCAACTCCGCCGGTTGCACCCGGTTGACCGCGACCTGCACCTTGGGATCCAGGTCTTGTACCCCGAAGGAGACGCGGTTGAAACCGGATTCGCGCAAGGCCACCAGATGCTCTCGCGTCAGTTCGCGCGGATCCACCTCACAGCCCATTTCGGCATCCGGCGCGATCGTGAAACGCTGGCGGATGGCCGCCATCAAGCGGCGAATATCGTCTGGCTTGAGGTAGGTGGGCGTGCCCCCGCCCCAGTGTAACTGGCGTACGAGACGCGTCTTGTCTACCCGTGCAGACACCGTGTCCATCTCGCGCTCCAGGCAATCGAGATAGGGCGCCACTCGCTCGTAATGGCCCGTAGCGACCATATTGCAACCGCAGTAGTAACACAGCGTGTCGCAGAACGGGATGTGGAAATACAGCGAGATGCCGCGTGCCGGATCCTGGCTCGACGCGATCTCGTCCAGCCACTCGGCCTCACGGAACCCCTCATGGAAATACGGTGCGGTCGGATAGGAGGTATAGCGGGGACCGGCTTTGCTGTATTTTTGAAGCAGTGAAATGAGGTCGGACATGGTCTTTGATCAAAGGGTGTTCGGGCGATTCTAGCAGGATGCGTGCCGGATCAGTGTGCAGAAGAGCTTGATCTCGTTAGACCATGGGTACAAAAAGACTATGAAGGACCACAAAAAAATCCCTTGCATTCGCGAGAATTGTTATTAATATCAAGTCACCTCCCTGACCATCGCAATGATGGTCTTTCCACGGCACCGTTCTTCGGGGCCGTTTTTTTTGGTGCGCCCGTTATAATCAGGCGATTGCGTGTTTATCGCCTCTCCGCCCTCGCGCTCCTCATGACAACCATTCCTTCGACAGCCATTCCTTCCGAGATCTTCAAGGCCTACGACATCCGGGGTGTCGTCGGTAAAACACTGACGCCGGCCATTGTCGAGCAGATCGGCGCAGCGCTGGGTTCCGAGGCGCGGGCACGGGCGCAAACCGCCATTGTCATCGGCCGCGACGGTCGTCTGTCCGGGCCGGAACTGGCCGCAGCACTGGCGCGCGGCATTCAATCGGCTGGGGTCGATGTCATTGATGTGGGCTGCGTCGCCACGCCGATGACCTATTTCGCGGCCTTCGAGACCGGTGCAAACAGTGCGGTGATGGTCACCGGCAGCCACAACCCGCCCGATTACAACGGCCTCAAGATGGTCCTGGGCGGCGAGACGCTGGCCTCGGAGGCGATCCAGAACCTGCGGCGACGCATCGAAGGTCAGGATTTTGCGCAGGGCACGGGTCGTTATCGCGCCCACGACATCGCGTCGTCTTATCAGACCCGCATCGTGAGTGACATCCATCTGGCGCGTCCGCTCAAGATCATCGTCGATGCGGGCAACGGCGTGGCCGGTGCCTTCGCACCGGCGTTGTATCGCGCCTTGGGTTGCCGCGTCGAAGAACTGTTTTGCGAGGTGGACGGCCACTTCCCCAATCACCATCCCGACCCTTCCGTTCCCAAGAACCTGGCCGACCTGATCGCCCGCCTCAAGGACAGCGATGCCGATCTGGGCCTCGCCTTCGACGGTGATGGCGATCGTCTCGGCGTGGTGACCCGGGCCGGGCAGATCATCTATCCCGACCGCCAGTTGATGCTCTACGCCGCCGATGTGCTGAGCCGGAATCCTGGCGCGACCATCATCTACGATGTCAAATCGACCCGTAACCTGGACGGCTGGATACGCCAGCACGGCGGCCAGCCGCTGATGTGGAAGACCGGTCACTCGCTGGTCAAGGCCAAGATGAAGGAGACCGGCGCGCACTTGGCCGGCGAGATGAGCGGCCATGTCTTCTTCAAGGAACGCTGGTACGGCTTTGACGATGGCCTTTATACCGGCGCCCGTCTGCTCGAAATCCTGTCGCAGGCGACGGATATCGACGCGGTATTCGCGGCCTTGCCCGACAGCGTCAGCACCCCGGAACTGAATGTGCGGATGGAAGAGGGCGGCCCGCATCGCCTCATCGCCCAACTGCAACAGAGCGCCACCTTCCCCGGCGCCGAACGCGTCATCGGCATCGATGGCCTGCGCGTCGAATATCCGGACGGCTTTGGCCTGATGCGCCCCTCCAACACCACGCCGGTCATCGTGTTGCGCTTCGAGGCCGACAACGCCGAGGCATTGGCCCGCATTCAGGACACATTCCGCCGGGTGCTGTTGGCGGCCTCTCCCGACCTCAATCTGCCTTTCTGACGGATCTGTCCAGGCGCGCGGTTTCGTTCGGGTCGAGCGGGGTCTTCTGTAGCCCTTCAATTCCCTGCGGACGAAAACGCCGCGTC
>SXGU01110485.1_pt1 | contig 11162 bp, 10 predicted proteins | sample 3174531 | NCBI WGS metagenome assembly SXGU01 (sample SAMN11356863, study PRJNA531348) | freshwater metagenome | isolation source: freshwater sample F1-140 | place: China: Fuxian Lake, Yuxi | collected 2017-12-25
ATCTCTCCACGGCGAAATATATAACAACCTCTAGTAGGTTGCAACAGATTTTTTAGGTTTGTTCATGTTCTTTTCTTGTTCGAGGTGTTTTTATGAAAAAAACTAAAGTAGTGCTGATAGTCGGTTTGTTGCTCTCTTTGTCAGCGTGTAATAAGTGGTGGGCAAAAGATGACAATGAAGAGAATAACCCCTATCAAGGGATGACCGCTAAACAACTCTATGCAGAGTCACAGAAAGCCATGTCTAAAGAGCAATATTCGGCGGCGATAAAACGCTTAGAAGCTTTAGAAACCATGTATCCATTTAATGACTATGCCGAACAAGCCGAGATTGACCTGATCCATGCCTATTATAAAAAAGGTGATTATGCGTCGACAGCCGCGACTGCTGAGCGTTTTATTCATCTTTATCCACGAGCCAAGCGCGTTGATTATGCCTATTACATAAAAGGACTCGCCAATTTCCAACAAACACGTGGAACAATGGCCAATGTTTTATCCTTAGATGAATCCTGGCGTGATCCGGGTACACAATCACAAGCGTATTCAGATTTTGCAACGTTAATTGAGAAATTTCCTAACAGTCGTTACAAACCGAATGCATTACAACGCATGATCTATTTACGCAACCTTTTTGCTCAACGCGAGTTAAATACAGCAAATTACTATTATGAGCATAAAATGTATGTTGCAGCAGCAGAGCGAGCTAATTACCTTATCCAAACGTACCCACAGGCTGCTAGTGCTCAAAAGGCCTTGTCAGTGATTTATCATGCCAATATGCAGTTGGGTTTAAAGAAAGCGGCGGATGATGCTTTGGCCGTTTATCAAGCGACATATCATAGCAATCCATAGCAATGGTACAACTCGATGGCGTCAGACTGAATACAGTCTGACACCATTGATTACATGCGACAAGCCCTGCTTAATTCATTATACTTGCATGAAAAATATGCTTTAAGGAAAAAACATATGAAATTTATAATGGGACTTTTAATATTGTTGTGCACAAATCTTTCTGCAGCACAAGAAACAAGAAATTTTCGCCATCTCGTGCTTTTAGTTTCATTTACTGATTTTCCTTATACCAATCCTAATGAGCTAGCCGAAACAAACACGTTAATTACGCAACTTGAAGCTTATTATGATACTGTTTCACGTCAAGCAATTCACCTTGATCATCATCTCATCGGAGATGGTAGCCCCTTTGTTTTTGAGGCTCCGCTTGATATTCCTTCCGATCGCACTTGCAAACTTGACTTATTTAAATCACTTGCTATTAAAAAGCTACGGGCATCGTATCCTGAAGTGACCGAGTGGGATCGATTAATGCTCCTTTTCCCTAGTAAAAGCATTTGCCCTCAGCAATCTTGGGTGGGCTTGTCTGATGGAAATACTACGTTTATCAAAATTCACAGCCTTCCTGTGTTGATCCATGAAGTTGGGCATAATTTTGGGCTAGGCCACGTCCATGATAACGCCGATCCAATGGGTACTGCTGCACTGCGTGGATTTAGTCCAATTCAGATTTATAAAAAAGCATGGTTTGGAGATTGCCCACTATGTCATGTTGAAATTGATCCGACCCAGGCCACGACGGTCACTATGGCACCTCTTTATACGCCTTCACTAGAATATCAGCCTGTCATTACAGCAACTATTAAAGCAAGTCCTGATGATCCATTTTCAGAAATGACTTTTTTCTCTTATCGTACCAATGAATTTTGGCCTGATTTAGGGCTTCCTCAAGCAACAACACAAGGGGTACGAATTAATAAAAAGGGTACAGGAGCTCCCTATACACTGAGAGATGGCGAATATTACTATCTTGCTGACCGAGATGTTACTGTTTATCAACATAGTCATACAAAGGAGCAAGTAAAGTTTGATGTTATCCCTGGGCAAGTTTGTGATCCTAGTTATTTGGATAGCGGTTGGACACATGGTGATGGTCGTTTAGAAAACCCATTTGTGGTTTGTAATGCGGCACAAATGCAAAAAATTGGGATTGATCCCACGCTTTGGAAAAGTAATTTCCGTCTAGGTGCGCATTTATCGCTCAACAATATTGTTCTTGAACCCATAGGTTCTCCTGATAGACCATTTTCAGGACATTTTGATGGAGGGGGATATTCTATTACGAATTTCCAAGTCCGAGGCTTATTTGGTGTTACGCAAGATGCTGAAATAAAAAATCTTATTTTGCAGCAAGCGCATCTTCTCCCTGGGGGAATTACAGCGTCTCTAGTACGCATTGCTAGAAACACTACGTTGCAATCTGTAGCCTCTCTACAAACGGCTGGTAAAAATGCGGACGATTTTACCGGAGGACTTATTGGTACAATGAAAAATAGTACGATTAATGGGTGCAAGGTTGATGGAACAATAGAGATTGATAAGCCCGCCAAGGTATTAGGTGGGGTGGTCGGTCGAATGGAAAATAGCACCATTTCAAATTGTGCTGCAAAAGTTGTATTTTTACCAACATCCCCGACTACCAACCAAGCAGTGATAGGGGGCATTATTGGTGCAAGCCAGGATAGTCAATGCAATCACTCCTATGCACAATTTAAAGTGACACAGGCTGATTTAGAAAAAATGCCTTTTCTATCAGGGATCGCTGGGCGACTTTCAAATACTGTTATGCGTTATGTGCTTTTTTCAGGATTTTATAACTCCAGCAGTGGCCCCAAATCTTTTTATCCGATCACACAAAAAAATATTAACTCTACGTATGAAAAAGTGTATTTTCATACCAAGGGGCAGCACAATGTTGGAGAGTCGCTGCCGTTATCAGAGTTTAAAAATGGAACACTTTTGCAAGTTAAATTTGAAAATGATCCCAACTGGCATCAAGAAAAATTTGATCTTCCGAAGCTTGTAGTAGAGAAAAAATTTGAGCCCGTAGTTGATGAGGAAGGACCAGAGTTTCCAGATTGATAATAAAGATAGGGGAAATCTGTTGTGGAATAGAGTTCATTAATCATAACATGGTCGTGCCCATTCATCATCGTAACAGGTTATTGCTACTTTGGGTCCATGCAATGAAGAAGTATCTAGAGACTGAGTATAATAATGGTCTTTAAATATATTATCAGATGCAATAATCGCTGCATCCTTCATCGAGCCAGATCTAGATTGCTGAGGATTTAATTGGAAAAAGTACTCCATAAATTCCGGATAAAGCTCAACTAGCTCTTGAAGAGTTTTGTTAAATGGATTGTCGGCTCCGCTATATTGATCATAATACTGAAGATAGATTGCAACATATTCTTGGAGTGCCAATTTCTCTTCTTCATCGCCTAGTTGCTGCATATATTTATTTCTTAAAAGTGAAACGAGCTTGCAGTAGATCTCACTGAATACCTCTATCGCTTCTTGATGACTACTGGAAATATCTAAATAAAATGGGTTAGTCATCTCCTTATCTTTTATTGTGATTTTTTTTATGCTGCAATAGGGGACGACTAAGGCTGCATGTTCCTTTTCCCGCTCCATCCGACCAGGAAAATTAAGACCACTAGTACGAGATGTTGCATGAACATCCACAGTAAAATGACGGAAAAGTGCGGGATCAATAGTCACAAAGCATCCTTGTCCCCAAGCAGATGCAACCTGAGGACTTTCAGTCATACTTACCATGTGATAATCACTAGATAGATTCGTTAATTTATGCAGTCTAACCTCTTCATGTGTAATCACCTCAGGATAAGTTTTACCAAAAATTCCTATATGTAGGGTGGGTAAACCAAAAATGACAGAAGACAGGTTATCAAAACCACGATACAAGTCATGGATTGTTGGTTGTGTTTTAATAATGTGGGTAGAAAACCGAATTTCTGAAGATGATTTCTCTTCTGCATTCTGGAAAAATTGGGGGATCTTCTTGGGCATTATTAATGACTTTGCGGCAATGGATGTGCATAATAATACCATGTCGATCTATATTTTACCACTTAAGATCGGAGCTGCGACCCTTCGCAAATAGGATGAGTCCATATAATTTACGTAAGTAGATGTATTGTTTATGGCACAGCACCCATGTAGTGGGCACTAAGTGAAAGATTTTTTCTCTTCAAATTTCCGATCTGTTCGGGCTGATGAGGTGCGCAGCACTGTCTCAAACCTTCACAAGCCCACTAAAATGGGCTTGTTTCTTCGGCTAATTCGAATTGCAGCTCGGGTTTGTTTTCAGCGTTCATCCCCGTGCTTAATCCTGCCAGCAAGTCATTGGTCAATGAACGCAACTCACCTGCGAGGAGAGTAAGGGCTGCATCTTGTTGCAGGTATTCTTCGTCTAGTTGTCGAATGTCGTTAAACTCATCGATGAGGTAGTCTAAGCATTTGATACGTTTGAAGGTTAAATCTTGAGTGAGCGTCAGTTGGATGCGTTCGTTCCAAATAACCGATAGTTCAGCGGCGGCTAATCCTTGTGATAATAAGGTCAGTACTTCATCAGCAGGCAACTCATACCCTTTACATGTGAAACGTTTCTTTTCATCATCAAGTGAAAAAAGAAGGCAGTCAGAAGCCAGCTGAAAATGAGCAGGTAAGCATGCGGGATCGCTAATCCAGGTGGCGAACCGCTGGGCTATATTTTCTATCTGTTGTATGGGTTCAATGCGGATGCCAGGAAGTGATTTGCGCAATAAGGATGTGAGCTGTGAAGCTTGGGCATTACTCGCCGTGTTAATGATTAGACGATGGCTCATCTGATCTAAAAGAGCAGGTAAGCGTTTTTGTAAGCAGAATGATTTTGGTAATAATTCAAACTCCAACTCTTCGGCAAGTTGAGCTTTTTCAGCGCGTTTCACGGTGCGTCCATGCTGAGCCTCCAGTGTTTGAACGCGCTCGGCAAGTAGGCGATGAATCACGCCACGTGGAAGTATACGCTCTTCTTTCCCCATGCAGATTAATGAACATCCTGCTGTTTCATGTACCAATTCATCGGCAAACGCAGGTAACCAGCCATAGATAAATCGAGCGTGTGGAGGGCAAGGTTTCAATGCCTCCTTGGCTAACGATGTGGTGAGATCAACCGATGATTCTAATTCATATTGATAGATAAGTGCATTGTTAAACCACATAATAAATCCCTCGAATCAAAAAGGGTTGATGCTACCATGAATTACAGATGTCTGCGATTTGAATTCGTGTGTTGTCGGCTTGCGATACAATGTCACTGTGGTGTAGATTAGCTGACTTTAAAGTATTTGAGAAATTATTATGAAATCTGCTGTTTATTTACACCAATCGCGGCAGGGAACGGTCCGTCGTGGGCATCCTTGGGTATTTCCTAAAGCCATTCTGCGTGATAAGGGCAAGCTATGCACTGGTGAGCTCGTTGATGTGTTCAGCGCTGACGAAGAGTTATTGGGCGTCGGTGTGTATAATGAACACTCTCTTTATCGTGTTCGCCTTTTGGCCTATGCCTTTGAGTCGATAGACACCACATCGATTGCAACGCTGGTGACCCATCGCCTACAGCAAGCATTACTCATCCGAAATAGCATTGGGTTACCCAATGCATCGACCAGTGCTTATCGTTTATTTAATAGTGAGGGCGATGGTTTATCAGGATTGACCATTGACCGCTTTAATGAGCGTTGTGTGGTGTCAAGCTCTGCCTATTGGGTCGAGGCTCATAAGGACATTATTTGCCAGGCTATTTATGATGTTATGTCAATCGAGCATGTCATTTGGCTCGCACAAATGAAACCGTTGAAACAAGATGGTTGGCAGGGCGATGTCAACCAAGATGTGACCGGCACAGAAAAAGTGTTAGAAGCAGGCATTGTCTATCAAGTTGATTTCTCAAACACCCAAAAAACGGGTTTATTTCTTGACCAGCGTGAAAATCATCAGCGGATTGGTGCTCTCGCCCAAGGTAAACGGGTTCTTGATCTTTACACATATACTGGTGGTTTTGCTTTGCATGCAGCAAAAGCTGGTGCAACGAGGGTCACGGCTGTTGATAGCTCGGCACAGGCCATTGCTTTAGCTAAGCGGAATGCTGAGTTGAATGATATTGATTTTATTGAATTTATCGAAGCAGATGCACGCGATTATTTGGCTAAATCAGGCGATTATGATTTGGTTGTACTCGACCCACCTAAGTTAGTACCATCGCAAAGGCACTTGCAACGAGCTAAAAATTACTATCGATTTTTGCATCGCGAGGTGTTTAATTACATGCAAAAAGGTTCATTATTACTAACGTGTAATTGTTCATCTGCACTTACCACACAAGAGTTTAGTGAGTTAGTCAGTTCCCAGGCGATGGCCTCGGGAAAAATAGCCCGTATCTTAGGTGTATATGGCCCCGCAAGTTGTCATCCTACCCTGGCATCGTTTCCCGAGGGTCAATACCTGACGGCTGTGCTGTTGGCCGTTTGTTGACTTACTATCCATTTTAAGATGTGATTATCTTTTCTAAATGGAGTGGCCATGTTGCTAAATAGAGAAACATCAGGGCTTGTATTAGTTGACGTACAAGAAAAACTAACCCCCCATGTTTTAAATGCAGAGAGGCTCGTGAACCGCTGCGAGTGGTTAATCCGCTTGGCAAAGGAACTTGCCGTCCCAGTCGTTGTCAGTGAACAGTATCCAAAAGGCTTAGGAAGTACAGTGGAGCCATTACGAACCATTGCGCTTTCTGCGCGATGTGTTGATAAGGTGCACTTTTCTTGTTACCGTGAGCCGTCATTTGTGACCCATTGGCAATCAATAAAAAGAAAACAAGTGGTCATTGCGGGCATTGAAACACATGTTTGTGTGTTGCAATCAGCCTTAGACATGAAGAAAGCTGGATTGGATGTGTTTGTTGTGGTCAATGCTGTGAGTAGCCGCCATGAAGTGGACCATAAATATGGTTTAAAGCGCATGAAACAAGAAGGTGTTCATTTGGTGACTGCTGAGATGGTATTTTTTGAATGGGTAGGTCAGGCCGGGACCCCCGAATTTAAGGCATTAAGTCAATCGTATTTGCGTTAGTTACTGAGGAGATAGGATGGATCTGGACAATCAAATTGCGGTGATTACCGGTGGTGCCTCTGGTATGGGCAAGGCGTGCGCACAGGCACTTCGACTTCGGGGCGTTCATGTGGTTGTTTGGGATAGGGACGCCGTGAGCTTAGGTGAAGACGCTATGGCTTGCGATGTCAGCTCAGCGGTAGCCGTAGAGCAAGCAATGCAGGAGACTGTGGCCCGAATCGGTGTACCAAGAATTTGTATTAATTGTGCTGGAATCGCACCTGCTCGACGCATCGTAGGCAGGGATGGTGTTATGCCATTGGATTCATTTAAACAAGTTATTGATATCAATTTGGTCGGAACATTTAATGTGATGCGGGTTGTGGCTGATGCCATGGTTAGGTTGGAACCATTAGCTGACTCAAATGAACGTGGGGTCATCATTAATACCGCATCTATTGCGGCGTATGAGGGGCAAATTGGTCAAGTGGCTTATAGTGCGTCTAAGGGTGGAGTGATTGCGATGACACTACCCGCCGCACGAGAACTTGCGCAGTACGGTATACGTGTTAATGCGATCGCCCCAGGATTAATCGCTACGCCATTGCTACTCAATATGCCACAAGATGTTCAAGATAGCTTGGCAGCGACCATCCCTTTTCCAAAGCGCTTTGGTAAGCCTGAAGAATTTGCGGCACTCGTTATCCACATGGTTGAGAACGGTATGATCAATGGCGAAGTTATACGCTTGGATGGTGCCTTGCGTATGCAACCACGATGATGACCAGTTGAGTAACCTTTTTCACCGGCATTTAAAGAAACCTTGGCACTTCATTTGTGTGAATAGACGTCAGTATGTCGACGATACAGCATGAAGTAAAGTCGCAAAAATCAGGTTACATTGGGACATTGATGGGTATGAAGCGTTGGAATTTTATCGCGATGATGGATGCAGGGCGTAAGCTTTTTGCCAGCATTCATCGGAAAAAGTACTTGGCCACGTGGTGGGTGAAATCGTCACAAAGGTGGCAATACGAAGAAATTATGAGGTGGTTTATTCAAGCATGTTGGGATAGTGCGGCAAAAGATATCGCTGCGACTATACTGAGAAGTTCGGTCACATGCTCAATTCATGAGATATTGCCGGTGGGTTTAAATCCTCACGCAACCGCGTGAGATCTGCTGTTCTCACTTCATCTAGGCGGGTAATGGCCGCCAAATCCACAGCCACCACCTCCGGCATCGCCCAGCGCGCGCGCCGCGCGCTCGCCTCGCGGGCGCCGTGTATTAATCCAAAATCAAACCCAAGACCAGAATTAGAAGCCGCTAAAGGAAACCAGGCCTCGACCCGAGAAGTAGTCAAGGTATAAAAAGTTAAAACACGCGGTAATGTGGGCTCATTAAAGGGCGGGCACGGATAAAATGACCGGTCCGGCCTGCAATATTCATGAGCCACATGCGCAGGCACATTGCGCTGTGCCCTGCCTACTTCCATCCAAGCAGCCTCCATTGCGGCCCAGTTACATGCAGCCTCCCATGCATCATAGCCATCAACGTAAGCCTGTAATGCCGTTCTAAGTGCTGTCAAATCAAAATGAGGACCGCGATGTTCTGCACCGTTTTGTTGAAAGACAAGTCCAGAAGCATCGTTGGCATCAATTCGCGCTAACATCTGGGCTTTGGTTTCATCATCCATATGACGTTCTAACATTCGACACATGTGAGTATCTTTATCCCAATAAGCTTTTTCGTAAGCAGTGCAGTTAAACGTTCTTCCCGAGTAGTCCGTGAACACACCTGGCGTTCGCAGTAAGGTTTGTGTGCTGGCAGGATTTGCAGTTATTAAAGCCTCTGCTTCCTCTTGTTTCCCTTTGGCTACATCATGTAAAAAGTGACGCGCTTGGAAACTCGGATGCGCACGACAAGCCTCTTTAGCTGCTGTTGGTAGACGCTCAAATTTCTCATCATTGATTTGTGTAACGTCTACTTCTACATCGCCCGCCACGGTTTCATTTCGGTGAGGTGCTTCTGTCGGGTGTGCTGCAAAATCAGCGCGAATACTGGCGAAATACTCTGGATTACTGGATGCGGCAGTGGGGTCAATGAGTTCGGCAAAATTCACACAAATAGACCCTTGGTGGGTCACAAATTTAGCCGTTTCTCCTGTCGCGCCACGGTCCAAAATCATAAAGTCATCCATGTGTGGATTTTCTGCTGTAGCGGTAACGGTACGATAGGTACGTTCAAATGCTTGTCGAATGGCGGTCAAATCATCTGCACTGATAGCGCGTAATAAGTCAAACTTATCGGCATTCACATTACAAAAATTATAAATGGCTCTTTCTACGTCATCGCCATTCGTTAATGCAGTGGATACCAAACGGACTAAGTCATGACTTAAATCGGGCGACGCATCGAGAATCACCCCAAAATTTTTCGCACTGATGCCGCGCGCTTTGCAATACACATTCAGGTTCGCTAGAAAAAATTGGGTCAGTATCGATAATCGCTCTGTTCTTTCAACCACAGGCGTTGCTGCTGGAATATTATAAAAAGGTGGTGTGGGTAGCGTTTCCCATACATCAAGGGCACAAGTACCTAATAAAGCATCAATGTAATCATCTCGTGTAGCATCGGCTTCAAAACCCATGATGGCATCAATCACCTCTTTGGTTGCAAGCGTCCCATCGGTGCGTTGGGTAAAATCGATGGCTAACCCAAAGAGTGCTAAACTCTGCTCCCCTAAAGCCTGCTGGATATCTGCAAAGCTTGCTGATGCAGGTATTGCACTTAATACCGCTGTTGTAAGCCTCGTGCGTGGGTCGGTTGCTCTTACCACCGTCGTAGGAAAGGTGCTATGCATGGCATTATATAATGGGGATAGTGGGGTCCCGGCCACATTATTTCTTCGGTTGACATTAAATGCAGGATTCACAACGCGTGATTGGCTATCCTGAGCGCTAGGGCGTAACTGAATGCTGTATAAATTGGACGGCCTTCCAAGATAAGCCGTCATCGCATCACCATAGCTCAAGCGCATCGCTGAAACCGCTTGAATGTAGGCTTCTATTTGCGCTAGCCGTGCTTCTTTAGCTGCCCTCTGTGCGTGACCTGCCTCAAGTAATTCTATATCAAAGGCTAATGCTTCTTTATAAGCGGTTAATTCACGCAGTGCTCCACCATCAAAAAACTCTCTCAAAGCCACCGTGGCTTTACACGTATTATCCGTGCTGATTTCTTGCCCACCCACAACCGGGACCATCAGATGAACTGTATTGGTTGCAGGATTAATATGGATATAGCGAGGTGATACCGGCTCTGTCAATGGAATACGCATCGTCGCCCCTCATAACTTATGACTTAATTAGTGGCAATTATAGAGCATAGTGCTTTAAATTTGAAATACTATACTATATTTGGTCGCTTTTAATCATATGAATACCACAAACATCGTGCATTGAGGCTTATGAGAGTGTTTTTAGTCAGGAGGATTTATAACCTATTGAAATTTATAAATCCTCTATTTCGGTGGATAGATTTTTATCACATGTATGAAATTACTACGTCATTTTGAGCTTTGCGAAAAATCTCCTGTCTGTGGATAATCCGGCTATGTGACCACCACGGCTTGACAGGTCAAATATCGCATCATTTATCAAGGAATACTGTATCGTATGCATGTTGGATGCCCATGGCGAGGCCTACCAAGAACCTTTGGGCGCTAGAATAGCATCTTTCAAAAATTTAACCGTTGGTCATCAAAAGGCAAACCAATGCTCGTTTTCAAGGCACTGGCACAGGAGCCTGATCTGGAATGGGGATTTATTGATGGCAGCATACCAGATCAGCACCCCTCCGGCCATTGATCCCTGTTGCGCAACACGCTATACTCGTACAATGATAAAATCATTTAAACATAAAGGTCTTAAGCACTTTTTTGAATCTGGTGATCATTCTGGTGTACAACCTAAACATCAAAAAAAATTAAGATAGGACTTACGCAAAACCCATGGAAACAGTCGGATTTTTAAGCTGTTCGATCAAATAGTATTCGTAATAGTCCTCGTTTAATCTGATACACCGTTTCTCCTGTTTTATATGCAAGTTGTTTCAATCTAACCCATACTAAGACGGCACAAGTAATATGGTTTCGCTGTATCCGCTGTTTGCGACATTGGCAAAACTCAAGTC